>OJQW01000055.1_pt1 | contig 73793 bp, 79 predicted proteins | sample 1599041 | NCBI WGS metagenome assembly OJQW01 (sample SAMN03922518, study PRJEB24848) | human gut metagenome | isolation source: stool sample | host: Homo sapiens | place: Germany | collected 2010-02
AGTTTTTCAACAGTGCGATAGAAGTATTGCAGACGCTGGTTATAGCGCTCGGTGCTGGTCTCGGCATCTGGGGCGTCATCAACCTGCTGGAAGGATACGGCCAGGACAACCCCGGCGCTCGCAGCCAGGGTATGAAACAACTGGTCGCGGGCGGTGGCGTTGCGCTCATCGGTATGACGCTCGTGCCGCTGCTCTCGGGCTTGTTCGGCTGATGCGTAAGCAAAACTTGCCCCGCGTCGCATGGCGCGGGGCTGGAGGTGAGGCCGCATAGAGTTTCTGAAAAATGCGCTGACCGAGTGGATAAAGGAAATCCTCGCCGGCGGCATTATCTCAAACCTCACCGGCCTTTTCGACAACGTCAACGAGAACGTCTCGCAGATAAGCGGGCAGATAGGCCAGACGCCGCAGGGCTGGAACGCGGACATTTTCAGCATGATTCAGACCTTGTCCGAGACCGTTATCTTGCCCATTGCCGGCGTAATCCTTGCCATCGTGATGACGCTGGAGCTTATACAGATAGTGACCGACAGGAACAACTTCCACGAGATAGAAACCGCCGTGTTCTTCAAGTGGATGTTCAAGTCTGCGTGCGCTATTTTAATAGTGACCAACACCTGGAAGATAGTCATGGGCATTTTCGATGCAGCGCAGAGCGTGGTTGCGCAGGCGGCAGGCGTGGTAATTTCTGATGCCACCGTGGACATCTCCTCTATGATGGACGGCCTCGAGGAACGGCTGATGGAAATGGACATCGGACCGCTGTTCGGCCTGTGGTTCCAGTCGTTGTTCGTGAACGTCACCGCCTGGGCGGTGGCCATCTGCATCTTCATCGTTATCTACGGGCGTATGCTTGAAGTGTATTTGACCGCTTCCATCGCGCCAATACCAATGGCGACAATGATGGGCAAAGAGTTCGGCGGCATGGGTCAGAATTACCTCAGAAGCCTGCTCGCGCTCGCGTTCCAGGCGTTCCTAATCATCGTTTGCGTCGCCATTTACGCGGTGCTCGTCCAGAACATCGCGCTTGACGAGAATGTGAGCAAGGCCATCTGGACGTGCATGGGATACACCGTACTCTTGTGTTTCACGTTGTTTAAGACTAGCAGCATGGCGCGCAGTATCTTCGCCGCGCACTAATTAAGAAGAAAAAGGAGATTTCAAAATGCCATACATACCCGTACCCAAGGACTTGACCAAGGTAAAGTCCAAAGTGCTATTCAATCTCACGAAGCGCCAGCTTGTCTGTTTCGGCGGCGGGGCGCTCGTGGGGGTGCCGCTATTTTTCCTGCTCAAAGGGCCGCTGGGGAACAGCTCGGCGGCTATCTGCATGATTGTAGTCATGATGCCGTTTTTCCTGTTCGCGCTCTACGAGAAAAACGGTTTGCCGCTGGAGAAGTACCTGTTGTACCTCCTTCGGACGTGCTTCATACGGCCTAAAAAGCGGCCTTACATGACGAACAACCTCTATACAGCCCTTGAGAAGCAGGATAGGTTAGACAGGGAGGTGCATAGAATCGTTCAACGCAAAACTTAACCGCCGCAAGCGGCGCGAGGTGCGCGCGGCCATCGCTGCCGCCAAACGCCCGGCAACCGTGCTCTCCTCGCAGGACAGCATCCCGTTCGAGAGGATGTTTCCCGACGGCATCTGCCGCGTGGAGGGTCGTCTTTACAGCAAGACTATTCAGTTCCAGGACATCAACTACCAACTGAGCCAAAACGAGGACAAGGACGCCATCTTCGACGGTTGGTGCGATTTCCTCAACTATTTTGATGCCTCTGTACGTTTTCAGTTTTCGTTCGTGAACTCAGCCGCCAACAAGGAAACCTACCGCGACCGCATCGCCATCCCCCTGCGCGGCGACGAGGATGACAGCCTGCGCGCTGAGTATTCGAGGATGCTGCAAGACCAGCTTGAGCGCGGCAACAACGGCCTCATTAAGAGCAAGCATATCACGTTCGGCATCGAAGCAGATGGATACAAGACTGCGAAGCCGAGACTCGAAAGACTTGAGACGGACATTCTCAACAACTTCCGCAAGCTCGGCGTCAAGGCTGAGCCATTGGATGGGCGCGCGAGGCTCGCGCTGATGCACGGCATCTTCCACATTGACGGGCAGGAGCGGTTCAAGTTCTCGTGGGATATGCTCGCGCCCAGTGGACTGAGCGTCAAGGACTTCATCGCGCCCAGCAGCTTCGAGTTCGCGTCCAGTAAGCACTTCAAGATGGGCGCGAAGTTTGGCGCGGTGTCGTTTCTCAACATTCTCGCGCCCGAGCTGAACGACCGCCTGCTCGCGGATTTGCTGGATATGGATAGCTCGCTAGTTGTGTCGATGCACGTCAAGGCGCTCGACCAGCTCAACGCCATAAAGACCGTCAAGCGCAAGCTGACGGAGCTGAATGCGACGAAGATACAGGAACAGAAAAAGGCCGTGAGAAGCGGATACGACATGGACATCCTTCCGAGCGACCTTGCCACCTATGGCACTGAGGCACAGAAGCTGCTGCAAGAGCTGCAGAGCCGCAACGAGCGTATGTTTTTATTGACGTTCGTGGTCGTGAACACCGCGGATTCGCTCAAGGCGCTTAACAACACGGTGCTGCAAGCGAAAGGCATCGCTCAGAAGCACAACTGCCAGCTCGTGTCACTGGACTTCCAGCAAGAGGACGGCCTGATGAGCTGCCTGCCACTTGGAATGAACCGCATAGAGATTCAGCGAGGCTTGACCACATCGAGCCTCGCTATTTTTGTGCCGTTCACGACTCAGGAGCTGTTTCAGCGTGGGCAAGGCGCGTTCTACTGCGGCACAAACGCACTCAGCGGCAACCTCATCATGGTAGACCGCAAGCTGCAGAAGAACCCGAACGGCCTCATTCTCGGCACACCCGGCAGCGGCAAATCTTTCGCCGCGAAGCGTGAGATGATAAGCGTCTACCTCCTCACCAACGACGACATCATCGTCTGCGACCCCGAAGCCGAGTATTGGCCGCTGGTGAAGCGATTGCATGGGCAGGTAATAAAGATTTCGCCCACAAGCAAGCAGTACGTGAACCCAATGGATTTGAGCCTGGACTACTCCGACGACGACAACCCGCTGAGTCTAAAAGTGGATTTTATCCTCTCCTTCTGCGACATCGTTGTTGGCTCGAAAGAGGGGTTGAAGCCGGTTGAAAAGACCATCATCGACCGTTGCGTCCGCATGGTCTACCGGGACTACCTCGCTGACCCGCGCCCGGAAAACATGCCTATTCTTCAAGACCTCTACGACTGTTTGAGGGCACAGGATGAGAAAGAAGCGCAGTTCCTCGCCACGGCGCTGGAGATCTACGTCACCGGCAGCCTCAACGTGTTCAATCACAGGACGAACGTTGACATCAATAACCGCGTGGTCTGCTACGACATCAAGGAGCTGGGCAAGCAGTTAAAGCAGCTAGGTATGCTGGTCGTACAAGATCAGGTCTGGAACCGCGTGACGCGCAACCGCGAGGCCGGCAAGACCACCCGCTACTACGTCGATGAGTTCCACCTACTTCTCAGGGGCGAATTGGCCTCTTGGAGCGTGGAAGTCTGGAAGCGTTTCAGGAAATGGGGCGGCGTGCCCACGGGAATCACGCAGAACGTCAAAGACCTTTTGGCGAGTTCCGAGGTAGAGAACATCCTCGAAAACAGCGACTACATCTGTATGCTCAATCAGGCTCCCGGCGACCGGCAGATTCTCGCTCAAAAGCTCAACATCTCACCGCATCAGCTCAGCTACGTCACGCAGGCCAACGAGGGCGAGGGGCTGTTGTTTTACGGCAATGTAATCGTGCCTTTCGTGGACAGGTTCCCGAAGGATACGGAGATGTACCGCATGATGACTACAAAATTTTCAGACCTACAGAAAGGACAAAATGCAGCATGACAAATACCAACATTGAAATTTTCAATAACGCAGAGTTCGGGCGAGTTCGCATCATCGAGGAAAACGGCAGCTTTCTGTTTTGTGCCTCAGATGTTGCAAAAGCGCTCGGTTACAGCAATATTTATGACGCTGTAAGGCGTCATTGCAGGGGGCTCGTGAAACGCGAGGCCCCCACCACAAGCGGCATCCAGATGATGTCCTATATCCCCGAGGGCGATGTTTACCGCCTCATCGTCCACAGCAAGCTGCCGGCAGCCGAACGCTTCGAGCGCTGGGTGTTCGACGAGGTGCTTCCGTCTCTGCGCAAGAACGGCATATACATCACCGACCCACTCGTGAGGCAGTTCGCGCGTGACCCGGACTTCGCACACGCCGTTGTTGACGCGCTCTACGAGCAGACGGATAGAGTGAACGAGCTTGCGCCAAAGGCAAGCTATTTCGACGCCTTTGTTGACCCCGGCGACGCTGTACCCATTCGCATCGCCGCCAAGCAGCTCGGCGTGTCTGAACAATGGCTTGTGCGATTGCTCGTCGGTTGCCGTATGCTCTACCGCTGCAACGGGCGGCTGGTGCCGTATGCGGACAGGCGCTTCCGCGGTATGTTCGCAGTCAAGGAGCGTCGCACGATGGTGACGCCGCTGGGCAAGCAAGTGCTGCACGATTTCATCGGGATGCTGACCAGTGACGAAAAAGCTGCGGTCTGAGCCAGCCAAGCCGCGCCCGTCGGCAAAGCTCACGGAGCTGCCGAGCGCTGCCGCGCACAAGGAGGCGTCGCAGTACGAGGATGATAACGTCGGCGTCGAGGCTGCGAACCGCGTAACCGAGGCCGTAGAGGATGGTGTACGCTACGCTTCAAAGCTGAGCGCCCGCCCGCGGCGCGAGGTGAAAACCGAGCCGCAGGGTGTTAAGCAACAGCAGAAACGCGGCATCAAGGACGCATACGCCAAGGCGCGGCGCGGCAAGTCCACGACCAGCGCCACCGCCAAAAGCGCGAAAAAAGCCGCTGAGAAAGAGCGCAAGACGGAGCGTTTCATCGTGCGGCATCGCAAGGGCATCGGCACCGCCGTTGCCCTTTTCCTCGTTGTGGCGTTCTTTGCGAACGCTTTGACCTCGTGTTCTGTGCTCGTCGAGGGCGGCTTGTCCGGCGTCGGACTAACGACCTACCCAAGCGCCGACGAGGACTTGAAGGGCGCAGAGTCGGCTTACGTTGCGATGGAGGCCGAGTTGCAGGACTACCTTGACAATTACGAAGCCACACACGACTACGACGAGTACATCTTCGACCTCGACGAGATCTCGCACGACCCGTATGTGCTTCTGTCGCTTCTGACTGCCCTCAAGGGTAGCGAGTGGACGCTGGACGAGGCGCAATCTGACCTTGAAATGCTGTTCGAGCGCCAGTATATCTTGACCGAGGACGTGGCCACCGAGACGCGCTATGACGAGAACGGCGAGGCATACGAGTACACGGTCTGCACCGTCACGCTTGAAAACTTTGACCTCTCGCATCTGCCGGTCTACCTCTTGACCGAGGATAAGCTCTCAATGTACTCGCTGTACATGGCCACGCTGGGTAATCGCCCCGACCTGTTCCCCGGCTACTTGCCGAGCACCGACGCTGGGACGGATTACGAGATACCGCCCGAAGCGCTCGAGGACGAACAGTTCGCCGCTATGATGGCCGAGGCCGAGAAGTACATCGGCTTCCCATACGTCTGGGGCGGCTCAAGCCCTGCGACATCCTTCGACTGCTCCGGTTTCGTGAGCTGGGTGGTCAACAACTGCGGCGTCGGCTGGAGCGTTGGACGCTTGACCGCGCAGGGCTTGTACAACATTTGCACGCCGGTCAGCGAGGCCGAGGCTAAGCCCGGCGACCTCGTGTTCTTCGAGTATACCTACGAGGGGCCGTGGATTACCCACGTCGGCATTTATGTAGGTGAGGGCTACATGATTCATGCCGGAAATCCCATCGGCTACTTAAAGTTTATGGACTCATATTATTCGGACAATTTTGTAGGCTTCGGGCGGCTTCCAGCCGTCTGAAGCCGGAAAGGAGACACTTTTGGACGCAAGAATACCCAAGATGCGCGCCGAGGCCGCACGGCTCAAGGCGCGCATAGACAATCTGACCGCGCGTTACACGGCGATGGTGGACAAGATTACCGAGCTTGAAAACCTGGAGATCGTCGGCCTCGTCCGCGCGGAAAACGTGAGCATAGAGCAGCTCGCGGCGCTCATACATGGAGGTGACGCCGATGCGTAAGCTCGCACCCATGCTCTGTGCTGCCGCGCTCACGCTGAGCCTCGCCGTGCCTGCGAGTGCGTATTACGCATCCAACGAAAATGGCAACAACGAGCCGGGCGGTCCCATTACGAGCGTCAATGTTACCTCTGAGCCGGTAGCGGAGCCTACGCTGCCGAGCCTTGGAGGTCTTACGCCTGACGGCAACCTCGCTCTCATAGACGACATTCTCGGCGGCGCGTACTACTCCAGCGAGGAAGTGGGCGATAGCCAGATGCAGTTCGTGACCGTGGAATCTAAGAACGGCAACACGTTCTACCTGGTAATTGACCACGCGACTGGCGACGTGTATTTCCTTAACCTCGTGGACGAGGCCGACCTCCTCGCGTTGCTCGAGGATGAGGGCTACGAGGTCGAGTGCGACTGCGCAGAGAAATGCCAGCCGGGAGCGGTCAACACCGATTGCCCCATCTGCCGCACTGACCTAAACGAGTGCGCCGGCGCTGAACCGGAGCCGACGCCCGAGCCGACTGAAGCGCCATCGACTGAACCGCAAGAGGACAACGACAGCGGCTTCAACGCTACTGTGCTGCTGCCCATCGCGCTCATCGTAGTCCTCGGCGCTGGCGGCGCGTACTACTTCCTCAAGGTACGCAAGCGCAAGCCTGACACGTCCGGTGCAACCGACCTCGACGACTACGACTTCCCCGAGGACGATGAGGACGAGGTGAAGTAATGCGCTACCGCTTCACCAACAGCCCATTTGAGCGCATGATGACCCGCATCCCTCCTGCACCCGCACCTGACCCGCCGCCGAAGCCGCCCGAAGGTCACTTCTGCTATGGCTGTGCGAGGTACGGGCTGGGATGTGTCAGACCGTGTTACAGGGACGCGGAGAGGAAATGAAAAATAGGTATGGGCGCCCTAAGATGCCCATACCTACTATATAAAGCCAGGAATTAAAGCCCAGGCAACGCTGCGGTTGCCCCATATACAATGTTAGTGGCCGTATAATCTAAATCCAGTAAACCGTGCCGGATAAAATAGGGCGGTGTTTCATTTACCCACAGCTTGTACAGATAACAATTCAAAATAAGCATTGCAGCGGTGCTATCAATCGCATTTTTATAAGTAGCATACGAAAAATAATGGTGCCGTTCGTGTTTAATTTTATCATAAGCGAGCCACCATGATGGAGCTTTTATATTTTCACTGACCCAAACGTCGAAAGGGAAAATATCTATTTCAGTTGAAACTATTGTTGCCTTAGCATGATTGATTTCTGGGAACCGTGAAACTATCACTTTTGAAATGGCTTTCATATTTACATTTGCGTCTTGTTCATCGATTCTGCTATTTGGATTAATAATCCCGCATAGCAACTTGGCTACCGCTTCTACCTCTGCACAGGATGCAAGAAGTATTTTCGCAAATTCTAAAGAATACGTTGAAAAATTTTCTTCTACTGGTTCAACGTATCTAGATGCACTACCTAATTCCTCGTTTATGATTTCGGCATATCTCCAATATTTTAGCGCCTGACGTAATGCGTATGTATTTTGTTCATCCATTTAGCCTTATCTCCTCACTTCATAGCCAGGAACTCGGCGGCGGTCATTATTTTCGGGTGCTTGATGCCCGATTCGAGGAAGTCCTTGTCGCCTGTCAAGAGCACATCCACACCACTTGCTATGGCGGCTCGGAGTATAGGTCTGTCTGCAACATCGCGCACACTCTGCTCGGCGTCCGTCTCCGGTTCGGGAACTGGTACAACCTCAATGGACATGAGCGCCGTCGCAAGAAAGCGCTCCATTGCGTACAGCTTTGTCGGGAACTTCCGGTTAAATACGCGCCGCAATTCGTCTATGTTCTGTTCGCAGACCACGGCGTGATTCGGGTGCGTTACCGCCTTGGCGTATGCCAGAAAAGGTGTACCGCCGGAGCTGAGCGCGGCAGAGATGAGAATGTTCGTATCTATGAGAACCTTCATTCGTCCGCGCCCTCGCTGCGCATTTCTGCAATGAGCGCGTTCACATCATCCTCGCTTGTAAGTCCGCTGCGTTCGGCCTCGCCCATCATTTCTTGCTGGAGCATCTGCATTGCGTAGACAGCCGAGTTGACCATGCGGACGCTCTGACCCTCAACTATAAAAGTCACGCGGTCACCGCTGGATACACCCAGCGCGTCGCGCACGTCCTTGGGAATCGTTATCTGACCCTTGGACATCACTTTGGCATTGTCCATGAACACATCCATCTGTATCACCTCGGTATAGAAAGTAGGGATTACCCTACCTGTATTATATGCTGGAGGTGCGAAAAAATCAAGGAAATTCTGTTAGCAAAGGAGACATGACTATTGAACATTCAAACCCTAATCATAACCGAGAAGCCCTCCGTTGCCCGCGCGATTGCCGCAGCGCTGGGCGCGAACGTGCGTGGCGACGGCTGCATACATGGAAACAACCTCATAGTCTCGTGGTGCTATGGCCACCTCATCGAGCTGGCAACGCCTGCGGTCTACGACGAAAAGCTCGGCAAGTGGCGACGCGAAGATCTGCCGATTCTGCCCGAGCCGTGGAAAATAAGCGTTATGCGAGACAAGCGGGCGCAGTTCGAGGTGTTGCGCGGCCTGATGCAGCGCGGGGACGTTGTCGAGGTGGTCAACGCCTGCGATGCCGGGCGCGAGGGAGAGCTCGTTTTCCGTCTGGTCTACGAAAAAGCTGGCTGCACCAAACCCATGAAGCGGCTCTGGCTCAGCTCTATGGAGCCCGCCGAGATTCGCCGCGCGTATGCAAATATGCGTCCGGGCGCGGAATACGACCGGCTCTACGCCGCCGCGCTGTGCCGGGCAAAGGCCGACTGGCTCGTGGGGATGAACGCCACGCGGCTGATGTCGCTGGTCTACCACCGGACGCTGAACGTGGGGCGCGTGGTGTCCCCGACGCTCTCTCTGCTCGTTGAGCGAAAGCGCGAGATTGAGGGATTCAAACCAGAAACTTTCTACACCGTCGCTGTTAACTGCGGCGGTGTTTCGATATACAGCGAGCGAATCTCAGATAAATCCGAGGCCGATGCACTCGCTGATATTTGCACGGGCGAGCTGCACGTTGCCAAAGTCGAGCGTCGAGAGAAGCGTGAGAGCCCTCCCGCGCTCTATGACCTGACCACCCTCCAGCGCGAGGCCAACCGCGAGCTTGGATTTACGGCACAGCAGACTTTGGACTACCTCCAGTCGCTATACGAGAAGTGCCTTGTGACCTATCCACGCACGGACAGCCGTTTCCTGACCGACGGAATGGCGGCAACGGTGCCAGGGCTGGTTAACGTCGCGGCAAGGCTGCTGGAAGTGGACGCGCCCGTGGACATTAACGCCGAACAGGTCTGCGACAGCTCCAAGGTGACAGACCACCACGCAGTTGTGCCGACGGCGAGCGCCGCGAGCGCCAACCTTGCCGCGCTCCCAGAGGGCGAGGCGACCGTGCTGCGTCTCGTCTGCTGCCAACTGCTGTGTGCGGTGTCTGAGCCGTTTACCTATGCTGAAACCACGGTCGAGGCCGAGTGTGGCGGCCACACGTTCAAGGCACGTGGCAAGACCATCATCGGCCTTGGCTGGCGCACGTACAAGGGTGCGCCAGAGTGGTCGCCGCTGCCCGAGTTTACCGAAGGTGTAAGTGTTGCCGTCACGAGCGCGACCGTCAAGGAGGGTAAAACGACCCCACCCGCTGCGTACACGGAGGACACGCTGCTCTCAGCGATGGAGCACGCTGGCGCGAAGGAAGCGCCGTCCGACGCCGAGCGTCGTGGCCTTGGCACACCCGCCACGCGCGCGGCGACTATTGAGAAGCTCGTAAACGGCGGCTTCGCCGAGCGCGTCAAGGGCAAGCTCATGCTGACCGACGTTGGCAAATCGCTTGTTACCGTGCTGCCCGAAGCGCTGCGCTCGCCGCTGCTCACCGCCGAGTGGGAGAGCCGCCTCAAGCAGATTGAGCGCGGCGAGCTGGACGCAGACAGCTTCATTTCGGACATCGAGCACACGGTCAGCGGCCTCGTTGCGGACTACACACCCGTAGCGGAGGCCAGCGTCCTGTTCCCGACAGGGCGCGAAGTGGTCGGCAAATGTCCGCGCTGCGGCGGCGTGGTCAGCGAGGCCAAAAGCGGCTACTTCTGCGAGAGCCTTGACTGCAAGTTCGGCCTGTGGCGGGACAATAAGTTCCTCGCCGCCAAGCGTATCTCGCTCACCCGTCCCCTTGCAACCGAGCTGCTGGATAAAGGCCGCGCGCACCTCGACGAAATCTACTCCCAGCGCATGGACAAGTATTATCCAGGCGACCTCATACTCCACGACGACGGCGAGCGGGCGACGTATTATCTGAGTTTCAAGGGCGGGAAAAAGTAATACTCCATTGACACTTAGTATATACTATGGTATATACTAAGTAGAAGGAGGCGATTGCCGTGGAGACAGCGAGAATCTTTGAAAATGGCCGCAGCCAGGCTGTACGGTTGCCTAAGAAGTACCGTTTTGACGGCGACGAGGTGTTTATCCAGCGCCTGGGCGACGCCGTGCTTCTCACGCCGAAAGCTGATGCGTGGCAAACTTTTATGAGTGGGCTGAACAGCTTCACCGAAGATTTTATGGCCAACGGACGCGAAACTGAGTTTCCCGCTGCGAGGGAAAGCCTATGACGTATATGCTGGACACCAACATCTGCATCTACGCCATCAAGAACAAACCTGAGCAGGTGTTGGAACGGCTGGAGGCTAATCTGAGCAAGGGTCTTTGCATTTCCGCAATAACGCTGGCCGAGCTTGAGCACGGTGTGGAAAAGAGTTCACGCCCGGACAGGAACGCGGCGGCGCTGCTGCAATTCCTATCTATACTGGATGTGCTGCCTTTTGACGACCTTGCGGCTGTAGAGTACGGCAAGATATGCGCGTATCTTCAAAGGCTCGGTAAGCCAATAGGCACAATGGATATGCTCATCGCCGGTCACGCCCGAGCTGAGGGGCTGACGCTGGTCACAAACAATGTGCGCGAGTTTGAGCGCGTACCGGAGTTGAAAATTGAAAACTGGGCTGAGTAAGCCACACGTTAAGGAGCAGCCTTCGGGCTGCTCCATTATTTTTGCACGAAGGGAGGTATAACCTACGCCAGACAAGATAACCAGTACCACCGCGCTTGCACATGACACGCTCAGCCGAGTCACGGACGGCTACGACGAGTGGACGGCGTTGCTTGCCACGATGTCCCGCAACTACAAATACGACTTTGCTGACCAGGTGCTTATCAACGCGCAGCGGCCTGACGCGAGCGCGTGTGCAGAATACGACGTGTGGACGGAGCGCATGGGGCGGTATGTGCGGCGAGGGGCAAAGGGCATCGCGCTTATAGATTACAGCGGTGACGCGCCCCGGCTGCGCTATGTTTTCGACGTATCGGACACCGGCGCGAGGAGGAGCTCGAGGCCATTTCGACCGTGGACGGTCAATGACGAAAACCTCGCAGAAGTCCAGCTTGGTTTGAAGCAGGACTTCGGCGCAGATGGCGAATGGCTTTCCGGTCAGCTCCAGGACGCCGCGCGAGACCTCGCGGAGATGTACTTTGATGCGCACAGGCATGACATTAGCGCTATCGTTGACGGCACGTTCATGACTGGCTATGATGAACGTGAGCTGAGGGACAGTTTCATCCGAGCCGCCTCGACAAGCATTGCCTACGCCCTCATTTCCCGCTGCGGCTATGACCCGGAGGCATACTTTGCTCCAGAGGACTTCGCGTTTTTAAACGAATGGAACACCCCATCGGCCGCGACCTCACTCGGCACAGCGGTCAGTGAGAACACGCAGCTCGTGCTGCGCGAGATTGAACGAACCATACGAAGCTATGAAAGGAGCCGTTACAATGACCGAACTAACCTACACGACCGTGAACGACGTACAGATTCCAGATCTGAGCCTGCCCGAGACGAAGCCAATCGGGAGATACGGGCGAATGAGGCAGAAGTATCTGCGGGAGAACCGGCCGGTGCTGTGGAATCACCTCGTGTTGACGGGGACGCTGTACGAGCACCTAAACGAGATAGAGACGGCGGCTCGGAACCGCATAGACCTGATGCTGCCGAATCTGGCAGCAGAGGCGGGCGCTACGGAGGAGCTGAAAGCCGCCGACCCGATGAAGTGGACGGGCCTCATGAACGCCTGCAAGGCGCAAGCCGAAGAAGTAGTTCTGAGCGAGTTAATCTACAACTGAACCTGTTTGACGAAGCGGAGGACGCGCAAGCGCCCTCCGCTTTCTCTTGCCCGCAGGAGGTCATTGACGCCATTCTGCGCGTGGGTGAGAACACGAGTTATCTGCGTGAGCGCGTGGTCGCGGAGTTCGAGAAACAGCATTCACTGGACGAGATAGCCGTGTTCCTGCCCACCGTCTACCACGGCGGTGTTGGCGTTGTGGTGGACGGAGAGCGCTACGCGGCATGGATGAGCACGGATTGGATACGCATAGCCCAGGGCAATGCGGCTCGCTATGAGCGCGACGTGCACCTTGTGACCTGGGGTGACGCCTCGCGGCGTATCGACGAGCTGCTCGACGCCGGGCAGTACGCGGGTGAGTGGGAGCTGGAGCGCAGCACCGCGACGGAGCGCGAACTGCTGGCACAGCAGATGGTTTACCTCTACCGTGACCTCGCGGATGGGCAGGACAGCAACTTTTTCCCCAGCCTTGACGGCATAAAAAGCGGCCTGTTTCCCGATGTTACTGAGCAAGTCGCAGCAATGCTGTCCGACCGTGAACAGTGCGAAACGCTGATTGCCGAGTACCGGGATTTCCTCGCGGCGTACAAGGCAGACCGGAGTGTTCTGCGCTTCCACTACCACAAAACCGATGAAATCTTAGCCTTGCTCGAAAGCCAGCTCCTGCCGAGGGTGCAGTTCCACGCAGACAAAGAGCTTCTGCCGAGCGTGCCGCAGTTCATAACTCAGGACGAGATAGACAGACTGCTACGCGACGGCGGCAGTACCTCGGGCGGCAAGTGGCGCGTCTTCCGCTACTTTACCGAGGCGCATTCCGTCGAGAACAAGGCAGACTTCCTCAAGCGTGAATACGGCATAGGCGGGCGCTCACATGCGCTGTCCGATGCTCCCGGCAGCGATGAAAAGCACGACAGCAAGGGCATGGAGCTGAGCAAAGGTGGCTGCGAAAACGTCAGCCTGACATGGCGGCAGATAGCCAGGCGCATCGACACGCTCATTGCCTCAGACCGCTTTATGGCCGCTGCTGAGCTTGCCATGTACGACACGCACACAGCCGCTTACGCGAGCTACAACCGCGCTAAGCCACATCATGACAATGACATTGTACTCGTACAATATGGCGGCGCGTTCTACACCTACGGCACCGACGCAGAGGCTGCCGCACACGCGCTCGGGCAGCGCACCCGTCAGGCCGGCGGTCTGGATTATGTTGAGATTCTGGAAGAACAGATAGAGCCGGCGCTGGATGCTCTCCGCGCATACAAGCCTGTGACGTTCAGTTATGAGAACGGTACGGAACTCACCGTGGACTTTTACCTCCCAGGAGATATGCGCGCTCAATACGAGCAGCGGCTCTACGATGCTCTCATGGCGAATGAATCCTACGTCAATGCCGTGATGAACTCTGACGAGGAAAATGCGATGCTGACGGGCGAGCGTGTGCTCCGGGAGTTTGTAGCGGACTCGGAGGACAGAGATTTTCAGCGCGCCTACTATGACAACCCACGCCTGCGCGAGGCGCTCAACCGCGTGTCTCTGGATGCCGCATACCACGACCTGAGCGAGCCGCCAGTGGAAGATGAGCCGGAGCTTGATGACACGCCGGTCAGCATCCAGCCGCGCGGCCCTATGGCGTCGGCCTACGGCGTCGGGGACTTCGTATGGTTTGAATGGCGTGAGTACCAGATAACCGACCTCCAACGCGGCTATGTAGAGCTGTTGCCGCCCGGTATGGCCATCCCTGTTTACCGCACCGAGAGCCGTGCGGATTTTGAACGTGGGCTGCACTCCGACGAGCGAAACAGGTACATCACGGACTATCTTACCACCGAGATGAACGACGATGCGCGGATTTGTGTCTCGGACTTGCTGACGCCGGAGGACAGGGCGCAAATCTCGGCCTGGCTCCGTAATGACGAGGGCAACGCACAAATTGCCGGCAGGCTCGCGGAGATGTTTGCCGGGCGCGATGGAGCGGAACCTGACGGCCTGCACTACCGGATACCAGACGATGCCGGGAACATTGTGGCCACCGGTTTTGTGCCGTGGGAGCAGCTCGCGGGCGCTGTGCGCGGGCTGTATCGTGAAGATCCGGGGGCGTTTGAGCGCGAGCCAAGCAACGTCGTTGAACAGTCGGAGGATGCGGGCGAGGCAAAACCTGAATTTCAGGAGAAAACCGTCGCGTACTATGACGCCGAGGCCAATCATCTGCCATACGACGTAGAAATCCGCACAATAAGCACCTCGCCGCCTGAGCCAGAGCCGACGCCGTCTGGGTCGCCGCGCAACTTCCATATAACCGACGAGCATCTTGGCGAGAGCGGGGCTAAGGCGCGGTTCCGTGCCAACATGGACGCCGTTACCACGCTCAAGCGCATCGAGGCCGAGGGGGGCGCGGCAACTGTTGACGAGCAGGAGACACTTTCCCGCTACACAGGCTGGGGTGCGATACCTGACGCTTTCGATGAAAGCAAAAGCGATTGGGCAAAGGAATACGCAGAGCTGAAAGCCGCGCTCACGCCCGAGGAATACGAAGCCGCGCGCAGTTCCACGCTCAACGCGCACTACACCTCGCCGACAGTTATTCGCGCCATCTATGATGCGCTCGTCAATTTGGGCTTTGAAGGTGGGCGCATACTCGAGCCGTCCTGCGGCGTGGGCAATTTCTTTGGCCTCCTGCCAGATAGCATGGCTGACAGCCAGCTCTACGGCGTGGAGCTGGACAGCATCACCGGGCGCATAGCGAAACAGCTCTACCCGGAGGCCGAGATTACCGTCGCGGGCTTTGAGACGACCAATCGCCCGGGCTTCTACGACCTCGCAGTGGGCAACGTGCCGTTCGGAAATTATCAGGTGTTTGACCCAGAGTACAACCGGCTCGGCTTCAGTATCCACAACTACTTTGCCGCCAAGATGCTAGACCAGGTGCGTCCCGGCGGCATCGTCGCATTTGTCCGCTCTGTGCAGCAATATGAACAAATCTGCGAAGTGAATCTACTCCTATCTTACACAAAATCACTTTCGATTAATTGTGGAAATTACCAATATTGACTTTGTAATGCTATATGATAAAATTTTATCATAGGATTGGTTAAGGGTATTGGAGATTTAAATAAGGAGGTCAATAAATTATGAAAGCCAAAAGGAGATTGTCATTGCTGTTTACCATTTGCTTGGTCATATCGATGCTTTCGGTATCATGCTTTGCCGACGAATACCAAAGTGATGTCAGCGAAGGACTAAGCTTATCCACAACCGAAATTGTGCTTGCTGGACAGCCAATAGAAGTTCCCATCATTAGATATGAAAAGCAGGTATTTCCTGCTGATACGTATGTGCAGCACGCCAATGACAATGTAACTTATATGGAGTCCACAGAGATACTGCTAGTTCCTGAACTTACGGAAGAAGCGCTCAGCAACAATTTGCAGGTCGTTTCAAAAATAAAGCAAGGCGGCGTAGTTGTACCATACGCTGACAAGCTCGACCCCACGGTCATAAGTGTTGTTGACGGGTATGTATGGTGCTATAGCTATTTAAAGTATAGCTACACAAACAAAGGCTCGGAAAGGTATTATGATGTTGAGTATTTCAAGATTGATGTAAATTACGAATCCATGGTTCCGTTTGAAGGCGCAGTTGAAATAAGTGCCAGGCTTAATCAAGTAGGAGCAATAGAGGGAGAGAGCAGCTGGCCAGCTCAAACATATGACGTTTCGAATGTCCAAAGTGGAACTAGATATTATGCCCCCAACTGGTGGAAACCATGCCAGAATAATTCTTTCGCGGATGTTGGTGTAGTATATACCTTTGCGATAGACTATACAGACAGCTGGCCGGAAAATGATACAAGCTTTTCATTCAGGCATACGGTATCATGACATCGACTGCATATTAGGGGGTGCTGGCAGGTGGTAGATGAGCGCGGAAAAATCCTCGAAAGACGTGCAATTTACGTAATAATTGCTTTTGTAATCGTATCCCTATGCCCCAGCCACTATAATCAGGAGAGTTTTTACAACATTCTCAGCGGGGAGCTGATAATTCACTTGGTGTTTATCCGTGCGTTCACGCTTGTCCCTATTCTCATCCTATTGGTATCATACCTCGTTTGCGGGGCAATAGGGCTTAGATTAGGACTAAAATACAAGCCTGGCAAAATGCTCTCTCTGGCATCACTGGTGATGGCCGCAGTTATGTTGTTAGGCGGCCTATATATTAGCGGTTGTTTCCTTCTGACAGGCTGGTGGTTTTTTTCGTTGCCAGAATCTCTGAATTTTTTGTGGCAAGATCCCTGGCCGTTGTATGTTTGGTGGGCAGTTATGGGGATATTCGCCCACATAGGAATATCCAACATCCATATTTTTAGGCGCGCTGTTCCCAAAGAGGGAAATACTTCAGATGAATGAACTGTTCCTAAATCGTCGCAAGCATAAATGCCAAACATTTAGTGCGTGAGACCGCCTGGTAATAGAGTATGCATAAGGAAACCACAATTCTTGTGGTTTCCTTATTTTTATTTAAGCGCAGCTTGCAGAGGTCACGCTTAATTAAAAAAGTACGCATCCAAGCGGCTCAGACTTTGCAGCAAGCCCATGTTCGTCGTGCCAAACCACCTCACCGAGCAGTGGGCAAGCGAGTTCCTCAGGCTCTATCCCTCCGCGAATATCCTCGTCACGACGAAGAAAGACTTCGAGAAGGCCAACCGACAGAAATTCTGCGCCCGCATAGCCACCGGCAACTACGACGCTGTAATCATCGGTCACAGCCAGTTTGAGAAGATCCCCGTGTCCCAAGAGCGGCAAGAGCAGCTTTTGCAGGACCAGATTGACGAGATAACTGAGGGCATACGCGAGCTGAAAAGCTCCAACGGCGAGCGCTTCAGCATCAAGGCCATGGAACGCACGAAAAAGGGGCTTGAGGCCAAGCTCAAGAAGCTATTGGATTCACCGCGAGACGATGTAGTCACGTTCGAGGAATTGGGTGTTGACCGCCTGTTCGTGGACGAGGCACATTCGCATAAAAACCTCTACTACCAAACAAAAATGCAGAATGTAGCTGGTTTGTCCAGCGCAGAAGCCCAAAAGTCCTCAGATATGTACATGAAGTGCCGCTACCTTGACGAGAAAACCGGCAGCAAGGGCGTCGTGTTCGCCACCGGCACGCCCGTCTCGAACACGATGGTCGAGCTGTACACCATGCAGCGCTACCTACAGCACGACACGCTCGAAAACCTCGGCATGAGCCACTTCGACGCCTGGGCGGCGAACTTCGGAGAGACGGTCACGGCGATGGAGTTAGCTCCGGAAGGCTCAGGGTATCGCGCGCGTACACGATTTTCTAAGTTTTTCAACCTCCCGGAGCTTATGAGCATATTCAAGGAGGTCGCAGACATTAAAACTTCCGATGAGCTGAATTTACCGAAACCCGAGGTTGTGTACCACAACGAGGTGTCTCAACCCACGGAGATACAGAAGGCGCTCGTAAAAGAACTTTCCGAGCGCGCAAGTAAGGTACACGCACGGCTGGTCGAGCCTGATGAGGACAACATGCTCGCCATAACCAACGATGGCCGCAAGCTCGGACTCGACCAACGCGTAATTAACCCGCTGCTGCCAGACGAGCTGGGGACGAAGGTCAACCGCTGTGTGGACAACGTGTTTAAGATTTGGGGGGACGGAGCGGACAAGAGGCTGACTCAGCTCATTTTCTGCGACCTCTCTACGCCCGGAAAGGGCTTCAGCGTCTACGAGGATATTAAGAAAAAGCTTGTCACTCGCGGAGTGCCTGAGAATGAGATAGCCTTTATCCATGATGCCAACACGGACGAGAAAAAGAAGGCTTTGTTTGCGAAGGTTCGCTCTGGACAAGTCCGCGTACTCATGGGCAGCACCGCAAAGATGGGCGCGGGTACAAATGTGCAGGACCGGCTCATAGCCCTTCACGACCTCGACGCCCCATGGCGTCCCGGTGACCTCGAACAGCGCAAGGGACGCATTGAAAGGCAGGGCAATATGAATGAGACTGTTCATGTCTACAGGTACGTTACAGAAAATTCCTTTGATTCGTACCTTTGGCAGACTTTGGAGAACAAGCAGAAGTTTATCTCACAGATTATGACCTCTAAGTCTCCCGTCAGAAGCTGCGAGGATGTGGATGAGACGACGCTTTCATTTGCAGCGATTAAAGCTCTGTGCGCGGGCGACCCGAGGATAAAAGAAAAAATGAATTTAGACGTCGAAGTCTCGAAGCTGCGGTTGCTCAAGTCCAGCTTCCAGAGCCAGAGGTATATGCTTGAGGACAACCTGGCACGGTATTTCCCGCGCGAGATTGCGGAGACGAAAGCCCGGATTGCCGCGCTCGAATCGGACATAGGGATGCGCGACACGCATCCCGTGCCCGCTGACGGTTTTGTCGGCATCGAGCTGGACGGCGTCCGCTACACAGAGCGCGTCGCAGCCGGTGAAGCCATTCTGAACATTTTGCCAACCGTGCAGGATACGAAGCCCGTTCATGTCGGAGCGTTTCGCGGCTTTGAGGTAGAAATCTCGCTCTCAGAGTTCGGCAAATACTCACTTACGCTTAACGGTGCGTCTGAGCACTACGTTGAGTTGGGAGCTGACGCGCGCGGCAATATTCTGCGCGTCGAGAACGCGCTTGCTTCACTGGACAAAAAGCTGGATGCTAACCGCGCCCGGTTCGTGGACTTGGAGAGCCAGGTCGAGAATGCGCACGCCGAGCTTGAAAAGCCATTCCCACAGGAGACCGAGCTCGCTGAAAAGAGCGCGCGGCTAATAGAGCTGAACGCGGAGTTGGACATGGAGAACAATGCGCCGCCTGAGCCAGTTGCCGAGGAAAAAGAGGAGGATCGCACATCGCTGCTCGCAAAACTCAAAGAACCAATACCGCTTTACCAGTCAAAGCAATCGCAACATCAAGCAAAGGAGGCGTGTCTATGAACCCGCTTGAACAGCTCACTGACAAAATGACAGCTGAGTTCAATACATACCGGGACTGGCTGCTCAAGCAGCCGCCGGAGGAAATTTTGAATCATGCAAATGAGTACAACACAAAGCAAGAAATAATGGCAGTTCTGTCTGACGCAGACCTTTCGCCTGCGCAAATTGAAACGCTGCTGCGCTCGCCCTGCCCGCTGGAGGATGTCTTTAAAGACTGTGTCCACATCGATCAGTCGGACTACAACTACACTTTGAAAGTCCTCATAGACCAGCGCGCCGACATAGAAATGGATATGCAGCGCGCCATACCGATCTACAACGGCACGGCGCGTGAGGCAAATGAGCGCGGAGAGCTGGACAAGTTCAAGGCTTCGGCTGAGGCCGATGAGAATTGCAAAACCGCCATTGAAAACGCCATCGTCCGCAACTATGACGGCTCCCGGCTGAACACCAACGCCGCAATACGCGAGGTGCGCGAGCAGTTTGGTGACAAGCGGCTTACCCGTGTCACGGCCTCGCTTATAGTCAACAGGCCGCACGACGAGCGCATCAGTCCGGAGAATATGAAATGGGCTGAGAAGAACGCCACGACGAAAAAAGCCTTTACCGACCGCACCCACTCCGGCCTGCTGGACATCTTCGCCACGCGCCTGCGCGAGAGCGAGCACAAACGCGAGAGGGGCGCGGAGCGGTGAAAAACACGCGCAATATGTTCCTGCTCATCCGCATAAACGACGAGGAGCGCGAGCAGATTCAGGCACGGATGGAGCTCGCCGGGACGAAGAACATGAGCGCCTTTATTCGCAAAATGGCGCTCGACGGGCGAATCATTCTGCTGGACATGGATGAAATAAAAACGCTGGTGAGCCTCCTGCGGCGCACCAGCGCAAATGTGAATCAGATTGCAAAACGTGTTAACGCTACCAGTCGTGTGTACGAGAATGACCTCGCGGAGATTCAAAACCGTCTCGGCGAGGTGTGGGCTGCGCTGGATATGGTGCTGCGAAAATTACTTGAAATCATTTAGGCTGTCCAGCCACACTTTAGCGCCTTTGGGATATTTCAATTCGTATTCACGATCGAAAAGTGCATTTTCTATCAGCCCGTTCGGGAGCGTGTATAGGGAAGATTTTTCTATCTGGAAATCATAGCCACTGATGTGAGCACTAATATCTTTTACAGCGTCATCATCAAGGCGTGGATCCAGTGTTACTTTTTCTATAAACGATAAATCGTGTAAAGAAACATAAATGCCATTGACATCAGGAAATATACGCCATTGATCTTCTTCGTCTCTAAAATAATTTTGCAGGTATAGCAACAAGCGGATTTCTTTTTCATGTGAAAAGGCGTCTCTTTTTATAAACGCAGGAATCATATAGTATGGGTACGTTTCAGCCTCCTCGTCATAGAGTTTACACCACTCCTTGCTCTCTTCTAGCTTGGCGTATCTGATAGGCCCCAGAAATACCGCCTGGAATCGACCATTTGGTTCAATGGTGTAAAAATCGGTAGATTTGAACAGCTTTCTTGCTGTGGTTTGTATACATACACCTTGGCGGTCTGATGAGTAAATCCTCCACATAGCATCATTATCTGCGTCTGTTGACCAGCATGAACCATATAATGGCTTTATCATTTTGCTGGCCATATGTATGATAGCAAGAAAACTGTTGTGTGACGCCTGTTTGTCTCTGTGATAAGAAAGCAATCTCGACGGTATTTCCCACGGGTCATCCCAACATAAAATGTTTCGGAGATATAATTGTTTGCGCTCAATCATCTGACAAAAGAAATCTAATCGTATTATTCTGTAGATTGGCATATCCACATCTATATCCCGGTGAACCATTGGGCCAAAAGGATTAATTATCATAAACCACACTCCGCAATCGTTAATAGATTCATTTTACTTTGTATAAGCAAAGGCCGCAACAAAAAATATTAAAGGAGACGATATAATTAGCTGCTACCCGCCTCATATCCATTCGTGGCTCAAAAAGCCAAAGTGTCATACACTCGCTCACCGAGCGAACGGACTACGTCAAGAACCCGGAGAAAACTGAAAACGGCTCATTGGTCTATGCCTATGGCTGCACACCGCAGCTCGTCGCGGCTGAGTTCGCACTCTCGAAACGGCAATATACACAGCGCACAGGACGCAAGGCTCCGGGCGTCATTGCCTACCACATACGTCAATCGTTTAAGCCCGGCGAGATTACGCCGGAGGCGGCAAACCTCGTGGGGCGCGAGCTGGCCGAGCGCTTCCTCAAGGGCAAGCACGCATACATAGTCTGTACCCATGTGGACAGGAAGCACATCCACTCGCACATCATCTTTAACTCTACCACCATCGACGGTACGGCGAAGTTCCGTGACTTTCTCGGCTCTGGACGCGCTGTGGGCAGGCTCTCCGACCTCATTTGTATCGAGCATGGGCTGTCTGTTATCCAGAACCCGCGACGTTACACGCATCCAACCTACGACAAGTGGCTGGGCGACAAAAAGCCACCGTCGCACCGCGATGTGCTGCGTGCTGCCATTGACTATGCGCTCGCACGAAAGCCAGAAACATTTGAGAAGTTGCTACAGCTTATCTGCGAAAACGGCTACCGGGTGAGCTCCGGCAAGAACATAACGTTTTACCGTGATGGCCAGCGAGCGATACGGCTTCACACGCTCGGTGCGGGATACTCCGAAGCCGAGCTGCGCGATGTCATAGCTGGCAAGGCGACACACAATCCGCGCGGGAAGCGTGAGGACGCACGTCTGCTCATAGACATCGAGGCCAAGCTCGCGGCAGGCAAAGGCGGCGGCTACGCACAATGGGCTAAGGTTTTCAACGTGAAGCAGATGGCGAAAACCTTGCTGTATTTGCAGGAGCACGGCATCAAGAGCCATGAGGAACTCAATGCCCGCGCCGACGCCGCGAGTGAAAAGCTCGCCGCGGTGAACGAGCGCATCAAAGCGATTGACGCGCGGATTAAGGAGATCGCCGAGCTACGCGGGCAGATTGTGACCTACGCCAAAACGCGAAAAACCTTCGACGAGTACAAGGCATCGCGCTACTCGCGCAGGTTCTACGACGAGCACGAGAATGAGATTGAGCAGCACCGTGCGGCAAAGCGATACTTCAGCGAGCACTGCACAGGGAAGCTGCCGAAGATGAAAGACCTCAACGCCGAATTTGACAAGCTCGTTGCAGAGAAGCGCGCGGCCTACGCCGAATACCGTGCAATCCGCGACGAGCACCGTGAGCTGCTCGTCCACCGCCACAACGTCGAGGTATTTCTCGGCGAAGAAAAGCCTGCCGCGTCCCATCAGGACCGCGGCGAAAGATAAGCGCCAATGAGGGTGCGCCGCCGAAAAAAAGCTCCAGGCACTGGCCTGGAGCTTTTTGTGTTTTTGGGGTTTGGGGCATCAGCCCCAACAAGCGTTTTTAGCAAACGTATATACGGTTGCCCTGCTTGCCGGTACAATAACCACGTAAACGGCAGGGTTGCAGCCATTTCAGCCGCGTGGTACGATTCTGGCAAAAGGCGGGACGAAAGTGGCAGACTTGCTTGCTGGGTTTCTGCGGAATTACCCTCTTTGTAGACAGTCCGTTCATCCCGCGGGAGCCTTTTCTTTTAGGCTGGATGGGTGCGGCTCTGCCGCTTACCCGCGTCTCACACGCGCATGTAAGCTCTCGCACAAGGATGTTGTCCCGCATTGGAGGTTGTTTCATGGAAAGCTCAGTCCCCGTCGCCGGTATAGACGTCAGTAAGCGCTTTAGCGACATGTGTGTATTAAGCCCGCAAAACGACGTCCTGCTCAGGCAGAAAATCTACCACGACATAACCAGCATGAAACTCGCAGAGGAAAAGCTGCATGAGGTTGAGTTGCAATGCGGAACGAGGCCAGTCGTGGTCATGGAATCCACGTCGCACTACCATCTCATCCTGTTTCAGTTTTTCACGGACGCGGGATTTGAGGTGGTAGTGGTAAACCCCATACAAAGCGGTGCACTGAAGAACATAAACGTGCGCAAGGTCAAGAACGACCGCGTAGATGCGTACCGCATAGCCATGCTGTACCGGCTCAAGGTTTTGCGACCGTCGCAGATACCCACGAGCACTCTGCGCGGTCTGCAGCTGCTGACGCGTCAGCGCAGCGAACTTATGGACGATGTTACGCGTTTCAAGAACAGGCTGACGGCGTATCTCGATCAGATTTTCCCCGGATACTGTGAGGTGTTCTCCGACGTAGGCGGCGTTTCCTCGCGAGCCGTGCTTCGCCGGCGGCCTGCTCCGGACATGCTGCTGGCTGTGAGCGTGGACGAAATTGCGGAATTCATAGGCAAGGCCGGCAGCAAGGGACACAAATTTGGCGCTGAAAAAGCCGTGAAACTCAGGAATGCAGCTGAGTCTGCCCGCGTGATCGGTGTCAGGTCGGCAAGTAACACCAGCCTGATTGTGAATATGCTGGACATCATCGAGGGACTGTTGGCGGCTATACGGCGCGTCGAGGACGAGATAAAGGCGCTGGTGAAGCAGGAACCCGGCTTCGACGAGGATGTGCAGCTGCTTTGCAGCATACCGGGCATTGGTTTCAATTCTGCCGTGGTCATCGTGGCAGAGATGGGTGACATATCTCTGTTCAGAAAGCCTAAACAGCTCGCTGCATACTTTGGCCTTGACCCAGGCGAGAGGCAGTCAGGGACGTTCAAGGGCCGCAAGAACAAGCTGTCCAAGCGAGGCTCTCCTCAGGTGCGCGCGGTGCTGCACATGGCGGCGGTAAGCAGCGTTTCGCGGAACAGAAACGGCACATACAAGAATCCTGTTCTCGCTGATTATTACGAGAAGAAATGTGCGGAGAAGCCCAAAAAGGTGGCTCGTGTAGCGGTCATGCGCAAGCTCTCGAACATCATTTACGCTGTCCTGCGTGACCGCAAGCCCTTTGAGCTTCGCACGCCGCAGGAACACATGAGGCTGCTCGCCGCGGCGTAAGGAAGCCGCGTATTGAATTCAGGCTCACGTCAGATGCCGTGAGCCTGGGAGTCGTGCGCTTTTTTGCGGGAACGCCTTCTAAATTTTCTCTTGACTTTGCTTAGCTGGTCTAAAATGCGCACCCCCGCAACATGGCATGAAAAAACGGAGGCGCGTGCTTCTCTTACGCATCCTCCGTTTCTTTAGCCGCTTTCATCGCCTGGATGGTGGCTTCTACAATTTTCAGTTCTTTTTCGTCCAGGAAGCCCAGCATGGCGTCAATCCGCTTTCTGCACTCGCTCCCTTTATTCTTGGACGGATAGAAATATTGATCTACCGATATATCAAACATTGTCACCATCTGATAAAAGGTGTTGAAGCTGGGGTGCTGGCCGTCATTTTCGTTATACATAATGGTGCGCGGAGCCCGGTCAACAATATAGGCCAGTTGCTCCTGTGTCATCCCGCTGGCTTCCCTTGCCCGCTTGATGGTGAGCCCTACATTGTGAAAATCAAACCGTCGTTCATCTCTTTCAATCTTCATAATATCACCTAATGTAATTTTACATTTCAGGTGTTATTATTTGAACGACTACATATTTCATACCACCGACTAAATAATTTCATGTTTACAAAATGTTTTCATTTGCACTATTGGGGTAGTGTTGACAACTGAAAACTATTGTGGTAGTATCATAGCGTAAACTATTGCAATAGTTCAAAGAAAGGATTTGATGATATGGCAATTAAGCTCTTTGATTCTGAGCTAAAGGTCATGGATGTGCTATGGAAAGAAGGTGACAAGACCGCAAAGCAAATTTCTGATATTCTCAAAGAGGAAATCGGCTGGAACATGAACACCACCTACACCGTGATTAAAAAGTGCATCGCGAAAGGCGCCATTGAGCGTAGCGAGCCAAACTTCATGTGCCATGCGCTGATTGCAAAAGAGGTTGTGCAAGAGGCGGAGGCAGAGGAGCTGATTGGCAAGCTGTTTGACGGCTCCCCCGACAAACTGTTTGCCGCCTTGCTGGACAATCAAAAGCTATCCAAGGAGCAAATTGAAAATCTGCGCCGGATGGTGGCTGAATTGGAATAGGAGGTAACGCATGAGCCTATTTCAAATGAGCGTGGCCGGAGGAGTATTGATCTTATTCATTGTGGTTATCCGCGCATTGGCAATCCATCGTTTGCCTAAAACAACCTTTTTAGCGTTGTGGATGATCGCAGCTCTGCGCTTGCTCCTGCCATTCTCCATCCCGCTGACTTTCAACATCCATATCGGCCTTGATGTTTTTTCAGATGTGGTTCAAGAATTACCCTCTGGAAATATCGCTTCTACTTTACCGGGGGATAGTCCGCCGTCTTATGATATAGGTACGGCTGTTCCAAGTCCTGCAACAGAACACATTTCTACCTTTGAGATACTCTGGTTGGTTGGCGTGCTGCTGTTGGCAATCTACTTCTCCATATCCCATTTTCGGAGTATGCGGAAGTTCAGAATGTCTATCCCCGACAACACGCCGTATATCCAAAATTGGTTGACCGCACACCAAATTTCCAGACCCCTTGCGGTGCGGAGCTCCGATTTGATTTCCTCTCCGCTGACCTATGGCATCCTGCATCCGGTGATCCTCTTGCCCAAAAAACTTGATCGGAATGACCAGGTTGCATTGAAGTATGTGCTGACCCATGAATATGTCCACATTCGGCGCTTTGACGCAATCACAAAAATTCTCTTTGCCGCCGTGCTCTGCATCCATTGGTTTAATCCGTTTGTTTGGGTCATGTATGTTCTCGCCAACCGGGATATAGAGTTGTCGTGTGATGCCTGGGTTATCCGTATGATGGGTGAAAAAAATCGTTCCTCCTATGCGCTGATGTTAATTAAAATGGAGGAAAAGAGAAGCGGTATGTCCGCTTTATACAGCCATTTTGGCAAAAATGCAATTTCAGAAAGGATTGAAGCAATTATGAAATTCAAAAAGACATCTATTTTGGCGTGTACTTTGGCACTTGCCTTGATTGCTGGTGCAACTACGGCATTTGCTGCCGCAAGGACTGATGACAATATGGAACTAATGGGACTTGGATTTTCTACCGCAGAGGTAGGGGATATGGAAGCTGTGGAAATTGGAAATACCACTCTGGTACAGCGTGTGGGGGAAGAAGGTAATCAGGCAGATAACAGGGTAACAAACATCGAGGATATGGCGCACATGGATGTCAATGGTACCACGCAAAATGCACAATCAATGGATATTACCCTGGTTTCTGTTAGCCATGATGATGAGTCCAAGTTTACGCCCGAAGAATGGGCTGAAATTTTGAAACAAATTGAGCAGGGAACGGTGCATTGGGAGGACTAATTGCTTTTCGCATTTGTATATACGAACAATGCAATTTCAGAAAGGAATGAAGCAATTATGAAATTCAAAAAGATATCTATTGGGGCCTGTATTTTGGCACTTGTCTTGATTGCTGGTGCAACTACGGCGTTTGCCGCTACTGCAACTAATGATAATGGCTCACATATTAGCCGGAGTGACGCAGTTCTGATTGACGTAGACGGTAACTTTCAGAAGGTGGATGTGACTGGTGAGGTTGATTCAAGCGACGTACACTTCATTTCTGATTGTAACCTGCAAATGGTGGATGTTACTAATGAGACTAATTCAAGTGATGTATGGTTCATTTCTAATTATAATGGTTTAACTTTAGTTGAAGTTCAGAATGATAATTCAAAAAACATTCTCGATGACACAGGAGATAGTTTTATATCACTTGCGAAAGATGCGCCAGTAACGCTTGGTGTCGGAAGTTGGAAACAAGGCGATACATTTGTGCTTGAGTGCAAAAATGAAGGAAGTAACGCAATTAAAATCAACATTCGTAACACAAGTTCGGGAGAAAACTGGCCTTATACTCTGGAAACAGGGACTGGGAGCATTACCTTTACCGCTCCTTACGATGGTGAGTTTGAGATCACCGTGGAAAATCTTTCTGACACAGATGCCAATCTGTCAATCTCGTACACGCTTACCCGGTAACAAACATTACCAAGGTTTAAACATAAGGGGCTACCGCGGAAAACGGGATAATAAAAACCGCTGTTTGGCGGCTGGGGATCCATCCCCCCTGACATAATACAGTAGCCTGACGGCGGTTTTGAGAAATCAAGGCCGCCGTTTTCTTTTTGAAAAATGAGAATACGGGGGGTGTATTAAAGTCGCCCTTTTTTAAGGATACGGCGGTGTCCAGGAGGTATCGCTGTGTCCTTTTCCCTTTTCTCCCCCCCTAACCTGTCAAAAAAAGCCCACCCGTCCAGCAGGATCAGTCCGGCGGTAAATGTGAAATTTGGCAGTACATAAATGAATTTGTTATTTCGTGCGCTTGCGTGGCTTTGTGTCGCGCAGGCGCATTTTGTTTGTCCGACTTCTGGACACTTTGTCCAGAGGTGCGAGGCGGCTCCCCTGGGTGCCGCTCTCCGCCAGCTTTCCATTTTGTTTCTGCTCAACCCATCAACCGAAACAAAATGGAGGACAAGCTATGACAACGATCAATCTGAAAGATTTTTATTATTGGTACTTAACGGACGAGCTGGTGGAGGTGCCTGACGAGGTAGCGGAGGAACTTATGGCCAGCAAGCGGCGCGAGGCCGCCCATGCGGAACGGGTACGCTACAACAAGGCTTATTATTCCCTGGATTGTGACGATGGGATCGAATACTCCGCCTGCCTACACGAGCCCAGCCCCCAGGAGCTCATGGATCGCAAGGAGCTGTTTTTCCGGCTGTGGAACGCCCTTAACTCTCTGCCGGAGATCCAGGGCCGCCGGGTGGACGCTCATTTGATCCTGAAAAAGAGCTACCGTCAGATCGCCCGCGAGGAGGGCGTGGACAAGAGCGCCGTCCGCTGCTCCGTGAAATGCGGGATTGAACGCATGAAAAAATATTTGCAGGAAAATTTCTAAGTTACCATCTCCATTCACCCCTCTTTTTCTGGTGGTATGTGAGAGGAGGTGCGGGGGCCGCAGGCCACCGCCCCCCTTTGTGGGGGAGCGCCGTTGCCGAGTATGGCTGTCTTATGACGGGGCAAGAAAATGAGCGCGGCCCTTCCCGTCATTTATGAAAGTGAGGGGGAACAGAATGGACTATGATCCTATGTTGGTTGCTATGCTGTCCCAGCCGTGGAGCAATAACGCCTGCCGTGGCTATGTCATCTACGCGATGGAGAACTGCGGTTTTTCTCCCAACGACATCCGGCGCGTGGTGGCGGAGCTCTATGAGGTTTTCGACATCCGCAGTCTGGAAGAGACCCAGCAGCACTTTGAGGAAAGCCCTTACTGACTTCTGGACAAAGTGTCCAGAGGTACATATCCGGCCAAAGGCCAGCACTTTCGTGGTGCTGGCCTTTGCCATGTTTCAACACATTTTATCATTGTATGGGCGGGATTTTATGCAGGCACAGGTCAAATATGAAAGTGAAATCAAAACGGCTGTTCTCGGAGATCGGACGATCACCGTCAAAAATCTCACCCCCGTTTTTTCCCCGCAGGGGCTGGAAAAGCACAACCGCGAGATCGAGCGGCGGCTGTTTGACGTGTTCCGCAAGTATGCCGGGCAGCGGGGGTAGGCCGGAGTCATCCTTGTTGTAAGGGGGCGGCAGAGGTATAATATACTTGTAGGTTGGCTCCCAACGAACAGAAAGGGAGCTAATTATGGATAATAGAATTGATGCAATTTACGGGCGGCAGTCGATTGACAAAAAGGACAGTATCAGCATTGAAAGTCAATTTGAATTTTGCCGATATGAGTTAAAAGGCGGTGAGGGTAAGGAATACAACATCAGTGCTGGGAGTGCTACATAGCTGAATATCCCTGACCTCCTGTTTTGATCCCATCCAAATCAAAACAGGAGGTCATTTTAATGGCATACAATTACGCCAAAGAAAAACGAAAATTCGACGCTGAGCGGAAGCGAAAGGCGTTATGGTACAGGAAAGAAGGCATGAGCGAGGAGGACATTGAAGCGATGCACTGCTTCGACCTCGCGCAATTCAATCGCGACAGGGCATACGAGAGCCGCAGGCGTCCGTTGGAGACGGCCTGCGGCTCTTACTGTATTCAGGTTCCGGAAACGGATACGGATCGTTACAACTGGATTGATGAAATCAGTAGCCCACAGCTGGTTGACCGGCTTCTAAAACTATCCAGGGACGACATGGCTCTGCTCACGCTCATAGTACAGCACGGTTACGGGGTGAATGAAATTGCAAGACTTTATGGCGTGACACATTCAACCATCAGTCGAAAAATAACACGCATCAAAAACTTTTTGAAAAATTTTTGATGTCAATGGCACCAAATCGCCTTTCCCGCTGCCTATATAGTGAGAAGCAAAACTTCTTGAGAGTTCTCACAACTGAATACACGGTGCAGGAGTTAACTGCCCGCGTGGGCTGAAAGGCTCAGCGACATGGGAGGCGGCGCTATGACGGCCGAGGTTTTCCTTGGCAAGAGCGATGAACGTTGTCCCTAAACCGGCTTTGGCAAGCCGCTTCGCAAAGAAAGCGCGGGTAGATAATAAATTCTCGCGCAAGCGCTCCCGTAGACTTGGGGGCAGCCCTGCGGTGTTCGCGAAGGCGGCATACGCAGAGTTGAGACAGTCTCGCCAAAGACAGCTCCTGTAACCCCCATGCTCGCCGGGGCGCGTGGCAAATACGGCGGGAGACGAAATACGAACAAGCTCCACGGCAGCATTATGCCGTGGAGCTTTACAGAGGTGTTCGCATGAACCAGACCTTCACCAAAAACGAGAAAACACCGCGCAGCCGCCGCACAATGGACGCCCCGTCAACCTACAAGTTCGAGCAGGCAAAGCGCGAATACATAGTTGAACCCGTTTTCAAGTCCGAGGGCGAGACCTCGCTTTTCTCACTTCTCCTCAACCTCATGCGCCTCGACGCCATGGGTTGACATCCGTGACAATTTCGGCGAGCGGAGGTAGAATAACCATGCCGCTTGCCGTTTGCCATAGGAAAAGGAGGAAAGTATGAGAAAGACAAACGGTAAAAACCGTGAGAATACAGCAATTCTCTATGAACGTCTCTCGCGTGACGACAACCTTGAAGGCGACAGCTACAGCATACAGAACCAAAAGAAGCTGCTCACTAAAGTCGCAAGAGAGAAAGGGTACACAAACCTGATTCACTTTTTTGACGACGGAATCTCCGGCGTTACGATGGACAGGCCGGGCTTTAAGGAAATGATTAAGCAGCTCGAGCTTGGAAAGGCGTCCGCAGTGTTCGTCAAAGATCTCAGCCGCCTGGGACGCAACTACATCGAGGTAGGACGCTTGACGGAGGAGTTTTTCCCCGAGCACGACATACGCCTTATATCAGTATCCGACGGCATCGACACGGATGAAGGTGAGAACGAACTTGCGCCGATTCGCAACCTATTTAACGAGTGGTACAGCAGGGATATAAGCAAAAAGCGGAGAATCAGCAACAAAATCCGCGGAAATTCTGGAGTACCTATGGGAGCACCGCCATACGGGTATAAGAAGGTCTCAGATGGAAGCAAGAGCTGGGTCGTGGACGATGAAGCTGCTGCTGTGGTAAGACACATATTCAAACTGTACATGGATGGGCTCGGAGCCGAACAGATTGCTGCCCGGTTGTCCGAAGAACATGTGCTCACTCCAACTCACTATTGGCGGGAACAAGGCGTGAGCCGTCCAAACCGCCCTAATACAAATGAGCCGTGTCATTGGAACAGCTCGACGGTTATCAACATTCTGTCTCGCCAGGAATACTGCGGCGACCTCATCAACTTCAAGACCTACTCGAAGTCCTATAAGAACAAAAAGCGCCTTGAAAATGACCGCGAAAACTGGGTCATCTTCAAAGACGTGCATGAGGCCATAGTGCCGCGGGAGCTGTGGGAGCGCGTTCAGCAGAAACGCGCCGGTGTTCGCAAGCGGCAGACCAACAAAGGAGAGCACAATATGTTCTCCGGTCTGCTCATCTGTTCCGACTGTGGGCGCAATCTACATTATCATTTTAATTCCAGGAACCCCGAGATAACGTATTTCTCCTGCCCGAACACGAAGAGCGAGCGCGGCACCTGCACCGGAACGCATTACATCCGCGTAGATTTCCTCGAACAAGTCATTCTCGGCGAGATTCGCCGCCTGACAAAGTTCGTAAGCCAGTACGAGACGCAGTTTGCCAAGCTGATGATGGGCTTCACGCAGCAGGCGATGGCAGCCGAACGCAAACAAGTGCAGCTTGAACTGAGCAAAGCTAAAGCCCGCGACCGCGAGCTGGACACGCTGTTTGAGAAGCTTTACGAGGACAACGTAGCCGGTAAGATCAGCGACGAACGCTTCGTCCGTATGTCCAAGAAGTACGAGCTTGAGCAAGCGGAGCTCCGCAACACCATCAAGGCACTTCAAGCTGACATTGAGCGCATCGACGGCAAGGCTGCAACCGCAGATATGTTCATCTCGGCCGTGCGCAAGTACACCCGTGCCAGAAAGCTAACACCTCGGATGCTAAACGAGCTGATAGACAAGATTGAAGTCCATCAGGCTGAGAAAGTGGACGGCGTCTGGCGTCAGCGGCTGACGATTCATTACAACTGCGTCGGCGCAATAACGCTGCCCGACACAGCGACAATTCAAGCCCCGCACGTCACGATGAACACCCGCCAAGGCGTCTACGTTACCTACGAGCCAGATACGCCATCGCCTGCCGCGGACACAGCAAGCGCATGAGGGAGGGGAGCAAAATGAATCGCACTGCAATCTACGCCCGCACTGCCAGCCCCAACGAGACAGCCCTTGAGTGGCAAGTCCAAGCCCTACAAAGCCTTGCGTCGTACCTGGGCTTGAACGTCACCCACATAATCCGTGAGACCTCCAGCGGCCTTGATTTCAAGCGGCAGGGCTTGAATGAACTGATGTGCCTTACCAAGCAGCACGAAATAGACACCATCCTAATGACCAATCTCGACCGCATAGGCCGCGACACTCCGAAAGTCCTCGCCGTCCTCGAAGAACTCAACAGCCACGGCATCAAGCTCATCATACAAGGCGGCAACACAGTAGAGGTAAATGATAACCCACTGCTCAAATATCTGCGCCGCTTCACGCTGTATCCCAGCCTTGAAGTCGTGCTCGCATCAACAACCGAATAGCGCCCTACGCTGCAAGAAAAACGCAGAGCCTTACAGCGTTACTCAAACGTCGTAAGGCTCTGCATATTGAGACGGGCGGGGGAAGCTGAGCTTGAAAAGCTCCGAAAGATATTCCTCAAGACCGAGACGGACGTTATCAACGAGATAGGTCGGCCACGTTCAATGGGTAACGCGGACTACCACGCTGCCGCGGACCTTGAGCGCGTACAAGCTATGGAGACCGATTCGTGCGAATGTTTGCCATAGGTGATGGAGAAAGAATTTTGCGTTGCTTAGCGCGTAAAATCATGAGAGTATCCACAAGCAGGAACAGGGATATATCAACGCCGCTGCATATAGTCATGCGTAAAGAGGTACGTATGCTTGAGCGGCAGGGCCTGCACTTCATCGAGGAGCAGCACGGAGCCTGCCAACGAGGCAAGGCGGCGCACATTACGGCGCGGAGCGGCAAAGAGCGTGTCAAGCAGCTGCACCATAGTGCTGCAAATAACAGGCGCGCCATCCCAGCGGCTGTTCCTTGCGAGATATATGTTCAGATTTTCCTCAGTGTCCGCAATGAAATCCGAGTGGTGCTCGAGAACACAGTCATCACCGAGAGCTTCGCGGATGCGCTGCACGTTCTACCCTGCAATTGACTTGTAAGGCGCAAAATAGAAGATATGCCGCGCGTTAATGCTCTGTGCGGCCTGAAGGCAAAAGCGCAGCCCGGCGTAGGTTTTACCGGCTCCGGTGGGGAGACAGAGGCGGTAAATCCCGGGCGCGGCGCCACGGCCGGCGTCCCGGCAGCGCGCGGACAGCTCGCGCCGCAGAGCGTCTATTGGGTGTTTTTCCGGCATTGCGCCGATATACGCCTCTCCGCGAGCGACCAATTCAGCCCAGAGTGCGGCGCGGGCAGCGCCGTCCGTCCGCCTCGGCAGCGGAACATTGTCCATGAAGCAGGCGGTATCGGTCCAGTCGGCATCCACCAACGCGCTGAACAGCAGCCGCTGGACAAAACCGCGCGCAAACTCGCGCTGGGCGACGCGTGGATATAACAGTTTCAGTTTTAGACACAGCGCTTTTGCCTCGGAGGATGCGCCGTCTATGAGACGCATAATCTCGCTCTCGGGAACGACTTCCGCGAAAAATTTTCCGCGCTCTCGACATAAAGCTTCTTGGCGTCCTCAGAATACATTCTGTCCTTCCACGGCTCTTTGTCCAGCGGTGACACGACGTCGCAGCGCCCGCCGTGATGACAGCCGATGGCCAGCGCGGCCATCTGTGCCGCCAAATGCGCGCTCGCCGGCATCCCGTGAACTTTATCCACAATCCACCGCATTCCCGCCGAGGAGTGATTGAAGCGCTGTTTGGTCTCGCCGCGAATACGCCCCTGCACGGAACTGTTGGCCTTTCCCAGGTCACGGAGGAGGCCTGTCAGATATCCAAGCTTCTCCAGTCCGACTTCTGCGCAGGCCTAGGTGCAGAGCGCGGCAACATTTTGACTGTGGTCAGATACGGGTTGTTCGGTTTGTCCATCGTCGCGTGTGCGGGCAGCCAGCATTGCTGCTCTTCCTTTCATAAATGTGTTATTATAGCAACCTGCAATTATTTACCTGTTAAGAAGTAAATTGGGAAAATCAGAAAATTGTTATCATATATTCTTATGAAGTAAAAACGGCGGACAGAGTATACTGACCCGCCGTTTTTACTTTAATTATACTTAATTTGCGTTTCCATCCTCTACCTTTCAACTTCCACTGTCCGGATAATGCGCGGAGGCTGCATGGGGGCGTCAATAGCCGGCTTTTTTCAGCTCGTCGAGCATGGCTGTCCGCCGCGGGTATTCGTTTTTCCAGCGCTCGGTTAATTCGGCGTCGGCTTGGCCGGGGTATTTGCCCAGATGCCTCAAATGTGCGATGGTGTGGGCACAAGCCTGCCGGTCGCAGGATGCGCGCATCATTTTGTCAAGCAGAGACGTATAGGCGCCCCGAAGCTCCATGGAAAAAAGCGGCAGCTGCGCTGCCTCCCAGCGGTCCAGGGCCGGGAAATTATTTTGTGAAATCTCATATTCAAGCAAGCGCCCGTACAGGCCCTCCGAGGCCAGAAGCTCCTCGCGGAACTGCGTGCCGCCCTTATAGTAATCATAGCCGCGCTGCAAAATCCTCGGCTCGAACATCTCCTGCCAGTTTCTATATGACATTCAGCATCACCGCCTCAAAGCGTTGCCAAAATAATCCTGACACACTTCGCATGAAACCCAATGCTCCGGCGGCGTTTCCGCGCGGCCGCGGCTTCGCATGAAAAAAGGGCGGCTGCTTTGAAACAGCCGCCCGTGAACGGGAAAATAGCTTCGATATTTGCTTCAAACAACGTATTTGCTCTTGAGGCCGCAAATAATCTCTTCGGTCTCGGCGGCTATCTTCTGCACCATGTCCGCGCAGGGGGGAAGATCGGTTATGCGCTGGGCGCATTCGCCGGCGCCGGCCATGGCGCGCTCCGCGTCGCCGTTATAGGTGGCCGCGACGCCGTGGCGCTCGGCCACGAGCAGGTCCATGGGTATCTTGGAGAAGTCGTCCGGCACGCCGACGTAGGAGCCGGGCGCGTCCTTGGCGGTGTTGTACGCGTGCTGCTGGGCGGCGGGAGTGCGCAGCCAGCGGGCGGGGCCGACAAAGCCGCGGGCAATCAGGGTGCCGCCGTCGCCGCAGTCGAGGACCAGCTTCTTCCACAAGTCGCAGAAGTCGCTCTCCTCGGTGGCGAGGAAGCGGGTGCCCATCTGGACGCCGTCCGCGCCCATGGCGAGCGCCGCGGCGAGGCTCTTCGCGTCGCAGTACCCGCCGGTGCCGCAGACGAGGGTGTTTTCATCGGAGAACTTCTCGACGATATCCGGCAGCAGCGTCATGCTGTGTACGGGCTGCCAGGCGGTGTGGAAGCCGCCCTCGTGGCCGGAGGCTATGAGCACCTGCACGCCGGCCTTCTTGCAGCGGGCGGCGGTGCGCACGCCGGGGAAGACGTGCATCCAAATCATGCCCTGCTCCTTGACGAAGCCGGCCCAGGGCACGGGGTCGCCGGCGGTTGTGACGAGGACCTTGAAGCGTTCGGCGACGGCCGGGTCCTGACGGACCTCTTTGATGGCCTTCATAACGTTCATGGCGTTCTCCTTAACCTCGGCGGAGACCATGACGTTGGCGCCGAAAACGGTCCCCTCATTGGTCTCGTTGTAGATGCGGGTGAACATCTTCTTGAAGATAGTGACGTCGTCGTCGTCAAGCTCCGCGTGCGCCTGCTTGCAGAAGTCCTCGAAAACGACGGGGTTGGACTTGCGGGAGGTGGTGCCAAAGGTGCTGCACAGGCCGAGGCAGCCGGCGTTGGCGGCCGCGATGCAGAGGCTGGTCACGGGGAACGGGCCCATACCCGCCTGGATGATGGGGTATTTAATGCCTACGAGTTCGGTCAATCTGGTCTTGAGCATGAGTTATCTCCTTCCTTGAGTTCGGATATTCTGTAAAGAGCCCTGTCCGCGTGAAACGAACAGGGCTCTGAATAGCTGGCGTCCCTTCGCGGGATAGTACGCCTTGTCTGAAAATCAGAAGTAAATTCCCAGACTTATTAGAGTTGCCGCGACGAGCGACACTATTGTTGTGTTGACAATGGACAGGAAGAAAATGTTGACGTAAGCCTGCCTGTGGGTAAGCTTCGTGGTGGAAAGGGAGGTGATGACGCCGGAGCTGTGGGGCAGGTCGTCGAGGCCGATGGAGGAGATGGTTACCAGCCTGTGCAGGTACTCGGCCGGGATGCCGGTGGCCTGGAACAGCTCGCCGAAGTTCTGGAACGCGATGTTCTCGCCGGAGGAGGCGGAGCCGCAGATGGCGGAGCAGACGTTGCAGATGATGACAATCGTGAAGGCGTTGACGCCGAGGTGCATGAGGCTCTGAACTATGTTCTGGAAGCCGGGGACAGCGCCGACGACGCCGCCGAAGCCGGAAGCGCAGCAGACGGTGACCAGGGGCATGATGGCCATGGGGATAGCGCCGGCGAGGAGAGACTTGATGTTCATGAGCTTCTTCTCAAGGATGGAGAAGAGCACGTAGCCGACAACGATGCCGCAGCAGAGGGACATCTCAGCGGTCAGCTTGACAAAGTTGAGCATGACGATGACGACGATCATCGGGATGAGGCAGGCCCAGATGGGCTTCTCATTCTCAACGGTGGGCTCAACGAGGGTTTCCTTGCTTATCTCAGCGCCGGTGGGCATGAAGCCTTCGCCGCGCTTGTGGGTGCGCTTGACCTGGATGAAGATGTAGGTCATGCCGAGGATGAGGGCGAGGATGGCGCAGAAGATGCCGAGTCCGGCGCCCGCCATGGGAGTGGTGCCCAGGTAGTCAGTCGGGATTATGTTCTGGAACTGGGGAGAGCCGGGCAGCATACCAATCGTAATGGTGGAGGAGCCGAGCGAGGAGCAGGTGTACAGCCACCAGGGGATGTCAAGGTCCTTGAACAGCGCGCGGGCCAGAGAGACCATGATGAAGACGGTAACGAAGACGTTGACGCCGCCGTAGGTCAGGATGAGCTGGATGCAGGGGATGCTGGCGACGGCCAGGAACTTGGCGGTCAGAGGATTCTTGGCCTTTCTGGCGATGCGGGCAACCTTTACCGCTATGGAAGCCGCGGCGGCGGAGTCGCCCATGACCTTCGCGAACAGTCCGCTGAACAGGAACAGCACGAGGTAGCCTTTGAGGAAGCCGGACGCGCTCGTCATGAACGAATCGGTGAGAGCGGTGAACGGATTAAGGCCGCCGCAGAGCGCCACGATTATCGCACTGATAATCGCGACGAAAATCGTGTTGTACCCCCTGAATGCGAGCCAGATAAAGGCTGCGAGGCCAACGATGATTCCGATGATACTCAGCATTAGTTAATTCCCTCTTTCTCTTTTCTACATTTTCCAAGGCGCTCACCGCGCGCTGGCCAGACGCCTTGCGGAATGCGAACCTTCGAAATTGCTTAAATATTAACATGAGGGTCTGAATAATTAAACATCAAAAAATCTAAAAATCGGGTTGAAATTTTTCGAATCTGTGGTTAAAATATCTACAAGGAAAATTTATAATTATTTTGTGAGGAATCCGCTGTGAAAATTACAAAATCGATTGTTTGTGATATTTTGAAGCCGCACAACATAGTTGAGTACACGCCCGGGGAAGCCGAGCGGACCTTCGAAAAAGTGGAGTTTGTGACCGGAAGCAGCCACACTTTTACCACAGATGTCCTCTACATTTCGACGGCCGGGCAGCTGCAAAAAGCGGCCTGCCCCGAGATGGACGGCATATGCGCCGTGTGCCGGGGAGACGAGGCTTTTGCGAAGGAATTCACTGAAAAACACAGCGTGAGCCTGCTGCTGTTTCCGGAGAGCGAGGACTTTTTTCAGGTCGCGAACGAGCTCCTTGAGAACATAGAAAGGCTCAACAGCTGGGAGAACAAGGTCAGGACATGCATAGCCGCCGGGGATCCCGTACAGAGCCTGATAGAGGCCGGCGCGGACATATTTGGGGAAAACCCCATCGTGCTGCTGAGCGTATCATTCAACGTGGTGGCCAGAAGCCTGGAGAGCACCGACCGCAATGAGAAGGTGAACGGGCTGCTTCAGAGGGGATATCTGACCTGGGAGGAGTCGGACATAATGTCCCGCATGGGCTACCCTCTGCACAGGGACGATTATAAAGACGGCATGCTGGTCACCCCGCCGACCTATATGGGCTGCCCGTTCATGCTCGTGGCCTTTCCGCCGGCCATGAAGCAGGCCGCGTTCCTGGCGGTATACTATGTGGCAAGCGAACCGACACCGGGACAGCTGGATATTTTCCGCTGCTATGCGGGCCTTGTCCAGCAGTACATAACGAGGCGCCTCAAGCCGGACAAGCAGATGCCTTCGGCGCCGGAGCTGTTTATGGACGACATACTGCTCCGCACGAACGACGATAAGGAGTACCTGGCCGACAGAGCGCGGCAGCTGCAGCTTCCAGTGAACGAGCCGTACAGGGTCGGGGTGATTCAGTGGGAAGCGTATTCCAGGGACCAGGCGGACTTCGTCCTCTGGCGAGTCCGGTCCATTCTGGGGAAATCCATCTACAGGATTATGCGCTATCACGACTCGGTGCTGCTTCTCATGAAGGGAAGCCTGCCGCACGCAAAGGTGCTCAGAAGCATGGACGAGACCTCCGACAAGCTGGAGGGCATTCTCTCCGTCTGCAACGGCCATATCGGCTTCTCGCCGGAGGTGGACAACCTGTTCAAGCTGGACGTCGCGTACAGGCAGGCCTGCTCGGCGGCGAAATTCGGCCGGCTCATGGACAGCGGGGAAAAGCTGTACTTCTACTCCGAATACTATATATACGATATGATAGACAACTATTCGGAAAAATTCCGCATTGAGGACATGTTCGTTCAGAAGCTCCGCCTTCTGGAGAACAAGGACGAGGGCAGCTTCAACAACCTCAACCTGCTGCGCAGCTATCTGCTGTCCGAGAGAAACCTGTCCGAGACGGCGCGTCTGCTGCACATGCACAGAAACAGCGTCATATACAGGATGGGCAAGATTTCCGACATACTCGGCGTGGACCTGGACGACCCGGACGTGAGACTCCGGCTGCTCATCTCGTTTAAGATACTCGAAATGATAAACGGCAGGAAGTTCCCGCCCCTCCACGACGGAGAGGACGCGCAGCTGAAGTAGAAAAGCCAAAAGAACAGACAAAAGGCCGGCCGCCTGCATTGCGCAGGCGGCCGGCCTTTTCATTTTGCGCTCAGTCCTGCGGGGCGTTCTGCCGGCGCAGGATATCGTAGGAGACCAGGAAGGCCATGCGGCTTTCATAGTCGAGCGGCTCCAGATGTATGATGTCCCGAATCTTGTTCATCCGGTACTTCAGGGTGTTTATGTGTATATCCAGCTCCGCGGCCGCGGCCGCAAGGCTGCAGTTGTGCTTCAGGTAGCAATACAGCGTGTCCAGCAGCTGCTGTCCGCCGCCGCTTTCGAGCAGCGCGCTTATCGACGGGTGGAGAAGCCTCTCACAGCCGCCCGAATGGAAGCGCTCGATGTAGTAATCCCAGAGGTAGTCGCCGCACATGTGCAGGCAGGATTCGGAGCCGGACTTGTGCGAAAGGGCTATCTTGGCCTGGAGGTAGGCGTCGGGTATCCCGTCCCAGGAGGTGAAGGGCAGAGAGACCCCGCCGTTGAAGCCTATGGGCGCGAGAAGGTCGTTCAGGATTTTGCAGCCGAACTTGAAATCGCAGTCGGCGATGAGGCAGACTATGGCGTCGTTATAGTTGAACGAGAAGGAGAAGGGCAGGCGGGTGGAAAGAGTGTAGGGCAGGGCCTTGGCGGCGAAGCTGTCCTTGGGGTGGTTCTCGATGAGCACAAAGTAGGCCCCGTCGGAGACCGCCCAGCCCAGCACCTGCTCCAGGTCGTGAAAGTCCTGCATGGATATCTCCTGGTGGTCCAGAAGGCGCATTATGAAGTTGCGGTTCATCATCAGGCCGGGCTGCTCCAGCCCGGAGACGTTCGCGCTCTGGAAAATGCTCTGGGCAAATCGGCCGAGATGCATCTGAATGTCCCCGATGGGCTCGGCGCTGCTCTCCGTCGGAAAGATGGAGAAGACGACGAACGAGCTGTCGGGAAAAATAAAGTTGCCGAACAGATACTGCCTCTGAAAGTAGGACGACCAGAAGCTGGTGATGCCGTGTATGCCGAGCGATATCCTGTGACAGGCGGGGATGTTGCGTATCAGCGTCATGTAGATGGGGTCCATGGGCTTGGGAAGGACCTCGGTCTTGTCCGTGGAATAGTATATCCTGCCCAGCGCGTCCAGGATTTTTACCGTATATCCGGGGAAGAGCTCGCTGACAAGCGACAGGTACTCGGAGAGCTGCTTCCTTGTGGCGACGGCGTTGAGAGCCCGCCGCTCCCAGTTGTTGTAGAAGTCCATGTGCCGGACGACGGCGTTTATCACGTCCTCTATACCCGCGTTGAATACGGTTATGCGGTTTGCGGCGTTTTCGCAGATTACATTTCCGCCCTCGCTGAAAAGCTTCAATATGGACGGAGCATCCCCGCTGTTTCCGACCGTAAAGGAACTTATCTGCAGCTCATCCTCGCCAAGTTCTGCCTTCGTTTCAAACTCGGAGAGAAAGTAAGCTATCATTTCCATGTTAAAGAGCATAGCAGCCTCCGTCGCGGCCATCGCGTCCCGCCCGGAGCGTGTACACTATGACCACACAGCAAGAATCAGATTTGAAATAATTATAACACATTGACCGTAAAATGATAGTCCCAACAAGACAAAAAAACAGAAAATATTCATAGAAATTTGTCTGCTAAGTGTCTAACAAAGTCGGCGTCTAATTGATATTATTATATCAATCTGTGAAAGACAGTCGATTTAAGCCCTTCAAAGCTGCGCAACAGCGGGCCTGGAGGCGGGACTATCACAATAAAAGGAGATGTTTGGCTGTGTTTGATTTTTCCCTTACCGAGGAGCAGGAGCTGCTTATTGAGCAGGTAGAGGAGTTCATGAAGCGCGGTAACTACGACGACTACTTCAAAGAGTGCGACCGCGAGAGAAAGTACCCGGAAGAGGCCTGCCGCGCTTTCTGCGAAGAGGGCTTCAACCTGCTTGACTGCCCGGAGGAATACGGCGGGGCGGGACTGGACCTCGTGTCCTCCGTGCTGATGAAGCTGAAGTTCTATGAGTACGGCTGGCCGGCGCTCACTCTGCCGGGCGGAGCCCTGGAGCTGGACAACATCCTGGCCTACGGCACGAAAGAGCAGCAGGAGCTCATTATAGAGGAAGTCATGCAGGGCCGCAAGGCGTATACGCTGGGCTTTACCGAGCCCCAGGCCGGCTCCGACAACTCCGCCATGGCCACCCGCGCCGAGCACCGCGACGGCAAGGTGTACATCACCGGCCACAAGACCTTCAACACCTACGCCACCATGTCCAGATACATGATGTGCGTTGCGCGCGAGTACGAGGTGCTCGACAAGCCCAAGAAGGACATGAGCTGGTATCTCATTCCGCTCAGGGACGCCGACGGAAATCTGACCCCGGGCGTCACGATACACGTCCTGGACAAGATTGGCTGCCACTGCATGCCCACCTGCGAGGTCTATCTCGACAATGTCGAGGTCCCGGAGACCGCGCTGGTCGGTGAAAAGGGCAAGGGCTTCTACCAGCTGCTCAAGAACTTCGAGACTGAGCGCCTGCTGACCTGCGTGTCCAACGTCGGCTACGCAAGGGCGGCTTATCACGACGCGGCGGTCTACGCTTCCCAGCGCATCCAGTTCGGAAAGACCATAGGCAGCTTCCAGATTATCCAGCAGAAGCTGGTTGACATGAAGATTAAGTGCGACAACATGTACAACATGCTGATGCGCACCGCCTGGAAGAAATCCGTGGGCGAGTCCATCATGCTTGACGCCTCGATGCTCAAGCGGTATACGGGACAGGCCGCTTTTGAGGTCCTCGACGACGCCATTCAGGTCCTGGGCGGCATCGGCTACACGAACGACACGCGCATCGCGCGGCTGTGGAGAGACCAGCGCGGCGCCCGCATTTACGCCGGAACTGAGGAGATTATGGTGCATTCCGTCGCCAGGGGCCTCATCAATCAGGAGGCCGGCATCCAGTAAGCGCGGCTCCAACGCCGCCTGGCTATAGAGCGTATTTAAAGAGGCTATCATGAACCTGAAAGACCTTATTATAAATTCTGCCAGGCTTTTTCCGGACAAAACTGCTGTAATACACAGGAAAAAGCGCCTTACATACAGAGAATTTTATACCCGCACCTGTGCCTGCGGCTCCGCGATGAGGAATGCGGGGGTCGGGAAGGGCGACCGCGTCTGCATTGCCGCAAGGAACTGCATAGAGTACCTGGAGATAATGTTTGGCTGCTCGATGATAGGCGCGGTGCCCTGCCTCATAAACTGGCGGCTGTCCTCGGACGCCCTGTGTACGATGGCGAGGGAGACTGAGCCGAAGCTGCTGTTCATCTCGAACACGGATATCTCGAAGGCCGCTGCGCTGACGGATGCGAATCAGAAAGACGCCGTCCGCGTAATAAGCGTCTGCGACGACCCGGAAATACCGAGCAGCTACGACGAGTTCAGGAGCGGAGGGAGCGCTGAGCTCGAGTTTGCCGAGACGAAGGAAGACGACACGGGCATGATTCTCTTCACCAGCGGCACCACCGGCCGTGCGAAGGGAGTGCTCATATCCAACAGGGCGCTGCTGATTCAGATATACAACACTGCGGTCTGCGCGCGCTGGAGCCATGAGGAGCGGTTCATGTGCGTTTCGCCCATATGCCACTCCATAAGCCTTTCCGTCATAACGACGTTCTGCGTGGGAGGCACGCTCATTCTCTGCCCGCTGGAGTACCTCAAGGACTACAGGAAGATTCTCAGCGTACTGGAGGAGGAGCGCGTCACCCGTACCGCCATGGTGCCTACGGTCATTGAGCGCATGGTAAGCTGCGCCGAGGACAACGGCATAACGAACTCGACGCTGCGCACCATTTCCTACGGAGCCTCTCCGATGAACGCCTCGCTGATAGAGCGCTGCCGCAGGATATTCAACTGCAGATTCCATCAGGGCTACGGCATGACCGAGACCTACGGCACGATAACGGCGCTTTTGCCGGAGGACCACGACAGGCCGGAATGCCTGGGCTCGGTCGGACGGCCGATGGCCGGAGCCTGCGTAAAGATACTCGGCGACAACGGCGCCGAGCTGCCCGCCGGACACATAGGGGAGATCGTCATAAAGGCGGAGACCCTTATGCAGGGCTACCTGAGCATGCCGGAGCTGACGGAAAAGGTAATAGTCAACGGCTGGTATCACTCCGGAGACATAGGCTACATCGGAGAAAACGGCTATCTTTTCCTGACGGATAGAAAGAACTCGATGATAATCACCGGCGGGGAGAACGTCTTTCCGTCCGAGATAGAGAGCTGCATATTGGAGCTCTCGCCCGAAGTCAGGGAGGTCTGCGTCGCCGGGCTTCCCGACCCCGTCTGGGGAGAGATGGTAGTGGCGGCCGTGGTAAAGAGAGAGAATTCCACGCTTACCGAGAACGACATAATGGCACATTGCCGCGAGCGCCTGGGCAGCTTCAAAAAGCCCAAGAGGGTCATGTTCGTAGACACGCTGCCCGTGAACGGCGGCGGCAAGGTGCAGCGGGAAACGGTAAAAGAGATGTTTCAGAACATGAACACAGATAAAAAGTGAGAAGGGAGAAGAACTTTCCTTGAAATTTGTTGTGTGCTACAAACTGGTGCCAGGCGAAAACAGCATAGTCGTAAAGCCGGACAGGAGCCTCGACTTTACAAACTGCGAATGGGAGATTGGCCAGTACGATCTGCGCGCGGTTGAGACCGCGGCGCAGCTCACCGAGACCTCGCCGGAGAACAAGCTGATAGCGCTGACGGCGGGCTCCGATGTTGTGGAGAACTCGAAGCTCAAGAAGTCCATCCTCGCGCGCGGCCCGCAGGAGATGCTGGCCGTTAAAGACGAGGCTCTCGCCGGAGCGGACAGCCTGGCGGTGGCCGAAGTGCTTGCCGAGGCGATAAGGAAGCTCGGAGACGTGGACGCGGTATTCTTCGGCGAGGGCTCCGGCGACCTCTATTCCCAGCAGGTCGGAAACATCACCGGCGCGCTGCTCGGCTGGAACACCGTGAACGCGGTGAGCCGGGTGGAGCTCGACGGCGACTGCCTCCTGGTCGAGCGCAACCTGGAAGCCAGCACCGAGGTGCTGAAGGTAGCTCTGCCGGCGGCGATTTCCGTCACCAGCGACATATGCATGCCCCGTCTCGCGTCAATGAAGGAGATACTGAAGGCCGGGAAGAAGCCGAGCTGCGTGGAGACCCTGGATGCCTACGCGGCCGACGGCGAGAGAAAAGTCACCGAGGTGAGCCTGAAAGCGCTCGGCAAGACGGACAGGAAATGCGAGCTCGTCCGCGACGACGAGGACGGCATTGCCGCTGCCGCGGCCTGGCTCAGAAAGCTGTGAGGTGAGAAGTATGGAGCGATATAAGAAGTGCTTTGTCATCGCCCAGAGCCGCTCCGCCGCCCTTGAGCTGGCGGCCGGCGCAGAGAGATTTGCCGAGTCCGTCGCGCTCGTATGCCTTGGAGAAGCGGTCTCTGCCGCGGGCGTGGATAAGGTGTACGCCGTCAGGGATAAGGAGCTTTCGGCCGCCGCATACAGCGGCGCGGTGGCTGCTCTCATAAAGGAGCAGCAGCCTGATTTGGTGCTCGCGGAGCGCAGCCGCGACGGACGCCTGATGGCGGGCATAGCGGCCGCGGCGCTCGGCGCGGGCGTACAGACCGACCCCAGCGAGGTGCTCGCAGGCGAAAACGGCATCCTGACCAGGAAGCTCAGCTACGGCGGCCTCGTGGAGCTGGCCGAGGAGGGCGGCCGGAAAGCGGTCGTGTGCGTGGGCCCCGGAATCTTTGAGCCCGCCGAGGAGAAGGACGCCTCCGGAGCGGAAGAGCTTGACGCGGCTTCCGCCGGGATAGAGATGGTGAAGAAAGAGGAAAAGCAGGTCCAGCGCACCAACCTGGCTTCGGCGCGCAGAGTCGTCGGCGTAGGCCGCGGCATCAAGAACGCCGAGTCGCTTGCCTGCGTGGAGAAGTTTGCCGCGGCGCTCGGCGCCGAGATGGGCTGCACCCGTCCCGTCGCGGAGGAGGACCACCTTCTGCCCACAAGCCGGTATATTGGCGTGTCCGGCGTCACCGTGCGCCCCGAGGTATATTTCGCCGTGGGCCTCTCCGGCCAGGTCCAGCACACCGCGGGCTGCAGCCAGTCAGGTCTCATCTTTGCCGTTAACAACGACGAAAACGCGCCCATCTTCAAGGAGTGCGACTTCGGCGTAATCGGCGACCTCAACAATGTAATCCCCAAGCTTATAGACGCTTTGGAAAACAAATAACAGCACCGTACAAGGAGGAAATTATGCAGATACGTACAAAAGTAACCGAAATGCTTGGGATAAAGTATCCCATCATCCAGGGCTGCATGCAGTGGTTCGCAACCGCCGATCTCGCGGCCGCCGTGTCCAATGCCGGGGGCCTTGGAGTTATATCCTCCGCCACCTTCGCCTCTCCGGAAGACCTGAGAGCGGAGATAAAGCGCTGCAGGACCCTCACGGACAAGCCCTTCGCGGTGAACATCTCCCTGTTCCCGTCCCTCAACGCCGTCGGATACCACGAGCACATCAAGGTCTGCGCGGAAGAGGGCGTGCGCATCATGGAGACCGCCGGACGCGCTCCCACTGAGTACATCGAGGAGATGAAGGCCGCCGGCATAACCGTCATCCACAAGTGCGTCGCCGTCAAGCACGCGCTCAAGGCTCAGTCCATAGGCTGCGACATGGTCGTCATCGACGGCTACGAGGCCGCCGGACACATCGGCGCTTTCAATACCGGCACAATGGTGCTCACCCCCAGTGCTGTCAGGGCGCTCTCCATCCCCGTTATCACCGCCGGCGGCGTCTGCGACGGACGCAGCATGGCCGCGGCGCTCATGCTCGGCGCCGAAGGCGTCTACATGGGCACCCGTTTCTTCATGACCAAGGAGTGCCCCGCCAGCGAGGAGATAAAGCAGGAACTGGCCGCCAAATACGGCGAGCTCGACACCTACATCGGCCTGCATCCCTACAAGAACGACACCCGCTTTGTCCTCAACAGCCTCATGAAGGAGGTCGCCGGGCTCGAAGCCGCCGGAGAGCCCTTCGAGAAGGTCGCCCCCTATGTCGCCGGCTACCGCACCCGCAAGTTTACGCAGGGCGGCAAGGAGCTCGACGAGGGTTCCCTCTGCATCGGCGAGAACATAGGCCTCATTAAGGACGTGCTTAGCGTCGAGGAGCTTATAAACAGCATGATGAGCGAGTGCGAGGCTCAGCTCAACCGTTTCAATTGAGGTGCGATAATGAATATTTACGAGGAGAAAAAGTACAATTTCGTCCACAACTGCAAGATTCCGTACCTGAGCGCCGCGGGCGTAGTCCCCGAGGTCATTGAGAAGGGCCATGTGCGCTTCGTCCTGCCTGTCAGGGAAATGCACATGAACCACGTCGGCATCGTGTACGCCGGAAGCTACTTCGTCTTTGCCGAATCCGCCGGCGCCAGCCTGATTTTCGCCGCCTACGCGGAGAAGAAGAACTACGTTCCCATCATCTCCAACGTGTCCATCGACTACCTCAAGCCCGCCAAGACCGACCTGGTCATCGACATGACCATGTTCGAGGAGGAGGCCGCCGAAAAGATAGCGCCCATCGATGAGAGGGGCCGCGGCAGGTATCCGCTCGACGTCCCCATTCACGACGCCGAGGGCAACCACGTCGCTACCGCTCACATAACCTACTATCTCTTCGCGGACGCCCCGAAGCTCTGAGCCGTCAGAACAGCAAAACCTACATTATAATATAAAGGAGAAGACGAAAATGATAGACACCAAACTTACCAGGCTGCTTGGCATAGAGTATCCGATTATCCAGAGCGGCATGCAGTGGCTCGCGGTTCCCCAGCTCGCCGCCGCAGTATCCAATGCCGGCGGTATCGGCACCATCAACCTCACCTGCTGGCCCACCCTCGAGGAGTTCGCCGACGCTCTCGACGAGATGAATTCCCTGACCAGCAAGCCCTACATCGTCAACATCTCCCTCGCCCCCTCTCAGAGGGTTACCGACGACATGATCCGCGCGGCCATCAAGCTCTGCGGCGAGAAGCATGTCGCCGCCATAGAGACCTCCGCCGAGAGCCCCGTGCCCTATATGCCCGACATCAAGGCGGCCAATCTCATCCACTTCCACAAGTGCCCGAACTACAAGGTCTCCATGAGCATGGAGCGCAAGGGCGTTGACGGCGTCATCATCGCCGGCTATGAGGCCGGCGGCCATCCCTCCGCCGACGGCGTGGGCACCTATGTCATAGCCCGCCGCTGCGCCGCGGACATGAAGATTCCCGTCGTCGCCGCCGGCGGATGCGCGGACGGCCACGGCCTCGCGGCCGCCCTGTGCCTCGGCGCGGCCGGCGTCGCCATGGGCACCCGCTTCGTCAACAGCACCGAGTGCCCCATCAGCCACAACCACCAGCAGTGGATTATCGACCACACCGAGAAGGACACCGTCCTTGCTCAGCGCGTTGTGGGCAGCATGATGCGTATAACCAAGAACAACGCCGCCATGCTCGCCAACGAGATAGAGGACCGCGGCCTGAAGGCCGGCTACACCCCCGAGCAGATTCTGAAGGAGCAGTTCCCCGTTATAAGCGGCTCTCTGACCAGGGCTGCGTTCATCTCCGGCGACGTGGGCAGCGCCACCTTCTGCACCTCCATGGGCATGGGCCTCATACACGACGTCAAGCCCGTCAAGGAAATCATTGACGGCATGGTCAAGGAGGCCTACGAGACCCTCTCCGCCATGAAGGACTGCTACAAGGACTGATATATCCAAGTGCGACCGACCTGCCATGCTTCTGCGTGGCAGGTCGTGATGATACTCATTTTTCACAGGAGATGCCTCACAAATGACACAGGAAACTATCAGTAAATTAGAGCAGATACCGGGCCTGATCGTCCTCACTGGAGAGCGGATAGGCTCGGACTTCTGCCATGATGAACTGCCGGGAGCCGGGAACTATGTCCCGGAAGCCGTCTGTGAAGCGTCGAGCACGCAGCAGGTCTCCGAGGTGCTGAAGGTCTGCAGCGCGGACCGTGTGCCGGTGACCGTTCGCGGCGCGGGGACCGGGCGCGCCGGTGGCTCTGTGCCCATAAAGGGCGGAGTCGTGCTTTCCGTCAGGGGAATGGACAAAATCCGCTCAGTTGACGAACAGGCGCGTACGATGACGGTGCAGCCCGGAGTGCTGCTTCAGGACGTGAAGGCCGAGGCCGAGAGGCACGGGCTCTTCTATCCCCCCGACCCCGGCGAAAAGACCGCAACCATCGGCGGCAATATCTCAACCAACGCCTCCGGCCCCTCTGCGGGCGGATACGGACGTACGGCGGACTACGTGATAGACGCCGAGATTGTCCTGGCCGACGGTACAATCACCTCTCTCCGCGCGGACGAAGGCTATGCCGGCGTAGTGGGCAGTGAGGGCGTGCTCGCCGTCGTAACCGAGGCGACGCTCAGGCTGGTTGAAGCGCCGGGCTCGGACGTAATCCTTTTGCTGCCGTTTGCCGACGGCGAGTCCGCACTGGCCGCCGCGCTGAAGATAAGCGGCTCGGATTTCGCTCCCGCCGTTGTGGAATACATGGACGGGGAACTCATCGAGTTCTCCGGCAAGGTCACGGGAAACCCCGTGCTTTCCCAGAAGACCGACGACGGCACGGCGACGACGCTCATGGTCACGCTTGAGGGCGCGGACGAGGACGAGGTCGAAGGACGGATGGAGGAGTTCGCCGAGTATGCCGAGGAGCTTGAGTGCCTGGACATTCTGGTCGGCGACAGCATCAGCATGAAACGCGAGTTCTGGGCCGCGCACGACGCCTTCCATACGTCGATGGAATCGGCGAAATCGGAGGTCGAGGTCAACGTCAACGTGGCGCCCGAGCACATTTACGGCCTTATCAGCTATGCGAAGGAACTCGGCGCGCAGGGCGGCTTCAAAGTCATGGCCTACTCCCACGTGAACAGCGGCGGCGTTCATATCCACGCCGTCTCCGTACTGACGAAGGCCGAATTCAAGGCCGCGGCCGCGGCGTTCTACGACGCCGTCTGCACGAAATGCGTGGAGCTGGGCGGCGACGCGGCCGGCGAATATGGCGTCGGATACGCAAACATCAAATACTTCAGGCAAAACAGCGAGCGCTATGCCGGGCTTTGCGAAGCCAAGGCGCGTCTCGACCCGGCGGGCATCCTCAATCCCGGAAAGGTGGTAGAGAAATGCTGAAGCTTCTCTGCTGTGTAAAGCAGGTGCCCGACGTGGACCAGATGCGCATGGACCCCGAGACCGGCAGCCTTATCCGCGCCGGAGTACCGTCCATAATGAACCCGCAGGATGCGAACGCCCTTGCGGCGGCGCTGAAGGTCAAGGAGACCTATGGCGGAGAGATTACGGTGATAACAATGGGACCGCCGGCCGCCGAGGCCGTGCTGCGCGAATGCCTCGCCGCGGGCGCGGATCACGCAGCGCTCGTCACGGACAGGGCCTTCGGCAGCGCCGACACCCTGGCCACAAGCTACACCATCACCGCCGCGGCGGCAACCCTCGGAAAGTTTGACATGATTTTCTGCGGCAAGGAGTCCCTTGACGGCGCTACGGGCCAGATGGGCGCGCAGCTCGCGCAGCGCGCCGGCGCCACGCTGGTCAGCTCCGCGCTGCTGATTAGAAGCGTGGACGAGACCGCGGGCACCGCGGTCGCCGACAGGCTGCTGGAGTCCGGCGTCGAGACGCTGGAGGTCGAGCTTCCGGCCCTCTTCACCGTGGAAAAGACCAACTATCCCGCGCGCATACCCAGCCTGAAAGGCAAGCTGGCCGCGAAAAAAGCCGCTGTCACCACGATCACCTCCGGCGATATCCCGGGACTGGATATGTCCAGAATAGGCGACCCGGGCTCGCCCACGAAGGTCCCGCGCATGTTCCCGCCGGTGCTGCCCGAGCCCGGGGTGATTATAGACGAAGGCAGCACGGAGGCCTCAGCGGCCAGGCTGCTCGAAATCATTGCCGGGCAAAGGAGTTGATTCGATGGACAAAGCTGCTTATAAAGACATGTGGGTGCACGTGGAGCACGACGGGAAGAGCATCATGCCCGTGTCGCTCGAGCTGTGCTGCGCCGCGCGCGGGCTGTGCGACCGGTCGGGCGACGCCCTGGCTGCCGTGGTCGCCGGCGAGCTGGAGGCTTCGGAGCTGGAGAAGCTGCTGGACTGCGGCGTCGATAAGCTGATACGGGTCACCGGACTCGGCTACGAGCGCTACAGCACGCAGGCGTACTCCAACCTCTACGTGGAGCTCTGCAAAAAGTACAGGCCCTCCGCCGTGCTGGTGGGCGCCACCGTGAACGGACGGGACTTTGCCCCCCATTTTGCCGCGCGTCTGGAGACCGGCTGCACCAGCGACGCCACGGAGCTCGTATACAACGCTGAGACCGGAGACATCGAGTTCATAGAGCCCGCCGCCGGCGGCAAGATTATGGCGGTGATAACCATACCGTCGCTCAGGCCCCAGGTGGGCACGATACGTCCCGGGACCTTTAAATACGCCCCCGGAGGCAGGAGAGAGTTCGTCGATATCATAAACGAAGAGATATCCACCCCGCCGGAGGACATCCGCACGAAGCTGCTTAGCTATGTGGCGGACGAAAACGACCCGGACATGGACATCAGCTCCGCGGAGAAGATTGTCTGCGTGGGCGACGGCGTGAAGGACGAGAGCATGCCAAAGTACAGGGAACTGGCCGGCCTTCTCGGCGCCAAGATGGGCGGGACGCGCCCGGTAATAGACCGGGAACTTCTGCCCTACAAGCTGCAGATAGGCCAGTCCGGCGTCATGGTCAAGCCCAGGCTCTACATCTGCTTCGGAGTCTCCGGCGCAGTGAACCATGTCACGGGCGTCGACGCGGAGCTCTTCATCGCGGTGAACAGGGACGCCTCCGCTCCCATTTTCAATTACTGCGACTACGGCATAGTCGGAGACATGGACGAGGTCTGCGACGCAATGCTGGCCGCCATCAGGAACAAAACGGCGTAACAGCCGAAAAAATATAAGCGCCGCAAGGTGAAAACATTACAGAAAGGACTGAAAACATGCTGGATTTTGAAATCTGCAATGAAAAGGACTTTTCGCTTATCGGAGGAATGGACCCCTTCAAGTCCATAGCCGTTCCGCGCCCTATCGCCTGGATATCCACCGTGAGCAAAGACGGAGTAGACAATCTCGCCCCCTACAGTCAGTTTACCAACGTCGGTTTTAATCACCCCCACGTGCTCTTTGCGGCGCAGCTCAACGCGGAAGGCAAAAAGAAGGACTCGGTCGTCAACGCCGAGGAGACTGGCTGCTTCGTCCACAACTTCGTGACCTACGACCTGCGCGAGCCCATGCAGGTCAGCTCCCTGAGCTGCCCTCCCGAGGTGGACGAGTTTGAGAAGGCCGGCCTCACCAAGCTCGACAGCAGCATAGTCAAAGCCAAGAGGGTGAAGGAGTCCCCCATACAGCTCGAGTGCCAGTATGTCACGACAGTCGTTCTGCCCGGCGCCGACTGGAAGAGCGGCTCCCACCTCGTAATCGGCAGGGTCGTCTGCATCCATGTCGATGAGAACTACGTTCTCCCCAACGGCAAGCTGGACATACTCAAGCTTCGCCCGCTGGCCCGCCTGGGCTACGCGGACTACACCTCCGTCACCGACGTGTTCGAGATGCGTCCGCAGAGCATGATAAACAATCCCATCCCCGGCGGCTACGGCTATATGAGCCCCAACTCCCTCAAGTTTGAGGCGACGCACAAGGACCTGTAAGCAAGCGCCCGGAACACCGTTAAAGGAGTATAAGACATGCATTACGATACGATACTCAACAATCACGGTCTGAAATCCGACCCCTTCAAGGCCTGCGTGGGCCCCCGCCCCATAGCGTGGATTTCCACCGTCGGCACTGACGGCAGGGACAACCTCGCCCCGTTCAGCCAGTTCAACAACCTCAGCTTCGACCCGCCGATGGTCATGATTTCCTTCCAGCACGGCGGCACAGAGGAGAACGCCAGCCGTAAGGACACGCTCAACAACATAGAGGAAACCGGCTACTTCGTCTACAACATCGTTCCCTACGACCTCAGGGATAAGATGAACATAACGGCCATCCCGGCCAAGGACACCGACGAGTTCGAGGCCGCGGGCCTCACCAAGGCGGACTGCATCAAAGTGCCCTGCAAGCGCGTCGCCGAGTCTCCCATCCAGTTCGAGTGCGAGTATTTTGAGACGATACACATCCCGAGCCGTTCCAGGCGCGGCGTTATAGACATGGTGCTCGGCAGGGTTCTCGAGGTGCACATCGCCGACGAGGTGCTGACCCCCGACGGGAAGATTGACTTCCTCAAGATAAAGCCCCTGGGCAGAATGGGCTATTTCGACTACACCTATGTGAACGAAGTGTTCACCATGCCCATACCGGGCCTGAGCACAAAGCAGATGGAATCCTTCAGCGGCGAGCACAAGGGCAAGTGAGTGCGTCCGGCGCTGAAATACAAAGAAACGGAGGAATATGACATGGAAAATTATAAGCCTTTGGCCGGAGTCAAGGTCGTGGAGCTCTCTTTCATGATGGCCGGCCCTTCCTGCTGCCGCTATCTCGCCGACTGGGGCGCGGACGTAATAAAAGTTGAAAAGAAGTCCGGCGACACCTTCAGGTTCTATCCCCCCACGATGGGAATGCCCGCCACTCAGGACTGCAACCCGCTCTACGACGACCTGAACGCCGGCAAGCGCTGCATTTCCCTCGACATCACCAAGCCCGAAGGCATGGAGGCCCTTCACAAGCTCCTCGCCCAGGCCGACGTGTTTGTGACCAACAACCGCCAGAAGGCGCTCGACAAGAACGGCCTCGACTATAACAGCCTGAAGGAGAAGTATCCCGGCCTCATCATGGCCCAGGTTACCTCCTACGGCCGCAAGGGCCCCAGGTGCAACGACCCCGGCCAGGACACCATCTCCTTCTGGGTCAGCTCCGGCTTCAACGCCGACATGATGGTAGAGACCGACAACAGCTACCCGGTATTCGGCTCGAACGGCACCGGCGACTTCATAACCGGCCTGGGCCTGGCCTACGCCGTCGTCTGCGCGCTGTACAAGAAAAAGGAGACCGGCCTCGGCGACTATGTGGAGAATTCCCTCTACGGCATGGGCCTGTGGTGCACCAGCAACTACAACATCGGCTGCCTGCCCCAGTACAATTGGAAGATGCCCCGCCGCCGCGAGACCTGCACCCCCGGCAGCGCCCCCTTCAAGTGCAAGGACGGCAACTGGATTATGTGCGCGGTCGTCAACATCGAGTCCCAGTGGGCCGGTTTCGCCAACGCCATCGGCAAGCCTGAGTGGGCTCACCACGAGATTTACGGCACGACCAAGGGCCAGAGCGACTTCAAGGTCCGCGAATATCTGATGAATGAGTGCGAGAGCATCTTCGCGTCCAAGACCTCGGTTGAGTGGGACAAGATTTTCACCGACCTCGACCTGACCCACGACATCATGGCTCATTACGGCGACTTCGTGAATAACGAGCAGGCCATCGCCAACGAGTACGCCTTTGACGTCACCTACCCGAACGGACACAAGACCACGCTCATCCGCCCGTCCATGACCAGCGAGAAGATGGGAGTTCCCGAGTTTGTACGCGGCCCCATGACCGGAGAGCAGACCGAGAGCATCCTTGCCGAGCTGGGCTATTCCCCCGAGCAGATTAAGGCTATGGAGGAATCCGGAGCCGCATATCAGATAAGCCTCTGAGTCACTGCGCCCCGCGGCGCGTGAGAAGGGAGCCTGCACCTCGCGGTGCAGGCTCCAGCCTGTCGAAAAACCTGCTTTGGCACTCAGGCCAGAGCAGGTTTTCTGTTAGCAAATAAAACGAGAGAGGGAAAAAGCAGCGAAAAAACAGGTGCATTTTGGGGTGTTTGGGACCGCCTTCCGCCATCCGGCCCCGGATGGCGGCCATTCCATTTCCAGATCGCCAGCTTTTTCAGATTCATGGCAGCAAACTTGAGCTTCACCCAGTTTGTCACCTGGGCCAAGCCTCTGTACTGTGTGTAACGCATGCCGTGCTTCTCTTTCGCATCCGCAAACACTCGCTCAATTTTCTCTTTTCGCTGCCGGTACAGCTCTTTGTACACCGGTATATACCGGACATGCTCCGCCATCTCCACATAGTCCCGCCAGATATGGCGCAGCACGGTTTTCTCACACCTGGCGTTTTCGGTGCACATCCCTCTGGAGGCACAGCTCCTGCATAGATAGCCCCGGCTTTTGTATTCCCGGTAGCCCTCCCGGTTTGTGGTGGAATAATGCAGCGCACGGTACTCCGGGCAGATCACGTCATCAAAGTATTCGTCATATACGTACGCCCACCAGGGGTGGCCGTTCTCTTTGGTCCTGGGGCGGGTATAGCAGGTGGACAGAGCACGGCCGCTGTCGAAGATCCTCTTGCAGATCCAGGGGGTTTTGTAGGCGCTGTCCGCTACCACGGTTTTGTGCTCGGGATAGTACTTGCACAATTCATCGTACAAAGGGTCAAAGGCTGCGCTGTCGTGTACATTACCGGGAGTAACATGAACGCTAAGGACAAAATTGTGTTTGTCGCAGGCTGTGTGCGCTTCGTAGGCAAAGCATTTTTTGTGTTCCCCCTTGTGGAAAACTCCGCTTTCCGGGTCGGTGGTGGACACCACCGTTTCCTTCGTTTCCGGCGGCTTTTTGTCGCTGTCATCGGAAAAGGGCTTCTTACCATGTTCTACCCGGTCTTTGTTTACCTCATTGAACAGCTCTTTCGCGTACCGCTTTGCCTGTTTGGGAACCGCCTTTCTGGCCTGCTTCTTCAGATTCCCACTCGCTTTAATATGCGTTCCGTCCACAAAAACGGCTTCTGTGTCCAGATAGCCTTCCTCTGCCGCGGCTTTGAGCACCCAGCGGAATACATACTCCACTGTTGCGTGGTTGAACCGGTGCTTGAAGTTGTAGCTCACTGTGGAGAAATGCGGCACCGCTTCGTTCAGCGGATATCCGATGAACCACCGGTATGCCAGATTCATGTTCACTTCTTCCAGGGTTCGACGAAGCGAGGGGATCCCGTAAATATGCTGGATCAGCACGATCTTGAACAGCACCACCGGGTCTACGCTTGGTCTGCCGTTGTCCTCGCAGTACAAGTCCTCTACAAATTCGTAGATTCTCCTGAAATCGATGGCTGCGTCGATCTTTCGCAGCAAGTGATCCTGCGGCACCATATCTTCCAGGCTAACAAATTCCATCTGTCCTCTGTTTTCTGCGTTCTTTACCAGCATCTTTTATCACCCTCCACCATTATACCGCATTTCTTCCACATTTACGAGAAAAAGGCCACCGAATGGTGACCTTTTTCGACAGGCTGAAACTCCCGGCAGAGGCCGGGAGTTTTTGAGTTTTTGGGGTTTGGGGCTGCTGCCCCAACAAGTTTTTTCGGAAATGGCCGGCCATTTCCATTGCTTGCTGTTTCCCGAACCTCAAATATCGCTATTTGGTAAAATGTCCACGAGTTTGCACACAAAGGCTCCCCGGATTCTTCCGGGGAGCCTTGACTTTTAACCTATCGCCTCAACAAACCGCATCAGCATCGCGGCCACCTGCGCTCTTGTGGCCTCGCCCTGGGGCGCGAGGGTGCTTTCGCTGGTGCCGTTCACGATGCCTGCGCCGCAGGCCCACTGCATGGCGGGAATGGCGTATTCACTCAAATCCGCGAAGTCGGCGTAGCTGAGGATATTGGTATCCTCGCCGATTGACACGTCATACCCCTTGTAAACCGCGTAGCGGTAGAGGATCACCGCAAGCTGCTCCCGCGCCACGGCGTCCTCCGCGCCGAACAGCCCGCCGCCGTAGCCGCCCACAATGCCCTCGCTGGCCGCCCAGCGGACGGCCTCGGCGTAGTACGCATCCCCGGCCACATCGGTAAAGTCCATCGCGTAGTCCACCACAGGCTCACCCTCCAGCCGGTAGAGGATGGTAACGATCATGCTCCGGCTGGTGGTGGCATGGGGTGCAAAACTGGTTTCGCTGACGCCGTTCATCATGCCGTTTTCATAGACGAACCGCACCGCGTCGGCAAACCAGTCGCCGTCATCCACGTCGCCAAAGGGCAGCGGCTCCGGGGCGATCTCGGCAAAGGACGCCTCCACCGTCACCTTGCCGGAGGGCATGGTGAACGTGTACTTGCCGTCGCCCTTGTCCGTGAGGGCGATCTCGTTGTCCCGGCTGTCGAGGACGGTCAGGCTCTCCAGCTCATACCCCTCGTCCGGGGTGACAGTGATGGTCACGGTGGTTCCGCGGGAGGCCCGGCTGGGGCTGACGCGCACAGTGCCGTTTTCCACATCGGGGGCGGTGACGGCGTAGGTGGTGGGGCCGCCGCCGGTGCTGTACCAGGAGACGGTGACGGTGCAAGTTGCGGATTTGCCGTCTGCGGTGGCGGTGATAGTGGCGGTGCCTGCACTCACGGCTGTGACGAGGCCGTTTGCGTCCACGGTGGCAACGCTTTTGTTGCTACTTTCCCACGTCACGTTTTTATTGCTGGCATTATCCGGCAGCACCGTGGCGGTGAGCTGGGCGGTTTCGCCCTCCCTCAAGTCCAGATTGGTATTGTCCAGCGACACGCTTTCGACAGGGACAGTTGCCGCCGCATTGACCGTCAGAGTGGCGGCGCTGCTGGTAACGCTGCCTGCACTGTTGCTCACCACACACTGGTACTGGTAATTGTTCATTTCCAGCGTGGCGGCATCTGTAGTGTAGCTATTGCTGGTCGCACCGGAAATATTGTTCCAGTTTGTGCCGTTGTCGGCGCTTTGCTGCCACTGATAGGAGAGGCTATCGCCGTTGGCCTCAACGGTAAAGCTGGCGGTCTGGCCCACGGTCACAGACTGGTTTGTGGGCGGGGTGGTAATGGTGGGGGCCTTAACAACGGTGCCACTGCCGCTGGTGGGTTCGCCTTCCAGGTTGCCGCCGCTCTCCACATTGATCGTGCCGTCGTTAGTCAACTTGCCGTTGGCGTTGAGGCTGGACCCGCCCGGGATGGTCAGGGTCTCGCCCTCACCGATCTCCAAATCCTCCTGCAATTCCACATCGCCGTACACGGTGCCTTCTGAGCCATTCCAGACGATGCCGCCGGTGCTGTCGGTACTGCCAATATTGACATTCGGTTTAACGCTGACACCATCTGCTCTGATCCCGCCATTTCTGGCGTCCACAATGGCATTATCGGTGACGGTCAGGCTGGTGGTGGCGCTGGTAGCCTCATATGCTCCCACATAAAACTTTATTCCCTCACCGCTTGCGCTGCCGCTGGTGGTCAGGCTGCCGCCATTGACGGCAAGGGAGAGCTTTGGAGAGACGCTGGCTTTGGTGCTGGACTGCACATAGACGCCGGCGCGGTAAGGATCGGTACGAGTAATGTTTGCCTCAACAGACACGTTGTTGATGGTCAGGGAGGCATCGCCTGATCCGCTTTTGACATATATTCCGTAAGAACTACCAGAAACATCCAGGCTGCCATTACCCGTGATCGTCAGGGAGGCATCTTTGCCGTAGCTTGTCTCTGACATCTCTGCATTCACATAAATTCCATAAAGGGCCGAAGCGCATTCTATTGTGTTTGTGCCTTCCAATTCAATGGTCAGTGACACGGCGCTTTGTACATCGGACTGTGCATAAATCACAGCGTTCTTCCCGCTGCTATGAGTCGTCTTAATCGTAGCGTTCTTCAGCGTCAGGGTGGCGGTGCCTGGATCGTATTTGACATTCCAATCATTAGAATTGTCGGTAGCATTTTCGACCCATGTTAACTCCCCGCTGTCATTTGTACTCCAGTAGGTGGTATCTTCACCACTCTTAACATTCTGATTTCCCACATAAAGATTATTAGGCGCATCTACCGCCAGCGCCGTGGCGGGCAGCAGGCTCAGGCACAGGGCAAGGGCCATGCACAGGCTTAAAACTTTCTTCCACATTTCAATCGACCTCCTTCCGGTGGTATGCCGCCGCGCCCAGCGCGAACCCGGCGGCCAGGGCGGCCAGGACCAGCGCGGCTGCGTACACGCGCGTCTGCCGCTGCCGCTCCTTTGCCCGCACGCGCTCCTTTACGAGCGCCACGCGCGTTTCAGTGCTGTACACGCAGCCGCCCCCTTTCCGATGGAACGCAAAAAGGCGCGCCGCACCCACGGCTGAACCGTGGACGCAGCGCGCCCGCATTTATAGCGTTATTATGCAGCTTTACGCAGCAGAAAAGGACAGACTTATCCTGTCTGTCTGTCTGTCTGTCTGTCTGTCTGTCTGTCTGTCTGTCTGTCTGTCTGTCTAATTATGGGGTAAAATCCCCGTTTGTCAAGAGGGTTTTTGTAAATTCTCATGCCCCGCCCTCCTCATTCTTCGCGGCCAAACCGCTTGCACCCATTATATATGACTTTTCCCAACCTGGCAAGAGGGTAACAGCGCAAAAGAAAACACTCCCCGCACACCACCGTGGAAGGAGCGGCGGCGCTGATGCCGACAGTTTATCCCATGCTCTCGTTCCCAGCAATGTCAAACACCGCCACGCAGTTTGATGCGGCTATGCTTTTCCGCAGCGCGCTGCCAATGGTAGACTGCAAGTTGCAGACGCAGAAACTGGCTCTCTCAAGCATATAGTCCACGGCGCTGAGCGTCCGCTGCTTTTCGACCTTGGAATCCGAGTCCACATAAACTACGTCCTCGCACGGCTGGCAATAGCGTAGAGAAAATATGTCTCGGACATCTTCGGCGACGCTGTAGTGAACAACAGCTGTAATATGCTTGGCGTAACGTTCAAGTGCGGACATAAACGCCGAACCTACATATTCTGCCGCAATCAAATAGCTTGTCACGCCATAAGCGCGGGAAAGGTATTCTGCCTGACGGTCAAAAGCCCTGACGTTCTCATACGTCGCCTTGCCCAGCGAAAAAACTGCGCATGGTTTATCGCATATCAGCCGCACATACATTGCCCTGCGCAGGCGGCGGCAGGCATTTGCCCGTACCGCACGAACGGCGCTGCCTGACACGCCAAGAGCCGTCCCTATCTGAGAGAGTGTTTCCCCGGAATTAATCTTCTGCAAGACGAGCTGTTCACGCTCCGGCAGCGTTTCAATCAGCCTTTCAATGCGCGATGCCGTTTCTGCCGAGGTGATATCAATAATCTCCTTAGCTTTGAGCGCCCGACGAGTCATGCTGCTCTTTTCGTGGAACCCGTCATATATGTAAGTAATCACGACGGACGCCTGATTGAGTGTCGGCCTGTCCGCTATCTCATTAGATATGTGTATCTCTTTCTTTGGAAAGTGATACTTCGCGTCCAGCGCAGCGGCATAGCACCAATCATAAAATTCTCCACGGCCACAAAAAACGAAAGTAATCTCTTTGTACTTCTGTACAACTGTGTAAACAGCTTGCTGCAAACGGCTCAGTATGTCTTTGTCATAGATTCTATCGTGTCCGAGAAATGCGCATATCGTCATGTTGAAGTCCCTCCCACGAAATGTTAAATCGCAGTACAGCACATTGGTGGACGCCGAATACAGGAATCCTGTCCTGGCGAAAGAGATAATGGATTCTATTAAGGACATGGACGAGGAGGATTTGCTGGCTGTTTTGGCCGTCGTGAGGAGATTGAGGGAGAAAGAGAATTTGACCTAAGCAGTTATTCATTCCGGCGTCACGGGCGCAGCTTCCGGCCGTGGTGGAATATTGCATGAGTGAAATAATTCAGGTTCAGGTTAATTTCGCAGCCATGCGTATTCGCATAAAAGCCAATCTCGTCAGCCAGTTGTATAACGTCCTTCAGATAGCACAGGCCGAAACAAGAGTTGAAATAGTAGTCAACAGCAATGTACCCGACGTGCCTGGTTATCGTTATATCCAGCTCGTACAATTCTGAGATCTCTCTGGCAACCCTTACAAATTTCTTTGCGCCTTTTTGGCGACCCGGCAAAAGCACACAAACGAATTCCTCGCTCATAAGTTTCTTGAATTCTTCGTATGACTCAGCTGTGCTTATGCTGGGCTGCGGCAGCTCCAAATCTTTGATTAGCTCCTCCCAATTATCCTTCGGATATGTTTTCTCGTAAATAATCTCTCCCGTTGCCTTCTCCCCCTATATCCAGTCTGCAAGGTTGGTAACGCGGAACAGCCCCCTCACCTCGCGCTGCCAGCATGTCAAAATGCCGGCAGTGGCATTCGACAAAACCAGGTTTTCATATTGAACTTCACATTAGTCCTTGTAGCTGCACTATTATAGCACGGATCAGCTTTTTAGTACAGGTACAAGGACTAATTTCCCACACGTTGCCCATATAATAATTGGTACAGTTACAGGAGCGTGTGGTGAGAATGGATGCAGTTGAACGAAGCAGTCAGCAAACGGCTGACCGAACTCCTGCGGGAAAGAGACATGACGCAGTATCAGCTTTACATGAAAAGCGGGGTTCCAAAGTCAAGCATCGGCAACGTAGTCAACTGCGCCTACGATTCCGTCAAGCTGCGTATCATCCACGAGATGTGTCAGGGCTTAAACATCAGCATTAGCGAGTTTTTCAATTCACCACTGTTTGATGAGAGCAACTTGGAGCCGTAAAACATCACCGCAGATTACATTAAGCCAGACAGCTCCACAGCACGGTTCGCTGTGGAGCTTTTACTCTTAGAACGGCTCAAGAAATGATGGACAACTGCTCTGAACAGGCTGATAGTATTGTCTCAATTATATTCTGTTATGCGTCATTTATCAATAGTTAGATAGCATCTAATTTTATTTGCGCTCATTCCAGGTAAAATTATATGGGGTGACGCACATGGAAAACGAGATTGCATTCGATAACTCCCAGAAATATATTGAGATAGGTTACAACATAGCCTACTACCGCAAGCACGCGGGACTAACGCAGGAGCAGCTTGCGGAGCTGGTTGGCATCAGCCGCCAGCATATCGGCGCACTGGAGGCTCCAAACATTGTGCGCCCTATTTCGCTGGAGCTGCTTTTCAATATAGCTACAGTATTGGATATACCGGCGTACAAGCTGCTTGTATTTAGAGGAGAATGAATTACCGCCCGACGAAATCTTCCGTCGAGCGGTTTTTTGTTGCGGTTTCAGTTTTGTCCTATGCTAATTATCTCGGCAATGGGTATCCTCACTCCGTCATTAAACACCATCATACGCTCAACCTCGTCCACGCGCTTGAGCACCCCAGTGTGCGTCACATACGCGCCGCCGCTTTTGCGGCTGTCAGGGACGAAGTATCTCACCGTGACCATAGGCGAATCGAGCGTGGAGAGATACTGCTGCTTGTAGTCCAGCTCTGCGCGCTCTTCCTCGCTTAGCTCTATGCGCGCATCCGTGAGCCGCGCTGTCTCATCTATCGCGTCGCCGTAGCCGGTGAGTGCCGCAAACGGTGAAAACTGCGCCGCGCGGTCGCTCATGGGCATCGGCTCGTGCTTGGACTTGGGGCGCGGGAGATCTAATATGTCGTCATATTTAAAGTGCATTCCGACTCGCCCCCTTCTACAACGCGCCCTTGGGGCAGCTCTTTACACACTCCATGCAAAGTATGCACTCGGTTCCGTTCTTCCGTCTCCGGCTGTTGTCTGTGACGTCCACGTCCATCGGGCAGACCGCTTTGCACTTACCGCATGAGACACACTTATCTTTGTCGCACGTTATACGCAGCAGCGAGAAGTAGCTCATAGGTTTCAGGAATACCGTCACGGGGCAGACATATTTGCAGAACGCGCGGTTGTCCTTAAACGCAAAAGCCAGCGCAATGCCTACGGCATAGTAGGCCAGATTGCCTAGAATAAACGCCCAAAACATTATGCTCGCCATATCCTTTGCGCCTGAGAGGAACAGCGCCGATACGAACACGAGCGAGACGGCGAAGGTTATGTAGCGTATCCAGCCGAGGCGCTTTCTCTCATGGTTCGGCACCTTGTACGGCAGAAAGTCCAGCACCATGGCTGTCCAGCAGGCATAGCCGCACCAGCCTCTGCCAAAGAGCAGCGGGCCGAAAATTTTGGCCACTGCGTAGTGTATGGTTGCGGCTTCGAATACTCCCAGGAAAAGATAGTACCAGAAACCTTCTATCTGCATATTCTCGTTGCAGACAAGACCAAGATAGACAAGCATATACGTCCCAACCAGGAGCTGCACTATACGTCGGGCATGTTTGTACCGGCGTATGAATAACACCAGTCCGGCAGCTATGGCTGTACCTATATAGCTGAAGTTAAATAGGTAAAATACGTTGTCCTTCGTAAGCCAAAGAGTAACTGCTACCGCTTCAAACGCGAGGAAAATAAGCGCCGGCAGGAGATATTGCTTTATTTTCACGCCTTATGCCCCCCGATCTGTCCGTCGCGGTCGCGCATCGTCGCGCCGTCCTCAAAGTTCATCCCGCGTAGGATTGAGTTCTTGCCGTACTTCTGCTTTATCTTCAGCAGCGCCGCCTGCTTGCGCTTCTCGCGCTCGAGGGCGGCGTTTTCGCGCTTACGCTCGGCGTCCAGTTCTGCGTAGTCCGTAAACATATCCATCTGTTCGGGCTCGGCCTCCTTCGGCGCGTCGGCCTCGGGGATGACGCGGCAGGCCGTTATGTTCAGCCGACGGATGAGCAATGTTTCGTCCACCACGCGGTCATACAGCTCAGCCGCGGCGTCCATTATCTGCTTCGTTGAGGACGTGTAGCGCGGGAGGTTGACCGTACCGTGCGAGTGCTTGGGCGCAAGCCGCCCGTATCCGTCGCGGACAATCTCGCCCTTGTACTGCGCGCGGCGCTTCGCGTCCTTGATGTTCTCAATGTCGTAGCCAATCGTCACGACGAGTTGGTCGGTGACGAGATTTTTGCTGAACAAGTCCATCGAGAGCGCATCTGCCATCTCACGCAGGACTATCCGTGCCTTGTCCGCAGTGTACGGCTCGTGCAGCACCTGCCCCGAACCGAGGCTGTTGCTCCCGGGCTTGTACGCTTTGACGGCCTCCACCGTGCAGGGCTCGTAGCCCCAGGCGTGGTCAATGAGCAGTTCGGCGTTCTTGCCAAAGAGCTTGAAAAGGAAGTCCTCGTCCGTCAGCGAGCGCCGAGCCACGTCGCCCATCGTGAACATCCCGTTCTCCTCGAGCTTTTTGGCGTAACCTCTGCCCACGCGCCAGAAGTCCGTGAGCGGCGTGTGGCTCCACAGCTTTTCGCGGTAGCTTCGCTCGTCCAGCTCCGCGATACGCACCCCGTTTTCGTCAGCGGGGATGTGCTTCGCATCGATGTCCATGGCGACTTTGCAGAGATACAGATTTGTGCCAATACCAGCCGTTGCCGTGATACCTGTCGTTGCGAGCACGTCGAGGATAATCTTCATTGACAGATCGTGCGGCGAAAGGCCGTAGGTGGCGAGATAGCACGTCACGTCCATGAACACCTCGTCTATGGAGTAGACGATGATGTCCTCGGGCGCGACGTACTTCATGTAGACCTGGTAAATGCGCGTGCTGTACTCCATGTAGTGAGCCATGCGCGGCGGGGCTATGAGGAAGTCCACGGCGAGTGACGGGTCGCTTTGAAGCTCGGAGAGGAAGTGTGACTTGCCCTCCAGCCGGTGTCCCGGCGCATCGTGACGTCGGCCCGCGTTGGCCTCACGAACACGCTGCTTCACCTCGAACAGCCGGCAGCGGCCGCCGATGCCGTAGCTTTTCAGACTCGGCGTCACGGCGAGGCAAATGGTCTTGTCCGTGCGGCTCTCGTCGGCGACGACGAGGTTGGTGTCAAGTGGGTCTAAACCGCGTTCCCTACACTCGACCGAGGCGTAGAAGCTCTTGAGGTCGATTGCGATGTATGTGCGCTCCACGGCTCGGTCAACTCCTTTCCCTCAACAGATTACGCCCTGCGCTATCAGCGCCTTTATCTGCGCGTCGTCTGCCGTCAGCTCGCCTGTAACCAGCCGCAGATATGCAAGCAGTCGCTCAATATCCGGGCGGTAGAGCGCGACAGAGAGGTAGTTCGCAGTCAGCCCCTCAAACCAGAATGAGACACGCCACTCGACACTTATATCCACCATTTCGCAGCCAGGACGGACATAGACAACTTTGGGGTCGAGTCGGCGGTCGCGCTTTGGGTTTAAGATGAAGTTGAAGTCTGGCTCCACACAGTTGAACTCGGTTGGTTTTTTGAACCGGTCGTTGAGCAAACTATCCAGCGCACCTACAAGATTTTCTATCTCATACGCGAGGAACACCTCATCAGCCTCAGCATGGTAGTTCAGCCAGTCACCAGACTTAAAGGCAAAGTCCGTTTTGCACCAGATTGAGTGCCAATCATCGTCATTCACTTTGGTGTAGCCCCATATTCGCAGCGACATCGCTACGCCGCCCAAATTCAGCTTCAGTTGCACGCCTATTCCCCTTTCAAAAAATCCGCGCGGTGCTCTATCGGGCGCAGGCCGCGGTTGCTCTCAGCAAGATGCGCCACTTTGAGCGCAACGAGGTTTATGTCCGTGCTCATCGCCTTGGCTATCTGCTCGGAGGTGTAGCCGTAGTGGTAGACATAGTCGAGGACTTCGTCCGTGTCGAGCAGTATCTCGGCGGCGACGATGTTGGCCTCGTACTCCGGCTTCGTCGTCATGTCGTAGAGCATGAACTCCTGGAGCGCGCCGGTCTTGGCGAGATCCCGGTGGAGCTGATCGTGTCCCAGCTCGTGCGCGCAGACTATGTGCTGCATCTGCGGCGTGAGGCTGTCGTTGATGAATATGAAGCGGTTGCGCCGCACTACGCGGTACATACCTTTCATGCTGCCGAAGTCCGGGCAAAACAGCACTTCAACGCCTATTTGCCGCGCAATCTCGAAGGGGTCGCGCGTGCCGCAGCGCTTCACGAGCTTTTCTCCTACCTCGGAGAGCTGCTTTGCCGTCATGCGTCCTCAGCGTCCTTTTTCTTTTTTCTGCCGTACTTCTTGTTCTTGTCCTTGGCTATCCAGTACGCCTCGTTGAGTGCGCGCATGGCTCCGTCGAGCGCGTCGTCGCTGAGCTTGCCGCCCGCAAACATACCCGTGACCTCGCCGACCAGCTCGTTGATGTCCCGCGCGGCTCTCGCACCGCCTCGCTCATGCGCCTCGACTACCAGCGTCTCACCGCTGCTGAGAAGGTACTCCGTAGTCGTGCCAAGCGCTTCGGCGATGCGCTGGACAATCACCATGTTCCCCGGCTTGCGCGTCCCCAGCTCATAGTTCTGTATCGTGCGCGCGGTCACACCAGCTTTCATAGCGAGCTCTGCCTGCGTCAGCCCCGACTGCGCACGTTTTTCTTTAAGATTTTCTGCAAACGCCATAATGCGCCCCTTTCTCTACACGAACGCAAATACTGCGCCACCTATTGACACGCAACTAAGTTCGTGCTATACTGCATCTTGCAATGACGAAACTATGTTCGTGAACACATCTTACCACACGTAACAGCGAGTGTCAACAGTATAAGGAGGTATTGCCGTGGATGCTCAGTGCCGCAAGGCGTATGTTTCTGTGAACGTGGACATAGACGAGGAGGGTGCAGTACAGCCTCGCGCAATACGCTGGAGAAACGGACACTCGTTCCGCATAGAGCGCGTGCTCTACAAGTGCCGGGCGTCCTCGAACAAGGTCGGGGGCGGCGGGATACGCTACACCGTGCAGATAAACGGGCAGGAGCGTTACCTGTTCAACGAGGGCAGCAAGTGGTTTGTGGAGGCGAGGGCATGATTTTGTCGTATGAAGATATTGAACATATCTCGGCGGCGGTGACGCATGACTTTCTCAGTACCGTCCCCGCCGCCGAACAAAAATACGCTGTGGACATAGACGCTCTTGCAAAAGAGTATCTGGGTTTGGATGTATCCTACCGGACGCTGTCCGAGGACGGCAGTGTACTGGGCGTTACCGCTTACAGCGACACCGCGTACACCTGCAAGCTCAATGGAGAGGGTATTGTTGTACCGCTGAAGCGTAGCCATATACTAATTGATCGGAGGCTTCTGGGCTTCTACGGACCTAAAAAGAACCGGCGCCGGCGCTTCACTCTCGCGCACGAATGCGCCCATCAGATACTGTTCCAGCTGGAAGCGCCCGAAGTTCAGGCGGCTTGCCGAAGCAAATACCGCGCCGTTGCCTACTCGCTGCGCGAGCTGAAGTCCCATGAGGACTGGAACGAGTGGCAGGCAAACGCCCTCGGCGCGGCGCTGCTTATGCCGGAGGACAGGCTTAAAGCCGCATTCCGGAAGATGTGCGGAGACAAGCCGCTGACCGCTTTCGGCGGCTGCCTTACGCAGCGCGCGTGGCTCCTAATAGGGCATTTGAGCAGCGCTTTTAACGTATCGTTCACCGCAATGAAGATACGGCTCAAAAAGCTCGGCCTGCTGGTTTCCCTGCCGCGCCGTTTCGCGCCGGATATTTTGGAGCTGTGCGTATGAGCAGGGCGGGAGTGTATACGACAATGCCGCCCGAAGAGCTGCGGCGCAAGATTGTCATGGCAAGGAAAGCAATATCCGGCCAGAAACCGAGATTTATAAAGTGCCCGTACTGCAAACGAAATATGTTCGCCGTATACGGAGACACCAGCGGGCATATTCAGTCTAAATGCAGCAAGTGCGGGTATGTAACCGTCTACGACGTGCTGAATATGAGGCGCGTTAAACCGGAGCGATACCGGTAAGAAAATAGAATATTGTATCATTAGCTGAGCCGTGGGGCCGCCGAATGGTGTAGTCACCCTAGTGCCGCATGATAGAGATTACGCCGTGGGCGTAGTCTATCCTGTGGTACTACTATACCATTCATGCGGCCCTGTTTTTTCTACTCCTTCCCGTCCTCGCGGCTGGAAGGAGTTTTTATGCTCTGGGAGTGCTACTCCGCAAAGTACCCGTGACGGCCTGTTAGCTTCAACAACACGAAAAAAGAATCAGGAGGTCACGAAAATGAATACTACAAGAACATACCGCAGGGGCGACATATACCTCGCCAAAACAAATCCGCGTATTGGGCCGCGCGGCGGCGCGAAGGCCGTACTGCTGCTCCAAAACGACGCGGAGGAATATTACTCCACGAGCGTGTTTGCCGTGCCGATTGCGATGCGCCCGTCGCCTTTTCCTGCGCCGTGCGAGGATATATGCGTCTACTTCAGCTCGCTGTCGCTGGTGCAGTACAACAGGGTCGGAGCCGTGGACAAGCGCGCGCTCACAGACTACGTCGGCACTCTCGACAGCGAACAGCTTGAGACGGTGCTTTTCATCCTGAGAGAGCACCTCGGCGTCTTCGTCACCGATGCGGTAGAGGCCCCCTGATGAGAGAGGTCAATCTGCGCGAGCTGTATCCCGACGCTTACGAGTTCGACGAGTACGTCGAAGTGAGCGACGAGGTATACGAGGCTCTATGCGAGTTTGAGAATGAGGAAGAAGCATACCACCGCCGAAGGCACAGGAACAAAGCCATATACTCGCTGGATGTGGGCGACGGGATTGAAAACGATGCGACATCCCCACCGCAAACACCGGAAGAAATATTTATGCAGCGAGAACTTAATAAGGAACTTCTTTCCCTCATAAAGTCTCTTCCGCGAAAACAGGCTGAAAGAATATATGGCTGCTTCTACCTCGGACTTTCTGCTACACAAATAGCAATGCAAGAAAACAAACATCCTCGCCGGGTTTCGGAAAGCATACAGAAGGGCATAAAGAAATTACGTGAAAGAATAAGTGTGAATTTTTTATGAACAAACAGCCAATTTCGCCGAAAAATGTCATGGTATATAGGAGGACATTTTCCGGTCACGAGACAACTGAATACACGGTGCAGGAGTTAACTGCCCGCGTGGGCTGAGAGGCCCAGCGACATGGGAGGCGGCGCGATGACGGCGAAAGCCAGAGCGATGAACGCTGTCCCTAAAACGGCTTTGGCAAGCCGTCTCGCAATGAAAGCGCGTGCAGATAATAAATTCTCGCGCAAGCGCCCCCGTAGACTTGGGGGCAGCCCTGCGGTGTTCGTGAGGACGGCACAGCAGAGTTGAGACAGCTTTGCCAAAAGCAGCTCCTGTAACCCCCATACCGCCGGGGCGCGTGGCAAATACGGCGGGAGACTACAAGCGGGTAAGGCCGCTTACGAAGGAGGAGTCAGATATGTGCGCTGCCATGACAGGCCGCGAGGCATATCGCGTTATGTTCCGCGATTATCCCGATGTTGTGACCGTTGAGCAGATGAGCCGGATGCTTGGCATCAGCGACAAAACTGCTTATGCCCTCCTGCGGGACAATAAGATTGAACACTTCAAAGTAGGCAGAACCTACAAGATTCCGAAGATACATATTCTCAGCTACCTGAAAGTAATCCAACGGGCGTAGCCGTATCATTGCGTTGTTTTTACCCGCCGTTTATACTGACAGTGTCAACGGCGGGTAATACGGCTCGTTCGGAAGGAGGAAACTATATGGTAGCCGGACACCTGCAAGAAAAACGAGGATACTTCTATATCGTCCTCAACTATAAAGATTCAAACGGGAAGCGAAAATCCAAGTGGATAGCCACTTCCCTGCCCGTAAAAGGCAACAAGCGCAAGGCTGACGAGCTTTTGCAACAGGCGCGTATCGAGTTCAAGCCTGAAGCCGAGGAGCCGAAACCAGAAGTGCCGGCCGCGTCTATCCCGGTCACAGCCCTAACCGGCGACGTGCTGTTTGCAGACTTCATGCTCAGCTGGCTGGACGTTATCAAACGCTCCGTTTCACCGGTGACGTTCTCGTCGTACTCGGGAATGGTAAAGAGCATTACCGTCCCTTATTTCAGGAAAACCGGAATAAGGCTCTCGGCCCTGAAGCCGCGCGACATACAGGCTTTTTATGACGAGAAAATAAAGACCGTCTCCGCGAACTCCGTCATACACTACCATGCCAACATACACAAGGCGCTGGATATGGCGGTGAAACTGGAGCTGATTCCGAACAATCCTTCGGATCATGTCGAGCTGCCAAAGAAAGCCCGATTCGTCGGGAGCTTCTACAACAGCGACGAGCTGAACGAGCTTTTTGCCGCAGCAAAAGGCACGAAGCTGGAGCTTCCCGTATTGTTCGGAGCGTTTTACGGGCTGCGGCGAAGCGAGGTTGTCGGCCTTAAATGGGATGCGATAGACTTTGAAAACAACACCATCACCACTCGTCACACTGTGACGACCTGCCGCATCGACGGCAAAAAGGTGATGGTCGCCGCAGACAGGACGAAAAACAAGTCCAGCATGAGGACGCTGCCGCTGGTGCCGTTCTTCAAAGAGCGGCTGCTCTATCTTCGAGCGCAGCAGAGCAGACAGCGGAAACTGTGCGGCGGGAGTTATTGCCGCGACTACCTATGCTATATCTGCGTAGATGAGATTGGGGTGCTGATAAAACCAGACTACATCTCGGCAGCGTTCCCTAAGCTGCTCGACAGGCACGGTTTGCGGCGTATACGCTTCCACGATTTACGTCATAGCTGCGCCAGTCTGCTGCTCGCCCACGGTGTCCCGATGAAGCAGATACAAGAGTGGCTCGGCCACAGCGATTTCTCGACCACGGCCAACATCTACTCGCATCTGGATTACACGGCGAAGCTCAACTCGGCCGAGACGCTTGTCAACAGCCTTGACTTCGTACCTGAGCCAAAGCCGCTGCCGGGATAACAGCGAAAAAAGGCGCTGTTTCGGCGAAAACATCGCACAAAACAGCGCCTTTGGCGGAGCGGGTGGGATTTGAACCCACGTGCCCTTTTACGGACAACCGCATTTCGAGTGCGGCTCGTTACGACCACTTCGATACCGCTCCGTGTATTAACTTTGTTCTCGTCTCTCGATTTTTGGAGAGACATTCAGGAGAGAAACGGTTCCCTCCGCTCCTCCGACGAACCCCGGAAGCATTGATTTTACTGGATTTTTTGACTGTGAGCTTCCTTTTGAAGCCGGTGATTTCGAGTCAAGCTCGTTACGACCACTTCGATACCGCTCCACAGTGGATTACATTATACCCGCACGGCAGGGAAAAATCAAGTGTTGTTTGGCCGTGGCGGCGGTGATATAATCCCTACATTATATATAATGGAGGGATGAAACGTGAAGTGTTACCATGTGGACGCCTTTGCAGAGCGGGTTTTTGAGGGCAACCCCGCCGCCGTGTGCGTCATGGACGAGTGGCTGCCGGACGAGCTGATGCAGTCCATTGCAATCGAGAACAACCTCTCCGAGACCGCCTTCACCGTGCGGGAGAACTGGCACTGGCGGCTGCGCTGGTTCACGCCCGGCGGGGAGATAGACCTGTGCGGCCACGCCACCCTCGGAACGGCCTACGTGCTGGCCAACTTTGTCGAGCCAGACACGGCGCGCTTCGTCTTCGACACGCTCAGCGGCGAGCTGGTCGTGGAGCGCCGCGGCGACATGTACGAGCTGGACTTCCCCGCCTACGACATTCGCCCCGTCCCCGTCACCGTGGCGATGGAGCAGGCCATAGGCAAGCCGGTCAAGGCCGCGTGGATGGCCCGCGACCTGGTCTGCGAGCTTGAGAGCGAGGCCGACGTCAAGTCCGCCGAGGTCAATCAGCCGCTGGTGGAAAAGCTGGACGGCCTGCTGCTGCACATCACGGCGGCGGGCAGCGAGTACGACTGCGTCTCGCGCTCCTTTGCGCCCAAGCTCTCCGTGGCGGAAGACCCGGTCTGCGGCAGCGGCCACTGCCACATCGCGCCCATCTGGGCGGAGCGCCTGGGCAAGAGCACGCTGAGGGCGCGGCAGGCGTCCCGTCGCGGCGGAACGCTCATATGCACGGTGGGCGGCGGACGCTGCTCCCTGGCCGGCGGCGCGGTGCTGTACTCCGTCGCGGAGCTGAATATATAAACGCTGTATACAATATATAGACGCCTTCTTCACAGGCTGCGCAAGCGGTTGATTTGCCCGCTTCACGCGGGTCGGGGTCATTAGATATGGCTTACGTTTAACCTTAAATTTACACTGCTTTTTACAAGAATTTTCGTTTTTGGGTGTTCCCTTTTGACAAAACACATAGTATAATATGTGCGTTAGGCTATACGCCGAAACTTACATAAAGGAGAATCGATATGAAAAAGCTGCTATCTGTTTTCCTGGCTCTCACTCTGGTGTTCGCCCTCTGCGGCGGCGCACTGGCTGCTGAGGAGACCACGGAAGATCTTGCAGGCCAGATCGTCATCCTGCACACCAACGACGTGCACGGAGCTATCGACGGTTACGCCAAGATTGCCGCCGTGAAAAGTGACTACGAGGCGCGCGGCGCCGACGTTCTGCTCTTCGACGCCGGCGACTACATCCAGGGCGACCCGACCGTCAGTGTCTCCCAGGGTGCTACCGCCATTGAGCTCATGAACCTCGCCGGCTACGACCTGGCTGGCATCGGCAACCACGAGTTCGACTATGGCTACGCTAACCTCATGACCATCCTCGAGAACGCCGATTTCGAGGTTGTCTGCGCCAATGCTTTCCGCAATGGCTCCGCTGTCTTTGACGACAACGTCATCTTCACTCTGGAAGACGGCACCACCATCGGTGTGTTCGGCCTTGCCACCCCCGAGACCGCTACCAAGGCCCACCCGGCCAAGCTCGACGGCGTCTCCTTCCTCGCCGGCGACGAGCTCTATGACTGCGCTCAGGAGCAGGTAGACGCTCTTGAGGCCGAGAACGTCGACTACATAGTCTGCCTCGGCCACCTCGGCATCGACGCCGGCAGCGAGCCCAACCGCTCCACTGACCTTCTCAAGAAGGTCGACGGCATCGACCTCTTCATCGACTCCCACAGCCACTCCACCCTCGCTGACATCCTCGCCGTGACCAATAACACCGGCAAGGTCGGCGACACTGTTCTGACCTCCACCGGCACCAAGGCCGAGAATATCGGCGTCGTCACCATTGACCCCGAGGCCGGCACCATCACCGCCTCCAACGTTGCTCTCGAAGGCTACACCGGCTCCGTCAAGGCCGTTGCCGACTACGCCGCTGAGGTCAAGGCCGACATCGACGAGGAGTACGGCGAAGTCATCGGTAAGACCGAAGTCGCTCTCAACGGCGACCGCGCCCCCGGCAACCGTACCCAGGAGACCAACATGGGCGACCTCATCGCCGACGCCATCCTCTGGTACGCCCTCGAGCAGGGTGACCTGGGCGTTGACACCGACCACGTCGTCGCGCTGACCAACGGCGGCGGCATCCGTGCCGCTATCGCCGCCGGCAACATCACCAAGAAGGACGTCAACACCGTCCTGCCCTTCGGCAACACCGTCGCTTACGTGAACGTCAAGGGTTCCGTGCTGCTCGAGGCCCTCGAGGCTTCCACCTACTGCACGCCCGACGAGGTTGGCGCTTTCCCGCAGGTTGCCGGCATTGAGTTCACCGTTGACACCACCAAGGCCTACGACCAGGGCGACCAGTACCCCGGCTCCACCTACTACGGCCCCGACAGCATCAACCGCGTCACCATCAACTCCATCAACGGCAAGGACTTTGACCCCGACGCCAACTACGTCGTCGTCACCAACGACTTCCTCGCCGCCGGCGGTGACACCTACTATGCTTTCTCCATCGCCAACAACGTCGACACCGGCGTGGCCATGGATGAGGTCGTCATGCAGTACATCGCTGAGGAACTCGACGGCGTCGTGACCGCCGAGGATTACGGCGAGCCCCAGGGCCGCATCACTGTGCTCACTGCCGTGAGCGAGCTGCCGTTCACCGACGTCTCTGTCGACGCCTGGTTCTACGACGCCATCAAGGCCGCGTATGACGCCGAGCTGATGGACGGCGTGAGCGAGACCACCTTCGAGCCTGACACCGCCATGAACCGCGCCATGCTCGTGACCATGCTCTACCGTCTCGAGGGCAGCCCCGAGGTCACCACTAACGTCTCCGAAGTCTTCGCCGACTGCGCCGACGACGTCTGGTACTCCGACGCTGTTGTCTGGGCCGCCGAGAACAACATAGTCTCCGGCCGCAGCGAGACCGAGTTCGCCCCCACCGCCACGATGACCCGCCAGGAGATGGCTGTCATCCTCTACAACTACAGCGTTCTCAAGGGCGCTGAGGCCGTCACCGAGCCGGCTCTTGAGTACGGCGACGCCGACGCCATCGCCGACTGGGCTGCCAACGCCGTCACCTTCTGCACCGCCGAAGGCCTGATGAGCGGCGTGAGCGAGACCGAGTTCTCCCCCGCCGGCAGCGCCACCCGCGCCATGGGCGCCACCGTCCTCGTCCGCATGACCGAGACCGAGGCCGCCGCCTGATCGCGCAAGCCGATAATACGGAAAGCCGCCCCTCACGGGGCGGCTTTTTGCGGCGTATATAAAGCGAAAGCGCCGGATCAGAAACGATCCGGCGCTTTTTTCGCCTTGTAAGTCCCGCTTACAGAGCCTTCTTGGCAGCCTCGCAGAGGGCGGTGAAGGCGGCGGGGTCGTGTATAGCGGTCTCGGAGAGCATCTTGCGGTTCATGTCGATGCCCGCGAGCTTGAGGCCGTGCATAAAGGTGGAGTAGTTCATGCCGTTGAGCT
>OJQW01000065.1_pt1 | contig 69452 bp, 54 predicted proteins | sample 1599041 | NCBI WGS metagenome assembly OJQW01 (sample SAMN03922518, study PRJEB24848) | human gut metagenome | isolation source: stool sample | host: Homo sapiens | place: Germany | collected 2010-02
ATTGTCCGCCTTTGGCGGACAACCGAGGCGCAGAGCGCAGCGCCGGTCTCCATCGGCCGCTTGCGGCCGGGGGACTTTATTATCAAAAAAGACCGTCGAGGGCTTTTTTGATAGTCTCAAACGGCGGGAGTACCCCGCCGTAGATAAAACGTCAAGCCTTGTGCGGGCGGGCGGATTGTCCGCCCGCACCTTGAGGAAACGTCCTGCGGCGTGACCGGTCAGTCGACGATCTCCACCGAGACTTTCTTGCCCTTCCTCTGGGCGACGGCCTTCATTAGGACGCGAATCTCCTTGACGATTCGGCCCTGACGGCCAATGACCTTGCCCATATCGCCGTCGGCCACGCGAACCTCGAAAACAGTCTCGCCGTCGGCTTTGCGCTCGGTCACCGAGACCTCGTCAGGCTTGTCGACGAGGCTCTGTACAATGTAGGTCAGAAGTTCTTTCATCAAGTATGCTCCTTAGAAAGTCCGATTTTGGCGCCGTGCTCACGCCTCGGCCTTCTTGAGCAGCGCCCTGACGGTGTCGGTCGGCTGGGCGCCGTTGGCGATCCAGTAGTTGGCGCGCTCGAGGTTGACACGCAGCGCGTTGGTCTCGCTCAGCGGGTCATAGGTGCCTATCTCCTCGATGAAGCGGCCGTCACGCGGGCTGCGGGAGTCGGCGACAACGATCCTGTAGAAGGGAGCCTTCTTGGCGCCCATCCTGCGAAGACGAATCTTAACCATGTATTTTCACCTCCAAAACTTACTTCTTTATAATTAAAACCGATACGGTTTTAATTTCGGTTTACATCCCGGGGAAGCCCATGCCGCCCATGCCGGGGAAGCCGCCGCGCTTGGCCATGCGCTTCATCTTCTTGCCGCCCGGGCCGTTCATCTGCTTGAAAAGCTGGAGCATGGTGTCGTACTGCTTCAGCAGGCGGTTGACCTCCATGACGCTGGTGCCGCTGCCGGCGGCGATGCGCTTTTTGCGGGAGTTGCCGAGGATGTTGGGGTTCTCGCGCTCCTTGGGGGTCATGGAGAGGATGATGGCCTCGAGATGAGCCGTGGCCTTCTCGTCCATCTGCGCGCCCTTGAGCTGGGAGGGGTTCATGCCGAGCATCCCGGCGATGTCCTCCATGGAGCCCATGCCCTTGAGCTGCTGGAGCTGGTCGTAGTAGTCCGTCAGCGTGAACTTGTTCTGGCGCAGGCGCTCGGCCAGCTCGGCGGCCTTTTTCTCGTCCAGGCGCTGTTTGGCCTTTTCGATGAGGCTGAGCACGTCGCCCATGCCGAGTATGCGCCCGGCCATGCGGTCGGGGTGGAAGGGCTCAATCTGGTCGAGCTTTTCGCCCATGCCGGCGAACTTGATGGGCTTGCCGGTGACGGCGGTTACGGAGAGCGCCGCGCCGCCGCGCGCGTCGCCGTCGAGCTTGGTCAGCATGACGCCGGTGATGTCCAGCGCCTCGTCAAAGGCGCTGGCGGCGTTTACCGCGTCCTGGCCGGTCATGGCGTCGACGACGAGCATGATCTCGGCAGGCTCGGTGGCGGCCTTGATGTTCTTCAGCTCGTCCATGAGCTGTTCGTCTATGTGAAGACGGCCGGCCGTGTCGAGGAAGACCAGGTCGTTGCCGTACTTCTTCGCGTGAGCGATGCCCGCCCTGGCGATCTCTACCGGATCGCCCTGTCCCATCTGAAACACGGGTATCTCCAGCTGCGCGCCGACGGTCTCCAGCTGCTTGATGGCGGCGGGACGGTAGACGTCGCAGGCCACGAGCAGCGGGCGCTTGCCCTGCTTCTTCATCAGCGCGGCGAGCTTGGCGCCGTTGGTGGTCTTGCCGGCGCCCTGCAAACCGACGAGCATTACAACGCTCGGCGACTTGCTGGATATGTTGAGCTTCTTGTTGTCGCTGCCCATCAGCGAGCAGAGCTCCTCGTTGACTATCTTGATGACCATCTGCGCGGGCGTGAGGCTCTCGAGCACCTCCGCGCCCTTCGCGCGCTCGCTGACGCGCTTTACAAAGTCCTTGACGACTTTGTAGCTGACGTCGGCCTCGAGCAGCGCCAGGCGAACCTCGCGCATGGCCTCCGCAACGTCCTGCTCCGTCAGGCGTCCCTTGCCGCGGAGCCGCTTGAATGTCGCGGAGAGCTTTTCAGAAAGGCTTTCAAATGCCAAGGTATTCCCTCCGTCAGGTGTCCAGCGCCTTGAGCGCCGCGAGCGAACGCCGCGCCGCCTCGGCGACCTTTTCGTCTTCGTGTCCCTGCAGCGGCGTGAGCAGGGCGCGGATGTTGCGCACCGCCTCACGGCGCTCGTTGTATTTCGCCACCAGACCCGTGCGCTCGTCTATGGCGCGCATTGCGGCCTCGGCGCGGCGAACTATCTCCCACACGCCCTGGCGGGAGATGCCGTTCATCTCGCCTATCTCCGAGAGCGTGTAGTCCTGGTTGTAGTGCAAGTCGAAGTATTCCCGCTGCTTGTCCGTCAGCAGGTCTCCGTAGTAGTCCAGAAGCATGGTGAGGTAAACTGTGTCCTTTTTCACGCAAACCCTCCGCACGTACAGTTGAGACGCCGTCCCGGAGCGCGCTCGCCCGGAGACAGGCCGAACCGGCAGAGCGGCCTCGCGCTCACCGGCGGGGCTTATTATACACAATCGCGAGCCGACTGTCAAGAGAAATTATTTTACACACCCCGGTATAGGTTTTTGCGTTCCGGGCAAGATAGAATGGACTGCTTTTTAAGGGGGTAACTCCGTGAAAAATGGCGAAAAAGCTCAAGATTCCAAGCGTATTGAGCTTGAAGAATATGGCGCGGCGGAGGCTGAGAGGCTGTGCGCCGCCGGATATTTTTCCGGGAAGCGGGAGGCGCGGCGCATACGCGCGCTGCTGCACGAGCTGAACGGCGTAAAGGCCGAGACCCTCGGCGCGGCCGGGGAGTGGCTGGCGGACAACCGCTATCTCATAGAGCGCGAGGCGCTCGCCGCGGCGCGGGACTTCGCCGCGGCAAAGCGCGTGCGCGCAGGCCGCGTGAACTCCCTGGCCGCCGAGGCGGGCGCGTCCCTGGCCGCGAGGGTGGACGGAGCAGTGACGCTCTCCTCGGCGGAGGCGTACTTCGCGGGCTTCCGGCGCGTGAACGCCCTGACGCTGGGCGAGCTGGCGCTTTTGGGCGCCTCGCTGCGCGCGGGGCTGGCGGAGCTGATAGCCTCGGAGTTCTCCTCCCGCGCGCCGGACGTGCGCAGGGTGTCGGCGGCGATCGAGAGCCTGCGCGCGCTGTCCACGGCGGACATGACCTCCCTGGTGGAGAGCGCCGACGCCGCCGGGGCCATACTGTCGCGCGACCCGGCCGGAGCCTACGCGGGCATGGACGAGCGCACGCGCGCCGGTTACCGGCGGTGTCTGGCGCGCCTGGCCGCGAGGGCGGACATCAGCGAGAGCGAGTGCGCCCGCCGCGTGCTTGCTCTGGCCGAGGAGCACCGGGACGAGCCCAAGCGCGGCCACGTGGGCTGGTGGCTGTTCTGCGAGCCGCTGGGCAGGCCGGGGAAGCGAAACGAGGGCCGGCTCTACGCCCTGACCGTGTGCGCGCTCGCCATCGGCGTCTCGCTGGCGGCCGGAGCGATAGCGGGCGGGGCGTGGGCGGCGCTGCTCGCGCTGCTGCCGGCGAGCGAGCTGGTGAAAAACGCGCTGGACGCGGCGCTGCTTCGCGCGCTGCCCGTGCGCAGCGTGCCGCGCATGGAGCTGGCTCACGGCGTGCCGGGCGAGGGGCGCAGCATCTGCGTGGTGTCGGCCATACTCGCCAAGCCGGACGACGGCAAGGCGCTCGCGCGCAGGCTGGAGGAGTTCCGCCTGGCCTCGCGCGACTGCGGCGGGGAGCTGCGCTTCGGTCTGCTGGCGGATCTGCCGGAGGCGAAAAGCGGCAAGACCGCCGCCGACGCCGCGGCGATCGAAGCGGCCAGACGGGCGATAGACGGCCTGAACGTGAAGTATTCGGGCGGCTTTTACCTCTTTTCGCGCGAGCGGCGGGAGGCCGGGCGCGACGGGGTCTGGCGCGCGCACGAGCGCAAGCGCGGCGCGCTGCTCGCCCTCGCAGGGCTGTGCGCCGGGCGGGAGAGCGAGCTTGAAGTCCTCTCCGGCGACGCCGCCGCCCTCGCCGGGACGCGCTACATTATAACTTTGGACGCGGATACGCGCGTCCTGCCTGGCTCGGCGCGCGAGCTCATCGGCGCCATGCTGCACCCGCTCAACCGCGCGGAGTTGGGCGAAAACGGCTCCGTCGTCTCCGGGCGCGGGGTGATACATCCGCGCATAGGCGTGGAGCTGGCCGCGAGCGAGGCCACGCACTTCGCCCGAGCCGTGGCAGGCCCCGGCGGCGTCGACCCCTACGGCTCGGCCTGCGGCGAGGTGTGGATGGATCTCACCGGCCGCGGCGGCTTCGCCGGGAAGGGCATACTCGACGTGGACGCCCTGCTGGCGTGCTGCTCCGACCTGCCGGAGAACCTCGTCCTCTCGCACGACGCCGTGGAGGGCGCGCTGCTGCATGGCGGATACATGGGCGACACCATATTGACGGACGGCTTCCCCTCCGCGCCCGCGGCGTACTTCAAGCGCCAGCACCGCTGGGTAAGGGGCGACTGGCAGAACCTCGCCGTGCTGCTGCGGCTGTGGAGCCGCTTTGCGGCCGCCGACCGGCTCAAGCTGCTCGACAGCGTGCGCCGGAGCCTCGTCCCCGTGGCCACGGCGCCGGCGATAGCGCTCGCGGCGCTGCTGCCGGGGCTTTACACGGCGGGGACAGTGGCGGCGCTCTCGCTCTGCTCCGGCTTGGCGGGGGCGGTCGCGCGCTCGCTCACGCGGCGCTCGGGGCGGGAGCGGCACCCGGGAGGGGCGCTCTACGGCGCGGCTCTCCGCGTGGGTCAGGTGGTGCTCAGGCTGCTGTTCCTGCCCTGGGAGGCCTGGGTGGACCTGTCCGCGGCGTGCACGGCGCTCTGGCGGATGCTCATATCCCGCCGCCGACTTTTGCAGTGGCAGACCTCGGCTCAGTCCGGCTCCGGCGGCGCGTTTTCGACCGTCCGCGCGGCCTGGCCGTGCATTGCGCTGGGGCTTGCGCTGCTGATACTCTCGCCCTACCCGGCGGGCAAGGCGCTGGGGATAGTCTGGCTGGCCGCGCCCGTATTCGCGCTCTCCCTGGGGCGCGAGTGCGGCCGCGAGGCCGTGCCGTCCGCCGGGGAGCGCCGCTTCCTCATGGACGAGTGCGCGAAGATATGGGCGTATTTTGACGAATTCTGCACCGACGGCCGCGGCTACCTCCCGCCGGACAACTGGCAGGAGCAGCCGCCGGTGGGCGTGGCCGAGCGCACCTCGCCGACCAATATCGGCCTGGGCATGGTCAGCGCGCTCGCCGCGCTCGACCTGGGGCTCACGACGCTGGACCGCGCCGCGGAGATAGTCGGCGGGATGCTCGACACCTGCGAGCGGCTGGACAAGTGGCGCGGCCACCTCTACAACTGGTACGACACGCGCACGCTCAAGCCGCTCTCGCCGGCCTACGTGTCGACGGTGGACAGCGGCAACCTGGCCGCGAGCCTCACCGCGCTCGCCGCGGGGCTGCGCGAGTACGGCTGCTGCGAGCTGGCCGGGCGCGCGGCGGCACTGGCGCGGGGCATGGACTTCGCCGCGCTCTACGACAGGCGGCGCCGCCTGTTCCGCATAGGCTACGACGCCGCGCAGGACGCGCTGAGCGAGGGCTGCTACGACCTCATGGCCAGCGAGGCGCGCCTGACCGGCTACTACGCCGTGGCCAGCGGCGCGGTCAGCGCCCGGCACTGGCGGCAGCTCAGCCGCGCGCTTGTCAGCCGCGACGGCTATCGCGGCCTGGCGAGCTGGACGGGCACGATGTTCGAGTACCTGATGCCCGAGCTGTTTTTGCCGCTGCAGCGCGGCTCCCTGCTGTGGGAGAGCGCGCGCTTTTGCCTCTACGTGCAGCGGCGGGACGTGCCCGAGGGCGCGCCGTGGGGGCAGAGCGAGAGCGCGTTCTTCTCGCTGGACGCGGCGCTCGCCTACAGGTACAAGGCGCACGGCTGCGCCGCGCTGGCGCTGCAGCGGGGCATGGGCACGGACACGGTCTGCGCTCCATACGCGGCGTACCTCGCCCTGGCCGTCGCGCCGCACGCCGCGGTGCGCGACCTCGTCCGCTTCGCCGAAATCGACGGCGGCGGGCGCTTCGGGCTGTGGGAGGCGGTGGACTTCACGCCCAGGCGCTGCGGGGAGGGCGGCGAGGTCGTGCGCTGCGTCATGGCGCACCACCTGGGCATGAGCCTCATCTCCGCCGCAAACTACCTGGCCGGCGGCGCTATAGTCCGCCGCTTCATGTCAGACGCGGCCATGGCCGCCTATGCGCCGCTGCTCGGCGAGCGCGTGCCCGAGGGCGCGGTGCTGCTGCGCCGACGCGCCTACCGCCCGCCCGAGCGGGAGCGAGGCCGTGAGCGCTGCGTCATCTCCGCGTCCGGCGAGTGCCTGCCCACGGCCGAGCCGCGCGTGTTTACGCTGTCAAACGGCGTGTACAGCCTGCACTGCACGGACGACGGCCGCTCGCGCTCCTGCGCGGGAGCCGTGGCGCTGTACCGGGGCTTCGCGCCGGACGCCGCCGGGACGGCGGGGCTACGGCTGAGCCTGCACACCGCCGGCGAGAGCGTGAGCCTGCTGCCGTCAGGCCGCCCGGGAGCGCTGAAATTCACCTACCGCCTGCGCGGAGGAGTGCTGCGCTTTGACGGCGAGGGCGGCGGCCTGGAGTGCTCGGTCACGGCGGGGGTATCCGCACGCGACCTGGGCGAGATCAGGGTCGTGGAGATAAAGCCTCGCGCCGCGCTCAGCGGCGAGCTGCGCCTGGAGTTTGAGCCGGCGCTCGCCCGCGAGGCGGACTGGGACGCGCACCCGGCCTATTGGCGGCTGGGACTGACGGCGAAGGTGCGCGACGGCGCGCTGCTGCTGCGCCGACTGCCGCGCTCCGGCCTGGACGGCTGCTGGCTGTGCCTGGCCGCGGACGCCGGAGCCGGGTTTCGCGCAAACATAGACGGCGAGCCTCTGGGCGCGCTGTCGCATCCCTACGTGACCGCAAGAGTGCCGCTGGAGCTGAAGGCCGGAGCCACGGCGAGGGTGCGCTTCGCGCTCGCGTTCGCGGCGGGCGAGGACGAGGCCTTTGCCTCGGCTCAGCGGACGCTGCACGCCGGGGCGGCGCAGCTTGCTGACCTGGCCTCGGCGCTGGGCGCGGTCTACGGGCTTGCGCCGGAGTATCTCGACGCCATCCCGGCGCTGGCCGGGCGGCTGAGCTTCCCGCGCGCCATCTCCGATGACCCTCCCGCGAAGGAGGAGCTGTGGGCGGCGGGGATATCGGGCGACTTCCCGATAGTCGCGGCGCGCGCCGGGGAGGGCGACGCCGCGCTCATCGCCTCGCTTGCGGCGAGGCACGCGCTGATGCGCATGTGCGGCGTCAAGGCCGACCTGGTGTTCCTGACCTCGGACGGCGGCGACTATCACCGCCGGACTTCCCGGGCTGTCAGCCGCGCCCTGGCCGCGGCCGGGCTGGACTCGCTGCTCGGCTCGCGCGGCGGCATACACTGCGCCGACGCCGATATGGCAGCGCTGGTGGAGCGCTCGGCCGCCGTGCTGCTAGACGGCGCGGCGCCGCCGGAGCGCGCGGCTCTGCCCGAGACGGCCGATGAGCCTGCCGCCGTGCCTGGCGAGCTGCGGCGCGGAGGCAGCGTGGACTGCGAGTGGACGGACGGCGCGTTCGCCTTCACCGTGCGCGGAGCGCTGCCCCGACGCGCCTGGTGCCTGCCCATGTCCAACGGCCGCTTCGGCTATCTGGCCGCGGACTGCGGCCTCGGCTGCATGTGGACGGACAACGCGCGCGAGCGGCGCGTCAACGCCTGGGTCTGCGACGAGCGCGCCTCGCGCGGGCCGGAGACGCTTGAAACGCTCGCAAACGGCGCGCCGGTCAGCCTTTTCGCCGCCGAGGACGGCGCGGAGTGCCGCGTGACCTACGGCCTGGGCTGGGCGAGCTGGGAAAAGCTCGGCGCGCGCCTGACGGCTTTTGTGCCGCCGGAGACGGCGGCGAGGGTATTCATAATAGAGAACCCGCCCGGCGAGGTGCGCTGGCGCACGCAGCTGCAGCTCTCCGCCGAGGCGCGCGACGCCTGCTTTACCGTGACGCGCCTGGAAGACGGCGCGCTGCGCGCGGTGAACGCGCGCGGCGGCATGGAGCTTTCGGCGGTGTTTTCGCACTCCTTGCGCGCCGCCGGGGTGGGGAGCGCGGCCTTCGACGTCACGCTGCCCCAAGCCGGCACGCTGGTCATAGTCTGCGGCACGGCGGCGGTTGGAGCACTCCGCGCGCTCGCCGAGCCGGACGAGGCGCGCCGCGCCCTGGAGCGCACGCGGGCGCATTACGCGGAAATCTGCGCTCAAATCCGTGTAGAATCGCCGTATGCGGAGGTGAACCGGTATGTGAACGGCTGGGCGGTGTATCAGACCTATGTCTGCCGTATGCTGGCGCGCACGTCGCTCTATCAGAGCGGCGGAGCCTTCGGCTTTCGCGACCAGCTCCAGGACGCGGTCAACCTGCTTTGCGTCGACCCGGCGCTTGCGCGCGGCCGCATACTGGACGCCTGTGCGCACCAGTACGCGGAGGGCGACGTCATGCACTGGTGGCACCGGGGCGCGCCGGACAAGGGCGTGCGCACGCGGATCTCCGACGACCTGGTCTGGCTGCCCTGGGCGGTCTGCGAGTACCTGGACGCCACGCGCGACGAGACGCTGCTGGCCGAGCGCGTCGCCGGCATAGACAGCGAGCCGCTGCGGCCGGACGAGGAGTCCCGCTATGAGGACGCGCGCCCCGGCGCGGAAAAGAGCGTGCTGGAGCACGCCGCCGCGGCGCTCCGATGCGTGCTTCGGCGCGGCTTCGGCGCGCACGGGCTGCTGCTGATGGGCGCCGGCGACTGGTGCGACGGCTTTGACGCCGTGGGTCGCGCGGGGCGCGGCGAGAGCGTCTGGCTGACGGAGTTCTTCGCGCACACCGCGCGCAGGTTCGCCCTGCTGCTCGAGAGCCGGGGCGACACGCCCTCCGCCGCCGTGCTCCAAAGCGCCGCCAGGCGCTGCATAAAGGGCGTCGAGGACGCCTGGGACGGAGCCTGGTACAGGCGCGGATACTTCGACGACGGCGCGCCGCTCGGCTCGGCAAAAAGCGGCGCGTGCAAGATAGACGCCATCGCCCAGGCCTGGGCGGCCTTCGCCGGCTGCGACGGAGAGCGGGTGAAAACCGCGCTGCGCTCCGCCGCGGCGAGGCTCTTTGACCGCGAGACAGGGGTGGTAAAGCTCTTTGACCCGCCGTTTTCCGAGTCCACGGAGCACGCGGGCTACGTCAACAGCTACGGCGAGGGCTTTCGCGAAAACGGCGGACAGTACACCCACGGCGCGATCTGGCTGGCGCTGGCCTGCCTGGAGCACGGCCTGCGCCGCGAGGGCGAGGAGATGCTCCTGGCGCTTTTGAAGCGCGGCGTGAATTACGGCGCCGAGCCCTTTGTGCTGGCGGCGGACGTCTATTCAAACCCGTATCGCGCGGGCGAGGCAGGCTGGACGTGGTACACGGGCAGCGCGGGCTGGTACCTGCGCGCGGCGCTCGCGGCCTGGGGAGAGCCAAAAGGCGAAGTTGAAACAAAGTTTAAAGAAAATTAAAGCAATAACTGTGGCGATGCTGTAAAGTATCTGCTATAATGTGTATTTGCCGAAGAATACGTTATGTGAGGCGATTGGCATGAAATACCGCCGCGAGGAGATCATGCCCGGCGTGTTTTTGAGCGCGCTGAGCACGGACAAGTTCAAGACCGCCGCGATGAGCGTGGTGCTGCTCAACCAGCTTGAGCGGGAGCACGCCTACCTCGACGCGCTCATACCCAGCGTGCTGCGCCGCGGGACGGTAAAAAGCCCGGACATGGCGGGCATAATGCGCCGCCTGGAGCTGCTGTACGGCGCCGTGGCCGTGCCGATGACGATACGCGTGGGCGAGGTGCGAGCCAGCGGCTTTTACGCCACCTTCCCAGAAGGGCGCTACCTCCCCGGCGGCGAGGGCGAGCTGAACAGCGCGGCCGAGCTGCTGGGCGAACTGCTCACGGCTCCGAACACGCGCGGCGGACTGCTGCTGCCCGACTATGTGAACAGCGAGAAGGCCAAGCTGGCCGACCGCATACGCGCCGCGAAGAACGACCGCGTGTCCTACGCGCTGCAGCGGCTGATAGAGCTGATGTGCCAGTACGAGGATCTGGGCGCGAGCGTGATGACCGACCCGGACGAGGCCGAGTCCATACACTACACCAAGCTGACGCGCCGCTACCGCGAGCTGCTTGCCGCCTGCCCGGTGGAGATATTCTACTGCGGCTGCGAGAGCTTCGCCGCCGTGCGCACCGCCGCGCTGACGGCGCTGGAGGCGCTTCCGCGCGGCGAGCTGAACTTCGACATAGGCACCGACGTGCGCATGAACGCCGTCGAGGCCGAGCCGAGGGTGTTCAGGGAGACAATGGACGTGACCCAGGGCAAGCTGGCCATGGGCTGGCGCCTGGGCGAGTGCATGGAGGAGCCTGACCCGGCGGCGCTGCGCGTGTTCAACGCGGTGTACGGCGGCACGGCCGCCAGCAAGCTGTTCACCGAGCTGCGCGAGGCGCGCTCGCTGTGCTATTACGCCAGCAGCGGCGTGGACGACGTCAAGGGTCTGCTGTACGTCCACAGCGGCATAGACAAGGCCAACTACGACACGGCCGTGGACGGCATCAAGGCCGAGCTGGACAAGGTCGCGCGCGGCGAGATCTCGCAAGACGAGCTGGACAGCGCCAGACGCTACTGCGCGCAGGCGCTGCGGCTGGCCGCCGACGACCCGGTGGAGCTGATGATGTACTACCTCAAGATGAACATCACCGGCGAGGAGATAGCGCCGGACGAGCTGGCCGCCCTCTGCGAGGGCGTCAGCGCCGGGGAAGTGGCGGAGATAGCCCGCAGCTGCGAGCTGGACGCCGTGTATTTTCTCAGCGGTGAGGACGAGGAGGCGGAAGCGGAATGACCATGCAAGCCAGAGAATACCCCGGCGTGGGCGACACGCTCTGGTCGGGCAGGCTGCCCAACGGGCTGAGCATATATGTCGTGCCGCGCCCCGGGTTCCAGAAAAAGCACGCCATGCTGGCCGTGAACTACGGCGGGGCGATGCGCTCGTTTACCCTTGACGGAGCCAGGGTGGACACGCCGGCGGGTGTGGCGCACTACCTGGAGCACAAGATGTTCGACCTGCCGGAGGGCAACGCGCTGAACATCCTCTCCGCGCGCGGCGCGGACGCCAACGCCTACACCGGCGGGGACATGACCGCGTATTACTTTGAGTGCGACGAGGGCTTTGAGGAGAACCTCGAGCTGCTTATTAAATTCGTCACTACCCCTTATTTCACACAGGAGAGCGTGGACAAGGAGCGGGGGATAATCGGTCAGGAGATACGCATGACCGAGGACGACCCGTCCTTCGTGCTGTACAACTCCACGATGGGCGCGCTCTTTGACCACCACCCCGTGCGCGAGAGCGTGGCGGGGACGGTGGAGAGTATAGCCGAGATAACGCCGCAGACGCTGCTCGACTGCCACCGCGCGTTCTACGTCCCGTCCAACATGGTTCTGGCCGTGTGCGGCGACGTGGAACCGGAGCTCGTGGCCGAGACGGCCGGGAGGCTGATGCCCTCGCAGCACGTGGCGGGCGCAGTGCCCGACTACGGCGAGCGCGAGGGGCTTGAACCCGTGAAAATTCGCGCCGAGGCGCGCATGGACGTCTCCGAGCCCATGTTCATCGCCGCCGCCAAGCTCTGCACCGAGCTGCCCAAGAGCGAGGAGGCCTCGCGCCTCATCAACGTGGGCAGCCTGGCGGTCAGGTGCATGCTGGGGCGCAGCAGCGCGTTTTATAACGACCTATACGCCGAAGGACTGCTGCGCGGCGACTTCTTCCGGGACGTCAGCCCGCTGGCGGGCACGCTGCTCTTTGAGTGCGGCGGAGCCAGCGCCGACCCGGAGCGCGTGTTCGCCCGGCTGGTTGACACGCTGAGAGACGCCGCGGAGCACGGCATAGACGGCGAGACGCTTGAGCGCGCCCGCCGCGCCGACTACGGCCTGACTCTGCGCTCGCTCAACGACCCGGCGAGCGTGTGCTCCGTGCTGGCCAGCTCGCACTTCGGCGGGTACGGCTTCTACGAGGGCTTCGACATACTTGCCGGAGTCACAGCAGACGATGTCAGCGGCTTTGTGCGCGAGTATCTCAAGCCCGAGCGGCTTGTGCTCTCGACGGTGCTGCCAAAAGAAAGGACTTGATTACAATGCCAACCATGATGCGCGACGCCGCGATAAGCTTTCCCATGCTGGGGGACTGGTCGATAAACTTCCCGGCCAGCTTCACCGTTTTCGGCTATGAGATATACCTCTACGGCGTCGTTATGGCCATCGCCTTTCTTGCGGCGGTGTTCTATGCTTCCAAGCGCTCCAAGGTGGTGGGCATCAAGGGCGACGACATTTTTTCGCTGGTGCTCTGGGTGCTGCCTCTGGCCATAGTCGGCTGCCGCATCTACTATGTTATCGCGGAGTGGGATCAGTTCCGGGACAACCTCATAGAGATATTCGACATCCGCGACGGAGGCATAGCCATGTACGGCGGCACCATAGCGGGCGTGATAACCGTCATCATCTGGTCCAGATGCAAGAAGATACCCTTCGGAGCCACCCTGGATATAGGAGCCTCCGGACTGATACTCGGCCAGGTCATAGGCCGCTGGGCGAATTTCGTGAACCGGGAGGCCTTCGGCTATGAGACCGACATCTTCTGCCGTATGGGTCTCACACGACCCGGGCAGGAGACGGTGTACGTCCACCCGACCTTCCTGTACGAGAGCCTGTGGAACCTCGTGGGCTTTATCATAATCGACCGCTACTGGCTGCGAAAGAACCACCGCAAGTACGACGGGCAGGTGTTCCTGTTCTACGTGCTCTGGTACGGCACCGGACGGGCCATGGTCGAGGGGCTGCGCACAGACAGCCTGTACATACCGGGCACCGGATTGCGTGTCAGCCAGGTGCTGGCCGCGTGCAGCGCGGTGGTGGCGCTGGTGGTTCTGCTCGTGAATATCAAGCGCCCGCACAAGCCCATGTACGTCTCCGCGCAGGCCGCCGGAGCCGGGAGCGCGGACGGGGATGCTCAGGCCGCGCAGGACGCGGCGCCCGCCGAAGCGGGCGAGGACGTGACGGATGAGAGTGCCAATGCGGAAACCGTCTCCGGTTCCGCCGGAGCCGAGGGCGGGAATGCCGGCGGCGATGAGCGGAAAGACTGACGGAAAAGCCTATTTGGAATAAATTTATCGGAGGTAAAACAAGATGTCTGACTACAACGACCTTTTGAATTCGCTCAAGGCCGCGGCGGGAAGCGCCGCGAACATAGCCCGCGACATAGCGGGCAGCGCCGGCGAAAAGGCGCGCGACTTCGCGGGCAGCGCCGGCGAGAAGGCAAAGGCCACGGCTCGCATAGCCAAGCTCAAGCTGGAGATCGCCGGCAAGCGCGAGGAGCTCAACAAGGTTTACGCCGAGATCGGCCGCGTCTACTTCGAGAGCGCGGACAAGCGCAGCCCGGAGGAGCTCTACGTTCGTCTCTTTGACCAGGTCATGCTGGCCAACGCCGCCATAGAGCGCATGGAGACCGAGGAGCGCGAGCTCAAGAGCATATTTGAAAGCGAGGCCGATGAGGCCGACTTCACAATGGTCGTCTCCGCCGCCGAGGACGAGGCCGCCGAGCCGGACGTGGAGGTCGAGATAACCGAGGAGGAGCCCGCCGGAAAGGCCGGGGACGAGGACAAGGAATAAAACTGCAAGACGGATAAAGCTCCGGTGAATCCCTTGCGGGGTTCGCCGGAGCCTCATTTTACTTACGGAGGTGCGATATGCCGCGCTTTGACATACTGTTGTGGGACGTGGACGGGACGCTGCTGGACTTCATCGCCGCGGAGAAGGCGGCGGTGCAGACCCTTTTTCGCAAGTTCGGCCTGGGCGAGTGCACCGACGAGATGGTGGAGCGCTATTCCCGCATAAACAAGGAGTACTGGGAGCGGCTGGAGCGCGGCGAGCTCAGCAAGCCGGAGATCCTGGTCCGCCGCTTCGCCGACTTCTTCGCCTCGGAGGGGCTGGACGCGTCGAAGGCTCCGGAGTTCAACGAGCAGTACCAGGTGCGGCTGGGCGACACGGTGGTGTTCTGCGACGACAGCTATGAGCTGCTCTCGTCGCTGCGCGGCCGCGTGAAGCAGTACGCCGTGTCCAACGGCACGGTGGTCGCGCAGACGCGCAAGCTGCGCCACTCCGGCTTCGACCGGCTGCTCGACGGCGTGTTCCTATCGGAGGAGCTGGGCTATGAGAAGCCGGCAACCGAGTTCTTTGACCGGGTGTTCGCCGCGATAGGCGAGCCGGACAGGGAACGCGTGCTGATCGTCGGCGACTCGCTGACCAGCGACATCACCGGCGGCAACCGCGCGGGGATAAGGACGTGCTGGTACAACCCCAAGGGTGAGCCGAACCTCACCGCCGCGCACGCCGACTACGAGATACGCGACCTGCACGGGATACTGGACATAATCTGAGAGCGTAAAAACTGAGGGCGCCGGGTCTGCCGGCGCCCTCAATTGCTTTTTCGTGCGGATATTGCTTATTTGTTCAGCTCCTCGACTACCTTTACGACGATGTCGGCGCAGTGCTCCACGCCGAGGCGGCCCGTGTCCAGCGCGAGGTCGAAGTTCTCGGCGGCGCCCCAGGTCCGGCCGGTGTAGTGGCGGTAGTAGGTGCGGCGCTTGTCGTCCTTTTCCTTCAGGCGCTTGGCCGGCTTGTCAAGGGTCTCGCCGTAAAGCGTCACTATGCGGTCGGCGCGGAAGGCGGCGTCGGCGTGGAAGAAGGTGTTGAGCACGTCCGTCCTGTCGCGCAGTATGTAGTCCGAGCAGCGGCCTACGATGACGCAGTTGCCCTTTTCGGCTAGGTCGCGTATGACGTTGTTCTGCACGATGTAGAGCTGGTCTGATACGGGCAGGGTGCCGGGGTTGCGTCCGCTCTCGGCGCTCATCGCCCAATTGAACAGGAATGAATTGGTAGAGCATGCGTATTCACCGCTGTCAAGTATGTAGCTCTCGGCAAGGCCGCTCTCCGCGGCTATCTTGCGCACCAGCTCCTTGTCGTAGTACGCCCAGCCGAGCTTATCCGCGACAAGCTTGGCGACCGTTCTTCCTCCGGAGCCGAACTGACGGCTGACTGTTATGACCTTGATACTCATCTAAGACCCCCCTTTGCTTTTTATATCATTATTATACCACACCCACCGGCAATTTGGAACAAAAAAGCGTGATTTTTCTTATGCAAATTTGTTCTTACCAAACAGGAAAAAATGTGGTATAATAATATCAGATTAGAGTAATCCGGGGCGAATTTGAGTTCACCCCGGGGATTTTTTGCGGATGGAGGCGCATCAGGTGTATTCAGTGGGGGAGCTAATAGTTTACGGAGGCACGGGAGTGTGCGAGGTGGAGGCCGTGGAGACAAAGGGGGAACGGCAGTTCTACCGGCTGCGCCCGCTGTACCAGAGCGGGATCATCTCCGTGCCCGTAGACGGAAAAGTGTTCATGCGCCCGGTCATTTCCCGCGAGGAGGCCGAGGCCATAATAGACCGGCTCCCCAGTATGCCCGTGCAGTCTCTGAGGGAGCGAAACTTCACACAGCTGGCCGCGCACTACCAGCAGCTGCTCTGCTCGCACGACTGCGCCGACGTAGCCGGCCTGGTGGTGAGCATACGCGCTAAAAAGCGCGACGCGGAGAGCGCGGGAAGGCGCTTCGGACAGATAGACGCCAAGTTCATGAAGCTGGCCGAAAAGCTGCTCTACGGCGAGTTTTCCGCCGCGCTGAACATACCCTATGACGAGGTCGAGCCGTACATAGCCGGTCGCCTCGGCGTCGCCTACGAGGGCTGAAGTTTCTGCCCGAGATAAAAAATGCACCAGTCGTGAGGACTGGTGCATTTTTTATTGGTACAGGAGCGCGGCTGCGGGTGCTCAGCCGGCCTTTACGGCCTCGAAATCGTCCTGTATCTCCCGGCTGGGCTCGGCCGTGAGAAGGCTCACGACGACTATGCAGACGGAGGAGATGATGAACGCGGGCAGCAGCTCGTAGACGTCCCAGATGCCGCCGAGCGGGCGGACAAGCAGGTTCCACACGAAGACCATCACGCCGCCGGAGATCATGCCGGCGATGGCGCCCGCGCGGTTTATGCGCTTCCAGAACAGGCTGAAGAGCATCAGCGGCCCGAAGGTGGCGCCGAAGCCGGCCCAGGCAAAGGAGACTATCGTGAAGATGACGCTGTCCTCGTCCAGGGCGATGACTATAGCGATGGCGCAGATTATCAGCAGGGCAAGGCGGCTCATCCACATGACGTGCTTGTCCGTGGCGTCCCTTTTCAAAAGCCCCTGATATATGTTCTTGGCAAAGGCGCTTGCGGCTATCAGCAGATAGCTGTCGGAGGAGCTGATGGTCGCGGCGAGTATGCCGGCCATGACCAGACCCGCGAGGATCGGCGGGAGCAGATTGGTCGAGAGCAGGATGAACACGTTCTCGGCGTCGGAGGCGGTGGTCAGGCTGGTCGGGAAAAGCTGACGTCCCATGATGCCGATGAACACGGCGATGGTGAGGCTTATCAGCACCCACACGGTGGCGATGCGGCGGCTGCGGGTGAGCTCGCGCTCCTGGCGTATGGCCATGAAGCGCAGCAGCACCTGGGGCATACCGAAGTAGCCCAGACCCCAGGCGAGGCCGGAGAGAATGGTCATCGCGCTGTAGCCGGCGCGCTCGCCGAACTGGGGCACGCCGTTGACTATCTGCTGCACGCCGTTGGCGTCGGTCACGGGCGTGGCCATGCCGAAGAACTCCAGGAAGCCGGGTATCTGCTTGGCGTTGGTTATGACGTCGTCTACGCCTCCGGCGCTTATGCAGCCGACGGTGACGACGACGATCAGCGCGACGATCATGACGACCGCCTGCATGAAGTCGGAGGCGCTCTCTGCGAGGAAGCCGCCGATGATCGTATACAGCAGGACGAACACCGCGCCGACTATCATCATGGGTATGTAGTCAAAGCCGAACAGCGTGCTGAAAAGCTTGCCGCAGGTCACAAGACAGCTGGAGGCGTAGACCGTGAAGAAGATGAGTATGAACAGCGCGGCTATGGTCATGATGACCTTGCCGCCCTCGTGGAAGCGGTTGGAGAAGAACTCCGGCAGCGTTATGGCCTTCACCCTCTCGCTGTAGCGGCGCAGGCGCTTGGAGGTTATCAGCCAGTTGATGTACGTGCCGATCGCAAGGCCGATGGCCGTCCAGGCCGCGTCGGCCACGCCGCACCAGTATGCGACGCCGGGCAGACCCATGAGCAGCCAGCCGCTCATGTCGCTGGCCTCGGCGCTCATCGCCGTGACCCAGGGGCCGAGCGTTCTGCCGCCGAGGAAATAGTCCTCGGAGCTCTTGTTGGCGCGCTTGGCAAAAGCGACGCCGATCAGGATGACCGCCAGCATGTAGCAGATCATGGTGATCATGATTTGAATGGTTTCCGGATTCATAGTCCCCCACCTAACATGAAAAAAATCGATGCTTACATAAGCAAATTTAATGTTACTTCGCAATGATAACACATGTTGCAAGGAAAAGCAAGACAATTTCACCACCCGGGGCGCGGCAGCGGAGTTGAAATATAGCTTTTGACTATATTTCAGAATACTTTATAAGTATTTGCTATTTGAATACCGGCAGTAGTAGACTATAGGCGTAAAAAATCCAGGCACACGGCCTGATGTGAGAGACTTCAAGGAGGCACAAAGATGGAGTTGATACAGGGCAAGGCCTTTGACGTGGAGCGCGCTTTCTATGGCAGGAGCGAGCTGCGCGTGCGCGAGTGCAGGTTTGACGGCCCGGCCGACGGGGAGAGCGCATTCAAAGAGTGCAGGGACATCGCGGCGGAGCGCTGCTATTTCAACCTGCGCTATCCGTTCTGGCACGACCGCGGGCTCAGGCTGGACTCCTGCGAGCTGACGGAAAAGTGCCGCGCGGCGCTTTGGTACAGCGAGGACGTAGTGATAACCGGCAGCGCTCTGCACGGCATAAAGGCGCTGCGCGAGTGCGCGGACGTCACGGTGAGAGACTGCGACATAATCTCGCCCGAGTTCGGCTGGTCGGTCAGGGGCATGACCATGGAAAATTGCAGCGCGCAGAGCGAGTATTTCATGCTCAGGGCGAGGGATCTGAAGTTCACGAACGTGAAGCTCAAGGGCAAATACTCCTTCCAGTACATCGAAGACTCCGTCTTCGAGGGCTGCACCTTCGACACCAAGGACGCCTTCTGGCACGCCAGGAACGTCACGGTGCGCAACAGCGTGGTCAAGGGCGAATACCTCGCCTGGTACTGCGAGAACGTGACGTTCGAAAACTGCACCATAACAGGCACCCAGCCGCTGTGCTATTGCCGCGGACTGCGGTTGGTGAACTGCGAGATGATAGACACCGACCTGGCCTTTGAACGCAGCGAGGTGGAGGCCGACATCGTCACGCCCGTGGTGAGCATCAAGAATCCGCTGTCCGGCCGCATAATCGCGCCGGCGGTGGGCGAGCTCATACGCGACATACCCGAATCGCGCGGCGAGGTCGTCACCGGCCGCGCCGGCGCGCCGGCCTGCGCATGAGGCGCACTGCGGGCATCTGCGCCGCGCTGTCGGCGCTCGTCCTGCTCTCCGCCTGCGGCTTGGGAGCCTATGCGCCGGAAAGTACGCCGGCGGAGACGGAGAGCACATATGTACAGCCGGAGGAGAGTGCACAGATGAGAATAAACGTACAGGTCGGCGAAACGGTATTTCATGCGGCGCTGGAGGACAACGCCGCCGCACGCGCGCTGGCGGAGATGCTGCCCCTCACGCTGGAGCTGGATGACTACGGCGGGTTCGAGAAGGTGGGTACGCTCGGAACCGGCCTTCCCGCGCGGGACAGCCGCATAACGACGGCTCCGGGAGATATAGTCCTGTATAACGGCAGCCAGATAGTGATGTTCTACGGCTCCAACACCTGGAGCTATACCCGGCTCGGCCGCATAGAAGACCTGAGCGGATGGGAAGATGCGCTGGGAGCCGGCGCAGTCACCGTGACGCTCACGATGGAGGACTGAGGCTTGAGGATACTTGTTCTAAACGGAAGCCCGAGGGCAAACGGATGCACCTCGGCGATGGTCGAGTCTTTCGCCCGGGGCGCGCGGGAGGCCGGACACACGGTGGACGTCGTGCCGGTTGCACGTATGCGCATAGGCGGGTGCCTGGCCTGCGAGAGCTGCCGGGCGGATTCCTCGCGGCGCTGCGTGCAGGAGGACGATATGCAGAAGGTTTACCCTCTGCTGGACGCGGCGGACATGCTGGTGCTTGCCTCGCCGGTATATTACCACTCCTTTTCCGGGCAGATGCAGTGCGCAATAAACCGCATCTACGCCCTGGACAGACCCAAAAGGCTGAGCAGAGCGGCGCTGATTTTGAGCTCCGGCTCGGAGGACGTGTACGCCGGGGCGATATACGAGTACCGCAGCTCCTTCCTGGAGTACCTGGGCTTGGAGGATCTGGGTGTTTTCACGGCCTCGGAGGCCGCCGGCAATCTGGAGGCGGTGCTGGGCAGGCTGCACGAGTTCGGGAGCGGCCTGGCCGAAACGCGCGCCGGCGAAATGCCGCTGCCGGAGTTCCTTTCCGCCCTGGACAGCGGCGCTCCGGTGGTGCGCGGCTCGCCGGTGTCCATGAAGATGCACGCCCTGTCCCAGGATGCGCTGAGGATAACGGCCGAGCTCAACGGCTCGTACCACACGCCGGCGGAGATACGCGAGATATTCGCGCGCCTGACCGGCAGGGACGTGGATGAACACTTCGGCCTGTTCCCGCCGTTCTATACCGACTGCGGCAAGAACATAAAGCTGGGCAGGGGCGTGTTCATCAACGCCGGCTGCAAGTTCCAGGACCAGGGCGGAATAGAGATAGGCGACGGCGCGCTCATCGGACACGGAGTAGTGCTCGCGACGCTGAACCACGGCTTCGACGCGGACAAGCGGCACGATTTGTACCCCAGGCCGATAAAGATAGGAGCCAACGCCTGGATAGGCTCGAACTCTACCGTGCTGCCCGGCGTGAACATAGGCGAGAACGCGGTCGTGGCCGCCGGCTCGGTCGTCACGCGCGACGTCCCCGCGAATGCCGTCGTTGCAGGCGTCCCGGCAAAAGTGGTGAAGACCCTCGGCTCCGAGTGCGAAAGCTGAGCGCCGCGATAAAAAAGCAGCCAGTATTATGTAAACCATGATACGGGCTGCTTTTTCGCTTTCGTCGGGAGCCTGTGTGCGTCACGGGGCGGGACTTAAGCCGTTTCCTGAGAAAAGGCGCATATACAAAATCGCTAAATTTACGGCTTAAAACCGTACGTTTTCAGGCCGGGACTTGTGGAATAGGGAGAAAACGGCACGGAGTTTGTCGAATAAGTTGCGGAGGAGCGTGGGACATGGTATAGTGAATTTGCTGTCACAGCAATACAATACAGGAGGGGATTTTATGAAGAGGTTTGTAGGAATTGTTATGTCGCTGGTGCTTTTTGCGGCTATTGGCTGTGTGGGAGCGTTGGCGGCGGGGGAGGTTGCGCGGGTGGAGAGCGAGACTGCGCAGGTGGGGGCGAAGGCGCTGTTCAGCTTTGTGCGTAGTGACGGCGTGGAGGTGTACAGCTACGAGGTGCCAAACGCCACGAAGGTGAAAAACAGCATCACGCTGGAGTATTTTGAGGGCGACATATTGTCCGTCAGCGCCAGCGTGGGCGAGATGACAGACCTGGTGCTGGACGGCGGCAGGGCGAGCTTTGTGTGGACGTATGCACGGGCGGAAGAAGTCAAATTTGAGATAACGGTCAGCGAAACGAGTGCTGCGGAAGCAGTCACGACGCCGCTGGCCGTTTCTTATACCGAGGCACTGAAGCTGCTCGCGCTTGGCGGCGTGCGCGTGGACGGGGGCGTGGAGGTCACCGGCGTCGAGGTTCAGTGCGAAGCAGATACTGTGGAACTGGTTGAAGGTGTCTCCGGCTTCACGGGCGAGCTGTCCGGGGAGCTTGGGGACGGCGAGCTGGTTCTTCGGTTCAGTTCCGGCGGCGGAAGCGGGAGCGTGAGCTTGCCGCTTGCGGCTGTGAGCACGGTGAACGCTGACGGCGGCGTAAGCTTCGGCAGCGGCGGGGCGGTGTGCCTGGTTGAGTTTCGCTCCAGCGGAGAGACAGTGGCTCTGCGCGCGGTTCGGCGCGGGGAGGTGCTGGGGACACTGCCGGAGGTGGACGGCGGCTGGGTAGACGGGGACGATTTAGTCGACGCCTCAACGGAGATACGCCGCGACACGGTTCTGACGGCGTCCGAGAACGCGGTGACCGGCCACGCCGGGAGCGTGGCGAGGGTGTCCAACGCTGACGGCGAACTGCTGGCTCTCATAGAGGAGCGCTGCGGGGAGGTGGACGCGGACAGTGTGAAGATACGGCTGGACGGGCTGTATTCCATCGGCAACGAGGGGTACACAGACAACGGCTGGACAGCGAACCGAAGCTGGTACGTTATTGCTAACTGCACGAGCAGCGGAGAAACCAGCGAGTACGAGAACACACATATACCGCTTGACGAGCTGAGGGGCATAACGGTCTTCGCCACGGCCTACGGGCGCGAGGTGTCGTTCAAGCTCACCGTTGACGAGCTGGAGATCAGCGCGGACGGCGAGGATGTGGATATAGTGCTTCCGGCGAAACCCACGGTCGAGCTTCTTCGCGGCAGCGGAGCGGCGTACATGGAGGGTCGCAGCGAGAGCGAGTTCGCTCCCGAGCAGCAGATTACCCGCGCCGAAGCGGTCATGCTCATCTACCGCTGCCTCACCACCGAGAGCCGCGAATCGCTGACCGAGCGCGCGTACTACGCCGACGTCACTCGCGGCGCGTGGTACTATGAACCAGTGAGCATCCTATCTGGCGCCGAGCTTATAGACGGCGAGGCCGGATACTTCCGCCCGGATGAAGCCATCACCCGCGGCGATTTCATCACGCTTGCGGTCAAGGCCTACGGCGCGGAGGAGTATTACGGCGTGGATTACTTCAACGACACGACACATACTCCCCGGCGCGGATACATCAACGCGGCCGCGAGGCTGGGACTCGTCACCGGCTACCCCGACGGCGGGTTCCATCCATACTCGAGCCTCACCCGCGCCGAGGCTGTGACTATAATAAACGGTCTGCTGCACCGTAACAGTTCGTATGGGCGCACCATCAACGCCAAAACCTGGCCGGACGTAGTGGAGGGAACATGGTACTTCGAGGACGTCAAGTACGCAACCGCCTACTTTGAGGCGTATTGAAAGCAATTCCCATGGGCAGGAAGCACGCCGGCGGCAGCATAAGGGTCTGAAATAAACGCTCAGGCCGGCGAGAAATATTCTCGCCGGCCTGCCAGTTTGTCGAAAAAGCCTCGCAGAGTTTCGCGCCCTATGGGCGCGAAAGGGACTGGGATCATTTTCGGCGGCGGCGTGTACGTCGCCGAAAATACTTCGGGTTCCCAATGAGTGCGAATCGCACTCATTGGGAGAGGGGGAGCAGCGAAACGATTGAGCTCTCGGCTTTAGCCGGGGTAGTGCGCAAACACCATTTTAGGAGTTCTCCAGCCTTGTGTCACTTCTTTTTTGTTGCACTTGTATCGTAAACCTAAGTCGAGACCCTTTTTGACAGCCTCTCAGGCCGGCGAGAAATATTCTCGCCGGCCTGCTTTGTCATGCCGTTTTTGGCGTGGCTGCGGAAAACTGCGTTTTTGGGGGTGACACAGTTTCCAGGTTTGCGGTATACAGTTCAATACGCCTCAAAGTAGGCGGTTGCGTACTTGACGTCCTCGAAGTACCAAGCTTCCTCTGCGACGTCCGGCCAGGTTTTGGCGTTGATGGTGCGCCCATACGAACTGTTACGGTGTAGCAGACCGTTTATGATCGTCACCGCCTCGGCGCGAGTCAGACCGGAGTATGGATGGAACCCTCCGTCGGGGTAGCCGGTGACGAGTCCCAGCCTCGCGGCCGCGTTGATGTATCCGCGCCGGGGAGTATGTGTCGTGTCGTTGAAGTAATCCACGCCGTAATACTCCTCCGCGCCGTAGGCCTTTACCGCAAGCGTGATGAAATCGCCGCGGGTGATGGCTTCGTCCGGGCGGAAGTATCCGGCATCGCCGTCTATCAACTCCGCTCCGGCCAGCGCGCCCACCGGCTCGTAGTACCACGCGCCGCGAGTGACGTCGGCGTAGTACGCGCGTTCGGTCAGCGATTCTCGGCTCTCGGGGGTGAGGCAGCGGTAGATGAGCATGACGGCTTCTGCCCGGGTAATCTGCTGCTCGGGAGCAAACTCGCTCTCGCTGCGACCCTCCATGTACGCCGCTCCGCTGCCGCGAAGGAGTTCTATCTCTGGATGCGATACAAGCGCTATATCCATGTCGTCGCCGTCCGCGCTGATCTCCAGCTCGTCAACGGTGAGCTTGAACGACACCTCGCGCCCGTAGGCCGTGGCGAAGACCGTTATGCCCCTCAGCTCGTCAAGCGGTATATGTGTGTTCTCGTACTCGCTGGTTTCTCCGCTGCTCGTGCAGTTAGCAATAACGTACCAGCTTCGGTTCGCTGTCCAGCCGTTGTCTGTGTACCCCTCGTTGCCGATGGAATACAACCCGTCCAGCCGTATCTTCACACTGTCAACGTCCACCTCCCCGCAGCGCTCCTCGATGAGCGCCAGCAGTTCGCCGTCAGCGTTGGACACCCTTGCCACGCTCCCGGCGTGGCCGGTCACCGCAGTCTCGGACACCGTCAGAACCGTGTCGCGGCGTATCTCCGTTGAGGCGTCCACCGTGGCATCACCGTCGACCCATACGCCGTCCACCTCCGGCAGCGTCCCCAACGCCTCCCCGCGCCGAACCGCGCGCAGAGCCACCGTCTCTCCGCCGGAGCGAAACTCCACCAGGCACACCGCCCCGCCGCTGCCGAAGCTTACGCCGCCGGACGTTTCCGTGCTCACAGCCGCAAGCGGCAGGCTCACGCTCCCACTTCCGCCTACGGAGACAAAGTGCAACACCAGCTCTCCGTTCCCAAGCTCCCCGGACAGCTCGCCCGTGAAGCCGGAGGCGCCTTCAACCAGTTCCACAGTATCTGCTTCGCACTGAACCTCGACGCCGGTGACCTCCACGCCCCCGTCCACGCGCACGCCGCCAAGCGCGAGCAGCTTCAGTGCCTCGGTATAAGAAACGGCCAGCGGCGTCGTGACTGCTTCCGCAGCACTCGTTTCGCTGACCGTTATCTCAAATTTGACTTCTTCCGCCCGTGCATACGTCCACACAAAGCTCGCCCTGCCGCCGTCCAGCACCAGGTCTGTCATCTCGCCCACGCTGGCGCTGACGGACAATATGTCGCCCTCAAAATACTCCAGCGTGATGCTGTTTTTCACCTTCGTGGCGTTTGGCACCTCGTAGCTGTACACCTCCACGCCGTCACTACGCACAAAGCTGAACAGCGCCTTCGCCCCCACCGGCGCAGTCTCGCTCTCCACCCGCGCGACCTCCCCCGCCGCAAGCGCTCCAACACAGCCAATAGCCGCAAAAAGCACCATCGACATAACAATTCCCACAAACTTCTTCATAAAATCCCCTCCTGTATTGTATTGCTGTGACAGCACAACCAATATATCACGGCCTGTACTCACCCGCAACTTGTCCGACACGATTCGCCCGGTTTTCTCCCTATTCCACAAATTCAGCCCACGGATTTCGCCGTTTTCACCTTTGATTTTGGCCGCTTTGCACAGGGCGCGAAAGGTTAGGCGCGGCTGCTCGAACCGGCAAAACAAGCTCCCCCTCGAGCTGGGACTCGAGGGGGAGCCTGAATATCGTCGCCTAAAGGCTGCGCCGATTAAGCCGAGGGTCAGGACTTCTGGCAGGGGGCTTTTTTGGCGGTGCGGCTGCGTTCGCGGCGCCAGCAGGCGTCGCACAGGCGGCCGCGGTGGTGCAGCGGCAGAGCCTTGCCGCAGAGGGCGCAGAAGCGGATGTTGTTGCGCAGGCGGTGGAGCAGTATCTCGTTTATCTGGTCGGCCACGCGCTCGCGCGTGTCCACAAGCGCGTCCTCGTCTATCTCGCAGTCGAAGGCGTTGGCGAAGGAGAAGTAGAGGTCGAGCTTGCGGTAATACTGTTCCAGCTCGGGCAGGGTCGGTTCGTCCGAGGCCAGACCCGGCTGCTCTATGCTCTCGCCGCGCTGCCATCGGGTCAGGAACTGGAAAAACAGCTCGCGCAGGGCGTCCTCCGTCTCGTCAAAGGGGATGTTCGCCGCGCGCAGCTCCTGCTCTTTCGTGAGGACGAAGCCCATCTCGCGTATCTTGGAGATGATGGAGATGTAGCGCGAGATATCCAGCTTGCGGTACGGCTCGACCGTGGGGAGCTTGTTCCACTCGGTGAGCACCTCCAGCAGGTCGAAGTCTACCTTCAAGACCAGATCCGAAAAGCCGACGACGGCGTACTGTATGGGCGGCACCACGGCCTCCAGCCCGGCGCGGATGAAGGGGAGATTGTCCGTCGCGCCGACGTAGCCCTTGGGGTACATGCCCATCCTGCCGGCGCGGCCGGCTATCTGCTTTATCTCCTCGGGCTTCAGCTCGCGGCGCTCCACGCCGTCGAACTTCTCCGTCTCCATGAAGATTATCCGGCGTATGGGCAGATTCAGCCCCATGCCTATGGCGTCGGTGGAGACGATGTACTCCATGTCGCCGTTGAGGAAGCCCTCCATCTGCTTGCGGCGCGTGGCGTAGGGCAGCGCGCCGTAGATGATTGCCGGCTCCTTGCCGTGCTGGCGCAGATCCTCGGCTATGCTCAGCACGCCGACCTTTGAGAAGGTGATGAGCGCGTCGCCGGGCTGCACGCGCGTGTAGTCCACGGTGTGGGACATGCACACCAGGGGCGTCGTGCGCTCGTGCACCTCCAGCTCCCAGGTGTCGCCGCAGCTCTCTATGAGGCGTATCAGGATGTTCCTAGCCTCAGGAGCCGCGCAGAGATGCACCTCGGGCGCGAGCACGCCGAGGATGGCGCGCGTCCAGGCGTAGCCGCGCTGGGCGTCGGTTATCATCTGGCACTCGTCGATGACCGCCACGTCGTAGCGCCGCTCCAGCGAGAGCTTTTCCGCCGTCGCGGCCATGTGCGTGTCGTCCTCGCGTATGTCCTGCTCCTCGCCCGTGGACAGCGAGCAGTTCACGCCGTAGTCGAGCAGCGTCTCCTGCGCCTCCAGCGCCAGCAGGCGCAGCGGCGCCAGATAGACGCCGGTTCCGGCGCGGATGAGGCGCTGGAAGCCGGCGTAGGTCTTGCCGGTGTTCGTGCCGCCTATGTGCAGTATGAAGTGGCGTCGCATGGCGCGCGCCTCCGGGTACTCGTCCTTGGGGTTCAGCGCTATCAGCAGCGAGAGGCTGGTGCGTATCGCCTGGGGCACGTACCAGACCGACCACACCGCGCCGAGGCCGTCGGAGAGGAGCATCTTGTCCGGGAAGCCCTTGGCGTCCAGGAAGGCGTCCACGTCCGCCTCCGGCTGCTGCGCGCGAAACTCCGACAGCACCTGAGCCGATACGGCGTGCAGCACGGCGGCGTAGCGCTCGAGCACGCGGTCGCGCGCGGGGTCGGAGCCCTCGCCGCCCACGCAGGCCCAGGCGCGCAGGAAGGTCTTTAGCCTGTCCGTGAGCGTCTTGCCGCTGCACCGCTTTTCAAGCGCGAGGAATTCGCCTAGCCAGGCGGAGGCCTTGCCGGGAGAGAGCCACTTGCCAGCGGCGGAGGCTACGCGGGAGACTATGGCGCGGTGGTAGTGCCCGGCCAGATGCCAGGCGGCGTCCTCGCCGCGCTCGGATGCGTCCCACGCGGCGTTCAGCGCGGCGGCGGCTCCGGCCATGTCCTCCGCCGAGCGCTTGACCGGCGCGCGGGGGGCAGCCGGCGCGGGCGCGCTGCGGCGGACGTTCCTGCGCTTTTGGAACTCCTCGCTCTGCTCGGCGCGGCGCACGTCCGCCTTCTTCCACAGCCTCATGCCGTCCTCAGCGTTGGGGGGATATATGACCCTGGGCTTGGGGAGCAGCTCGCGTATCAGGGAGTTGGTCCAGCCGCGCTGCTTCAGCGCGGAGTAGGTGTATTCAGATTTGCTCTTTGACTCAGGCACGCTCCGCCCTCCGATCCCGAAATTTGCGCAAGAGTTAGTATAACTCAAAACTCCGCAATCTTCAACATGCCGCGGATATTCCGGCGGGAGGGCAAATAACGCGACGCCGCCACGGTGAGTTTTCGGGCTCATCGGGGCGGCGTTTTTTTGTGTTCAGCTTTGGGGGAGGGACGAGGAGTATATTTCGGTCAGGTTTTTCAATATCTCCACGCACTTGTCCATGCCCTCGACGGTGATGTGCTCGTAGGGGCCGTGGTAGGCGTAGCCGCCGGTGCCGAGGTTCGGGCAGGGCAGGCCGCGCCAGGAGAGCTCCGCGCCGTCGGTGCCGCCGCGCATGATGCGCATGAACGGCTCCACGCCCGCGCGCCGTGCGGCGAGCTTGGCGTTATCTATGAGGTGCGCGTGCTGCGGCAGTATCTTGTCGAGCATGTTCCTGTACCCGGCGCGCAGCGTCACGGTGACCGTGCCCTCGCCGTACTTCTCGTTCAGGCACTTGGCCGCGTGCATGAGCGTCTCGCCGCGCAGGGCCAGCTTGGCCGCGTCGTGGTCGCGCAGGATATAGCGCGCGCACGCGCTCTCGCAGCAGCCCTCCACGCCGGTGAGGTGGTAGAAGCCCTCGCGCAGCTCGGTGTGCCTCGGCGTCTCGGCGGCGGGCAGCAGGGAGTTGAACTCCATCGCCGCCAGGGCGGCGTTGACCATCGTGTCCTTCGCCGAGCCGGTGTGCACGTTCACGCCGCGTATATCCACCGTGGCGGAGCTGGCGTTGAAGTTCTCGCAGACTATCTCGCCCTCGGGGCCGCCGTCGACGGTGTAGGCGAAGTCGGCGCCGAAGCGCTCCAGGTCAAAGCAGGCGGTGCCGCGCCCGACCTCCTCGTCGGGCGTGAAGCACACGGCGATGCGGCCGTGGGGCGCGCCGGTGACGGCCAGCTGCTCGATGAGCGTCATTATCTCGGCGATGCCGGCCTTGTCGTCGGCGCCGAGCAGCGTGTAGCCGCTCGCCGTTATCAGCGTCCGGCCTTTGAGTGAGGGCAGGTGCGGGAAGCTCTTGGCGCTGAGTGTTCGGCCGTGACCCAGCTCCACGTCGCCGCCGTCGTAGTTTTCTATCAGCCTGGGCTGTACGTTCTCCCCGGAGAAGTCGGGCGAGGTGTCCATGTGCGCGATGAAGCCCAGGGTCGGGGCGCCCTTACAGCCCGGCGTCGCGGAGACGTGGCCGTAGACATAGCAGGCGTCGGACACCTGCGCGTCCTCCACGCCGAGCGATACAAGCTCTGCGGCGAGCATCCGCGCAAGGTCAAACTGCCGGCGCGTGGTCGGCGAGCACTCCGCGCCCTCGGCGCTGGCGGTGCTGACCTTGGCATAGCGTATCAGTCTCTCATAGGCTCTCATGGTTTTATCCCTCCGTAGAAAAAGAATCTGCCCTCACGCTACCGTACCGCCCGATGCACGTGCCGATGAAGTCCTCGACTTCGGCGGCGTAGCGCGCCTCGTCGGCTATGTAGCTCAGGCCGTGCCCCGCCCCGGGGAAGGTGACCAGCCTGGTCGTGCGCCCGGCGGCGTGTATTTCGCGGCTCATGGAACAGGGGACGAAGCGGTCGTCCTCGCCGTGCAGCAGCAGTATGGGTATGTCCGTGTGCTTCACGGCCTCCACGGCGCTGGCGCCGCGCAGGTCAAAGCCGCCGAAAAGCCGGGCGGCCAGACGCACAAAGGGCATGACCGCGCCGGAGAGCGGCATGTTCTCCGCGCAGACGCGGCGTATTATCGCCTCGGGCGAGGAGTAGGGGCAGTCCGCCACTATTCCCGCCACGTTCTCCGGCAGCGGCAGTTCCGAGGCCATGAGCACGCTCGCCGCGCCCATGGAGACGCCGACGAGGAAGATGGGCACATCGCCGAAGCGCTCTTGCGCGTACTGCGCCCAGGCCAGGCAGTCGCGCCGCTCCTTGACGCCGAAGGTTATCGTGTGTCCGCCGCTGCGGCCGTTGGCGCGCTCGTCTATCAGCAGGACGTTGTGCCCGGCCTCGAGCGCCAGCCTGTGCCCGCCGCAGAAGTCGCGCAGCGCGTTGCCGCGGTAGCCGTGGAACTGGATCTGCAATGGCGCGCCGTCGCGCACGTGGTAATAGCGGGCGTACAGCTCCACGCCGTCGAAGGCTCGGATGCCGACCGGCTCGAACGGCCTGCGCTCCAGCTCGGCTATCAGCGCGCGCATTTTGTCAGCGGCGGCCTCGTACTGCTCGCCCTTGGGCAGGGCGTAGGGGTCGTCGTCGCGCCGGGGACGCGAATAGAACGCCGTGTGATAGGCAAAAAACGTCACGCCCAGCGCCAGGATAAAAAGCGCGCCGGCGGATATGAGCAGCCACATAGATGATGACCCCCCGCGAGAATTGCATGGGTTAATTATATTCCGTGCGCGGGTGCTTTTCAAGAGCGCGACCCAGGCAAAATAGAGCGCCGCGCGGGACTTTGAGCCTCGCGCGGCGTGCTGACGGCTCCGCCGAGTCAAAGCGAGCGCAGCACGGAGTCTATGTCGGCGTCTATGCAGATCGAGCGAGCAGCTATCTCGCGCGGGGCGTAGGCCTCGCCGAGATTCACGCAGGCGTAGACGGCGGTGGGGTTTTCGTGCGTCATACGCCAGAAGGGGTACTTGATGATGACCGGGGTGTTCAGCCCCACGCCCAGCTCCAGGTAGAGCACGTGCAGCCCCTCGTGGCGGCGGATGAAGTCCGAATACCGCTCCGCCGCGGCGTACCAGCCCTCGTCCTGCACGAAGGTGTTGTCCGAGCGCAGGTTCATAGCTATGGGCCGGCCGCAGACCGGGCAGCGTGGCACCAGCTCCGAGGGCACGCGCATATTACGCTGCTCGGCGTACATGCGCCGGACAACGTCCTCATTGTCCCAGGTCTTGTCGCAGCAGGGCTTGGAGCACTGCCAGAGCCCGTAGTCGCCCTGGGTGTAAAAGAGCCGGTGCTTGTCAAAGCCCGCGCGCTGGAAGCAGTGGTCGACGTTGGTCGTGAGGACGAAGTAGTCTCGCCCCTCGAGCAGGCTCAGGAGCGTTGAATACGTGTCCTTCGGCGGAGCCGTGTAGCGGTTGAGCATGATGAAGCGGCTCCAGTACGCCCACTCTATCTCCGGCTCCGGGAAGGGGTAAAAGCCGCCGGAGTACATGTCGTGGAAGCCGTACTCGGCCTCGAAGTCTGTGAAATTCTCACGAAAGCGCTCGCCGCCGTACTCGTATCCCGCCGAGGTGGAGAGCCCGGCTCCCGCGCCGACGACGATGGCGTCCGCCGTCGAGAGCTCGTGCGCAAGGCGCTCAACCGAGGAGGTCTGAGTATATTTCGTAGTCCTTGTCCTTGAAAACATTGAAAATCACCTTCATTTCGCTGACCGTGCGAGCCTTGAAATCACGCACGGTCTTCACCGCGATGTCCGCCGCGGGGCGGTTCGGGAAGCCGAACTCCCCCGTCGAGATGCAGCAGAACGCTATGCTGCCGAGCTTGCGCTCCGCCGCCAGCTCCAGACAGGAGCGGTAGCAACTCGCCAAAAGCTCGCAGTCGCGCAGCGTGGGCGCGCCGCGCACGATGGGACCCACCGTGTGCAGCACGTACCTGGAGGGCAGGCCGTAGGCCGGGGTCATCTTCGCCTCGCCCGTCGGCTCCTCGTGTCCCTGTTCGGCCATTGTCCGCGCGCACTCCAGCCGGAGCTGCACGCCCGCATAGGTGTGTATCGCGTTGTCTATGCAGCCGTGGCAGGGGACGTAGCAGCCCGTCATGCCGGAGTTGGCCGCGTTCACTATGCCGTCGGCGGAGAGCGTCGTGATGTCGCCCTGCCAGAGGTAGATGCCCGGCTCGACGGGCGTCAGATCCTCCACGCGCTGCACGCCGCGCTCTGTGCGCCGCGCCTGTAAATATTCGTCCTGCACAGCCAGGAACTCCGCGCTCACCGGCTCCGGCGCGCGCACGTTCATCAGCGCGCGCAGCAGCCTGCGGCGCTCGTCTACGCTGCCGGGCATGGCTATACCGGCGTACTCGCGCCGCTCGGCGAGCAGGTATCGTATCAGGTATTCAAGTCTCTCGTCCTGGGTCATATATTTCACCGCCGTTCTATCGCCCGCGCGGGGCAAATCTCAAAGCGGCTGCCGCAGTGCAGGCAGTGCTCCTGCGCTATCACCGCGGGCTTTTTCGTGATGTCTATGCACTTTTGCGGACACTTGGAGAAGCACAGCCTGCAGCCGATGCACCTGTCCGTCACGAAGTAGCCTATGCGTTTGAAAGTGTATCACGCCCTTTCACGGCTGTAAACGCTATGTTCCCGTCGGCCTTCAGCCGCTCGTAAAACTTCTTCCCGCGCGCGGTGAGGAAGTATAGCCCCGTCTCGTCGCTGTCCATGATGTCGATCGCGCAGGTCACAGGCCTGCCTTCACCGTCCACGGTGGCGAACACGACGGAGTGAAGTTCGTCCACGATGTATCTCAGGTAGTCCATGTTTCTTCTCCCGTCACTGCTCCCGCGCGGTGGCGGCGCCGGAGAATTCGCAGTCGGCGAGTTGGGCGTCGGGGAGGCGGCAGGCGCGGCGCTCGCGCTCTGCGAGGCGGCGCACGAAGTCTGTGGCGGGTGCGCGCAGCAGCTCTTTGGGCGGGGCGTACTGCTCTATTCTGCCGGCGTCCATGACCAGCACTTTGGTGCCGAGGCGCAGAGCCTCGGAGATGTCGTGCGTGACAAAGAGCACGGTGATGCCCGTCTGCTGCCAGATGCGCTTGAGCTCCGTCTGGAGCTGGGCGCGGGTTATCTCGTCCACCGCGCCGAAGGGCTCATCCATCAGCAGCAGCTCGGGCGAGGCGGCGAGGGCGCGGGCTATGCCCACGCGCTGCTGCTGTCCGCCGGAGAGCTCGTCGGGGTAGCGGCGCTTGAGCTCCCTGTCCAGGCCGACTATGCGCATCCACTTGTCCACGGCCTCGCGCGTGCGCTTTTTGTCGCGGCGGTTTAGCAGGTTCGGCACGTAGGCTATGTTCTGCTCCACGCTCATGTGCGGGAACAGCACGCTGCCCTGGATGGCGTAGCCGATGCTGCGGCGCAGCTGCACCTGGTCCATGCCGGCTATGTCCTCGCCGTTTATCAGCACCGCGCCGGCATCGGGCGTGAGCAGGCCGTTCACCAGCTTGAGCGCCGTGGTCTTGCCGCAGCCGGACGAGCCGATTATGGTCACGAACTCGCCTGCTTCTATGCTGAGATTGAAGTCGTCGAGCACGGCCTTGTCGCCGTAGCTCTTGCAGATGTGCCGGAATTCTATGCTTGTGCTCATGCGTCTGCCTCCTCGTTCAAAAGCCCGTGATCGCGCAGGAAGTCCATGGCCACGTCGCGCGGCTCGGCGCCCTCGGTCTCGACGGCGTAGTTCATCGCGGCCATGTCCGCGTCGGTGATGGTTCCCGTCAGCTTGGCGAATATCTCCTCCAGCTCGGAGTGGTCTTCAAGCACCTCGTTGCGCACGACGTTGCCGCAGAGGTAGCTGGGGAAGAAGCCCTTGTCGTCTGCGAGCACCACGGCGTCCGCCGTCGAGAGCTGCCCGTCGGTGGTGAAGATGACCATGACGTCTATTTCGCCCTGATTGAGCGCCTGGTACTTGAGTCCGATGTCCATGTCCATCGTCGCGCCGAAACTGAGACCGTAGGTCTCGCACAGCGCGTCATAGCCGTCCTCACGCTCAAAGAAGTCGTACTCCGCGCCGAAGGTGAGCCGGTAGTCCACTTTGGCGAGGTCGGAGTAGGTCTCGATGCCGTAGCGCTTGGCTATCTCCGTGCGCACGACCAGACCGTAGGTGTTGTTGAAGCCGTACATGCCCAGCCAGCTCATGTCGTAGTCCGTCTCGTAGCGCGCTTGCAGCTCGCCGAACAGGCTCTCATCGTAGACGCCGCTCTCCATGAGCACCATGTTCCAGGCAGTGCCGGTGTACTCGGGGTAGATGTCGAACTCCCCGCTCTCCATCGCGGGCTGGATGTTCGAGGTGCCGCCGCCCACGCCCTGCGTCAGCTCTACGTTCAGGCCGGTGTCCTGCTCGATGAGGATGTCCAGCGCCTCGCCAAGTATGTACTGCTCGGTCATGGGCTTGGTGGCGATGTTTATCGTGTCCGCCTTGCCGCCGGTAAAGAGCGAGACGCACACCAGCGCTACGCAGGCGAGCGCTGCGACTCCCGCAGTTAAAGACACGCAGCCCGCGGTTATGCTTATTATAGGAAACTGGTTCGCTCCAGTTGAAAACTAGCTTTTCGTTAGACCTGCCTACGGCCCTCGATGCCATCTCTCTCACGCCCTCTTTCCTGTATCATAACGCCTTGCGTTTCCGCTCGGCGTCAAATTTTGCTTTCCCCGAGTAGTTGTATGCCGTTAAAATGACCTCCTGTATTGATTTGGCTTGGAATCAAAACAGGGGGTCTGGGGTATTCAGTTATGTATTGCTTCCGGCGCCAAAGGCGCATGCCTGCCCCTCTGGCCGCTGAGTGTACATTAGGTTATAAGTATAATCATGAATCGAACTCAGTCAGGGCTCCATTAGAATAACAAAAAGCGTAGTCAGTAAATATGGCAGCTAGCGTTTACTTGTGAAAAAGATGTTGAAATCAATGTCCAAAATCCTATACAACTCAAAGCCCAAAAATCTATATGTCTGGAGGCCTCAGCTTTGCTCCCATGCAGGTACTTTAGTTTGCAATATTCGTGACTACTTTTAATTAGACATCACACTTGTCGCGCAGATAACTGCTTTACTCTGTATAGTAATCAGATTTTAAAGTGCAAACATCACCGTGCCCGCAAACACCGCGAGCATCCCTGCAACCTGGAGGCGTGTGCTGCGCTCGTGCAGGAAAATGGCTGCAAATACTGCGGACACAAGTGTGCCCGCCTTGACTATCGCAGTGACCGCGGACGCGGGGCCGGAGGCTATGGCACTGTACATGAAGAGATACGATACCCCTATAGCAGCGCCACCGGATAGCAGCGAGCCCAGCTCGCGGCGGGAAACGGCGCTCTTATCAGGCATGCTGCGTGTCGCCAGCGCCATTACCCACAGCACAACCACAACGACCAGTTCGCGCACGGTTGTTGTGAGCTCAGTGCTAACAGCGCAGGTGTCCAGCTTAGCTATGACGGTTGACAGGGCCTGAAGCGACGGGGACAGAATTCCCCAGGCTATCCAGCCCCGACCGCGTGCGGAGTTTTCCTTGCTCCCGCCTTTTCCAAGCGCAGCAAATGTTCCCGCAAGAATCAGCGCGGCGCCCGCGAAGTAGGCCGGCTTTATGCTCTCGCCGACAAGCAAATACGCAAAGAGCATGGTTGCTATGATGTTGACCTTGTCCAAGGCCATAAATGCGCCCACGTTCGCACGCCTAAGCCCGGCAAAGTATGCTATCCAAGACGCGGCCTGAACGGCGCCGGACAGTATGGACAGCAGCCAACTCTCTCTTGTCATGTCTGGCAGCTGCCGTATTGCACCGGAAAGAAGCGCTGTGAGCGCCACTACGGCGAGCATGGCCGTGTTGCTTATCGCGCTCATTGCAGCCGCTCTACCGCATGCTGAACCTTGCTTCTGGAAAATCACAGCAATGCCCGCAAAAAGCGCGGACATTGCCGATGTTAATATCCACATAAGCTATATCTCTGTACCTACACGACGCCCTAGCACAAAATCCCTTATGTCTGAGCTGAGACGCGCCGCGCTCTCCTCGCCGATGTACTGCATATGCCCGGAAGGATACTCTGATATTAGAACCTGCCCTGCCTCAAATTTAAGCTGGCTTACTGTGTATCTGACGCGGCCCATGGTCGTCACGAGGTCGAACATGCCGCTGCAAAACAGCACGCGCATACCTCTATTGCGCTTTAGAGCCGACTGCAAATGCTCAAACGGAGTCTTTGTGCAGCAATAGTCCCAGACGCCGTTTATGTTGAAGTCTATGACCTTGTACTCGCGAGTGGTGTCCAGCTTCAGAGTCTCGGAAGCGTACTTCATAAACGCCCCGCGAAAGGCCGGCATGAGCCGTCCCATTGAGGCGTCGTCGCCCACGGGATCCTGCGTTCCGGCGCGCTTCACATACGGCAGTGTGAATCTGGCGTCATAGCTTGCCAGGCTCCGGCGCTCCGGTGAAAGCCTGACGGACGCATATTCCGAGGCGTCCAGATGTAGAGCACAGAGTTCCAGGTAGTTTTCTGAAAGCCCGGTAAGGTGGCTGAGCTTTTCAAGCACGGCACGACGGCGCTCCCCGCACAGTCTGTTTCCAAGGTACAGCGCAACTAGGTACTCTGTACCAAAATCGTATGCCTCACGCACACAATCTTCGAGGCGTGAGCCGCGCACGCCGGAGTGATAGCAGTTGACCGCCGCTATACTCGGCAGGTCGAGTACACCGGCCTCCACGCCATACTCATCCCAAAGATTTGGCTTTGGGTTAACGGTTATGCTGGCCCCGGACAAAATTATTCCGTCTATGGTTAGTCCTCTTGACACGGCTCCCGCAAAGGTCGGCCCTCCAAGGAGAATGTTAGCTATAAAGCAGGCACGTAGAGTTCCATAGCTTTCGCCTAACAGATACTTTGGACTGTCCCAACGGTTTTCCTCGCTCACCCAGCACTCTATAAAATCCGCGAACGCTTTGGCATCTCCCTCTATCGAAAGAACACTGCATGGCTGCACCGGGCCGTTTAGCCGGCCAAAGCCAGCGCCCACCGGGTCTATGACAACTATGTCGCACACGTCAAGCGGACAGTGCCTGTTGTCCTCAAGCTTGAACGGCGGGGTCTGGTTTGGCTCTTCCGGGTCTCCAAAATCAGCTTTTCGCGGGGAAAGCAGACCCATGTGCAGCCACAGGGCGGACGAGCCCGGCCCTCCGTTGAAAGCGAACAGCACCGGGCGGTTTGCGTCCGCAGCTACGTCCGTGCGAATATACGAGCAGCTGAACATCGTACCCGCAACAGATCCGTCGCTGTTCCGAACGGGGAAGTCTCGGCAGACAGCCCTGTACTCAACAGGCTCACCGTTGAGCACTATGCGCCCGGTGCTCTCCACAACGTCACGGCTCGCGCTCATTCTCTCACCCCCTCAGCCTCTGCTGCGCCGGATAAGAGTTCGCGCTGTTCTATCTCGCGCTGCATCTGCGGTATCTTTTTCTCTATGTGAGCTACATAGAGGAAAAGTACGGAGATTACTATAAAGACAACCCCGGGTATGGTTATGTTCTCCGAGAAGAACAGGTTAAGTACCGATGCATCCTGCGTCGCCATTCCCGCCTCATATGGCACGAGGTCGAGCAGCCAAGCCGCTATCACGCCGCCAATGGCCTGACCAAACTTCTGCGAGAAGGTGAACACAGACATGATGACAGCCTGGTTGTCCACACCTGTCTTCCACTTGCCGTATATCATGGAGTCTAGCACGGACTGGAATATCAGGTTGCCGAAGAGGCCAAGGCCTATGCCTTCAATACCCCAGCAGACGTAGAGCAGAGGAAGATAAGCGTCCTTGGTAAAGAAGCGCACGGCGTAGTTGGCCGCCGCAAGTATGCAGCCGAAGAAACAGGTTTTGGCGTTGCCGAGCTTCCTGGACAACACGCCCATCATGAATATTGGGATTATGGAGGTTATTGTCCCGAGCACGGAGTAAATGCTCATCAAATCCGTGTTGCCTATGTTGTACTGGAGGTAGAAAACTAGAGTGCTGCCCATCAACGAGCCGTAGAGCAGATAGCCTATGTAAGATACGCAAACGACAAGTAGGAACTTGTTCCTCATAAGCGCTTTGAGCATCTGACCAACGGACACTTTTTCCTCTTTGCCATGAGACTCCTCGACCTCCTGGTCGTAGTTCTTCTCGTAGCCTCTGGTTCCCCACCACGCAATCAGGTGGCATAGCGCGTAGAACACTCCGTAGATGGCGGCTATTATAGCAAAGCCTTTCTGCATGCTCACGCCCCCCAGACGGGTGATAAGCGGCAGCGATATAGCCGGGATGAGCATATTCGCAGCGATTGTACCGACCGCCTTGAACTGACCGAGAGACACACGCTCGGCCCTGTCGTCCGTGAGCCTTGCAAGCAGGGCGTTGAGCGGTACGCTTGTTATCGTAGTTGCCATGCCCTGGAATATGTACGTTATGGCTACCCAAAAAATCTTGCCATTGGAAGAGAGCTCGGGGACGTAGTAGCTCAAAAACAGGCAGACGCCGGCTGGTACGGAAAAGTACTTCAAATAAAAACGGCATTTGCCCTCTTTGGATTTTGTGCGGTCTACGATGATGCCCATCATTGGGTCGTTTATGGCGTCCCATATTCTCGCTATTGCCATTATAACCGCAGCGATACCGGGATCCATCTTTATTACATCCGTGTAGAAGTACAGCAGATAGTATGTGTTGAAAATAATAAGGCAATTCTTGCCGAAATCCGCTATAGCAAAGGATGTCTTTACGCTTATTGGCAGCTTGCCCGTCTTCATTGGCATTTCCCCCTTAAAAAGTACGCTTTACCGCTCAAGTATGAAGGCTTTGATGTCATTGAGCAGTTCTGTAGCCGTCTTGTCGCCGAGGTACGGCATGTGTCCCGCTTCGTAGCAACGTACCGAGGCACGCTCCGGCGGGATGTCGTAGTGGCTGAGGAAGTACCTCACCCATCCGAGAGTGGTGAGCATGTCGTAATATCCAACTCCGAACATGACTCTTAGTCGGGGATTGCGGTGCATGGCGTTTTCCAGGCAGCGTATAGGGGACACATCCGTGTGGTAATTCCATATCCGCTCCCCGGCGTTCCATATCTCCACATACTCCTCGTCCAGGTCTATTCCAAGCCTGTTCTTCCACAATCCGTTGAAACCCACAGAAAACGCCGGCATACATATCGCATTCGAGGCGTCGTCGGAAAAGAAGTCGTAGTCCTCGGGACGGGTGTATTCAGCCAGGCTGAACCTGGCGTCGTATAACCCTATGGATTTTCCCTCCGCGGCCAAGGCAGAGGCCGGGTACTTGAACACGTCCACATTCAGGCCGTTTTTCAAAATGACATCCACTGGGTAACCTGTATAGCGGCTGAGCTTCCTGGCGATGTCCTCGCGCTCGCTATCCGGTAGCCTGCGTCCCAGCAGCAGTGCTCTCATATACTCGTCGCAGCAGAACCTGTCACACTCGTCCACGAACTCGGCCAGGCTGCCCTTTCCATCACGGTGCCAGTACCAGTTTGCGGCTGCCATGCTGGGCAGATTGAGCACGGCCTTGGGCACGGGGAAGCTGTCCTGACCGTGGTCGAGCGCGCTGCCCAGCATGATTATGCCGCTCAGGTGCAGCGCACCGCCGGCACAGTCTATGCCGCTTCCGTAGAATATCTGCTCGGCTATCATGGCGTTGCGTATGGTGCCGAAGCTCTCACCCATTATATATATCGGACTGTTCCAGCGCTTGTGCTCCGTGAGCCAGGCCCTTATGCACTGAATAAAGGCCTCAGCATCCTTCTGCGTGGAGCAGTAGGTCTCCTTTGCTTCTCTGTTCAAAAGCCGGGCATATCCGGTGCCGACGGCGTCGAGAGCCACGACATCGCACACGTCCAACAGGCATGCATCGTTGTTCATCAGCCTGAACGGAGCGGTCTGAGCCATATCCGGCCCGGTGTCGCTTATACGCATAGGCGAGAGCAGACCCATGTGTACGAACAGGCTGCCGCATCCCGGCCCTCCGTTCCAGGCGAACAGGACGGGGCGTCCGTCGCTCGTCTCCAGTCCAGTTCTCTCATATCCGAATGCGAACATGGTCGCGTCAACGTCCCCAAACTCATTTACTATTGGAAAGTTTTCAGAGACAGCCCTGTACGGTATCTCCACACCGTCTACGCAGGCCATCCCATCGGAGACGAATTTCACTTTCTTAAACTCAGCCATATCCAAATTACCCCGCTTTCAGGTCATAAGCTGCCCGTCCTTTATGACAAGCTCCGGCTTCTTTGCAAACACCGTGGTGTCCTCGTCTGGTCTGCCGCGGAACGCTATGAGGTCGGCGCGCTTGCCGGCCTTCACCGTGCCGTATTTGTCATCGAGGAGTGCTATTTTTGCGCTCTCAATAGTAGCCTGTCTCAGCAGTTCCGTATTTGAAAGGCCCATCTCCTTCCTTGCGGTGAACTCCGAATCAGGCTCCTTCAGGAAGGATTCAAGTGAGTTGTCCGTACCCCAACCGGTACGCACTCCGGCGTCCCAGGCAAGCCTTATACCTTTCACGGCGCGCTCAAAGGCCCATCGGCACTGCTCTAGTATCTCGCGGCTGCCCGGCGCCGCCTCGCCGGATACGGCGGCCCTGTATGGGCCATACATACAAGCAAATGTTGGTACGAGCGCGGTCTTTCCGCCGAGCCTGAGGATTTCTTCTATGCACTCCCCGTCTATGCACGTCGCGTGCTCTATCGTCTTTACTCCGGACTGGATGCAGAGCAAAATACCCTCTTTGCCGTGGCAGTGAGCTGCGACATATTTTCCGAGCGAATCTGCCGAGCGCACATATACCTCCGTCTCCTCGCGCGTTATTATCAGCTCTCCGGGATCGCCGCCCGGGTTCGCCACGGAACCGGTGGCCATTATCTTTATAAAGTCGGCCCCATCCGCTATCTCGCGCCTCACCTTGCCCGGGATGGCGGCGGGGTCGTCCACCTCGATGTACATACCCGGGAACTGCCAGTTGCCCTTGGCGGTCGGAGAGAGGATGTGCCCGCTCGCTATTATGCGCGAGCCACGTATAAGGCCGCTTTTTACGGCGTCACGGGTTTTGACCTCTACCTTGTAGGAGCTTCCGCATGAGCGGAGCGTCGTATAGCCGTATGACAGCATCGTAGAGGCGTATTTTATCGCATCTGTGAAGTCGTCATATACGTCGCGGACGAAGAAATCGCTGAAGTCGGCGTGTGTGAAGGAGATATGGCAGTGCAGGTCGAACATACCGGGCATAAGCGTCATGCCGCACAGGTCGAGGGCCGTTGCGCCTTCCGGCAGTTCAGGCACAACAGAGACAGGGTAGATGCCGGATATGTTTTCTCCATCTATGAGGACGTGCCCGACCCTCTCGTCAAACCCCTCCGTTAGCTCCGGAATCAGCCTGCAATTTTGTAAAAGCAGCATATACTCAGCCTCCTATCAGCCCAAAGTTGCGCTTAGCCGTCTATTTCGACGACTGCCTCTACTTCTACCGGCAGGTTCATGGGCAGCGCCGCCACGCCGACCGCACTTCTGGCGTGTCTGCCTGCGTCGCCGAACACTTCCACAAATAAATCAGATGCGCCATTTATAACAGCTGGCTGCCTGTCAAACTCCGGAGCAGAGGCAACGAAGCCAACTAGCTTGACTACTCTCACGACTTTGTCCAGGTCACCTATCTCACGCTTTATGTTTGAGATAAGGGCTATCGCCGCATTCTTCGCACACTCGTATCCCTCATCAACGCTCACTCCACCGCCCAGTTTTCCGCTGACTGTGGGCACACCAGAGCTGTCGAACGAGCCGGCACCGGATAGAAAGAGCAAGTTGCCTGTGCGGCAGACCGACACATAGTTGGCCACGGGGCTTGTTCCCCCGCTAAGCTCGATGCCCATTTCGGCCAGTTTCTTTTCAGCGTTCATGTTTCTTTGCCTCCAATCAGAAGTTTATTATATTTCCACCCATGAGCGTCATAATGGCGTCAAAGAGGGTGTCAATGTCCTCACGGCTGTTGAAATAGTGCAGTGATACTCGCAGGCGGAAGCCGTCGCCGTAAACTCCACCGTCCACCATCACGCCCATGCGCTCGAGCTCTCTTACGGTCACGCCGCTCTTAGCGCCTAGTTTCAGCGAGATAAGGCCGGAGCGGTTTTTTCGCGGGAATTCGTAAAGCAACTCTATGCCGGACTCCCTTGCCCGCTGGTAAAAGTAATCCGTAAGGTCAAGTATCCGCCTTTCAACGTTCTGTGCCCCCAGTGACGCATATCTTTCTGCCACAAGCCCCAGTGCCCGTATCCCCGGCGCGTTAGGATACCCCAGCTCATATTTACCGGCGTCGCTGCGCTGCTCAAAGTGTTTTTTCTCCGTATTGAAGCGCTCGGAATCCGACATCCATCCGGCGCCCTGTGCCATTATGCGCCGGCGAAGCTGAGGACTGAAGTACGCGAAGCCGCAGCCGCAAAAGCCCATCATCCATTTGTAGTCGTTCCCGGCGAGGAAGTCTATGCACTGCTTTTCCACGTCTATGGGGAAAGCACCGGCGGTGTGAACAACGTCAAGTGCGAATAATATTCCATTGTCCCGACAGTACCTGCCTATGTTCTCCACATCCGCACGGAAGCCGGTGGAGCTCTCCGCATGGCACAGAAAAACCACCTTAGTGCTCTCATCGCAAGATGCCGCTATGTCCTCTGCGTCAAGTGCTCCTCCGCGAGTGGTTACATACCTCAGCTCCAGCCCTCCGCGAGCCGCAAACTGCCATGCGTACCTGCAGCTGACAAAGACATCCTCGGACAGCACGACATTGTCCCCGGGGCCCAGGCCGAGACCCTGGACGAATATATTCATCAGGGACGAGGAGTTCAGACCGAAGGCTATACCGTCGGGCCTGCAGTTGAACATCCTGGCCAGCGCACGCTTTGATGCATCCATCATCTGAATAGTGTTCATACCGTCCCACGAGGAGTCCCCGCCGACAAAGCAGCGGTCGTCCTGATATTTTCGCACCGCGTCATAAACATAGTCTGGCACAGCGCCTGTACTGCCTGTCCTCATATATGCGGTATTCCTGAGCACAGGAAAACGCTCACGTTCCGCGTCAAAAACCGCATCTACACTCAAAACAGTATCCTGCAAGACATACGACCTCCAACTGATATTAACTGGTATGTTCAGTATGTCTCTGATTATATCACTGAACACACCAGACATGCAATTATAAATAATCTCCAAAACTGAAGCACAAGTTTTGGAGACTATTTCAGAGCATCATGTCCTCGGCCAAACGCGACTGTGCCAGCTCAACGTCGCGCTTTTTCAGCGCGTCTATTATGTCACTATGCTTCTTCAAATCTGAACGATCACTTATGTGCATGAGCGAGATTTTGTTCAGTAGCTCCGAGAGAATACCGGGCAGGAACCCGTTTTTTCCAATTTCGGCAAGGCGCATATGGAAACGGGTGTTGTCCGTACGGGACGGATCGGACTCATTGGACGCTTCCAGTGTGAACTCGCGCAGGGACTCTATTTCCTCGTCTGAGGCGTTTTCAATGGCAAGGCTGACGCTGAGTTTCTCAAGCTGGAACCTTATCTGTTGTATCTGACGGAAATCGCTCTCGGTGTACTGATTGACGAGATATCCGCGCCGTGGGTAGCTGATAAGGTAGCCCTGGTTGGTCAGCAGATGCAGAGCGTCCCGCACGGGAGCTTTGCTGACACCGAAGCGCTGCGCGACCTCTTTCTCGCTAAGGAAAGTTTTCGGGCCTATATCGCCTGACAGTATCTCCTCGCGAATTTTATCGCATATTTTCGTTGACAACTTTTCGTCCATTTATATCCCCATTTTCACACAGAATTGCTAATGACCTATACTATGGCGAATTTATTCCATGACATAAAAGAGTCTTTCGATTCGTGCGTTTGGCATCATTAATTCATGACTTTCTATTTATCATAAATCAGCCATGCGTTCTTGTCAATCAGGTGTTGTACTATTTCCTGTGGTTCTCAAATTGGTTTACTACATACACTCTAAACCAGGAAACGTTGAAATAGCCTACCCCCCTCCCCCGGAGCCGCAGCGACGAAAAACATCCCAGATGCTCATGCATCCGGGCTGTTTACGCACATACATGGTTTCCATGTATAGAAGTGCGCCATTCGGGTAATCGCATACGCCTGGCGTGAATCTGCGCAGCGTGTCCCGTTGCCAGAAATATATGTTGATACGCTCGCAAGTGGGGCGAGTGGCCAGCCACTCACTAAAAAACTTGTTGGGGCCGAGGCCCCAAACCCTACAAAGCTCAAAACTCCTGGTCTCTTTACCGGGAGTTTTCTCAGCGACTCACCCACGCGGGCGCTTTGGTTTTACGTGTTGGCTGTCTTTCTGCCGTCAAGTGATGCGCGGTAAAAAAATTGCTATGGAGTTGAAAACAAGCGTACGATGCGTACGAAGTGTACGAAGCCGCATAACAAAAGGCCAGCAATAGCTAAGCTCGTACACATCGTACGCATCGTACGGATAATTTAAAGTCGCTACCTTATTTTTAGCATCGCGCATATATGCGTTTATGGGCGATTGGCTGCGTACGTACATACGCAGCAACTGAGCGTACTTCATATATGCGTCTCAAAAAGTCTGTGGACTTTTTGAGGAGAGGAGGCGCAGCGGAATGACTGAGTTTTGCCACCAACGGCGGGACGAAGGATATGGAGCTTGTGCCGACGACTACCCTCGGAGAGCCCACGGCACTTTGCAGCCTTCAGGCTGAAAGTGTCATAGTGGGTTATTACGCTTTCCGCAGAAAGCGCTTCCTCGTACGCTTGTACGCTCGTACGGATGATTTGAATTCATTTCGCTTTTCTTGCAGGGCTACACCATTTCAGCGTAGTCCATCGCGTTGTTCAGGGTGTACCAAAGCGGTAGCCCCCAGATGAGGGCTGCTGTGCCGCACCGTAGCCCTTTCACTGGGGCCTCATGTTTTGCGAGGCCCCAGCGCGACGGTTGCTACGATTGCAACGGTTACTTTACCACTGCCTATTTTACCGTTGCAACCGTTGCAATCGTCGCGGCGAGAAGCGAAAAGTTTTGCTCTTGCGCGTTTTTAGAATCGATGGTACAATGAAATTGCGAAAGGAAAATTGAATAACCGACGAATCCAAAGAGCATCCAGCTTGACAGCCGGGTGCTCTTTTCACGTCCTAGCAAGGAGGCGAAAAAACACGTAGCGAGTTAAAACAAGCGTACATGCGTACAAGCGTACGCAAAGGTCAGCTCAGGCGACTTTAAAATTTCACAAGGAGGCAAAACATTATTTACACCGACTACACCGACACACCGCCCAAAGAGCTGCTCAAACAGTGGGAAGAAGAGCGTGAACCCAAGCCCACGCTGGACAACACAGCGTTCTACGCCGTTGACGAGGACGGAAAAACATATTTTTACTGCGGCGGCTCGCGCTTGAAAGTAAGTGAGCATTTCGCGTATACAGGCAAATCTGTAGGTGCGCTCATTGAAAACATAATAAACTACGCGGCACAATAAATAATTGCAGGCAGCCCGCGCTTGCGGTATAATGCTTGCATAAGCGCGGGCTGTTTCGCACAAAGGAGGTTAATTTGAAACAGCCTAAAACCTATAACACTGCACTGTACATGCGCCTGAGCCGCGACGATGAGAGTTACGGCGACAGCGTGAGTATTGAAACCCAGCGCACGATTCTTCGTAAGTACGCCGCAGAAAACGGCCTGCATATTGTGGATGAGTACGTGGACGACGGCTGGAGTGGAACGAACTTCGAGCGTCCCTCGTTCAAGCGAATGATGGCCGACGTGGACATGGGCAAGGTCAACTGCATCGTGACCAAAGATCTCAGTCGCTTTGGTCGCGAGCACGTTATGATGGACTACTACCTAGAGTTCGTGTTCCCGGAGAAGCAGATACGCTACATAGCCGTCACGGAAAATGAGGACACGGAGCGTGGATTGAGCGACTTCGTACCGTTCAAAAACCTGTTCAACGAGATGTACAGCAAGGACATTTCCAAGAAGGTTCATTCCTCTTATCTGCTGAAAGCGCAGAAAGGCCAGTTTACCGGCTGCCTTGCCCCCTTCGGGTATCGGAAAGACCCGGAGGACAAAAACCATCTGCTGATTGATGAGGAAACGGCCCCCATTGTCCGGCGTCTGTTTGCGTGGGCGCTGGAAGGACACGGCCCCAACTACATCCGGCGCAGGCTGGAAGAAGAAAAAATCCCATGCCCGACCTACTGGAACCGGGTGCGGGGCTTTCGGAACGTGTCAACCAAGTGGGAAAAGAAAGACCCGGTAAACGGGCGGTATATCTGGGACTTCTCCGTGATTAAGGACATCCTGATGAACCCCGTCTACACCGGCGCTATCGCTTCCCAGAAGAAGGAATACCGCTTCAAAATCGGTACCATCGGGGAGAAAAAGCCGGAGGACTGGATTGTGGTGGAGAACCAGCATGAGCCGCTTGTTGACCGCAAGACCTTTGACATCGTGCAGCGCAAGCTGAAATCCCGGCAGCGCCCCCGCCAGACCGGGGAAATCAGCCTGTTTGCGGGGCTTATCAAGTGCGGCGAGTGCGGGAAGTCGCTGACGATCCGCTACACCAACGACAAGCACCCGAAGCAGATTTATTCCTGTAAGACCTACAACGCCTACGGGAAACAGCACTGTACCCAGCACCGGGTTGAGTACGACACCCTTTACAGCCTTGTGCTGAACAAAATCCGGGAGTGCGCCAGAGCCGCCCTGATGGACGGGGAAGCCGTTGCCGGGAAGCTGACCGACACCTGCGAAGCCGAGCAGAAAGGCCAGCGGGAAGCGTTGGAGCGTTCCCTAACCAAAGACGAGGAACGGATTGACGTTCTGGAAAAGATGGTGCTGCGGCTGTATGAGGACATGGTTGCCGGGCGTATCAGCGAAGCGAACTTCAATCTGCTGATGGAAAAGACGCAGGCGGAACAGGCCGAGTTGAAAGCAAAGGTCACGGAAGGCCGGAAGAAGCTGGCCGATGAAATCCGGCTTGCGTGTGACGCCCGCCAGTGGGTGGAAGCCATTCAGGAATACGCCGACATCACGGAACTGGACGCCGCCACCCTAAACCGCCTGATTAAAGAAATCGTTGTCCATGAGAGCATAGACAGCGATAAGACAAGACACATTTCTATCGAAATTCATTTCAATCTCAAACCCATCCCGGAGGTGGAGCAGGTCACGGCCTGACCTGCCCCCGCCGGGGCGGTTCTTAAAAACTCCATAGATATTTCTTGACACGCCGCCGCCCGCCATCGAGCCGTTTTCCTACACCTATTTGGGGATAAAACAACTGGTCGCGGGCGGCGGCGTTGCGCTCATCGGCATGACGCTTGTGCCGCTGCTCTCAGGTCTGTTCGGCTGATGGCAGCAAGAAACTTGCCCCGCGCTCTCGGGTGCGGGGCTGGAGGTGACGGTACATAGAGTTCCTCAAAAACGCGCTGACCGAGTGGATTAAAGAAATTCTCGCCGGCGGCATTATCTCGAACCTCACCGGTCTCTTTGATAACGTCAACGAGAACGTCTCACAGATAAGCGGTCAGATAGGCCAGACGCCGCAGGGCTGGAACAGTGACATCTTCAGCATGATACAGACGCTGTCCGAGACTGTTATCTTGCCCATCGCTGGCGTAATCCTTGCCATCGTCATGACACTGGAGCTTATACAGATTATCACGGACAGGAACAACTTCCACGAGATTGAAACCGCCGTGTTCTTCAAGTGGATGTTCAAGAGCGCGTGTGCGATCCTAATCGTTACGAACACCTGGACGATAGTCATGGGCGTTTTCGATGCGGCTCAGAGCGTGGTCGCACAGGCGGCCGGCGTGGTCGTGGGCGACGCGACCGTGGACATATCTACAATGATGGATGGTCTCGAAGAAAGGCTGATGGAAATGGACATCGGCCCGCTGTTCGGCCTGTGGTTCCAGAGCCTGTTCGTAAACGTCACTGCCTGGGCGGTGGCCATCTGCATCTTCATAGTCATCTACGGGCGCATGCTGGAGGTGTATTTGACCGCCTCGATTGCCCCTATTCCGATGGCGACAATGATGGGCAAAGAGTTCTGCGGTATGGGCCAGAATTACCTCAGAAGCCTGCTCGCGCTGGCGTTCCAGGCGTTCCTTATCATTGTCTGTGTGGCTATCTATGCCGTGCTGGTGCAGAATATAGCGCTCGACGAGGACGTTTCAAAAGCCATTTGGACGTGCATGGGTTACACCATACTCTTGTGTTTCACGTTGTTTAAGACTAGCAGCATGGCGCGGAGTATATTCGCCGCGCACTAATTTATGAAGGGAGCTCCAATATGAGTGAAACTGTAGATATGTCCGTAAACATACGGCATATACCAAACGGCAAAAGCCTGCTGGCGACGGCCAGCGTGACGCTAGGTGGCTGCTTTGCCGTCTGCGGCATACAGGTGCGCGAGGGCAAGAACGGCGTTTTTGTCTCAATGCCGCAGCGCAAGGATGCCAATGGCAAATACCATGACATTTGCTTCCCGACCACCGCCGAGATGCGCCAGGCCATCAACGCCGCCGTGCTCGGTGAGTACGAGCGCACGGCACCGTCGCGGGCGTCTCTCCTTGAAGCCCTGCGAGAGAAAACTCCTGAGCAGAACAAGCCCCGCGAGCACGCTAAAAGCCGCAATGTTGGTGCAAGATAAGGGCTGCACTCTGCAAAAGCCAGCAGTAAGGAGTGATGCTGTGAAAGCTATACCTATTACATTGAAGCAAGCAAACGACTATGTAAGCTCGCATCACCGACACCACAGGCCCGTTGCAGGTCACAAGTTTTCCGTAGGTTGCGAGATAAACGGCAAGCTGGCGGGAATCGTCATAGCTGGACGGCCTGTAAGCCGCCACATGGATGACGGTTTCACGCTTGAGGTAACACGGCTTTGCTCTGATGGGAGTAAAAACGTGTGCAGCTTTCTTTATGCCACTGCCGCGCGCATAGCTAAAGCTATGGGTTATAAAAGGATAATAACCTATACCTTAGACAGCGAACCGGGTACAAGCCTGAAAGCAGCCGGTTGGTTGTGCGCAGGCAGAGCCGGCGGCTTGCAGTGGACTGGCAAGCGCCGGCCAAGGGAGCAGCTTTATCCTGCACAAATGAAACTGCGTTACGAAAAGATATTGTACGAAGGAGAATGACCATGCCATACATACCCGTCCCCAAAGACCTCACGAAAGTGAAGTCCAAAGTGTTGTTTAACCTCACGAAGCGCCAGCTTGTCTGTTTCGGCGGCGGGGCGCTTATTGGGGTTCCGCTGTTTTTCCTGCTCAAAGGGCCGCTGGGCAACTCGTCGGCGGCTATCTGCATGATTGTCGCCATGATGCCGTTCTTTTTGTTTGCGCTGTACGAAAAGAACGGTCTGCCGCTTGAGAAATACCTTATATATTTAATAAGGACGTGCTTTATACGCCCCAAGCGACGGCCATACATGACGAACAACCTCTATGCGGCCCTTGAGAAGCAGGACAGGTTAGACAGGGAGGTGCATAGAATCGTTCGCAAAACTTAACCGCCGCAAGCGGCGCGAGGTGCGCGCGTCCATCGCCGCCGCCAAGCGTCCCGCCACCGTGCTCTCCGCGCAGGACAGCATCCCGTTCGAGAGGATGTTCCCGGACGGCATCTGCCGCGTGGAGGGCAAATTCTACAGCAAGACAATACAATTTCAGGACATCAACTACCAACTGAGCCAAAACGAGGACAAGGACGCCATCTTCGACGGTTGGTGCGATTTTCTCAACTATTTTGACGCTTCTGTACGCTTTCAGTTCTCTTTCGTGAACTCAGCTGCCAGCAAGGAAACCTACCGCGACCGCATCGCCATACCCCTGCGCGGCGACGAGGACGACAGCTTACGCGCTGAGTATTCGCGGATGCTGCAAGACCAGCTTGAGCGCGGTAACAATGGCCTCATCAAGAACAAATACCTGACGTTCGGCATCAAGGCCGACGGGTACAAGACTGCAAAGCCGCGTTTGGAGCGCCTTGAGACGGACATCCTAAACAACTTTAGGAAGCTCGGCGTGAAAGCTGAACCGCTGGACGGACGCGCGAGGCTCGCGCTGATGCAAGGCATCTTCCACATCGACGGGCAGGAGCAGTTCAAGTTTGACTGGAAGCTGCTCGCGCCCAGTGGCTTGAGCGTCAAGGACTTCATTGCGCCAAGCTCGTTCGAGTTTGCATCGAGTAAGCATTTCAAGATGGGCGCGAAGTTTGGCGCGGTGTCGTTCCTGAACATCCTCGCACCCGAGCTGAACGACCGCCTGCTCGCGGATTTGCTGGACATGGACAGCTCGCTAGTTGTGTCGATGCACGTCAAGGCGCTCGACCAGCTCAACGCCATCAAGACCGTCAAGCGCAAGCTGACGGAATTGAATGCGACGAAGATACAAGAGCAGAAAAAGGCCGTGAGAAGCGGATACGACATGGACATACTTCCGAGCGACCTCGCTACTTACGGCGCGGAAGCGCAAAAACTGCTTCAAGAGCTGCAATCTCGCAATGAGCGTATGTTCCTGCTCACGTTCATGGTGGTGAACACCGCAGGCTCACTCAAGGCTCTCAACAACACTGTGCTCCAAGCCAAGGGTATCGCGCAGAAGCACAACTGCCAGCTCGTGTCACTGGACTTCCAGCAGGAGGACGGCCTCATGTCCGCGCTCCCGCTGGCGCTCAACCGCATAGAGATTCAGCGAGGCTTGACCACATCGAGCCTCGCTATTTTTGTGCCGTTCACCACGCAGGAGCTGTTCCAACGTGAAAGCGGGGCGCTCTACTGCGGCACGAATGCCCTCAGCGGCAATCTCATCATGGTTGACCGCCTGATGCAAAAGAATCCAAACGGCCTCATACTCGGCACCCCCGGCAGCGGCAAGAGCTTCACCGCGAAGCGCGAGATGATTGCCGTATACCTGCTCACGGACAATGACATCATCGTCTGCGATCCCGAAGCCGAGTATTGGCCACTCGTCAAAAGATTGCATGGGCAGGTCATAAAGATTTCGCCTACAAGCAAGCAATACGTCAATCCCATGGATTTGAGCCTGGACTACTCCGACGAAGATAACCCGCTAAGCCTCAAGGTGGACTTTATCCTCTCCTTCTGCGACATCGTGGTCGGCTCAAAAGAGGGCTTGAAGCCCGTGGAAAAAACCATCATTGACCGCTGTGTCCGTATGGTCTACCGCGACTACCTCGCCGACCCGAAGCCCGAGAATATGCCCATTCTGCAGGACCTCTACAACTGCCTCCGCGCGCAGGACGAGAAAGAAGCTCAGTTCCTCGCCACGGCGCTGGAAATTTACGTCACCGGCAGCTTAAACGTGTTCAATCACAGGACGAACGTGGATATAGCCAACCGCGTGGTCTGCTACGACATCAAGGAATTGGGTAAGCAGCTCAAACAGCTCGGGATGCTGGTCGTACAGGACCAGGTGTGGAACAGGGTTACTCGAAACCGCGAAGCCGGCAAGACCACCCGTTACTACGTCGATGAGTTCCACCTGCTTCTCAGGGGCGAGCTGGCCGCGTGGAGCGTGGAGATATGGAAACGTTTCAGAAAATGGGGCGGCGTGCCTACAGGTGTCACGCAAAATGTAAAAGACCTTTTGGCCTCGCCAGAGGTCGAGAACATCCTGGAAAACTCGGATTACATCTGTATGCTCAACCAGGCCCCGGGCGACCGGCAGATTCTCGCGCAGAAGCTCAACATCTCGCCGCACCAGCTTTCGTATGTGACGCAGGCCAATGAGGGCGAGGGGCTGTTGTTCTACGGCAACGTGATCGTGCCGTTCGTGGATAGGTTCCCGAAGGATACCGAGATGTACAAAATGATGACTACTAAATTTTCAGATCTGAAAAACGACAAAGGAGATTATGCAGCATGACAACTAACATTGAGATTTTCAACAACGAGGAATTCGGAGAGGTTAGAGCCATCGTTATCAACGGTGAGCCTTGGTTCGTGGGCAGAGATGTGGCCGAATCGCTGGGATACGCGAATACGAAAGACGCCTTAATAACGCATACAGACCCGGAAGATAGGCAGATTTTGAAAAGGTCAGCTGAGGCTACCTTTGAAATTCCGAACCGTGGGCTCACGATTGTGAACGAATCCGGGCTTTATTCGCTAATTTTGTCCTGCCAGCTACCGAAAGGCAAACGCTTCAAAAAGTGGATTACCTCGGAGGTGCTGCCCTCACTGCGCAAGAACGGCATCTACGTCACCGTTCCACTTATGAGGCAGATAGCCAAAAATCCGAACTATCTCTATGCGCTCTGGGACACGCTTGAACAGCAGAATTCACTGCTGGATTCTCAGACTGAAGTAATATCTGAACAGCAGGAGAAAATTGCGGAGAAAGACGAGCGCATCGAACGTCAGGAAAACCTCATTATGGATATGAGCCACGTTGTTTTCATGCAGGATGTGGAGATTGAGGAGAAGGACGAGATTATTGGCAACATGAGCTGGAAGGCCGAGTATTACGACAAGCATGTGGAGGCCGGTGATGGCGTGCCCATACGTGTGCTTGCCAAGCAGCTCGAAATATCTGAAAAGTATCTCGTATCAATGCTCATAGGGTGTCGTTTCCTATACCGCTGCGGCGGTCATCTTCTGCCGTATGCGGACAGGCGTTGTGCCGGGATGTTCAAGGTCAGGGAGAGTGAGACACTGGTCACGCCGAAGGGCAAGGACAAAATTTTCAAGGTCGTTGAGGCGCTGAGGTTTGAGCAGGAAACTGCGGTCTGAGCCTCAAAAGCAGCGCTTGTCCTCTAAGCTCACGGAGCTGCCGAGCGCCGCCGCGCACAAAGAGGCGGCGCAGTACGAGGAGGACAACGTTGGCGTCGAGGCCACTAACCGCGTGACTGAGGCCGCCGAGGGCGTTATGCGCTACGCCGCCAAGCTCTCGGCGCGGCCCCGGCGCGAGGTGAAAACTGAGCCGCAGGGTGTGAAACAACAGCAGAAGCGCGGCATCAAGGACGCTTACGCCAAGGCGCGGCGCGGCAAGTCTACGGCTACGGCAACCGCAAAGAGCGCAAAAAAGGCCGCGGAAAAAGAGCGCAAGACTGAGCGTTTCATCGTGAGACATAGAAAGGGCATCAGCATCGCCGTTGCCCTTTTGCTCGTTGTGGCGTTCTTCCTCAACGCACTCACATCATGTTCTGTGCTTGTCGAGGGCGGTCTAAGCGGCGTTGGGCTCACGACTTATCCATGCGCCGACGAGGACTTGAAGGGTGCAGAGTCGGCTTACGTTGCGATGGAGGCCGAGTTGCAGGAATATTTGGACACCTACGAAGCCACGCACGACTACGACGAGTACATCTTTGACCTCGACGAGATAAGCCACGACCCGTATGTGCTTCTGTCGCTCTTAACCGCGCTCAAGGGCAGCGAGTGGACGCTCGACGACGTGCAATCTGACCTTGAAATGCTGTTCGAGCGCCAATATATCTTGACCGAGGACGTGACCACTGAAACGCGCTACGACGAGAACGGCGAGGCTTACGAGTACACCACCGTGACCGTCACGCTCGAAAACTTCGACTTATCGCATCTGCCGGTCTATCTGCTCACCGAGGACAAGCTGTCTATGTACTCGCTCTACATGGCGACGCTGGGCAACCGGCCCGACCTGTTCCCCGGCTACGCGCCGAGCACCGACGCCGGAACGGACTACGAGATACCGCCCGAGGCGCTGGAGGACGAGCAGTTCGCAGCGATGATGGAGGAAGCGGAAAAGTACATAGGCTTCCCGTATGTATGGGGCGGCTCAAATCCATCCACGTCCTTCGACTGCTCCGGCTTCGTCTCGTGGGTGGTCAACAACTGCGGTGTCGGCTGGAACATCGGCAGGCTCACGGCGCAGGGCCTGTACAATATCTGTACGCCGGTGAGCGAGGCTGAGGCCAAGCCCGGCGACCTGGTATTTTTCGAGTACACCTATGAGGGGCCTTGGATTACCCATGTCGGCATCTATGTTGGCGAGGGGTACATGATTCACGCCGGGTCGCCAATCGGCTATCTGAAATTTATGGATTCGTACTACAGCGATAATTTTGTAGGCTTTGGGCGGTTTCCAGCCGCCTGAGGCCGGAAAGGAGTATTATTTGGACGCAAGAATACCTAAAATGCGCGCCGAGGCTGCGAGGCTGAAAGCACGCATAGACAACCTGACCGCGCGTTACACGGCAATGGTGGACAAGATTACGGAGCGTGAAAACCTTGAAATAGTGGGGCTCGTGCGCGCGGAACACATAAGCATAGAGCAGCTCGCGGCGCTCATAAAAGGTGGTGAAACCGATGCGTAAGTTCGCGCCCATGCTTTGCGCTGCCGCGCTGACGTTGAGCCTTGCCGTGCCTGCGGGTGCGTATTACGCATCGAACGAGGACGGTGCGAACGAGCCGGGCGGCCCCATCACGAGCGTCGCCGTGACCACTGAACCGGTTGCTGAACCGGCTCTGCCTTCGCTCGGCGGCTTGACGCCCGACGGCAACCTCGCCCTCATCGACGACATCCTCGGCGGGGCGTACTATTCAAGCGAAGAGGTCGGCGACAGCCAGATGCAGTTCGTCACGGTCGAAAGCAAGAACGGAAATACGTTCTATCTCGTTATTGACCACGCTACCGGTGACGTGTATTTCCTCAATCTCGTGGACGAAGCTGACCTGCTCGCACTGCTGGAGGACGAGGGCTACGAGGTAGAGTGCGACTGTGAAACGCGCTGTGTTCCCGGCGAGGTCAATACCGACTGCCCGATCTGCCGCACCGACCTCAACGAGTGCGTTGGCGAAGAACCGGAGCCGACGCCAGCGCCAACAGTGGCTCCCATGACTGAGCAAGTACCGGAGGAAAGCGGAAACTTCAACGCCGCCTCGCTGCTGCCCATCGCGCTCATTGTCGTCCTCGGCGCGGGCGGCGCGTACTACTTCCTGCGCGTCCGCAAGCGTAAGCCCGACACCAGCGGCAGCACCGACCTCGACGACTATGCCTTCCCTGATGATGACGAGGATGAGGTCAAGTAATGCGTTATCGTTTCACCAACAGCCCGTTTGAAAAGCTCATGACCCGCATCCCGACTGCACCCAAGCCAGACCCGCCGCCAAAGCCGCCCGAAGGCCACTTCTGCTACGGTTGTGCCAGACACGGCCTCGGCTGCGTCCAGCCATGTTACAGGGACGCGATGCAAAACGACAAAACCTCTCGTTGACATCATACCGGTACACCGGTATGATGCTCTCGAGGAGGCGAGAAACATGACGTTGAAAGAGCAGATAGCAAACCACGGCACGACCATGTACAGGCTCGCCAAGGACAGCGGCGTTCCATACTCCACCATTAACGACATCTGCACGGGCAAGTCCCGCATAGAAAACGCCAGCGCGGGGACTGTGTACAAACTCGCAAAGGCTCTTGGAATCACGGCTGACGAGCTTATTGCACCGAGCTTCGAGCGTCCGGCATTTGGTATCTTCAAGGGCAACGTGTGCCACGCGCTCAAAGAGCAAGGCGACATACAGTTCATCATCCGGACGCTTGAAAGCGGCGAGATACGCAAACTGTTCAACAAGGGCTGGTACGAGGAGAGCCTCTATCTGCTAGCCATGCTGGACTATGTGAGCCGTGTAAACAACGTCCCTGTTTGCAGCGACTATGCGGACATCCGTGCCATGAAGCTGGACAGGACGGTTTACCCGTCGAGCGTACTCATGCTGTCTAAGGTGCTAAAGAGCGAGGAACCTAAGAAAAAGGCCATGCAGGAGGCCATACCCGAGTTTATGCGATTCAACATAGTGGAGGCTGATGTAAGAAATGTCGTCTGACCCCTCTATAGTTGCATTTTAGAAGGAAGAAATAATCCCCCTGTTGCATATCTGGCCAAATTATGATAATATAACGCCAGATAGGAGGCTGAGACTATGTTGAATATTCGCCCGGTTTCCGACCTTCGGAACAAGTTCACGGAGATAGAAGAAACGGTCAAGCGAGGGCAGCCGGTGTACCTCACCAAAAACGGCTATGGCTCCATGGTCGTGCTGAGCCTTGAGCAGTATTCGGCGCTGACCGAGGATGTTGAGGCTCGGCTCGACGAGGCCGACCGCGCCGCCGTAGAGGATCCGCGCCGATATACAGCCGGAGAAGTGTTTGCCCGTGTGAGGAAGCGTATTGATGGAAACGGGAAAGTATAAGCTGAGCATCCTCCCGCTTTTTGAGGAGGATCTGAACGAGATTGTGGACTACATCGCCCTGCGGCTTGAGAACCCTATTGCCGCACGAGCGCTCGTTGACGATGTTGAGAAGGCGCTTATTGAGCGCACATACTGCGCAGAAGCCTTTGAGCCGTACCACTCGCTGCGTGAACGCGAGCTGCCATATTACCGCATCTACGTCCGCAACTACGTCATCTTCTACGTCGTCAAAGGCGACGTGATGGAAGTCCGGCGCATACTGTACAGCCGCCGTGATTTGAAAAATTTAATATAACAAACTACACCAAGAGGCCAGCGAGAGCTGGCCTCTTTCATTTTACAGACAAGGAGACGTGACTATTGAATACAAAAACGCTCATCATAACCGAGAAGCCCTCTGTGGCCAGCGCCATCTCTGCGGCACTTGGCGCTAATGTTCGCGGCGACGGCTGCATACATGGCGGCGACCTCATAGTCTCGTGGTGCTATGGACACCTCGTCGAGCTTGCTGTGCCTGCTGCTTACGATGAAAATCTTGGTAAGTGGCGGCGCGAGGATCTGCCCATACTGCCGGAACAGTGGAAAACCACCGTCATGCGGGACAAGCGCCAGCAGTTCGAGGTGTTGCGCGGGCTTATGCAGCGTGCGGACGTTGGCGAGGTCGTCAACGCCTGTGACGCCGGGCGCGAGGGCGAGCTCATATTCCGTCTCGTCTACGAGAAAGCGGGCTGCACCAAGCCCGTGAAGCGCCTGTGGCTCAGCTCTATGGAGCCCGACGAGATACGCAAAGCGTATGCAAATATGCGCCCGGGCGCTGAGTACGACAACCTCTACGCCGCCGCGCTGTGCCGCGCAAAGGCAGACTGGCTCGTTGGTATGAACGCTACGCGGCTTATGTCGCTGGTTTACCATAGGACGCTAAACGTCGGGCGCGTGGTGTCACCTACGCTCTCCATGCTCGTCGAGCGAAAGCGCGAGATCGAGGAATTCAAACCCGAAACTTTCTACACCGTCGCTGCTAACTGCGGCGGTGTTTTTCTGTCCAGTGAGCGCATCGCGGACAAGTCCGAAGCCGAGGCGCTCGCAAATGATTGCACTGGCGAGGCGCATATAATCCGCGTGGGTCACGAAAAGTGCAGCAAAAGGGCTCCGGAGCTCTACGACCTGACCACGCTCCAGCGCGAGGCCAACCGAGAGCTGGGTTTTACCGCACAGCAGACGCTGGACTACCTCCAGGCGCTGTATGAGAAACGCCTCGTTACATATCCGCGCACAGACAGCCGCTATCTCACCGACAGTATGGCAGCAACGGTGCCAGAGCTGATGAGCGTCGCGGCAAGGCTGCTGGAAGTGGAGGCGCCCGTGGACATTAACGCAGAACAGGTCTGCGACAGCTCAAAGGTCACCGACCACCACGCCGTTGTACCCACACAGAGCGCCGCGAACGTCAACATCTCCGCACTTCCCGAAGGAGAGGCGGCAGTGCTGCGGCTTGTCTGCCGCCAACTCCTTTGCGCTGTGTCAGCGCCGTTTATCTACGCCGAAACTACGGTCGAAGCCGAGTGCGCCGGACACACGTTCAAGGCGCGTGGCAAGACTATCATTGACCTCGGCTGGCGCGTATACAAGGGCGCGCCTGAGTGGACGCCGCTGCCTGAGCTGAATGAGGGCGAGAAGATGGCCATCACAACAGCAGTCCTAAAAGAGGGTAAAACCACGCCGCCCGCAGCATATACCGAGGATACGTTGCTTTCGGCTATGGAACGTGCCGGTGCGAAAGAGACTCCTGCCGACGCGGAACGCCGCGGGCTCGGCACCCCCGCCACGCGCGCGGCGACCATTGAGAAGCTCGTCAACGGCGGCTTCGCCGAGCGAGTCAAAGGCAAGCTCGTACCTACAGATACCGGAGCGTCACTCGTGACCGTGCTGCCTGACGCCCTGCGTTCTCCGCTGCTCACTGCCGAGTGGGAGAGCTGTTTGAAGCAGATAGAGCGTGGCGAGCTGGATGCTGAAACGTTCCTCGCGGACATCGAGCACATGGTCAGCGGACTTGTCTCGGATTACACACCCGTAGCGGAGGCCAGCATCCTGTTCCCGACTGGGCGCACCGTCGTAGGCAAATGCCCGCGCTGTGGTGGTGTTGTGTCCGAGGCAAAGAACGGATACTTCTGCGAGGGTCTGGACTGCAAGTTTGGCCTGTGGCGGGATAACAAGTTCCTCGCCGCCAAGCGTATAAGCCTTACGCGTGCCCTCGCCACTGAGCTGCTCGAAAAAGGCCGTGTACATCTTGACGAAATCTACTCCCAGCGCATGGACAAATACTACCCCGGCGACCTCATACTCCACGACAACGGCGAGAGGGCGACGTATTATCTGAGTTTCCGGGGCGGGAAGGCCAAGGATTAACGGTTGCTGCCCGTTGCACCCCATGATACAATTCGTGTGTCTGGAGGGCTCGCCAATGCACAAGCCGTATAAAGCATATAAAGAGCTGAAGCAAAAGCAGAAGCTGCGCATAGCCAATTTCATGTACCGGAAAACGCTGAGATTCTATCTTACTCATGGGCATATGCCCGACGCTGATGAAACTGAGGCACTTTGTGCCGTTATTTACACCAAGGTGCTCGGCGCTGGTTACAGGGTGGCGAGGGACGACATACGGTCACTTTTTCTTAAGCGTTTGGAGAAGTATGAGGAAAGGATACAGCGGGATATATCCTCCGGGGTCACGTTGGAGAGCCTTGCCAAGAAGCCCAAAACGCCAAAGGCCGGCAAGAAGCAAGGTAAGCGCAAAAAGAGGAAACTGCCAGAACCGGAGCTGCCGTGGCGTGACGATTACTTCTATTTCATCGCCGGACACCTCCGTGGCGCTCCGTATGGCGTGGCGTGGGAGGAAATGGGCCTGCGGCCATGGCAAGACCCGTTTGATGAAGAAGATACGGAAGATTTTTAATAGATTTGTTGAGGAAGCGGCCTTCGAGCCGCTTCTTTTATTCTAATTGAAGGGAGGAAAACCTACGCCAGATAAATTAACCAGCATCACCGCGCTTGCCCATGACACGCTAAGCAGCGTCACGGATGGCTTTGAACCGTGGACAGCGTTTCTCAGCACCATGTCCCGCAATTACAAGTACAGCTTCCCCGACCAACTGCTCATCCACGCCCAGCGCCCAGACGCTACGGCTTGCGCCGGGTACGATGTGTGGACACAGCGCATGGGTAGGTATGTGCGTCGCGGTGCCAAGGGCATCGCGCTCGTGGACAATAGCGGCGATTCACCAAAACTGCGCTACGTTTTCGACGTCTCGGACACAGGAGCGCGTCGCAATTCGCGTCCGTTTGAGCCGTGGCAGGTGAACAGTGAAAACACTGCTGCCCTCGCCTCTGCACTCGAGCAGCGTTTCGGCGTTGAGCCGCGTGTGAGCCTCGCCGAACAGCTTGAAGTTGTGGCGGCGCAGCTCGCGGACGAATACTGGCTGGACAACAGCGGGGACATACTCGGCATCGTTGACGAATCGTTCCTTGAGGGGTACGATGAGTTCACGATAGGCGTCAAATTCCGCAACGCCGCCGTCGTGAGCCTGACGCACTCACTGCTGGCGCGCTGCGGCTTTGAGCCGGAGAATTACCTGACGCCAGAAAACTTTGAGGATGTTTTCGAGTGGAACACGCCTGAGGCAGCGACAGCGCTTGGCACAGCGGTCAGCAGCATCAACCAGACCGTGCTGCGCGAGATTGAACAAAGCATACGAAGCTATGAAAGGAGCCTACACAATGACAGAAATAACCTACAGAACAGTGAACGGAGTACAAATCCCCAACCTGAGCCTGCCAGAGGCAGAGCCAATAGGCCGGTACGGGAGGATGCGCCAACGCTATCTCAAGGAGCACCGGCCGGTGCTGTGGAACCGGCTCGTCCTGACGGGGACGCTCTACGAACACCTGCACGAGATAGAGACGGCGGCGCAGAGCCGGCTCGACCTGACGTTGCCGAAGCTCGCGGAGGCATCGGGCGCGACGGAAGCGCTGAAAGCCGCAGACCCAATGAAGTGGACGGGTCTCATGAACGCCTGCAAAGCCCAGGCCGAGGAGCTAGTTCTGAACGAGTTAATCTACAACTGAATCTCTTTGACGAAGCGGAGGACGCGGATGCGCCCTCCGCTTTTTCATGTCCGCAGGAGGTCATTGACGCCGTGCTCCGCGCCGGTGAGAACACGAGTTATCTGCGCGAGCGCGTAGTCGCGGAGTTTGAGAAGCAGCGTACATTAGATGAAATTGCCGCATTTCTGCCCACAGTTTACCACGACGGTGTTGGCGTAACCATTGACGGTGAGCGCTACGCCGCGTGGATGGGCACGGATGGTATACGCATAGCCAAAGGCAATGCGGCACGGTATGCGCGCGACGCTCAGATAATCCCGTGGAGGGACGCAGCCGAGCGCATCTCCGAGCTGCTGGACGCAGGTCAGTACGCTGGCAGCTGGGAGTTGGAACGCGCTGCCGCGATGGAGCGCGAGCTGCTGGCACAGCAGATAGTTTACCTCTACCGCGACCTCGCTGACGGACAGGAAAACAGCCTTTTTCCGAGCCTCGACGGCATAAAAAGTGGACTGTTTCCCGATGTTACCGAGCACGTCACGGCGACACTTGCCGATCGAGAACAGTGTGAAACGCTGCTGAACGAGTACCGGGATTTCCTCACGGCGTACAAGGCAGACCGCAGCGTCCTGCGTTTCCACTACCATAAAACAGACGAGATACTAAACTCGCTCGAAAGCCAGCTCTTGCCGAGGGTACAGTTTCATGCTGACGCAGAGATTATCCCATCTCCCCATCAGTTCATAACCCAGGACGAGATTGATGCACTTCTGCGCGATGGCGGCAGCACCTCAGGCGGCAAGTGGCGTATTTTTCGCTATTTTACAGAAGCACATTCCGTCGAGGACAAGGCAGACTTCCTCAAGCGTGAATATGGCATCGGAGGCCGCTCCCACGCACTGTCTGATGCTCCCGGCAGCGATGAAAAGCACGGCGCCAAGGGCATGGAATTGAGCAAGGGTGGCTGCGAGAACGTAACACTCAGTTGGCGGCAGATAGCCAGGCTCATAGATACGCTTATTGCATCAGACCGCTTTATGACAGCCCTCGAGCTTGCCATGTACGACACGCACACAGCCGCTTATGCGAGCTACAACCGCACCAAACCATACCACGACGGCGACATTGTACTCGTCCAATATGGCGGTGCGTTCTACACCTACGGCGCAGACGCCGAAACCGCCGCCCATGCGCTCGGTCAGCGCACCCGTCAGGCCGGTGGCCTGGATTATGTCGAGATTATGGATGAGCAGATAGAGCCGGCGCTGGACTCCCTGCGCGCGTACAAGCCCGTGACGCTCAATTATGAGAACGGTACGGAGCTCACGGTTGACTTTCATCTTCCCGACGATCTGCGGGAACAATACGAGCAGATGCTCTATGAGGCGCTCATGGTGAACGACCACTACGTGGACGCCGTGATAAACTCCGACGCGGAAAACGCTGCATTGACGGGCGAGCGCGTGCTCCGGGAATATGCCGCTGACTCAACCGACCGGGACTTCCAGCGTGCCTACTACGACAGCCCAAGCCTGCGCGACAAGTTAAACCGCGCAGCTCTGGACGCCGCGTACCATGACCTGAGCGAGCCACCGGAGGAGGATACGCCGGAGCTTGATGATACGCCGGTTAATATCCAGCCGCGCGACCCGATGGCTGCACCATACGGCGTCGGGGACTTCGTCTGGATTGAACGCCGCCAGTTTGAGATAACAGGCATCCAGAACGGCTATGTCGAGCTGCTGCAAAGTGGTCTGGACATCCCCATATATCGTTCGGAGAGCAAGGAATACTTCGAGCAGTATCTCAAGCAGGATGTACGCAATAGGCAGATTACAGATTTTCTGACCGTTGACCTTGACAGTGAGCGAGGGCAGATTGTAGCTGGGCTGCTGACCGATGAGGACATGGCACAGATAGCGCGATGGCTCCGCAACTGCGAGGGCAATACGCAGGTCAGTGAGCGACTTAGAGAGTTGCTAACCGGTCGTGACAGCGTAGAGCCTGACGGTCTGCACTACAGCATACCCGGCGATAACGGGAACATTGTTGTTGCCGGCTTCGTGCCGTGGGAGCAACTCGCGGGCGCGGTGCGTGGGATGTATAAAAGGGATATGGCGCAGGGCATTGAGAGCGAGGCTGCTGCGCAGGATATTGCTTACCTTGACCTCAAGGAGACGCCTGATGAGGATGAGCCAGAGTTTGATGACACCCCGGTCAACATTCAGCCGCGCGACCCGATGGCGTCGGCCTACGGCGTTGGGGACTTCGTCTGGTTGGATGGGCGCGAGTACCAGATAACCGACCTCCAGCGCGGCTACGTCGAACTGCTGCCGCCAGAGTTGCCCATCCCGGTTTACCGCACCGAGCGCCGCATGGACTTCGAGCGCGACCTCCGCGCCGACGAGCGCAACAGGTACATCACGGATTACCTCACTACCGAGACAAACAACGACGCGCGTGAGCAGCATACGAAAAACGTCGCCTACTATGACGCCGAAAAAACACACCTGCCCTACGATGTTGTTTTCCAGACCATAGGCTCCGCGCCTGAGCCTGAACCTGAACCAGAACCGCCTGCGCCAGAACCCCCGACGCCGGAGAATGAGCCAGACCCAGTGCCGAACGCTCCGCATAACTTCCGCATAACCGACGACCACCTCGGTGAGGGCGGGGCTAAGGCGCGGTTCCGCACCAACATGGACGCCATTACCACGCTCAAGCGCATCGAGGCCGATGGACGTTCGGCAACTGCCGATGAGCAGGCGGTTTTGTCCCGTTACACCGGCTGGGGCGCTATACCTGACGCCTTTGATGAGAGTAAGGGCGATTGGGCGAAGGAATATGCTGAGCTCAAAGCAGCCCTCACCTCTGACGAGTACGAGGCCGCGCGCGGCTCTACGCTTAACGCGCACTACACCTCGCCTACGGTTATCCGAGCCATCTATGACGCACTCGGCAACATGGGCTTCAAGGGCGGGCGCATACTTGAACCGTCTATGGGTGTGGGTAACTTCTTCGGACTTCTACCGGAGAGCATGGCGCACAGTGAACTTCACGGCGTGGAGCTGGACAGCATCACTGGGCGCATAGCCAAGCAGCTATACCCTGAGGCCGAGATCACCGTCGCAGGCTTCGAGACTACAAACCGGCCCGGCTTCTATGACCTCGCCGTGGGCAACGTTCCGTTCGGGAATTACCAGGTCTTTGACCCTGAGTACAACCACTTAGGCTTTTCCATCCACAACTACTTCGCCGCCAAGATGCTCGACCAGGTGCGTCCGGGCGGTATCGTCGCGTTCGTCACGAGCCGCTACACGATGGATTCTAGAGACGAAAGTGTGCGCCGCTATCTCTCTGCGCGTGGCGAGCTGCTGGGCGCGATCCGGCTCCCGAACAACGCTTTCCGCGCCAATGCGGGAACCGACGTCGTGACGGACATTATCTTCCTCCAACGGAGTGAGTTGCCTTTGACCGAGCTTTCGGAGTGGGTGCACGTTGGTGAGAATGAGGACGGCTTTACCGTCAACAGATACTTTCTTGACCACCCGGAAATGGTGCTCGGCACGCCTACCGCCGAGAGCACGCAGTACGCCGCGCAGGACTACACCGTTGCGCCCATCGGGGGCGCGGACTTGGCGGCACAGCTACACGAGGCCATCCAAAATATACACGGAGAGTACGTCGAACGGGAAATTGAAGAAGGCGCCGTTTCGGACATCATGCCCGCAGATCCTGATGTGCGCAACTATTCGTTTGCGCTTGTGGACGGCGACGTGTTCTACCGCGAGGGCGGCATCATGGTCAGACAAGACGTGAGTGCCACTATGTCCGAGCGCATCAAGGGCATGATGGAACTGCGGGACTGCACGCGGCGGCTCATCGAGCTACAAACCATGGACGCGGGCGACGGTGTTATTGCCGCCGAACAGCAAAGGCTGAACGAGCTGTACGACTCTTTCAACGCCGAGCATGGCCTCATATGCAGCCGCGAGAACAAGCGCGCGTTTGACGCGGATTCGAGCTACTATCTCCTGTGTTCTCTGGAGATTCTTGACGACGATGGCAGGCTGGAGCGCAAGTCGGACATGTTCACCAAGCGAACCATCAAACCGCACTGTCCAGTAGAGCACACGGAGACTGCGGTTGAGGCGTTGGCTGTTTCCATGAACGAAAAAGCGCGTGTGGATTTGCCCTACATGGTACAGCTCTGCGGCAAAAGTGAGGATGCAGTAGTATCCGAGCTTAACGGTGTCATCTTTCGTATCCCCGGCACCGAGCATTACGTCACTGCTGACGAATATCTCTCCGGTAACGTGCGTCAAAAGCTCCGCGAGGCCGAGACCGCTGCTGAGGGCAACGCAGCCTTTAATATAAATGTGGAGGCGCTACGCGCCGCACAGCCGCGTGACCTGACCGCCAGCGAGATTGATGTGCGTCTCGGCGCGACGTGGATAGAGCCGCAGTACATCAAGCAGTTCATAACCGAGACGTTCAAGCCAGCATTTTGGGCGTCGCAGGGTATTAAGGTTCACTATTCGCCTGTAACCGGAGAGTGGCGTGTCGAGGGCAAGAGCGCCGTGGGTACTAATGACGTAAACGCCTACAGCACCTACGGCATACAGCGCATGAATGCGTATAAGATCCTCGAAAACACCCTCAACCTCCGCGACGTGCGCATCTACGACAAGGTTGTGGACACTGACGGCACCGAGCGCCGTGTGCTCAACACCAAAGAAACGACCCTCGCCCAGCAGAAGCAGCAGGTCATAAAGGACGCGTTCAAGGACTGGCTGTGGAGAGATGCAGACCGGCGTCAGACGCTGGTGGCCAAATACAATGAGTTGTTCAACAGCGTAAAGCCGCGCGAATACGACGGCTCTCACCTGACGTTCCCCGGTATGAACCCAGAGCTTACCCTGCGCAAGCACCAGCGCGACGCGATTGCTCGCGTCCTCTATGGTGGCAATACCCTGTTAGCTCACGAGGTAGGTGCGGGTAAAACCTTCACGATGGCAGCAGCGGCAATGGAGGCCAAGCGCCTTGGACTGTGCAGCAAATCCATGTTCGTTGTGCCGAACCATCTGACCGAGCAGTGGGCTTCGGAGCTTCTGCGGCTGTACCCATCAGCTAATATCCTTGTCACTACCAAAAAGGACTTTGAGAAAGCCAACCGCAAGAAGTTTTGCGCGCGCATTGCTACCGGCGACTACGACGCGGTAATCATCGGCCACTCGCAGTTCGAGAAAATACCCGTGTCGCAGGAGCGACAGGAGCAATTGTTGCAAGACCAAATTGACGAGATAACCGAGGGCATACGCGAGCTGAAATACACCAACGGCGAGCGCTTTTCCATTAAAGCCATGGAGCGCACTAAGAAAGGGCTTGAGGCCAAACTCAAAAAACTGCTGGACAGCCCTAAAGACGATGTGGTTACATTTGAAGAATTGGGCGTTGACCGCCTGTTCGTGGACGAGGCGCATTCATTTAAGAACCTCTACTACCAAACAAAAATGCAGAATGTAGCCGGTTTGTCCAGCGCTGAGGCACAGAAGTCCTCAGACATGTATATGAAATGCCGATACCTTGATGAGAAAACTGGCAGCAAGGGTGTAGTGTTCGCCACCGGCACACCCGTGAGCAATACGATGGTCGAGGTCTATACCATGCAGCGGTACTTACAACATGACGCGCTTGAGCGTCTCGGCCTCAACCACTTCGACGCATGGGCGGCGAACTTTGGCGAGACAGTCACAGCGATGGAGCTTGCCCCGGAAGGCACCGGCTACCGGGCAAGGACACGCTTTTCTAAATTCTTCAACCTCCCGGAGCTTATGAGCCTGTTCCGCGAGGTCGCAGACATAAAAACTGCGGACGAGCTGAATTTGCCAAAGCCGGAGGTTGTGTACCACAACAAAGTTTCACAACCCACGGAGATACAGAAAGGGCTTGTAAAGCAGCTCTCCGAGCGCGCGGCAAAAGTCCACGCCCGGCAAGTTGACCCCAGCGTGGACAACATGCTCGCCATCACGAACGACGGCCGCAAGCTCGGCCTCGACCAGCGCGTCGTGAACCCGCTGCTGCCAGACGAGCCGGGGACGAAGGTCAACCGCTGCGTGGACAACGTGTTCAGGATTTGGGAGGACGGAGCAGACAAGAAACTGACACAGCTCATTTTCTGCGACCTTTCGACACCTGGCAAAGGCTTTAGCGTCTATGACGACATTAAGAAAAAGCTAGTGGCTCGCGGGGTGCCTGAGAGTGAGATAGCCTTCATCCATAACGCAGACACCGACGCAAAGAAGAAAGAGCTGTTTGCCAAAGTGCGCAGTGGACAAGTCCGAGTACTCATGGGCAGCACTGCCAAGATGGGCGCAGGGACAAATGTGCAGGACAGGCTCATAGCCTTGCATGACCTCGACGCTCCGTGGCGTCCCGGCGACCTTGAACAGCGCAAGGGCAGAATAGAGCGTCAGGGCAATATGAACGAGACTGTCCATGTGTACAGGTGCGTTACAGAAAATTCCTTTGACAGCTATTTGTGGCAGACTTTGGAGAATAAGCAGAAGTTTATCTCACAGATTATGACCTCTAAGTCGCCGGTGCGTTCCTGTGAGGATGTGGACGAAACGACACTCTCATTCGCGGAGATTAAGGCTCTGTGTGCGGGCGATCCTAGGATAAGGGAGAAGATGAATTTAGACGTCGAAGTCTCGAAGCTGCGTCTGTTAAAATCCAGTTTCCAGAGTCAAAAGTACTCGCTGGAGTATGACCTCCTACGGTACTTCCCGCGCGAGATTGCGGAGACGAAGGAGCGCATTGCCGCGCTCGAGTCGGACATACAGACTAGAGATGCACATCTCGTGCCCGCGGACAGTTTCGTAGGAATAGAGCTGGATGGCGTCCGCTACACGGAGCGCATCGCTGCGGGCGAGGCGCTCTTGAATTTATTGCCCACGGTGCAGGACACGAGGCCTGTCCACGTTGGCAGCTTCCGCGGCTTCGACGTGGAAGCCTCGCTTGAACAATTCGGAAAGCACGTTCTCACGCTTAAAGGTTCGTCTGAGCACCATGTCGAGCTTGGCTCTGACGCTTTAGGCAACGTCATGCGAGTGGAGAACGCGCTCACTGGCATGGACAAGCAGCTTGAAAAAAGCCGCGCCCGGCTTGAGGACTTGGAGCGCCAAACGGAAAACGCCCGCGCCGAGCTTGAAAAGCCATTTCCACAGGAGGCCGAGCTCGCTGAAAAGAGCGCGCGGCTTATACAATTGAACGCAGAATTAGATATGGAGAATAACGCACCGCCTGAGCCGGTTGCCGAGGAAAATGAGGATGAGCGCCCGTCGCTGCTCGCAAAACTTAAGGAACCCATACCGCTTTATGAACCGAAACCACAACACCAAGTTATGGAGGCTTGCAGATGAACCTGAAAGAACAGTTAATTGAGAAAATGGAGGCCGAGTTTGAGCATTTTCACTCGTGGCTGCTGGAACAGCCGCCGGAGGAAATCCTGGATCTCGCATACGATTACCTCACGAAGCAGGATATTTTGATGAACCTGGAGGATACCGACCTTTCGCCGGCGCAGATTGAGACGATGCTGCGTTCACCTTGTCCGCTGGAGGACGTGTTGCGGGACTGCTTCCACATTGACCAGGCTGACTACAACTACACTTTGAAAGTCCTCATTGACCAGCGCGCCGACATGGAGATGGAGAAGCAGCGCGCCATACCAATCTACAACGGCACGGCGCGGGAGGCGAAAGAGCAAGGTGAGCTGGACAAGTTTAAAGATTCTGCCAAGGCTGATGAGAATTGCAAAACCGCCATTGAAAACGCCATCGCCCGTAACTATGACGGCTCACGTCTGAACACCAGCGCGGCAATCCGCGAAGTGCGCGAACAGTTTGGTGAGAAGCGGCTTGCCCGCGTCACGGCGTCGCTCATCATCAACAGGCCGCACGACGAGCGCATCAGCCCGGAGAATATGAAGTGGGCTGAGAAGAACGTGGCCACCAAAAAAGTTTTCACTGACCGCACTCATTCCGGCCTGCTGGACATCTTCGCCACGCGGCTGCGGGAGAGCGAGCGCAAACGCGCCAGGGAGGCAGAGCGTTGACGGAAAAACGCATACGCCGTGTGAAGCTCATGACGCGCGTTACCGAGGAGGAGTACGCGCAGATTCAAGCGCGCATGGCGCTCGTCGGCACAGGCAACCTGAGCGCTTTCCTTCGCAAGCTCGCGCTCGACGGCCGCATTGTACTGCTGGACATGGATGAAATAAAAACGCTGGTGAGCCTCCTGCGGCGCACCAGCGCAAATGTGAATCAGATTGCAAAACGTGTTAACGCTACCAGTCGTGTGTACGAGAATGACCTCGCGGAGATTCAAAACCGGCTCGGCGAGGTGTGGCTCGCGCTGGATGACGTGCTGCGTAAGCTGGCAGTCATTGAGTAATGGCAGTCACCCGCATAATACCCATACGCGGCTCGAAAGGCCAGAGCGTAATAAAGTCTCTGACGGAGCGCACGGACTACGTCAAGAACCCGGAGAAAACGGAAAAGGGCTCACTGGTCTATGCCTACGGCTGCACGCCTCAGCTCGTCGCGGCTGAGTTTGTACTCTCAAAGCGGCAATATGCACAGCGCACAGGGCGCAAGGCTCCGGGCGTGATTGCCTACCACATACGTCAGTCGTTCAAGCCCGGCGAGATTACTCCGGAGGAAGCAAATCTCGTCGGGCGCGAGCTGGCTGAGCGTTTCCTCAAGGGGCGTCACGCCTACATCGTCTGTACCCATGTGGACAGGAAACACATCCACTCGCACATCATTTTCAACTCCACCACGCTCGACGGCATGGCAAAGTTCCGTGACTTCCTCGGTTCCGGGCGTGCGCTCGGACGCCTCTCCGACCTTATATGTTTGGAGCACAATCTCTCTGTCATCGCCAACCCACGGCGCTACACTCACCCCACATACGACAAGTGGCTGGGTGACAAAAAACAGCCGTCACACCGCGACCTTTTGCACGCTGTCATCGACGATGCACTCGCACGCAAACCGAAAACTTTTGAAGAATTGCTTCGGCTTGTGCGCGAAAGTGGCTACGGGGTCAGTGAAAACAGGGGCATCACTTTCTACAAAGACGGGCAAAAGGGCATCAAGCTCCACACACTCGGTGCGGGATACTCCGAAGCCGAGCTGCGCGATGTCATTGCTGGCAAAGCGACGCACAATCCACGCGGCAAGCGTGAGCGTGCGAGCCTGCTCATAGACATCGAGGCCAAGCTCGCGGTGGGAAAAGGTTCAGGCTACGCCCAATGGGCTAAGGTTTTCAACGTCAAGCAGATGGCTAAGACACTGTTGTATTTGCAGGAGCATGGCATCACGGGACGTGAGGAATTAAACACTAGAGCTGATGCCGCGAGTGAAAAGCTCTCTGCTTTGAACGACCGAATAAAGAAAATTGACACCCGGATTGCAGAAATAACTGAGCTGCGCGGGCAGATTGTTGCCTACGCCAAGACGCGAAAAACCTTCGACGAGTACAAGGCATCGCGTTACTCGCGCAAATTTTTCGACGCCCATGCCGACGAGATTGAGCAGCACCGTGCGGCGAAGCACTACTTCAACGCACACGGCATTGAGAAGCTGCCCAAGATAAAAACGCTCAATGCTGAGTTCGACACGCTCGTCGCGGAGAAGCGCGTGGCCTATGCCGAGTATCGTGCAATCCGCGACGAGCAGCGTGAGCTGCTGGTGCATCGGCACAACGTAGAAATGTTCCTCGGCAAAGAAAAATCTTCCGACGCCCGCCGCGACCGCGGCGAAAGATAAGCGCCCGCAAGGGCGCGCTGCCGAAAAAAGCTCCAGGCACTTGCCTGGAGCTTTTTGAGTTTTTGGGGTTTGGGGTCGAAGCCCCAACAAGCGTTTTTTCGAGAGTGGCCGGCCACTCTCCCTGCTTGCTGGGTTTCTGCGGAATTACCCTCTTTGTAGACAGTCCGTTCATCCTGCGGGAGCCTTTTCTTTTAGGCTGGATGGGTGCGGCTCTGCCGCTTACCCGCGTC
>OJQW01000067.1_pt1 | contig 69046 bp, 67 predicted proteins | sample 1599041 | NCBI WGS metagenome assembly OJQW01 (sample SAMN03922518, study PRJEB24848) | human gut metagenome | isolation source: stool sample | host: Homo sapiens | place: Germany | collected 2010-02
TGCGGTAGCTGGCGCGGGTGAAGTCGCTGATGATAATGGCGACCTTGTCGCCCGCGCTCAGCTTTTCGCGCAGCGGCGCGCTGCCCGTGGGGTGGGCGAGCACGCGCTCCAGCTCGGCGCTGAAGTCCGCGAGCGGCGGGCAGTCGTTCAGCTCGAGGCGGGTGATCTCTATCCCGTCGTCTACGGGGAAGCTCAGGCTGCCCTCGCCGTAGGGCACAGTTACTTTTTGCATCTTTTCGGCCTCCTCAGCAGTATTCGCACGCGCGGCTGATGATGGTCTCGGAGTAGCCCAGCCCCAGCACCTCCGCGCTGGTCAGGCGGCCAGAGAGCGTGTCGGCTATCTGTCTCAGCGTCCGGTCGGCCATTTCGTCCAGGCTGACGTTCTCCGTCAGCACGCCGCTCATGTCCAGGTCTATGTTGTCGTTCATCCTGCGGAAGGTCTCGCCGTTGGCCGTGACCTTCATCACGGGCACCACGGGGTTGCCTATGGCGTTGCCGCGCCCGGTGGTGAACACTATGAGCTGGCAGCCGCCCGCGGCCTTGGCCGTCACGGACAGCATGTCGTAGCAGGGCGTGTCCATGAGCACCAGACCCTTCTTCTCAGGCGCGTGCGCGCAGTCTATCATGTCGACTATCGGCGTGCTGCCGCCCTTGTAGATGCAGCCGAGGCTCTTTTCCTCCAGGGTCGTGATGCCGCCGTCCTTGTTGCCGGGCGAGGGCTGGGTCTTGCGCACGTCCTCTCCGGCGTCTATCTGCTCCTGCTCGCGGTGCCTGACGTAGTCGAGTATCTTCTGCCCAACCTCCGGCGTGGCCGCGCGGCGGGCCAGGATGTGCTCGGCGCCTATCATCTCCACGGTCTCGGAGAACATGCTCGTGCCCCCTGCGGCCACCACGCGGTCGCTGACCAGACCCATGACGGGGTTGGACACCAGCCCGCTGGTCGCGTCCGAGCCGCCGCACTCCACGCCGAGTATGAGCTCGCTCAAGTCGCACTCCTCGCGGCGGCACATGCTGGCCTCGATTATCATGCGGCGGGCTATCTTCTTGGCCTTGGCCACCGTCTCTATGGTGCCGCCCTCCTCCTGTATCAGCAGCGCCTCCACGGGCTTGGAGGTGCGCGCTTTCAGCTCGGCGAGGAAGTCGTCCATGCGGTTTATCTCGCAGCCCAGGCCGATGGCCACCACGCCGTAGACGTTCGGGTGCGCGGCCAGGCCGAGCAGCACGTCGCGCGTGCGCCTCAGGTTGCGGCTGGACTCGCCGCAGCCGTTCTGGTTTATAAAGCTCACCGCGCCGTACAGCCCGTCGGCGGCCAGCCTGGCCGTCTCGGCGGCGCAGCCGACCGTGGCGAGGATGAGCACATGGTTTCGCGTTCCCACGCGCCCGTCCGGGCGCCTGTAACCCCAAAATTTCACGCTTGAATCTCCTTTGTACAGCGATGCCCGGGCAACAGTCCTCAGACTGCCGCCCGGGCACTAAAACGCTTATCGAAAATCAATACTGCCGCTCGTAATTGGCCTGGATGGCCTTGACGGCGAGGGTTATCACGTCGCAGGTGGGCGTCGGCACGCCGACCTTGCGGCCGAACATGCTTATCGCGCCGGTGAGGCTGTCGACCTCGGTCTGGCGGTGCTTCTGGCAGTCCTGAGCCATGGAGGGGTAGTAGTCGCCCAGACCCTTGACCACGCGCGGCATCTCCTCCTGCATGTACTCCCAGATGCCGGGGATGCCCAACGCGGCGGCCACGTCGCTGGCCTCCTTCCAGATGTCCCAGACCAGCTTCACGCCCTCCGGCGTGTCGTACACCTCGCGTATCTTCAGCCTCAGCACGGCGCAGACGGTGTTGAAGCCGCTGTTGCTGGTGGCCTTTTTCCAGATGCGCTCGCGCACGTCGTCGTAGAACCTGGGCTTCGCGCCGCCGGCGGCGAAGCACTTCTCCAGGTACTCGCCGGCCGCGCGGGTGACGTCGTTCATCTCGCACGGGCCGAAGTAGAGGTTCTCCACGCCCGCGCTCGGCTTGCTGACGCAGACGCCCGGCTCGGGCAGCTCGGTGCCCATGTTGCCGCAGCCGAAAAGTATGCGCCCGGCGGGGAAGTACTTCTTGAGAACCTCCTCGTTGCCCAGGCCGTTTTGCAGCGTGACAATAACCGTGTCGGGACCGGCGATGAGCTTGGCCGTCTCGCAGGCCACGTCGGTGATCGTGGTCTTCACCATGATTATGACTATGTCCACCTGCGGCACGCCCTCTGCGGAATAGGCGGTCTTGAAGCCCGTCACGTGGAACTCGCCGTCGGGATTGCGGAAGATCATGCCGTCCGCGGCGACCTTGTCCATGTGCGCCTTGTACGGGTCTATCAGCCACATCTCCTCCGCGCCGCCCTTTTGCAGATAGCTGGCGAAAACGCTGCCGGCCGCGCCGGAACCTACCATGGCTATTTTCATGCTGTTTCTCTCCTTCCATATTTTCTGCAATGTGCAAAAATACACGCTTAGTTTATAACTTATTCCCCGCCGCGTCAATAGTGCAGCGCGTAAAAGTTCCCGGCCGGATCGCCGGACAAGAGCCGATTGTTTATGCGATTTTAACAAACTAAATGCTTAAAAGCGACGTATTGTCATAAAAAAGACAATTTAAATCGGTGCATTATGAAATTTTTTGCTTGACTTTCTCTGAATAAAAGTTTACTGTATTTGTATCCTGACGACAGAATAAATGCAAGCTTGTGCGCGCGAGGCGCGCAGCCGGCTTCCTGAGGGGGGAAGCCGAAAAAGAGAATGAAAGAGGGTCAAATATGGAAAACACCAAAAAGAAGGGCTTGCCGGTGTTCATAGGCGTCGCATCCGTGTGGATGGGCACGCACTTCGGTCCCGGCGTCGCCAGCGGCACTCAGCTCAACCAGTACTACGTCGGCTTCGGCATCCCCGGCATTGTCATGACGCTTGTCGCCATGGCCCTGCTCGGCTTTGCGCTCTACTGCTCGATGGAGTTTTCGCGCATCTATCACGCCTACGACTATGAGAGCTGGGTTACGAAGCTCTTTGGCAACAAGTACGTGGTCATCCTCTTTGACATCTCGTTCTTTGTCACGATAATCTCCGCCGCGGGCGGCAGCCTCAACGCGATTGCCACCCTGCTTCAGGACTTCTGGGGCATCAACTACTGGATCGGCGTCGGCATAGTCATAGTTGTCTCAATGCTGCTGTGCGCCTTCGGCGCGGAGCTGGTGCGCAAGAGCTCGGCCTACATGATGTTCGTCGTCGTGGGCGTGCTGCTGCTCATCATGGCGCTGGTCATCGCCGCCGGCGACGCCGACCTCAAGGGCGCCGTGGAGAACCAGGCCGCGAACCTCGGCGCGGATATGAGCGCGTCCAACTGGCTCAAGGCGCTGTGGCAGGCCATAATCTACGGCAGCTTCCAGGCGACGATTGTGGCGAACATAGCCTCCGTCGCGGACACGCTGCCCGACCGCCGCGAGAGCAGGCGCTCCGCGATAACCGGCTATCTCGCCAACACGCTGCTGCTGCTCATCCTCTGCATGATGCTCTTCAGCTTCACGAACGTGTACGAGGTCACGAAGGAGGACCTGCCCTTCTACTCCATCCTCGCCCGTCTCGACATGGGCTGGCTGACCACGGTGTACATCATCGTCGTGTTCATCGCCGTCATCAGCACGGTCGTCGGCTTCGCCTTCGCCGGCGTGGCCCGCTTCGGCAAGTACTACCGCCCGAAGGACAAGAAGCACCTCGCCCACCCCGTGCGCGACGCAATCTTCGTCCTCGTGCTGCTGGCCGCCTGCGCCGCGATAAGCCAGGTCGGCATAATGAAGCTCGTCAAGTACGGCTACTCGCTCCTCGGCTACATCAACCTGTTCGTCATCGTCCTGCCCGCCCTCATCATCGGCGGACGCAAGATCAGCAAGAAGTACCTCAAAGAGCACAACATCGACGCCCCGGGCATCGACTGATTACGAAATGCTTCACCTCACAGATATGCTCTAAGCGTGAAAGCCCACCGGCTTCGTCCGGTGGGCTTTTTGCGCGCCGCGCTTGACACGCGGTGAGCCGGGTGCTATCATCCGCACATGAAAGCAAGGAGGCTTGGATATATGAAAGTCGCGATAGTAACCGGCGGCAGCGGCGGCATAGGCCGCTGCACGGCTCACTCTCTGGCGGAGGCGGGCTGCCGCGTCTTTGAGCTCTCCCGCCACGGGGAGAGCGACGCCGCCGTGGAGCACGTGACCTGCGACGTCACGGACGAGGGCGCGGTGCGCGCCGCCGTCGCCGAAGTCACGGAGCGCGCCGGGCGCGTGGACATACTCGTGTGCAACGCCGGGTTCGGCATATCCGGCGCGGCGGAGCTGACCAGCAGCGCCGACGCCCACGCCCAGCTGGAGCTGAACCTGTTCGGCATGGACAACGCCGTCCGCGCCGTGCTGCCGCAGATGCGCGCGCAGGGCGGAGGGCGCATAGTGTGCATGAGCTCCATCGCCGGGATACTGCCCATACCCTTCCAGCTCTGGTACAGCGTGAGCAAGGCCGCCATCGACGCCTACGTCCTGGCGCTGCAAAACGAGGTGCGCCCCTTCGGCATAAGCTGCTGCGCCGTGCTGCCCGGGGACATACGCTCCGGCTTCACGAGCGCGCGCCGCAAGACGCCGGAAGCCGGAGCCTACGGCGAGCGCGTGGCCAGGAGCGTGGCCAAGATGGAGCACGACGAGGAGACGGGCATGAGCCCCGAGTCCGCCGGAGCCTATGTGGCCAAGGTCGCGCTGATGCGCCGCTCCGCGCCCATGAAGGCGCTCGGCGTACCGTACAAGGCCGCCGCCATGGCCGCGAAGCTGCTGCCCAGGCGCGTCTCAAACTACATAGTGGGACGAATGTACGCCAAGTGAGGCCTCATTTTCACCGTCCGACGGAAAATTTTCCGCCGGGCGGCATTTTTTTGTCGAAACGTGTTGCACTTCGGCGCCTTTATGCGTCTTTAAATAAAAGGGGGAGTTGTCCCGCCCGGAGGTGACCATGAAGAAATTTGCGCTTTTGACCGTGGCCGCGGCTGCGGTTTTGAATCTTGCGGCCTGCGGCCTGGAGCATGTGGACGTGCCGCCGTCCGCGACGCCGGACACGGCGGAGTATTTCGCCGTGGCGGAGCCTGGCGCGGAGGCGGCGTATTACGAGCTGCCGCGCGAATTCGGACGGCACATAGCGGCCGGGGGAACGGCGGTGCGCTGCCCCGGCGGCTCGGGCTGCGAGGCCTACGCCATGGAGGGCGCAGGGCTCACCAGGCTGGAGAGCCGGGAGTTCAAGGCCGGATACGAGCGCTTCGGGCGCGAATATAGTATTGAAGTGTACTGGTGCGAGCGCGACGGGGCCGCGGTCGTGACCGGCTTCGGCGGCGACGCAGAGCTTGCGCAGGTGCTGCCCGGGAACCGGGCGCTGGTGGGTCTGGACTGCCGGGGCGCGGCGGAGTGCGGCGCGTACCCAGTCGTGCTGCACCTGGAGAGCGGCGAGGTGGAGGACGCCTTTGCCGCCTGCGGCCTGGAGAGCTTGCGCGGCCTGACGGACTTTGAGCTCCTGCCCGGCGGCGAGAGCGCGCTGGTCACGCAGAGCGCGCCGGAGGGGAACGTCTACTGGCTGTGCCGGCTTCCGGAGGGCGGCCTGACCTGCCTGAACGACCTCGTCCCCGCGAACTGGCAGGGGAACGTGAGCCTGCGCGCGGCCGGCGAGGGGCTGAGCGTCATGGAGACGCGCACGGTGGGCTTTGACGCGCAGGACGAGCGCGGCTATGTCGACTGCGTGCTCTGGTACGTCTCGCCCGGGAGCCTGTCCGTCCGCCGCGTGTACTCCGGTCCGCTGGAGGGCGCGTCCGAGGACGGCTCGGGCATATACCCCGGCGGCGGCACGGCGCTGCTGTCGGACGAGCGCGGAGTGCGCGGCGTGGACCTCGCGACGGGGGAGACGTTCGCGGTCTCGCCCGAGCCCTTCGCCGGGCGCGTGAGCTTCAGCCCGGACGGGGAGCGCGCCGCGCTGATGCGTCTGCGCGGAGACGCGCGCATAGAGCGGCTGGAGATGGTGGACTTCAACGCCAGGACCGTGTGCGAGCTGCCGCTCCCGGACGCCGGGATAAGCCCGGACAGCCTCCGCTGGGCGGACGACGAGCGCCTGGTCATAGACGACGGCGAGTACGACCCGACCCGCGTCTGGCTCTATACACTGAAATAAAAAAGGCGGCGAACCGCAAAAGCGATTCGCCATAACAGGGTTGTGGGATAAAGATATGAGCCGGGTCCCCGCATGCCGCCTCGCGGCGGCAATTGGATAAGCTGTGCTTAAATAATAGCGCGGCACTTGAAAATTTTCAAGAGCGAACGGCGTCGAAAAAACACCAGTTTCGTCGCGCGAATAAAACGCGGCGGCACGGGCAAGCTATGGCATGAGAAAATGCAAAGGAGGCCGAAAGGCATGATCATGGACCGCATAGCCCTCGTGCTCGCCATCATCGGCGGCATCAACTGGGGCAGCATCGGACTGTTCCGCTTTGACATAGTAGCCTGGATCTTCGGCGGACAGACCGCGACCGTCAGCCGCGTAATCTATACGCTGGTTGGCCTGGCCGCGCTCTGGTGCATCTCGCTGCTGTTCCGCTCGCGCGAGGAGGAAGTCAACACCTGAGCGCCGGCGCGCAGCGCCCTTTACTGCGGATTCTCTCCGCCCCGTCTAACGGGGCGGAGCTTTTTTGCGCGCTTGACAAGCGGCGGTTTATTATATACAATGTGGTTTCAGCGAAACGGACGGAAAAGGAGCTTATATATCATGGCGAAGGACAAAAAAGTCGAGAGCATAACCGATATGGAGCAGGACTTTGCCCAGTGGTTCACCGACGTGTGCCTCAAGGCCGAGCTGGTCGACTACTCCGGGGTAAAGGGTCTTTTCATCCTGCGCCCCTACGGCTATGCGATTTGGGAAAACATCCAGGCCGAGCTGGACAGGCAGTTCAAGGCCACGGGACACGAGAACGTCTCCATGCCTCTGCTCATCCCCGAGAGCCTGCTTCAGAAGGAAAAAGACCACGTTGAGGGCTTCGCGCCCGAGTGCGCGTGGGTCACCGTCGGCGGCAGCGAGGAGCTGCCCGAGCGGCTGTGCATCCGCCCCACCAGCGAGACGCTGTTCTGCGAGCACTGGAGCCACATAGTCCACTCCTGGCGCGACCTGCCCTGCCTCTACAACCAGTGGTGCAGCGTGCTCCGCTGGGAGAAGACCACCCGCCCCTTCCTGCGCGGACGCGAGTTCCTCTGGCAGGAGGGTCACACCATCCACGCCACCGCCGAGGAGGCTCTGCACGAGACGCGGCAGATGCTCGAGATATACGCCGACGTCTGCGAGAACCTGCTGGCCATGCCCGTGCTGCGCGGCAACAAGACCAACAAGGAGAAGTTCGCCGGCGCGGAGCACACCTACACCGTCGAGTGCATGATGCACGACCACAAGGCGCTGCAGTCCGGCACAAGCCACTACTTCGGCGACGGCTTCGCCAAGGCCTTCGGCATCTCCTTCTCCGACAGGGAGAACAAGCTGCAGGCTCCGTTTGAGACCAGCTGGGGCATGTCCACCCGCGTGATAGGCGGCCTCATCATGACCCACGGCGACAACAACGGCCTGGTGCTCCCGCCGCGCGTGGCGCCCATCCAGGTCATCGTCCTGCCCATCGCCCAGCACAAGCCGGGCGTGGCCGACGCGGCTCAGGCGCTGGTCGACAGGCTCAAGGCCGCCGGAGTGCGCGTGAAGGGCGACTTCTCCGACAACTCCCCCGGCTGGAAGTTCGCCGAGTGGGAGATGAAGGGCGTCCCCCTGCGCCTTGAGCTCGGCCCACGCGACATCGAGGCCGGACAGTGCGTGGCCGTGCGCCGCGACAACGGCGAGAAGACCACCCTGCCCCTGGACAACCTCGAGGAGAGCGTCAAGGCGCTGCTGGAGGGCGTGCAGCAGGGACTGTTCGACAAGGCCAAGCGCAACCTCGACGAGCACACCTACACCGCCGCCACGGTGGAGGAAGTCAAGGACGTCGTGGAAAACCGCGGCGGCGGCTTCGTGAAGACCATGTGGTGCGGCGACGAGGCCTGCGAGCTGAAGATGAAGGAACTGGCCGGAGTGACCAGCCGCTGCATCCCCTTCGAGCAGGAGCACGTCGGCGACGTCTGCCCCGTCTGCGGACGTCCCGCCAAGGAAATGATAGTCTGGGGCGTGGCGTACTGATACGCGCCTATCACGGCGGAGCCTCGCGGCAAAGCGAGGCTCCGCCGAAGCGCGCCTGAACGGGCGCAAAGCTATTGACAAAGCCCACCCGCTCTGATATAATACCGTGAAATGTGGCTCGCTTACAGCGGGCTTTTAATGCGCCTGAGAGGAGGTACGGCATGGAACGTTTTGTCATTAAAGGCTGCGAAGTGTTTACCGACGGGCGTTTTGTTCCCTCCGACGTGGAGGTGGACGGAGGAATCGTTTCCCGCGTGGAGCCCGGTATCGTTCCCGCGCAGGGGATACCTGTTTTCAATTTTGATAATTGCCGTATTGTTCCCGGTCTTGTCGATGTTCATGTACATCTTCGAGAGCCGGGATTTTCTTATAAGGAGACGATGGCGACGGGCACCGCCGCCGCCGCGAGGGGCGGCTACACCGCCGTCTGTGCCATGCCGAACCTGAACCCGGTGCCGGACAGCGCGGAGCACCTGGCCGCGGAGCTGGAGGCCATACGCCGCGGCGCGTCCGTGGCCGTCTACCCCTACGGCGCGCTGACCGTGGGCGAGCGCGGGGAGGAGATGGCCGACATAGCCGCGCTGGCAGGCTCCGTCGCGGCCTTCTCCGACGACGGGCGCGGCGTGCAGAGCGCGGACATGATGCGCGAGTGCATGCGCGCCGTGGCCGGTACCGGCAAGATACTGGCCGCGCACTGCGAGGTGAACGCGCTCTTGAACGGCGGATACATACACGACGGCGAGTACGCCCGCGCCCACGGCCACCGGGGCATCTGCTCCGAGAGCGAGTGGCGCGAGGTGGAGCGGGACCTGAGCCTGGCCGCCGAGACCGGCTGCGCCTTCCACGTCTGCCACGTATCGACCAAGGAGTCGGTGGAGCTGATACGTCAGGCCAAGAGCCGGGGCGTGGACGTGACGGCGGAGACTGCGCCGCACTATCTGCTGCTGACGGACGCCGACCTGCAGGAGGACGGCCGATTCAAGATGAACCCGCCGCTGCGCGGCGAGGCCGACCGCGCCGCGTTGATAGAGGCTCTGCTGGACGGCACGATAGACATGATAGCCACCGACCACGCTCCGCACTCGGCGGAGGAGAAGTCGCGCGGCCTTGAAAAGAGCGCTATGGGCGTCGTGGGTCTGGAGTGCGCCTTCGCCGTGCTGTACACCGGCCTGGTGGAGACGGGCGTCCTGACGCTCGAGCGGCTGACGGAGCTGATGAGCTGCGCGCCGGCCAGGCGCTTCAAGCTCCCCGGCGGGGAGATAAAGGCGGGAAGTCCGGCCAATCTGGCCGTTTTCGATACGTATACGGAATATACGATAGACCCGGCGGAGTTCGCCTCCATGGGTCGGGCGACGCCCTTCGAGGGCTGGAGAGTCAAGGGTAAATGCTTAATGACAGTTTGCGCAGGGAGGACAGTATGGAAAGCGTAAAGAGAAGAAAGCTGGTGCTCTCAACCGGGAGCGAGTACTGCGGCGAGGGCTTCGGCTCCGACACGGAGCGCGTCTGCGAGGTGGTGTTCAACACCTCCATGGCCGGGTATCAGGAGATAGTTTCCGACCCCTCGTACACCGACCAGGCGGTGTGCATGACCTATCCCATCATAGGCAACTACGGCATCACCGACGAGGACTATGAGACCAAGACGCCGACCATCGGCGCGCTGCTGGTGCGCGACTACAACGACAACCCGTCCAACTTCCGCTATACCAAGACCCTGGCCGAGCTGATGCAGGAGTACGGCATCCCCGGCCTGGCGGGCATAGACACCCGCCGCCTCACCCGCGAGATACGCAACGCCGGCAGCCAGAAGGCGCTGCTGTGCGACGCGGCCCTGCCCCTGGAGGCCGCGCTGGAGCGCCTGAACGCCGCCGAGCTGCCCCACGACCAGGTCAGCCGCGTGAGCTGCACCAAGCGCTGGTACTCGCGCACGACCAACCACAAGTACACCGTCGTGGCCATAGACTGCGGCATCAAGCTGGGCATGGTCAAGGCGCTCAACGCCCGCGGCTGCAACGTCACGGTCGTGCCCTACAACACCAGCGCCGAGGAGATAGCCTTCATGGCTCCGGACGGCATACTGCTGTCCAACGGCCCCGGTGACCCGGAGGACGTGCCGGAGGTAGTGGAGACCGTGCGCGCGCTGAAAGGCCGCTGCCCCATCATGGGCATCTGCCTGGGTCACCAGATGATAGCCCTCGCCCACGGCGCGAAGACCTACAAGCTCAAGTTCGGCCACCGCGGCGGCAACCACCCCGTGCGCGAGCTGGCCACCGGACACATAGAGATGACCAGCCAGAACCACAGCTACGCCGTCGACGCGGCCTCCCTCGAGGGCACCGGCCTCGAGGTCACGCACATAAACCTGCTGGACAACACGGTCGAGGGCATGAAGAGCACGGACGGAACCATCTTCTCCGTGCAGTACCACCCGGAGAGCAAGCCCGGTCCGCAGGACAGCGCATATCTGTTCGACCGCTTCGTCGCCATGCTCGGGAAGGGAGAGTGAGCCAGATGCCCAAGAGAACCGACATACACAAGATACTCGTCATAGGCTCCGGACCCATCGTCATAGGTCAGGCCGCCGAATTCGACTACGCCGGCACCCAGGCCTGCCTCGCGCTGCGCGAGGAGGGATACGAGGTCGTGCTGGCCAACTCCAACCCCGCGACCATCATGACCGACACCAGCGTGGCGGACAAGGTGTACATGGAGCCGCTGACCGCCGAGTATGTCGCGCGCATCATCCGCTATGAGCGCCCGGACGCCATCGTCCCCGGCATAGGCGGCCAGACCGGCCTGAACCTCGCCGTGGAGCTGCAAAAGCTCGGCGTCCTCGCCGAGTGCCGCGTGGAGGTGCTGGGCACCAGCGTGGAGAGCATAGAGCTGGCCGAGGATCGCGAGAAGTTCAAGGAGCTGTGCGAGAGCCTGGGCGAGCCGGTGCTTCCCAGCGAGACCGCCGAGACGCTGGAGGGCTGCATCGAGGCCGCCGCGCGCATCGGCTACCCCGTCGTGCTGCGCCCGGCCTTCACGCTCGGCGGCACCGGCGGCGGCTTCGCCGACGACGAGGCCGAGCTGCGCGAGCTGGCCAAGCACGCCCTGGCCGTCTCACCCGTGCACCAGGTGCTGGTCGAAAAGAGCATTCGCGGCTACAAGGAGATAGAGTACGAGGTCATGCGCGACGCCGCCGACACGGCCATCGCGGTCTGCAACATGGAGAACATCGACCCCGTGGGCATACACACCGGCGACAGCATCGTCGTCGCGCCCAGCCAGACGCTGACCAACCGCGAGTACCAGATGCTGCGCGACAGCGCGCTGAAGATAATCCGCGCCCTGGGCGTCGAGGGCGGCTGCAACGTGCAGTTCGCGCTCGACCCGGAGAGCTTCCAGTACTTCCTCATAGAGGTCAACCCGCGCGTGAGCCGCTCCTCGGCTCTCGCCAGCAAGGCCACCGGCTACCCGATAGCGCGCGTCAGCGCCAAGATAGCCGCCGGACTGCGCCTGGACGAGATACAGCTCGCCAACACCCCGGCCAGCTTTGAGCCGACGCTCGACTACGTGGTCACCAAGATGCCGCGCTTCGCCTTCGACAAGTTCGCGGGCGCCAGCAACAAGCTCGGCACCCAGATGAAGGCCACCGGCGAGGTCATGGCCGTCGGCCGCACGATAGAGGAGAGCCTCTTGAAGGCCGTGCGCTCGCTGGAGATAGGCGCGCACCACCTCTACCTGCCCAAGTTCCACCACATGCCGGTGGACGAGCTGCTCGACTACATCAAGGACGGCACGGACGACCGCATCTTCGCCCTGGCTCAGCTGATGTGGCTGGGCGTGGACTACAACCGCCTGTGCAACATCACCGGCATCGACATGCTGTTCCTGGACAAGATACACAACATAGTCGAGCTGGAGCGCGAGATAAAGGACGAGCCGATAACGCGCGAAAACCTCCTGCGCGCCAAGCGCATGGGCTTTTCCGACCGCCACCTCGCCCACCTGTGGAAGTGCAGTGAGCAGGACGTGTATGAGAAGCGGCGCGAATTCGGCGTCTTCCCAGTGTACAAGATGATAGACACCTGCGCCAGCGAGTTTGAGAGCTACGTGCCCTACTTCTACTCCACCTACGAGGAGGAGAACGAGAGCGTCGTATCCGACCGGCCGAAGGTCATCGTCCTCGGCGCGGGTCCCATCCGCATAGGCCAGGGCGTGGAGTTCGACTACTCCACCGTCCACGCGGTCAAGACCATCCGCGCGCACGGCTACGAGGCCATAATAATCAACAACAACCCCGAGACCGTCTCCACCGACTACACCACCAGCGACAAGCTCTACTTCGAGCCGCTGACGGTCGAGGACGTCATGAACGTCATAGAGCTGGAGAAGCCCCTGGGCGTCATCGCCACCCTGGGCGGCCAGACCGCGATAAACCTGGCTCAGCCGCTGATGGAGCGCGGCGTGAAGCTGATAGGCACCGACTGCGCGGCCATAGAGCGCGCCGAGAACCGCGACAGCTTTGAAAAGCTGCTGCTGGCCGAGGGCATACCCCAGCCCGAGGGCCGCGCCGTCACCAGCGTGGACGCCGGCGCTAAGGCCGCCGGGCAGATCGGCTACCCCGTGCTGGTGCGCCCGAGCTTCGTCCTCGGCGGCCGCGCGATGCAGATAGTCGCGGACGAAACCTCACTGCGCTACTACCTCGAGAACGCGGTGCGCATAGACGAGAAGCAGCCCGTGCTGGTCGACCGCTACATCTCCGGGCGCGAGTGCGAGGTCGACGCGGTCTGCGACGGCGTGAACGTGTTCGTCCCCGGCATAATGGAGCACGTGGAGCGCACGGGCGTGCACTCCGGCGACTCGATAAGCGTCTACCCGCCCTACAACCTCAGCGACAAGGTGAAGGCGACGATACTCGACTACACCCGCCGCCTCGGCCTGGCCATAGGCATCGTCGGCCTCTACAACATCCAGTTCATCGTGGACAAGAACGACGACGTGTATATCATCGAGGTCAACCCGCGCTCGAGCCGCACCGTGCCCTTCATATCCAAGGCCACGGGCTGGTCGCTGGCCGACATCGGCACGCTGGCCATGCTGGGCGTGAGCCTGCCCGAGCAGGGCATAACCGAGCTGTGCCCCGCCGACCGCGAGCGCTTCTATGTCAAGGCTCCGGCCTTCAGCTTCTCCAAGCTCTCCGGCCTGGACGCCTACCTCTCCCCGGAGATGAAGTCCACCGGCGAGGCCATAGGCAGCGACAAGACGATAAACCGCGCGCTCTACAAGGCGCTGCAGGCGTCCGGGATGCGCGTGGCCAACTCCGGCACCGTGTTCGTGACCATCGCCGACTGCGACAAGGAGGAGGCTCTGCCGCTCATCCGCCGTTTCTACGACCTCGGCTTCAACATCGAGGCCACCGAGGGCACGGCGAGGTTCCTCAAGAGCCACGGCATCCGCACGCGCGTCAGGCGCAAGATAAGCGAGGGCAGCGAGGAGATACTCGACTCCATCCGCCGCGGCTATGTGAGCTACGTCATCAACACCCGCGACGTCAGCTCGACCAGCAGCCACTCCGACGGCTACGAGATCCGCCGCTGCGCCGTCGAGAACAACGTGAGCATCTTCACCAGCCTGGACACCGTCCGCGTGCTGCTGGACGTGCTCGAGGAGATAACCATTTCGATCTCGACCATAGACTGACATGAACAAAGGCTTATTTACCTTAATTGAAAACGAGGAGCTCGTCCCCGGCTTCCACCGGCTCACCTTCGCCGGGGACGCCTCCGCCGTGACCCGGCCGGGCATGTTCGCCGAGGTCTCGATACCCGGGTACTTCCTCCGCCGCCCGTTTTCGGTGGCGGATGCGGACGGAGACCGCCTGGTGCTGGCCGTGCGCGTGCGCGGCGAGGGCACGGCGGCGCTGACCGCGATGGAGCCGGGCGCCGTGCTGGACATACTCACCGGACTGGGCAACGGCTTTGACCTTGACTGCGCCGGGGAGCGGCCGCTGCTCGTCGGCGGCGGGAGCGGAGTGCCCGCCCTCTACATGGCCTGCCGCGAGCTGGTCGCGCGCGGAGCCAGGCCCGTCGCGGCGCTCGGCTTCAACAGCGCGTCCGAGAGCTTCTATGCGGACGACTTCGCCGCCCTGGGCGCCGAGACGGCGGTGTACACCGGCGACGGCTCGCTGGGTGCAAAGGGCGTCGTGACGGACGCGCTGAGGGACTTTGACTACAGCTACGTCTACGCCTGCGGCGGCATACCGATGCTGAAGATAGTCGACGTCTCGGCAAATACCGGCGCGCAGTTCTCGCTGGAGGCGCGCATGGGCTGCGGCTTCGGCGCCTGCATGGGCTGCACTGTGGAGACGCAGGACGGGCCGAAGCGCGTCTGCAAGGACGGGCCGGTATTCAGAAAGGGGGAGCTGCTGTGGTAAGCACTGCCGTCACGCTCTGCGGCGAGCGCATAGCAAACCCGATAATCCCGGCGAGCGGCACCTTCGGCTACGGCTATGAGTTCGCCGACATCTACGACATAAACTGCCTCGGCTCCCTGACCATCAAGGGCACCACGGCCTATCCGCGCTTTGGGAACCCCACGCCGCGCATCGCCGACGCGCCGGCCGGTATGCTCAACAGCGTGGGGCTGCAAAACCCCGGCGTGGAGGACGTGATACACTCCGAGCTGCCCAGGCTCGCGCGCGTGTTCGACAAGCGCGTCGTGGCCAACGTCTGCGGCTTCTCCGTCGGCGAGTACGTCGCCGTGGCGGAGCGTTTCGACGACTGCGACCAGGTGGGCTGGATAGAGCTGAACATAAGCTGCCCCAACGTACACGGCGGCGGCATGGGCTTCGGCACGACCACGGAGGGCGCGGCCATAGTGACGCGCGAGGTCAGGCGCGCGGTGAAAAAGCCCGTCATAGTCAAGCTCACGCCCAATGTCACGGACATAGTGTCCATCGCCCGCGCCTGCGAGGACGCCGGGGCGGACGGCCTGTCCCTGATAAACACTGTGCTGGCCATGCGCATAGACCCCGCGACGCGCCGGCCCGTGCTGGCCAACGTGACCGGCGGCCTCTCCGGCGCGGCCGTGTTCCCGCTGGCCGTGCGCATGGTCTGGCAGGTGTTCGAGGCCGTGAGCATACCGATAATAGGCATGGGCGGCGTGCGCAGCGCGCGCGACGTCATAGAGCTGATGCTCGCCGGGGCGACCGCCGTCGGAGTCGGCGCGGCCAACCTGGTTAACCCCTACGCCGCCAGGGACATAATAGACGCCCTGCCGGCGGAGATGGAGAAGTACGGAATAAACAATCTGGCGGATATAATAGGAGGAGCACACAATGGGTAAAGATGTGATAGTGGCCTGCGACATGCCCGACAGGGCGAGCGTCATGGCCTTCCTGGACCGCTTCGGCGACGAGCGGCCTTACGTTAAGATAGGCATGGAGCTGTTCTACGCCGCGGGGCCGGACATCGTGCGCGAGATCAAGGCGCGCGGACATAAGATCTTCCTCGACCTCAAGCTCTGCGACATCCCCAACACCGTGCGCGGAGCCATGCGCTCGCTCAGGGCGCTGGACGTGGACATCATCAACCTCCACGCCTTCGGCGGCGCGGACATGATGCGCGCCGCGATCGAGGGCCTGACCGACGAGAACGGCCGGCGCCACACCAAGCTCATCGCCGTGACCATCCTCACCTCCACCGGCGAGGACGTGCTGCACGAGCAGCTGCTGATAGACCGCCCGCTCGCCGAGACGTGCATCTCCTATGCGCGCAACGCGCTCGGCGCCGGCCTGGACGGCGTGGTCTGCTCGCCGCTGGAGTCCCCGGTGATACACGAGCACTGCGGCGCCGGCTTCCTCACTGTCACGCCCGGCGTGCGCTTCGCCGGCGGCGACAAGGGCGACCAGGTGCGCGTCACGACGCCGGAGCGCGCCCGTGAGCTGGGCAGCGACTACATCGTCGTAGGCCGCCCGATAACCGCCGCGGACGACCCCGTGGCTGCCTGGAGGCGCTGCCGCGCCGAGTTCCTGGGAGGTGAGGCGTAATGGATAAGTTCGACGTCTCCCGCGCCCTGCTGAGCATAGGCGCCGTGTTCCTCAGACCCGACGAGCCCTTCACCTGGGCCAGCGGCATAAAAAGCCCCATCTACTGCGACAACCGCCTCATCCTCACCGCGCCCGAGGTGCGCGCCAACGTCGAGGCCGCGCTTGCGGACATGATAGCGCGCGAGTTCCCGGAGGCGGAGGCGCTCATGGGCACCGCCACGGCGGGTATCGCCCACGCGGCGATAGCGGCGCACATCCTCGGCCTGCCGATGGGCTACGTGCGCTCCGGCAATAAAGACCACGGCCGCCAGAACCGCATCGAGGGCAAACTCGTACCGGGCGAGAAGGTCGTGGTGGTCGAGGACCTCATCTCCACCGGCGGCAGCGCGCTGGAGGCCGTGGAGGCTCTGCGCGAGGCCGGAGCCGAGGTGCTGGGCATAGCCGCGCTGTTCACCTACGGCATGGCAAAGGGCAAAGCCCGCATGGCCGAGCACAACGTGCGCGCCGTGTGCCTGACGAACTTTGACGAGGTCGTCGCCGCCGCGGCGGAGGACGGAGCCTTCCCGGCGAGCTATGTGCCCGCGCTGACGGCCTTCCGCGACAACCCCGACGACGCGAGCTGGATGGAGGCGCTCAAATGAGGCACCTCATAGACATACGCGACCTCACGCACGGGGAGATACTCTCCCTGCTCGACCTCGCGGACAACATATACGAGCACCCGGAGGATTACCGCGAGGTGTGCCGCTACAAGAAGCTGGCCACGCTGTTCTTCGAGCCTTCGACCCGTACGCGGCTGAGCTTTGAGGCCGCGATGATGGAGCTGGGCGGCAAGGTGCTGGGCTTCTCCGAGGCGGCCAGCTCCTCCGCCAGCAAGGGCGAGAGCGTGGCCGACACCGTGCGCGTCGTGGGCTGCTACGCGGACATCATCGCCATGCGCCACCCCAAGGAGGGCGCGCCCCTGGCCGCGTCGCTGCACTCCACCGTGCCTATAATCAACGCCGGAGACGGCGGGCACAACCACCCCACGCAGACGCTGACCGACCTCATGACCATCCGCCGCGAGAAGGGCGCGCTGGACAACTTCACCATCGGCCTGTGCGGCGACCTCAAGTTCGGCCGCACCGTGCACTCGCTCATCGCCGCGCTCTCCAGGTGCGAGGGCGTGAAGTTCGTGTGCATCTCCCCCGAGGAGCTGCGCCTGCCCGGCTACGTCAAGCAGGACGTGCTGGCCAGGAGCGGCTGCGAGTTCACCGAGGCTCGCGACCTGGCCGAGGTGCTCGGCGAGCTGGACGTGCTGTACATGACCCGCGTGCAGCGCGAGCGCTTCTTCAACGAGGAGGACTACCTCAGGCTGAAGGACTGCTACATCCTCACGCCGGACAAGCTCGCCGGCGCCAAGAGCGACCTCGCCATACTCCACCCGCTGCCGCGCGTGAACGAGATCGACACCGCCATAGACAGCGACCCGCGCGCGTGCTACTTCCGCCAGGCGCTCTACGGCAAGTTCGTGCGCATGGCGCTCATCCTCAAGCTGCTGGAGGTGTGACCGTGAACATAGACTCCATCAAAAACGGCCTTGTCATAGACCACATCCGCGCCGGCGGAGCCATGGAGCTCTACCGCCTGCTGCGCCTGGGCGACCTGGACTGCACCGTCGCCATAATCAAAAACGCCCCCAGCGAGAAGATGGGGCGCAAGGACATCATAAAGATAGACAGCCCCGAGGACATAGACCTCGGCGTCATCGGCTTCGTCGACCCGGACGCGACCATCAACGTTATACGCGACGGCGTGCTGGTGGAAAAGCGCCACTTCACGCTGCCGGAGCGCATAGTCAACGTCCTCAAGTGCCGCAACCCCAGGTGCATCACCACCGTGGAGCCGGGGCTTGACCAGGTCTTCTTCCTCTCCGACCGCGAGAGCCACACCTACCGCTGCCTCTACTGCGAAGCCCGCGCAGAGTGAGCGGCCGGGAAAACGCAAAGAGCAAAAGAACCAGTCGAAAGACTGGTTCTTTTGCTTGCCTGAGGGCTGCGCCAAATACCTTTGAGGCTCGCGCTAGGCTCCGGACAGCTCCGTGCCGGGGTAGTAGTGGGCGAGGATATCTGCGTACCCGGCGCCGTCCCCGGCCATGACGTTGGCGCCGTACTGGCTCATGCCCACGCCGTGGCCGTAGCCGGTGACGGTGAACAGGAAGCCCTCGTCAGTGCGGTCGAGCGTAAAGGCCGTGCTGCGCAGGTCAAAGAGCGTGCGCATCTCCGTGCCGGGGATGAGCGTGCCGCCCACGTCCACCGTCTCCACGCGGCCGCTCCCGTCGCGAGTGACCGCGCCGAGCCAGAACGCGCTCTCGCCGCTGAGCTGTATGTCCGGGTAGGCGCTGTGTATCGTCTCGGCGAACTCGGCCTCGGACACGGTGACGCTGGTGACGTAGTTGGGCACGTCCTCCGCCGTCTCGGGGGAGTCCACGCTCACCAGGTAAGGGCGCGCCGACCAGACCTCGGCGGCGTCCTCGGTCATGCCCGCGCTGGAGGAGTGGAACAGCGCCTCTATCGGCTTGCCCTCGTAGGCCAGGTACTGCCCGTCGGTGGAGCGGACGGCGTCGAGTATCTTGGCGTAGTTTGCGTCGTAGGCATCGCCCCAGTTTGAGCGCATCTGCTCTGCCGTGAGGTGCGCCTTGCAACAGGCGGGGTCGTCGCAGACGGCGGCGTCCGGGTGCGCGGACTTGGGCGAGGCCGTGAGGTGGAGGATGTACGTGCGCGCGGCGACGGCCTGTGCCTTTAGCGCCTCCGGCTCGAAGCTCGCGGGCATCTCCCCGGCGACGGCTCCGGGCAGCCAATCGGCCATCGTCGTCTCCACGGCCTCGCCGCCGCTGAGCGCCGTGAAGCGTATGTCCCCGTCCTCGCCGGCGTATTGCGCGCCGACGGAGGGCGTGACGTCCGCCGTGTCCTCCGGCGATACGAGCAGCAGCGGGATCGCAAGCGCCAGCGCGAGGCACAGCAGCGCGGCGGCGAATACAGTTCTCACGTTGTGACCTCCTTTTTCTGTTGACTAGAGCCCCGTAGAGGTATAAAATGTTATGACAGCGCCGCTTTGAGCGGCCTTGTAAAATTCTATTTGGACGGGTTTGACCATATGCGTAAATACGCGCTTACACTTACTTGCACGACCTGTGTGTTCGGCGCCTTCGGGATATTCTGCCGCTGGATACAGGGCATGTCCGCCTTTGAGGAGAACGGCCTATACAAAACGGGCAGCGTCTGGGGCATAATACTCATACTCATGTACATAGCCGCTGCGGCGACGCTCATAGGCTTCGCGGTGTTTTTCAAGAAAAAGCTCGGCCTGGCCTCTCCGCCGGAGTACGGCCTCGCCACGGCGGGGAACCGCCGCTGGGCGCTGATCATCGCGCTGGTTATGACTCTCGCCATGGTCGGCGGCAGCGTCATGCTGCTGGTGACGGCGGATGAGGAGCAGTTTTCCGACATGCTGCGCATGCTGGCTCTGCTGGGCATCTTCGCCGCGGCGGGCTTCATGGGTCTCGCCGCCAGCAGCGGCAAGCCCTCGCCCAAGGGCAGCGCGCTGGAGGCCGGGCTCTGCCTCGCCGCCGCACTGCCTGTGGCCTTCTGCTGCTTCTGGCTGGTGGTCAGCTACCGCCAGGACGCCGCGACCAGCGTGGTGTGGAAGTACGCCCCCGAGATAATCTCGCTGGCCGTCACCTTGCTCGCGTTCTACTACGTCGCGGGTCACGCCTACGGGCGCCCGAGACCCTTCGCGGCCATCTTCTTCTGCGAGTTCGGCGCGTTCTGCTGCTTTGTGACCTTGCCGGACGAGCGGCTGTTCGCCCTGCAAATCATGTTTTTCGCTACGGCGGTCATGCAGCTTTACGTGGGTCTGCTCATGACGGTGAACCTGCGCCCCGCCGGAGAGATAGACGCGCGCTTCCCGGGCGCGCTCGAGGCTGAGGGACTGGCCGAGCCGGAGGAGAACGCCGGGGAGAGCTCCGAGCCGGAGCTGGAGGACATGGGCTCCGACGAGGGCGGCGAGGAGAAGTTTGTCGAGGTCACCGAGGAGTATCTCGGCTCCGATGACTCGGAAAACGCCGAAAACACGGCCGGAGAAGACGCCGGACAAAAGAAATAGGTTGACAGCCCGGGCAACAATATTATATAATTACCCTCTGCCGGACATCGGCGGAGGGTATTTGCGTCCGTTTAGCGCCCCGAACTTCGGCGGCGCGCCCGAAGGAGCCCGCCTCGGGGCGGGAGACGAGCGTAAATGCTTTTTCAAGTCAACTACGGCGGTGCACGCACCGCTTGTTGAGTAATAAACCGAAAGGATGATTTCAATGGTTCGCACGTATCAGCCCAAGAAGCGCCAGCGCAAGAAGGAGCACGGCTTCCGCAAGCGCATGGCCACCCGTAACGGCCGCAAGGTTCTCGCCCGCCGCAGAGCCAAAGGCAGAGCCAAGCTCTCCTACTGAGTAAGGCTGCGGACAAGTCCGCGCAAGCAAAGAAGGCAGCGCTTGGAGTTCACAGTCCCGCTTAAAATGAACTACGATTTCCGTCGCGCCTACCGTAGGGGAAGGAGCGCGGCGGAGCCTTGCCTTGTTGTCTATGCAAGGCGCAACAATACGGCGGAAAACCGCGTGGGCTTCACCGTGTCGGCCAAGCTCGGCCACGCGGTGGTGCGCAACCGCGTCCGCCGCCGCCTGCGTGAGATATACAGGCTGAACGAGCATCTGTTCCGCCCCGGCTTCGACATAGTCGTCGTGGCCAGGCACAGGAGCGTTTCTGCTGAGTACCGGCGCCTGGAGCGCGAATTCCTGCGCGCCTGCGCCGGTCTTGCGCTTATAAAGGAGGCGCATACGAGTTGAAAAGGCTCATGATGGCGCTCATTCGTTTCTACCGCAAGAACATCTCTCCCCTGACTCCGCCCTGCTGCCGGTTCATACCAACCTGCTCGGAATACGCGCTCGAGGCCATAGAGAAATACGGCGCCGTCAAGGGCGGCTGGCTGGCGGTCAAGCGCCTGTCGCGCTGCCACCCGCTGCACTTTGGCGAGCACGAGTTCTACGACCCCGTGCCATAATAGCCGCGCGCACCGCCCGGACGCGAGTTCGGGACAACTCACCGAGGAGCTAAAAAACAATGCTTGATGCTATAGCAACACCTTTTGGCTGGCTGATGATGCGGCTCTATGAGCTGACGGACAACTTCGGCTGGGCCATAATCCTGTTTGCCATCGTCGTCGCGCTTGTGCTTCTGCCGTTCATGGCCAAGAGCAAAAAGAGCATGATGCGCATGACCAGGCTGCAGCCGCGCATGATGGAGCTGCAGAAGAAGCACGAGGGCAACCCGCAAAAGCTCAACGAGGAGATGGCACGCCTCTACCGCGAGAACAAGGTCAGCCCCATGGGCGGCTGCCTGTGGAGCCTGCTGCCGCTGTTCATCATGATCGCGCTCTACCGCGCCGTCGTCAAGCCGCTCACCATAATGATGGGCATACCCGACGACATGCTGCAGCAGGGCGGAGCCATATATGAGCAGCTCCAGAACCTGGGCTATTCGCTCAGCAACTACACGAGCTCCGCAAACAGCTTCTATGAGCAGATTTATCAGGCGAAGTTCATAACCGAGAACTGGGACGCCTTCCGCGGCATTTCTGACAACCTCGTCCAGATGAACTTCAACTTCGTCGGCCTGGATCTCTCCGTCACGCCCGACTGGCATTTCTGGAGCTTTGACCTCTCCGCCGGCGCCTGGCCGGTCATCGGTCTGTTCATCATGCCGCTGATATCCACCGGACTGAACTACCTGTCCATGTTCATCAGCCGCAAGCTCCAGCCCAGCGTCGGCACCACCCAGCAGCAGCAGGCCAGCGCCTCCAGCATGAAGACCATGATGATAATCATGCCTCTCATGAGCTTGTGGATAGGCTACGTTATGCCGGCCGCGCTCTGCGTCTACTGGATAATGAACAGCCTCACCGGCATAATCCGCGAGGTGGGACTCACTCTGCTCTATCGCAAGCAGATGGCGAAGGAGGACGAGGAGTTCTACACCAAGGAGAGAGCCAGAGAGGAGGAGCTGGAGCGGAAACGCCAGGAGACGGAGCGTCTGCGCGCCATGAACGCGACCACCGTCAACAAGAACACCAGCAAGAAAAAACAACAGGCTCAGGCTGCACAGTCCGCCGCCGAGCGCCGCGCCGCCGCCGAGAGGGCGGAGCGCGCCGCGCGCCGCGAGCGTTTGGGCATCACGGAGCAGGAGAAGCCGGCTTCCCAGGTCGGCAACCGCCGCTTCGCGCGCGGCCGCGCCTATGTTGAGGATCGCTACGAGAACCCCGAGGAGGCCGAGGAGGCCACGCTGGCCGCCGCGGAGGCGAGCGAGGGCGTGGACGCCATCGACCCCGACGCCGCCGACGACGTCGCGCCGGAGCTCGTGGACGAGCCCATTGATGAGGCTCCCGCGGAAGAAAACGGGGAGCAGCAGGAGAATGTGAAATGATTAAATACCTTGAAAAATCCGGGAAGACCGAGGACGAGGCTCTGGCCGCCGCTCTCGCAGAGCTGGGTCTGGAGCGTGACGACGTCTCCGTCGAGATAGTCGAGCGCGCCAAGAGCGGCTTCCTCGGCATAGGCGCCTCCCCCGCGGTCATTCGCGTGCAGTACGAGGTCGCCGACGAGGCTCCGGCGGTCGAAGAAGCCCCGGCCGAGGCCGAGGTGCGCGCCGAGAGCGCCGAGACGCGCCCTGAGAGCCCCGCCGAGGCCGCTCCGGCCGAATATGAGCCCAAGTACACCGAGGGCGTCAAGGCCGCCACGGAGAGCTTTCTGCACGGCCTGCTTGAGCGCATGGGCGTCAAGGCCGAGATAACGATACGCGACCGCGACAACGGCGGACTGCTTGTCGAGCTGGCCGGACCGGGCATGGGTGCGGTCATCGGCCGCCGCGGCGAGACCCTCGATGCCATACAGCACCTGACCAACTACGCCGTGAACCGCGGCAGCGAAAAGCGCTGCCACATCAGCGTCGACGCCGAGAGCTACCGCGCCAAGCGCGAGGAGAGCCTTGTGCGCCTGGCCGAGAAGATGGCCGCCAAGGTGGTCAAGTACAAGCGCTCGATGGCTCTCGAGCCGATGAACTCCTACGAGCGCCACGTCATACACACCGCCCTCCAGAACTACGAGGGCGTGTCCACCAGCTCCACGGGCACCGAGCCCAACCGCCGCGTTGTCGTCTCCTACGAGCGCACGGCGAAGCAGCCGGACAACCGCCCGCAGAGCCGTGAGTGGAGCTGATTGGAGGTTAGACCATTGTTTGAAACCGTCAGAAAGGTTCTGGCCGAGCAGCTCGAGGTAGACCCCGCCATGATAACGATGGAGACGGACATCATCGACGACCTCGGCGCAGACTCTCTCGACCTGGTCGAGCTGGTCATGAGCCTTGAGGAGCACTATGACATCGTCCTCACCGACGACAAGACCGCCAACGTCCGCACGGTCGGACAGGTGGTAAACATGCTCGAGCAGTTCGCGTAAACCAACGAAATAACTCCGCCGGTCATTGACCGGCGGAGTTTGAGACTGTCAAAAAAGGCCCTCGACGGCCTTTTTTTGACAATAAAGTCCCCCGGCCGCGAGCGGCCGATGGGGACCGGCGCTGCGCTTCGCGCCTCGGTTGTCCGCCAAAGGCGGACAATTCGACACTGCGCTCCGCGAAATGTATTTTCGGCGACGTACACGCCGCCGCCGAAAATGATTGCAGTCCCTTTCGCGCCCATAGGGCGCGAAACTCTGCGAGGCTTTTTCGACAAGCTGAAACTCCGCCGGTCATTGACCGGCGGAGTTTTTATTTCCCGCGCTTTTCTCGCGCTGCGACTGGGTTTCGAGCGATTGCGCGCGCCGCGGGGCGGTATAATCAGGGCAAACGACGCAAAAGGGAGGAGAGCGCGTGCAATCCATACTTACGAGACCGCGGCTGGGCAGGGCGGGCATAGTCCAGCTGCCGGTCAACGAGATAGACCCCAACCCCAACCAGCCTAGAAAGCTGTTCGACGACTCTCAGCTCGCCGAGCTGTCCGCGAGCATAGCGGAGTACGGCGTTATCTCCCCGCTGACCGTGCGGCTGCACTTCGGCCGCTACGAGCTGGTGGCCGGGGAGCGGCGGCTGCGCGCGGCGCGCATGGCCGGGCTGAAGAAGGTGCCGTGCATAGTCCTGGACGTGAACATGGAGGAGTCCAGCATGCTGGCGATGGTGGAGAACCTGCAGCGGCAGGACCTGGACTTCCTGGAGGAGGCGCGGGGAATAGCCAACCTGATGCGCATGTACGGGCTGAGCCAGGAGGAGTGCGCCCGGCGGCTGGGGCGCAGCCAGTCCTCGGTGGCGAACAAGCTGCGGCTGCTCAAGCTGCCCGACGACGTGCTGGCGGCGCTGCGGGACAACGGCCTGACCGAGCGCCACGGCCGCGCGCTGCTGCGCCTGCCGGACGCGGAGAGCCGGCGCGCCGCGCTCGCCCACATAGTGCAGGAGGGGCTGAACGTGGCGCAGACGGACAGGTACGTCGACTCCCTGCTCGCGCCGGAGGAGGACGCTCCGAAGCCCGGGCGCAAGCGCTCGTTCATACTCAAGGACGTGCGCGTGTTCCTCAACTCGCTGACGCACAGCCTGGACGTGATGAAAAAGGGCGGCATAGACGCCGGCTTCAAAAAAGAGGAGACAGACGACGAGCTTATCGTGACCATATCCATACCCAAAAAGCGCCCGGCCGGGGGATGACATGGCTCATTTCGCGTAAGACGGGAAAAATTATTGCCGCCAAAGGTCTCGCAGACCTTTGGCGGCAAACACAAGAGGATGGAAGGGGTGTTATTTGCTTTTTACTGTCTTGGCGCCGTGGCAGGCGCTGCACGCGCCGCAGGAGCCGCAGCTTCCTCCGCAGGAGCAGCCGTCCTTGCCCTGCCGTTTGTCGCGGATCATCTTGCGGATGACCAGTACGACGACGGCGAGGAGCACAAGCGCCACTATTATTGTCGCCAGGTTGGCTGCCAGCCACTCAAACATTGACGGCCGCCCTCCTGTCGGAAGTGAGGCGCTCGCCGTACTCGCCGTACCTGTTCTTGCGGACGAGCAGGTAGATCATGGCCGCGAGGACCACGAAGGCCACGACGGTCCAGACTCCGAAGCCGACGTCGCCGGTGATGAGCCCGCCGATCTGGTAGATCATCAGGCTGACGCAGTAGGCGAAGCCGCACATGTAGCCGATGGCGGCGAGGGTCCACTTGGGGCTGTTCATCTCGCGCTTGATGGCGCCCATGGCCGCGAAGCAGGGGGCGCACAGCAGGTTGAAGACCATGAAGCTGTAGCCGGCAATGGGGGCGTAGCTGGACTGGAGGATGCCCCAGATCTCCTCGCCGTTCTCGCTGGCCTCGGCTACGCCGTAGCAGATGGCCATGATGGTGACGAGGTTCTCCTTGGCGACCAGGCCGCCGACGACGCCGACCGTGGCCTGCCAGGTGCCGAAGCCGAGCGGGATGAAGATGAACGCGACCGCGCTGCCGACGGCGGCGAGCAGGGAGTCGTTGTTGTCCTCGACCATGCCGAAGCCGTTCTCGGTGACGCCGAAGGCCTGCAGGAACCAGATGAGAATGGAGCTGAGCAGGATGACGGTGCCGGCGCGCTTGATGAAGCTCCAGCCGCGCTCCCAGGTGGCGCGCAGGACATTGCTGGCGGCCGGGGCGTGGTAGGCGGGCAGCTCCATGACGAAGGGGGCCGCCTCGCCGGCGAAGGCCCTGAGCTTCTTGAGGATGATGCCTGAGATGATGATGGCCGCGACGCCGACGAAGTAGGCGCTCGTGGCGACCCACCAGCCGTCGTCAAAGAACGCGCCGGCGATCATGCCGATAATGGGCAGCTTGGCCCCGCAGGGGATGAAGCAGGTGGTCATGACGGTCATGCGCCTGTCGCGCTCGTTCTCTATGGTGCGGCTGGCCATGACGGCGGGGACGCCGCAGCCGGAGCCGATGAGCATGGGGATGAAGCTCTTGCCGGAGAGGCCGAACTTGCGGAAGATGCGGTCCATGATGAAGGCGATGCGCGCCATGTAGCCGATGTCCTCGAGGATGGAGAGCATCAGGAACAGCAGCAGCATCTGCGGCACAAAGCCGATGACCGCGCCGACGCCGGCTATGATGCCGTCGCAGACGAGTCCGACCAGCCAGTCGGCCACGTTGCCCTCCATGAGGCCGCGCGCGCCCTCGACCGCCCACTCGCTGACGAGCACGTCGTTCGTCCAGTCGGTGAGGAAGGTGCCGAGCGGCCCCATGGCTATCCAGTACACCGCCGCCATCACTACGACAAAGATGGGCAGAGCCGCGATGCGGTTGGTGACGACGCGGTCAATGTGATCCGAGGCGCTCATCTTGAGACCCTTCTGCTTCTTTTTGACCGCGGAGCCGACCACGCGGGCGATGTAGGCGTAGCGCTGGTTGGTGATGATGCTCTCGCTGTCGTCGTCGAGCTCACGCTCGCAGTCTTCGATGTGCTGCTCGATGTGCTTCATCAGCCCGGCGTCCAGGTTGAGCTCGGCCGCGACCTTCTCGTCGCGCTCGAAAAGCTTGATGGCGTACCAGCGCAGGAAGCCGGCGTCGACCTTACCCTCGATGCTCTCCTCTATGTGGGCGATGGCGTGCTCCACGCTGCCCTCGAAGACGCTGGGGATGCTGCCGGGCTTGTGAGCCGCGGCCAGCTGGGCGGCGCGCCTGGCCACCTCCACGCTGCCCTCGCCCTTGAGCGCGCTGGTGACCATGACCTCGCAGCCGAGCGCGGCGGCGAGCCTCTTGACGTCGATCGCGTCGCCGTTCTTGCGGACTATGTCTATCATGTTCACGGCCACGACCGTGGGGATGCCCAGCTCCAGCAGCTGGGTGGTGAGGTAGAGGTTGCGCTCTATGTTCGTGCCGTCGACGATGTTGATTATCGCGTCCGGCTTCTCGCCCACGAGGTAGTTTCTCGCGACGACCTCCTCAAGCGTGTAGGGGCTGAGGGAATAGATGCCGGGCAGGTCCTGGATTATGACGTCCTTGCTGCCCTTGAGCGTGCCCTCTTTCTTTTCGACGGTGACGCCCGGCCAGTTGCCGACACGCTGGTTGGAGCCGGTCAGGGCGTTGAACATCGTAGTTTTGCCGCTGTTAGGATTGCCCGCGAGGGCAATTTTAACTTCCATACTTTTCACTCCTCTTAATTAGACGCTTCTAACTCTCGGGTATAAAAATTACGCCAGCTCTATCATCTCGGCGTCCGCCTTGCGGATGCTCAGCTCATAGCCGCGTATGGTGACCTCGAGCGGGTCGCCCAGAGGCGCGACCTTGCGGACATAGATCTCCGTGCCCTTGGTGACGCCCATGTCCATGATGCGGCGCTTGAGCGCGCCTGCGCCGTTGATGCGTGCGACAGTGACGGTGTCGCCGACCTTTACGTCCTTGAGTGTTTTCACATGACTACCCCCTAACCGTTGACCATGATTCTCGTGCACAGAGCCCTGTCCAGGGCTATGCGGCTGTCCTTCACCTGGAGGATGAGGTTCCCGCCGAGGGAGTTCATGACGGTGACTTCCTCCCCGACTACAAGCCCCAGCTCGGCGAGGTGCCGGCGAACCTCGTCCTTTCCGGTGATTTTTGCTATGATCTGGGTCGTTCCTGCGCCGGCCATTGAAAGCGGAAGCATAGGCTTTCCTCCTGTAAGGCTGTAGAGGTTAGATAACTCTAACCACGTTTTGAAGTTTAATACTTTCGGTCTGATTTGTCAATAGTCAAGACTAACTTTCTTGAAAATGTGCGTTCCGGACACATAGCCGGCGTTTGACCGGTAATAATGACCAAAGTTCAACAGCCCAAAAACAACATGTTCAACAAATCGTATGTAGCGGCTGCGATTTCGATTGACTTTTTTGACAAGAGAGACTAAAGTTTAATTACCGAGACGCCGGAAACGTTACCGGGAACGTTTTCAAGCCGCGCAGAGAGGGGTGGAGCCGCGTGACTATCAAAGACATCGCGAGGCTCTGCGGAGTCTCCGTGAGCACGGTTTCGCGCGTGCTCAACGACAGGCCGGACGTCAGTCCGGCGGTGCGCGAGGCGGTGCTTGAGGCCGTGAGGGCGAGCAACTATGTGCCGAACAACTCGGCGCGCGCGCTGGTCAAAACCAGCTCGGACGCCATCGGACTCGTGGTTCGCGGCGTGTCGAACCCGTTTTATTCCGACATTATAAAGGCGATAGGCCGGGAGGTGGACGCCGCCGGCTTCACGATGGTCATGCAGCAGATAGCCGCCAACGAGGACGAGATCGTGCGCGGCGCGCTGATGGAGCGCGAGAAGAAGCTCCGGGGACTCATCTTCCTGGGCGGGCGCTGGGACTACTCCCCGGCCGACCTGGGGAGCATAACGGTGCCCTTCGTCTGCTGCTCATATACAAACAGCTTCGGCTCTCTGGACAGGACAAGCTACTCCTCCGTGACGATAGAGGACGGCCTCGCGGCCGGGAGAGCCGTGCGGGAGCTGGTGGCGCTCGGGCACCGGCGCATAGCCTGCCTGGTGGCCGAGACGGATGACCGCTCTATAAGCGAGCTGCGCTACCGCGGATACATGCGCGCGCTGCAGGAGGCGGGGATAGAGCCGGACGAGGCGCTGGTGGCGCGCGCGGGCTCCTTCTCGATGGCGGACGCCTACGACGCCACGGCGAGACTGGTGAAGTCCGGCGCGGACTTCACGGCCATGTTCATAATCGCGGACGCAATGGCCATCGCGGCCATCAAAGCCCTGGAGGACTGCGGGCGCAGCGTCCCGGGCGACTGCTCCGTGATAGCGATCGACGGGCTGACGCTCTCTGAGTACGTGCGTCCCACGCTGACCACGTTCCGCCAGCCGATGGAGCGGCTGGGCGAGGAGAGCGTGAGGATACTCCTCGACGTCATATCCGGCAGCAGCGGACACAGGCACGTGGTGGTGGAGCCGGAGCTCCGCCCGGGCGCGTCGGTGGCGCCGCCGAAATAACTCGAACCCAATACCGAAAAACAGCCATGGCTGTTTTGTGCTTCGCAAGGAGCGAAGCACAACAATGCGTTTTTTACGGCAGAGAAAAGGCCGTGAAAATAAAACTTTGACAGGAGATGTAAAAGAATGAAGAAGTTTCTTGCTCTGCTTCTCGCACTCGTGATGGTATTCGCGCTTGCGGCCTGCGGCACTGACGACCCGGGCACCGCGACCACCGATCCTCAGGGAAGCACCGCGCCCGACGACAATGTCTCCACCGAGGGAGCCAGCGTCTATTATCTGAACTTCAAGCCCGAGCAGGAGAAGCAGTGGCTGGAGCTCGCCGAGATCTACACCGAGGAGACCGGCGTCCCCGTCAAGGTCGTCACCGCCGCCTCCGGTACCTATGAGACCATGCTGACCAGCGAGATGGCCAAGGAAGAGGCTCCGACCCTGTTCCAGGTCAACGGTCCCGTCGGCCTCAACAACTGGAAGACCTACTGCTACGACCTCTCCGGCAGCGACTTCTACGGCGAGCTGACCAGCGACGACTACGCCCTCAAGGAGGGCGACGAGGTCCTCGGCGTGGCCTACGTGATTGAGTCCTACGGCATCATCGTCAACAAGACCCTGCTCGAGCAGGCCGGCTATGCCGTCGAGGACATCAACTCCTTCGCCAAGCTGAAGGAAGTCGCCGAGGACATCACCGCCCGCAAGGACGAGCTGGGCTTCTCCGCCTTCACCTCCGCCGGCATGGAGGGCAGCTCCGACTGGCGCTTCAAGACCCACCTCGCCAACCTGCCGATTTACTTCGAGTATCTGGATGACGGCATTTCCTCCACCGACGCCATCAAGGGGACCTACCTTGACAACTACCGCGCCATCTGGGATCTCTACATCAACAACGCCACCTGCGACCCGAGCGAGCTCACCATGAAGACCGCCACCGACGCCGTCAACGAGTTCGTCGGCGGCCAGGCCGTGTTCTATCAGAACGGCTCCTGGGAGTTCGCCAACGTCACCGGCGAGGGCAAGCTCTCCGCCGACGAGGTCACCATGATCCCCATCTACTTCGGCGTGGGCGACGAGGCCAACCAGGGCCTCTGCACCGGCTCCGAGAACTACTGGTGCGTCAATAAGAACGCCAGCGAGGAGGACATCCAGGCCACCCTCGACTTCATGTACTGGTGCGTCACCGATGAGACCGCCCTGACCGCCATCACCGGCGGCGAGGGCGCCATGCCCAGCGGTGAGGCCGGCATGGGCTTCGCCATCCCCTTCAAGGCCGCGCCCGAGAGCCAGAACCTCTTCGTCAAGCTCGACGCCGAGATGACCGCCGAGGGCAAGACCCCCGTCAGCTGGAACTTCACCACTATGCCTTCTGAGGAGTGGAAGAACAAGCTCGGCTCCATGCTCTCCGCTTACGCCGCCAACCAGACCGACGAGAACTGGGACGCCGTCATCTCCGCCTTCGTTGACAACTGGGCTGCCGAGTACGCCCTGGCCAACGGCTGAGTTACATAGGCTTTAATTAGAAAGCAAGAGCTTTCCGGGGCCGCCGGAGATTCCGGCGGCCCCGTTTTAAGCCCGCCGGCGCTGCCCGGGCGAAGCGCGCACCCGGCGCAGGGCGCGATTGGCCCGGACGGCGCACAATGCTATAAGAGGGGATGAATAATGGAAAAAGCAATCAAAAAGTGGTGGCCGGTGTTTGTCCTGCCCACGCTGGCGGCATTCATCATCGGCTTCATCATACCGTTCATACAGGGCGTGTACCTCTCGCTCTGCCAGTTCATGACGATAAAGGACGCGACCTTTATCGGCTTTCAGAACTTCACGAAAGCCTTCGCGGACAGCACCTTTACCCACGCGTTCTGGTATAACTGCGCCTTCGTCGTGGTCAGCACAATCGCGATAAACGTCGGCGGCCTCGCCGTCGCGCTCATACTCACGAAGGCCATACGCGGCACGAACGCCTTCCGCACCGTGTTCTTCATGCCGAACCTCATAGGCGGCATCGTCCTCGGCTACATCTGGCAGATCCTGCTCAACTGCGCCCTCGCGCTCCTGGAAAAGCCGCTTCTGCAGCTGGACGCCACGGCGGGCTTCTGGGGCCTCGTCATACTCATGTGCTGGCAGCAGATAGGCTACATGATGATAATCTACATAGCCGGCCTGCAGAGCATACCGGACACGCTCATAGAGGCCGCGGAGATAGACGGCGCCACGCCCTGGCAGACCTTCTGGAAGGTCAAGCTGCCGAACCTCATGCCCAGCATCACGATATGCCTCTTCCTCACGATAACGAACAGCTTCAAGCTCTTCGACCAGAACCTCGCCCTCACGGAAGGCGAGCCGGCGCACGCGAGCGAGCTGCTGGCCTATAACATCTATTACACCTTCTACTCCCGCTCCGGGCCCCAGTGGAAGGGCATAGGCCAGGCGAAGGCCGTCATATTCTGCCTTATCGTCGTCGCCATATCCTTCATCCAGCTCCGCGCTACCCGCAAAAAGGAGGTGCAGCAGTAATGGCAAAGACAGCGAAAGCCACAAACCGTCTCTGGAGTGTGATAATGACCGTTATCTGTGTGCTCTGGATGTACCCGATTTTCATGGCCGTCATGATTTCGCTCAAGCAGCCGACCGCGATAAGCACCTCGACGGCCTTCCAGTTGCCCAACGCGGAGACCTTCGGCGGCTTCGCGAACTACGAAAACGCGATAAACGCCCAGGGTTTCTTCTCCAGCCTCTTTTACAGCGTGCTGATAACCGTGACGAGCGTCTTTGCGATACTTATCTTCTGCAGCATGTTCGCCTGGTACATCACCCGTGTGCACACCCGCTTCACCAAGCTGCTCTACGGCCTTTGCGCCTTCTCCATGGTCGTGCCTTTCCAGATGGTCATGTTCACCCTCTCCAACATGGCGGACACGCTCCACCTGCGCACGCCCTGGACGCTCTGGATAATCTACCTCGGCTTCGGCGCGGGCCTCGCGGTGTTCATGTTCGCGGGCTTCATGAAGACGGTGCCGCTGGAAATTGAGGAGGCCGCCATGATAGACGGCTGCAACCCGCTCCAGACCTACTTCAAGGTCGTCTTCCCGCTGCTGCGGCCCACGATGGTCTCCGTCGCCATACTGGAGGCCATGTGGATATGGAACGACTACCTCCTGCCCACGCTGGTGCTGGACGTGCAGAAGTACAAGACCATACCCATGCTCATACAGTTCTTCAAGGGCAGCTACGGCCGCGTGGAGTGGGGCCCGATGATGGCCTGCATAGTGCTTGCAATCCTGCCCATAGTCGTGCTATACTTGCTCGGCCAGAAGCACATCATAAAGGGCGTCCTCTCGGGCGCCGTCAAGGGGTAATAGTATGCGGAAAAGTGGAATACTGCTGCCAATCTCGTCCCTGCCCAGCCGTTACGGCATAGGCACTCTGGGCGCGGAGGCGTACAAATTCGCCGACTTCCTCGCAGGAGCCGGGCAGAGCGCGTGGCAGATCCTCCCGCTGGGATCCACGAGCTACGGCGACTCACCGTACTCGTCCTTCTCTGCCAACGCCGGCAACCCGTACTACATCGACCTGGACATGCTCATCGACGACGGCCTGCTTCAGCGCGCCGAGGTCGAGGGCGTCGACTGGGGCGGCGAGCCTATGTACGTCGACTACGGCAAGATATACGAGAGCCGCTTTGAGATCCTGCGCCTCGCCACAGATCGCGGCTGGGAGCGCGACGCGAAAGAGGTCGAGGTATTTGTCGAGGCCAACCGCGGCTGGCTGCCCGACTACGCGCTGTTCATGGCGCTCAAGCGCCGCTTCGGCATGGTCAGCTGGATAGAGTGGCCGGACGAGGACGCGCGTATGCGCGTGCCGGAGGTGCTGGACAAATACCGCGACGAGCTCGCGGACGACATCCGCCTTTTCACTTACGCGCAGTTTCTGTTCTTCAGGCAGTGGGACGCCCTGCGCGAGTACGTGCACTCGCTGGGCATAGAGATAATCGGCGACATCCCCATCTATGTCGCGCTGGACAGCGCCGACGTGTGGAGCGACCCCAAGAGCTTCTTGCTCGACGAGCGCAACATACCCACGGTGGTGGCCGGGGTCCCGCCCGACTACTTCTCCGCCGAGGGTCAGCTCTGGGGCAACCCCATCTACGACTGGGAGCACATGAAGGCCGACGGCTACGGCTGGTGGATACGCCGCATCGAGAACGCCAAGCGCCTCTACGACGTCATACGCATAGACCACTTCCGCGGCTTTGACAGCTACTGGGCGGTGCCCTACGGCGAAAAGACCGCGATAAACGGCGAGTGGCGCACGGGGCCGGGCATAAGCCTGGTCGGAGTGCTGCGCGACTGGTTCCACGACACGCGCTTCATCGCCGAGGACCTGGGCTACCTCACGCCGAGCGTGACGCAGCTGGTGGCCGACTCCGGCTTCCCGGGCATGAAGGTGCTGGAGTTCGCCTTCGACTCGCGCGAGCCGAGCAACTACCTGCCGCACACCTACACGCCCAACTGCGTGTGCTACGTCGGTACGCACGACAACGAGACGGTCATGCAGTGGTGGAAGAAGATCTCCCGCGCCGACGCCTCTTACGCCCGGAATTACCTCGGACTGAACCCGCGCGAGGGCGTGAACTGGGGCATGATACGCGGCGGGATGTCCAGCGTGGCGGAGCTGTTCGTCGCGCAGATGCAGGACTTCCTCGGCCTCGGCGGGGAGGCTCGCACCAACGAGCCGGGCACCGTCGGCGGCAACTGGCGCTGGCGGCTGTGTCCCGGACAGCTCACGGACAAGCTGCGCGATAAGATATACGAGTGCACCAGAATGTACGGCCGCCTGAACCCACAAAGTCCCGAGCCGAAAACACACAAATGACGAGCAATGCCCCCGGAGTTCTCCGGGGGCATTTTTTGACGTTTAACACTCCGCGCGCCCTCTTGCGTGCTGCGTACAAACGTGCTATCATCGCCGCAGAGGTGATTTACCGTGAACCAGAAAGAACGTATGCTCGCGTCCAGGCCGTATTTCTGCGACGACGCGCTGAACGCCGGGCAGGCCGAGTGCCGCGAAAAGCTCGCGCGGCTGCGCGCCGTCTCCGACTTCGACAAGAGCGGCGAGCGCGAGGCGCTTATCCGCGACATTTTCGGCGCGGCGGGCGAAAATCCGCACATAAACTCGCCCTTTTACTGCGATTACGGCAAGAATATATACGTCGGCGACAACTTTTACGCAAATTACAACTGCACGCTGCTGGACGTGGCGCCTATACGCATAGGTGACCGGGTGCTGCTGGCGCCCGGCGTAGTGCTCGCCACGGCCTGCCACCCGCTGGACAGAGCCGAGCGCGCCACCGGCTGGGAGCTGGGCTACCCCATCACGATAGGCGACGACGTCTGGCTGGGCGCGAACGTCATCGTGAACCCCGGCGTGACCATCGGCTCCGGCTCCGTCATCGGCTCGGGCAGCGTGGTCACGCGGGACATACCGCCTAACGTGGTCGCGGCCGGCAACCCCTGCCGCGTGCTGCGCGAGCTGACCGAGGCCGACAGGATGGGCGGCATCCCGCCCGAGGAGGAGTGATCACTCCCAGCGTGAGAAGAACTCCTCGCTGCTCAGCCCGGACGCGCGGTTGAAGCGGCCGAGGCGCATCAGCTCGGCGCGCTCGCCGGAGAGGGCGTTCACGCGTTCTTCGCAGGTGAAGGCGACGGTGTAGCCGCGCCGGTACAGCACCACCATCGCCTCGCCGCAGGCGAAGCCGAACGGGAAGGCGAAGACCGTCGGAGCCTCGCCCGCGGCGCGCTCGATGGACGCCTCGACCTGCGCGAAGTCCGCGTTCAGCGCCGCGGTGTATGCGGTTTTGTCCTCGCCTTTGTTTATCATGCAGCCGCGCCGCGCGCCGGACGCATCGTGCATGTTCTGCGTGTGCGAGGCTATCTCCACGCGCCCGGAGGCGGCGGCCTCGGCCACGGCGTCCCAGCTCATGTAGGCGTAGTTCACGTTGATGTCGCCGCTGGACGTGTACTCGTCGGCGTAGCCGCCCACGACCGCCAGGACGGCGCACATGCCGTACTTCTCCAGCAGCGGCAGGGCGTAGACGAGAAAGCTCAGCTGCGCGTCGTCAAAGGTTATCATCACCGGCCTGTCCGGCAGCTCGCCCTCGCCGCGCGACCAGGCGGTCAGCTCCCGCGCGCTTATCGCCGTGTAGCCGTGTTCGGAGAGGTACTTCAAGTCCGCCTCCAGCGTCTCCGGCGTCACGATATAGTCCCCGGCGCGCGACTTATCGGCGCTGACGTGGTGGTACATGACGATGGGCAGCCGGACGCGCGCGTCCTCCAGCGCCCGCGCGGGCGCGGTCAGCGCGGCCAGAGCCATGACATAGGCGCAGAATATCAAAAAAGCAGCCCACTTAGTTCTCATGCTGGCAGTATGCCGCGCGCACGAGAAAATATGTACGCCCCGGACACGTGTCCGGGGCGTGGTTTTTTTATTTGAACTGGTCAATAAGCTCGTCGATCAGCGCCTTCTGCTCCGGCTTGAGCGCCGCCCAGCGCTGAAAAAACTGGTACTGCTCATCCGTCAGCTCCACAAAATTCCCATCCGCAAAAAACTGCGCCAACGTAATGCCGAAGGATTTGCAGATGAGCTCCAGGGATGCGATGCTCGGCTGATAATTGCGGTTGAATATATTTGATATGGTAGACTGCGGAACGCCGCTCTCTTTGGCAAGGCGGTATTCCGACCAGCCGCGTACTTTCATGATCTGTTTGATTCGCTCTTGGGTATTTATGAATATCACCACCATGAAAGTATTATAGTACGCAATTGGGTAGTAAATTACTCCCTAAACTCTTGACAATACTTCATAATTGGGTTATAGTTGACACAGAATCCAAATCCTGCACGCGCAGATATTTTTAGGGGGTAAACGTATGAAGAAAAGATTGTTGGCACTGCTCCTCGCAGTGATGGTCGTCGCCTCGTGCCTGACAATAGGCGCGGCGGCTTCTTTATCTAATGACTGGACGACATGGAATCAGAGATATACAGGTCTCACAAGTGAATGGTATCAAAAAAATGATGGTACAAATGCAGTGGTAGCTGGCGCTTGCAGGTTGTATGCACAGGCAAAACTGCTGGCAGAAAGTGGAGTCCTTGATGCTTCTAGAGACACAGCAGATACTTATGTACTATGGATGGACAGTAACGGTTATATTACTGGACGTTCCGGAGGTGAATACTATGTTGGCGAAACCTCTAAATGTGATGAAACCGGTGGAGGTATGATAGCTTATGCGGCGGAGAAAGGTGTAACTATATCTCGCGTCGTAAGTGGGGAAAATATTAGTTCGCTATCTCTAGGTGAGCAAAAAAATTTAATAATGAATTACCTAAGGCAGGGGTATTACATAATCCTTGATAGTCCCGCTCCTCATCAAGCCTATATTATGCGCGGGCGTTCCCTTCAGGAAAACACACCATATGTTTCAAACTCCGGCAGTGGCGTAACACCCACTTCTATGACTTACGAGTATAACGGGACAGTCTCGTCGTCTGGAACTTCTGCGAAATTCACAAACATTTACGTTTATTCTGTTTCCGGTACTCCTACTGATCCCACCCCCACCAAGCCTGACGCTCCGAGCGCGAACGTTGTAACTATCAACTACGCTGCCGAGACTATCAGCTATGACAGCAGCCTGTACGAAGTCAGCGCCACGAACTTCGGCTCTGTTATTGCCAGCGGCGGTTCTATCTCCGGCGTAATTGACGGCGTGGCCACGAATATTTACGTCCGCGTAAAAGCGCAGGGCAACACCCCGCCGAGTGATGCGACTGCGGTTAGAATACCGGGACGCAGTTCTTCGATGTATATGGATATGGTGGATTACGTCAATGAAGTGTTTAATACGGACACAGGCAATCAGTATTCATTGAACGGCACGACTTGGATTGATTGCACTGGTAAGACCCCGATTTCCGTTGCTGAGGGATACGAAAGCATTTATATCAGAGATGCGGCTACAAGCAGCTCGTTTGCTAGTAATGCAGCCACAATAACCGTCCCCACCCGCGGGGCTGCTCCGACCGGTCTGGGAAAGACGGACGAGACTGTTGACCAGCGCGACGACGGTACTATTACCGGCGTCACCAGCGCTATGGAATACCGTGTTTCCGGCGGCTCCTGGGCAGACTGCCCCGACGGCACGATAACCGGCCTGGCCGACGGCACGTATGAAGTCAGGTACATGGCCACGTCCGGCGCCCTCGCCAGCGAAAGTGCGAGCGTCGTAATCGCCCAGGGCGTGCCGCAGACCTTCACCCTCGAGATAGCGGCGCCTGAGTTTGACGATGTCATCTACAACTACGCTCAGCCCGACTCCAAGCCCCTGGTGATAACCAGCAGCGGCAACACCGACTCCACCATCACCGGCGTCACTGCCGACAGCGAGAGCTTTATAATCGGCACCGGCAGTAAGACCGTTCCCTACGGTCAGAGCATAAGCGACTGGACTATCCAGCCCGTTGCCGGCCTGGCCGCCGGAACCTACACGGCCACCGTGACCGTCACTTATTACGGCGGCGCGACCGCGTCCGACACCGTGAGCTTTGTCGTTGAAAAGGCTCCGCAGGCCGCGCCCGGCGCGCCCGAGATCGCAAAGCGCGGCTACACCAGCATCGAGCTGAAAGCGCTCCCGGCGAACGAGAATGGCGCTGTCGCCCAGTACCGCATCGACGGCGGAGAATGGCAGTTCAGCCCCGTCTTTGAGAAGCTCAGCCCGGGTCGCAGCTACACCTTTGAACAGCGCTATGCCCCCGTGGGAAGCTATCTCGCGTCCCCGGCCAGCGCTGCGGTAAAGTTCCAGACCCTGTTCAACATCCCCGACACCTACCCCATCACCATTGAGGACACGGCGAACGGCGAGGTGGACACCAGCCTGAGCAACGCGTCTCGCGGCAGCGTCATCACCGTGACCGTCGACCCCGACGATGGCTACAGCCTCGGCAGCCTGACCGTCACCGGCCCGGACGGACGCCTTGACGTCACCCGCGTCAACGCCACGACCTACCGCTTCACCATGCCCGAGGGCGAAGTCACCGTGCGCGCGGCCTTCACCCGCGGCGGCCTGCCCTTCACCGACGTGGCCGTGAACGCCTGGTACTATGACGCGGTCAGCTACGCCTACACGAACGGCCTCATGGACGGCGTCTCCGCCACCGCGTTCAACCCTGACGGCAACATGACCCGCGCGATGGTCTGGGCCATCCTCGCCCGCCTCGACGGCGAGACCGTCACCGGCTCCGACTGGGTCAGCGAGGCTCGCGCCTGGGCGATGGCCGAGGAGGTCAGCGACGGCACCGAGCCGAACGCCTTTGTCACCCGCGAGCAGCTGGTCACCATGCTCTGGCGCTACGCCGGTGAGCCGGCCGTCAGCGGCGGTCTCAGCTCCTGGCGCGACGCCGCGAGCGTCAGCGACTGGGCGAGTGACGCCATGGTCTGGGCGCTGGACGAGGGCATCATCACCGGCGTCACCGCCGTGACCCTCGACCCGCAGGGCACCGCCACCCGCGCCCAGTGCGCCGCGATACTCATGCGCTACGCGGAAAACGTGTAATCCACATCGGTTCTCCATAAAAGCGAAGCCGCCCGGGAAACTACTTCCCGGGCGGTGGACTGTTCCAAAAGGCCTCGACAGCCTTTTGGAACATGAGGGCATCCCGGCCGCGGGGCGGCCGATGAGTGCCGGCACTGCGCTCAGCGCACGCCAAAGCGCGCTTTGGCGCACGTTCGCTTCGTGAGCGGTGATTTTTCCGAGGTACACGCCCCCGGAAAAATCATATTTCTAAAATCAGCGCGCGAAAACGTACCTCCAAATCGAAAAAAGCCGCCCGGGAATTGATTCCAGGGCGGCTTTGTATTATCAAGCTCACAGTATCAGGCCGTACTTTTCGGCGAGGGGGAGCAGGACTTCGTCGGAGAGGGGGCCGGAGTAGAGGGCGCGGCCTTGGTAGGCGCGCAGGGCGGCTTCGAGCGCGGCGTCGTCCCCGCTCACGATGGCGAGGGGGCTGGTCACGGCGTACTGGCAGTCGGCCAGAGCCTCGGCGTCCTCGGCCGTTTCCACGCGCACGGCTATGACCTCGGCGCCGTCGTCCTGTGCGTCCTCGATGCGCTCGAGCAGCTCGCCGCCGCACGCAAACGGCTCGGGTATCTCCACGCCGGGGTCGAGCAGGAAGGCCGACTTTTCCGTCGCGCAGGGTATCCTGCCGCCGAAGTCCGGCTGCGGTGCGGCGGTGTCCACGCCCTCGAGCGCGCGGCGGAGCGCGGCGATGTGCCCCTCGTCCGTGCCGCAGCAGCCGCCGAAGTACCCGACCCCGGCCGCGGCAAACTCGCGTGCACACGCGGCGAACTCGTCCGGCGGGCAGTCATACTCGGTGCGCCCGTCCACGATGCGGGGCAGCCCGGCGTTGGGCTTTGCCAGCAGCGGGAGCTGCGCCCAGGGACGCAGCCGCTCTATCTGCGCGAGTATGTCGCGCGGACCTACCGAGCAGTTCAGGCCGAAGGCGTCCGCGCCCATGCCCTGCATCACGACCAGCGCCGCCGCGGCGTCCGTGCCCGTGAGCGTGCGTCCGTTCTCGTCGCAGGTGAAGGACACGATGGCGGGCTTGCGGCTGACGCTGCGCACGGCCAGCAGCGCGGCGCGGGCTTCGGGCAGGGTCATCATCGTCTCGATTACGAACAGGTCAACGCCCGCCTCCTCCAGCGCGGCGGCCTGCTCGGCGTAGATGTCGAAAAGCTCTTCAAAGCTCGCCGTGCCGAGCGGGGCGAGGAACAGCCCCGTGGGGGCGATGTCACCGGCCACGAGCGCGCGATCTCCGGCGGCTTCTTTCGATATCGCAGCCAGGCGGAGGTTGAACTCGCGCTCGCGGTTGAATATGCCAGCCGACTCGAGCTTGACGCGGTGCGCGCCGAAGGTGGGCGTGTAGATCACCCGGCTGCCGGCGTCAACGTAGCGCCGCTGTATGTCCAGCATCGCCTCGGGGTGCTCCAGCACCCAGGCCTCGGCGCAGCCGCCGCCGGTGAAGCCGCGCTTTTGCAGCTCGGTGCCCGTCGCGCCGTCGAGTATGGTCGGGAAGTATAGCTCCATGTTCAGTCCTCCTCGTAAAATGCCATAGCGTCCACAAAGGCGTCGGAAAACTCCGCGCTCCCGGACAGCTCCATGTATTCGCAGCGGCCGCGTATGTCCAGCAGCCTTTCAAAGCCCTCCGGCGAGCACAGCGCGCGGTGAGCGCCGTCCAGCGCCGCGTTGCCTATGGCGCGGGTCTTGCCGGCTAGCTCTTTGGGTATCAGGCCTATTTCGGCCGCGCTCGCGATGTTCAGGCGCGTGCCGAAGCCTCCGGCAAGGTACACCTCGTCTATGTCGTCCCAGGTGACGCCGGCGCGCCTGACCAGCAGCTCCACGCCCGCGCGCACGGCGGCCTTGGCCAGCTGCAGCTTGCGTATGTCCGCGGCTCTCAGCTTCACGCCGGGGGCGACGGTGAAGGACAGGTGACCCTTCTTGTTCACGGACACGGTCTCGCGCAGACCCTCGGGCAGCTCGTCCGGCTCCAGCAGGCGGCCTGTGCCGTCTATCACGCCGCTTTTGAGCATCTCGGCGAGCGCGTCGACGATGCCCGTGCCGCAGATGCCCTTGGGATAGCCGCCGCCGATGACCACGTACCAGAACTCGCCCTGGGCGAAGCTCACGCGGCTTATCGCGCCGGGCACCGAGCGCATACCGCAGCTTATCTCCGCGCCCTCGAAGGCCGGACCGCAGGCCACGGAGCAGCTCAGAAGCCCGTCCCTGCCGCCGAGCACCAGCTCGCCGTTGGTGCCTATGTCCATCAGCAGGCGCACGCCGCCCTTTTCGGCCATGCCCGTGGCGTGCACGGCGGCCACGGTGTCGCCGCCGATGTAGCCGGAGACGCAGGGGACGAGGCGTATTTTCGCGTTGGGGAAGGCCTCGCCGGCAAGCGCTCCGCCGTCGGTGAAATACTCGGCGGGGGCGTAGGGCGCGCGGCCTATGCTCTCGGGCGAGACGCCGGCGAAGATGTGCTCCATCGTGGTGTTGCCCGCGCAGAGTATCTCGGCTATCTCCTCGTGAGCAACGTTGGCGTCGCCGCAGGCGATAGCGATAAGCTCGCGCGCCTGGGTGCGCGCCAGCTCGGTGAGCCTGGCCAGTCCGCCGTCCCTGGAGGCGTACTTTATGCGGCTTATCACGTCCGCACCGTAGGGCGCCTGAGCGTTCCACGCGCTGGCCGAGGCGAGCGTCTCGCCGCTTGCGCGGTCGATTATGCGCACGGCGAGGGTCGTCGTGCCTATGTCCAGTGCGGCGGCGTAGCCGCTGAGAGCGCCCGCGCCGCTTATCGCTGCGCCGTCGAGCTGTATCTCGCCGCCGGAGGCGGAGTCGGGCGCTATCACGACGCGCTCGCCCACGTCGGACGCGAGTATCCGGCAGGCGTTCACCCGCTCGCGCGTGCCGTCGGGCGAGACTAGCGTGACGGCGCATTTGCCGCACTTGCCCTGCCCGCCGCAGGGCGCGGCTATGTCGAAGGACTCGGCGCTCAGGACGTCAAGGAGCGTCACTCCAGGTTCATATACAAGCTTAGTGTCTCCGCTCTCGGAGCGTACGGTGACGGTTGACACCGCGGCCTCACCACCTTATAATCAATGTATTACCAATATACTATTTTTTGCAGGCGCGGTCAAGCGCGCGGGAGGTGAGCCGTGTGGAGATACGTCCGCTGCTGCCGGGCGACGACCGCCTCGCGCTCTCGGGCGTGTACGAGGCGAGCTGGCGCCGGGCATACCGGGGCATAGTGCCGCAAGACTGCCTCGACGCCCTGCCGGCCGGGCGCTGGAGCGGCTTTTTCGACACGCCGGGAGTGTACACGCTTGTGGCCGTGGACGGCGATGTTTACGCCGGCACGGCGAGTTTCGGCGCTTCGCGCTTCCCGGAGTACGGCGGCGAGGGCGAGCTTATCTCGCTCTATCTGCGGCCGGAGTACGCCGGGCGCGGCCTGGGCCGGGCGCTGCTCGAGACAGCGCTGGGCGCGCTCGCGGACATGGGCTTCGACGCCGTCTTCCTCTGGGTTCTGGAGGAGAACGCCGCGGCGAGAGCCTTTTATGAGCGCATGGGTTTCGTGCGCGGCGGCGAGACGCTCTGCGAGGAGATAGGCGGAAAGACGCTGCGCGAGCTGCGGTATGTGCGAAGCGTGAAAGGTGGCGTTTGAATGTCCGGACTTACAGACCTCGCGCTTGAAATCGGCTTCGAGTGCGCCTCGGAGTTCGACGCGGGCAAGCTGACGTTTTCGCCGGAGGTGCGCGAGATGTGCGCCTCGGGGCGGTGCAGGCGCTACGGCGCGAGCTGGAGCTGCCCGCCGGCCTGCGGCACGCTGGAGGCGCTGGAGCGCCGTGCGCGGCGCCATTCCCGCTGCGTGCTGGTGCAGACGGTGGCGCGGCTGGACGGCGACTTCGACGCCGAGGGCATCAAGGCCGCCGAAGCGCTGCACAAGCGGCGCTTTGACACGCTCGCCCGCCAGGTGAAGCTGGCGACGGGCGGGGAGTGTATGCCCATGGGCGCCGGCTCGTGCACGCGCTGCGCCAAGTGCACCTATCCCGACAGGCCGTGCCGGTATCCCGACAAGCTCTGGCCGAGTATGGAGGCCTGCGGCCTGCTGGTGAGAGACGTGTGCGTCCTCGCCGGACTGGACTACTACCACGGCCCGGGAACAATGACGTATTCATCCTGTATTCTGATAAACTAGGGGGTCAAAGCCATGTCCACACCCAGAGAGATCTTCCTCGAAATGCTCAAGCCCGACGGAAAGCCGGAGCGCATACTCGACCAGTACGAGGCGCTGGCCATGATGACCGGCGACCCGATAAACAAATACCTGCGCGGCAACCGCGTGCGCGGCACGACCAGCGTGGACAGATGGGGCACGACGATACTCTTTCCCGCCGACGCCCCGGGACCCATGCCGGACACCGGCGACGAGCTGAAGGTGCTCCGCGACATCACCCGCTGGCGCGAATACGTCCACGCGCCGGACATAGAGGCCAACTGCTCCGAGGGCTGGGAGGAGATCCGCGCCCAGGCCGAGGCCGTGCGCGGCGAAAAGCTGGTCGCCGGGTTCATGGGCACGGGCATCTTCGAGCAGTGCCACTTCCTCATGGGCTTTGAGGACACGCTGTCCAACCTCTACGAGCACCCCGACGAGATGCACGAGCTGATAGAGTACATCACCGACTACCGCCTGCGCTATGTCAAGCTGCTGATAGACAACCTGCACCCGGACGTCATCTTCTCCCACGACGACTGGGGCACCAAGAGCGCGCTGTTCATGAAGCCCGAGATGTGGCGCGAGTTCTACAAGGAGCCGTACCGCCGCTTCTACGGCTACATCCGCTCGCGCGGAGTCATCGCCATACACCACGGCGACGCGTACCTGGCCGACATAGTCGAGGACATGGTCGAGCTGGGCATACAGTGCTGGCAGGGCGTCCTGCCGGAGAACGACATCCCGGCATTGCAGGAGCGCTTGCAGGGTCGGATGGTACTCATGGGCGGCATAGGCGCGGCGATAGACCGCGCGGACGCCACCGAGGAGGAGATACGCGCCTACGTGCGCGACACGCTGGAGCGCTGCACGCCGCGCGGCCACTTCATCCCCAGCATCACCTACGGCCTGCCCGGCGCGGTGTATCCGCAGGTCGACGCGGCCATAGACGCCGAGATCGCCGCCTGGAACAGCGAGGTGCACCTGCACTCGCAGCGCGCGCCGGTCATACGCCGCGGCGCGGCGCGCACCCAGGCTGCGGCTCCGGTCCAGGCCGAGGCGGAGAGCGCGGCGGAGAACGACACCTTCTCCCAGCTCGCCGAGGCGCTGCGGCGCGGACGCAAAAAGCGCGTGCTGGAGCTGGTCGAGTCCGCACTGGGCGAGGGCGTGGCCGCGCAGAGCGTGCTGGACGGCCTGGTGCACGGCATGCAGCTGCTGGGCGAGGACTTCAGCGCCGGGCGCGCCTTCGTACCCGAGATGCTGGTCGCGGCGCGCAGCATGAACGCGGCCACCGAGCGGCTCAAGCCGCTGCTCACCGCCGGAGGGCGCAGGAGCGCAGGCAGGGTCTGCATCGGCACGGTGCGCGGCGACATGCACGACATAGGCAAGAACCTGGTCAAGATCATGATGGAGGGCGCGGGGCTGGAGGTCGTGGATCTCGGCGTCGACGTCTCCGCCGAGCAGTTCGTGGACACCGCGGTGAGCGAGCACTGCGACATCATCGCCTGCTCCGCGCTGCTGACCACTACGATGGACGAGATGCGCCGCGTGGTCTCGCTGGCGGACGAGCGCGGGATACGCGGCAGCGTGAAGGTGATGATAGGCGGCGCGCCGATAACGCAGGCCTACTGCGACGAGATAGGCGCCGACTGCTACACCGCCGACGCCGCCCAGGCCGCTCAGGCCGCGCTGCGGCTGCTGGCCTGACCGGAAGACCGAAACGGGCGCGCCCCTGCCTGGCGCAAAGGGCGCGCCCGCGCCGTATAAAATCTGCTTACGGAGATGGGGACATTTGCCGCCGGAGCGTGTTTACAATGAAACTTTGAATAACGGCATACCGCTCACGCTCCGGTTCCGGAGCGTGAAGCTGTTTCGCATAAGCGTGAAGGGCGACGGGAGCGTGGAGGCCGTCGCCCCGCGCGCTCTCAGCCGCGCCGCGGCGATGGCGCTGGCCAACGGGCGCGCGGAGTGGGTGCGCTCGCACCGGGAGGAGATACTCTCGCGCGCGTCGCGCGCATCGCAGTACGTCTCGGGCGAGACGGCGCCGCTCTGGGGCAGGGAGTATGCGCTGAGGGTGGAAACGGGAACGCCCGGAGCCGTGCTTCGCGACGACGAGCTGGTGCTCAGCGCGCCGGAGGGCGCGGACTTGCAGTCCAGGCGCGCGGCGCTGCTCTCGCTGTACCGGAGCGAGCTGGAGCGGGCTATCCCGCCGCTGGTGGAAAAATATGCCGCCGCGCTCTCGGTGCCTGCGCCGCAGTGGTCGCTGCGCGACATGCGCACGCGCTGGGGCAGCTGCACCCCGGCGAGGGGCACGGTGCGCTTTGCGCTGAACCTGGCGGCCAAGCCGCCGCTGTGCCTCGAATACGTCGTGGCGCACGAGCTGGCGCATCTGCGCATCCACGGGCACGGCGCGGACTTCCACGCGCTTGTACGCAGCGTTTTCCCAAACGAGCGCGGGGTCACGGCGCTGCTGCGTGCACAAAATTGACAAAGTGATATTAAATCGCCCCCAAAGTTCCGCCATTGCCGGGGCGAGTATGTTATAGTGTTAACAGAAAGCGCAAGGGCAGGAATTGTGCTATCTGCCCCAGCCCACAGCGGCGGGCACAACAAATCAAGGAGGACAACTTACCATGACCATGGAAGAACTCGAAAAGCGCATTGACCGTCTGGAGTCTATAGAGGAGATCAAGCAGCTGCAGGCCAAGTATTTCCGCTGCCTCGACACCAAGCAGTGGGATGAGCTGGGCACGGTGTTTGCGCCCAAGTTCCACACCGCCTTCTCCGACGGCCGCCTGGTCTTTGACCACTTCGAGGGCGAAGACGGCCTGAAGAAGTACTACATGGACAATATGGGTATCCAGATATCCCAGCACAACGGCCACACCCCGGAGATAAAGGTCGCCGAGGACGGCCAGACCGCCGAGGGCACCTGGTATCTGCACGACTACCTCATCGTTCCCCTGCCGAAGCATGAGTTCGGCATCCGCGGCACTGCCATCTACACCATCGGCTATGTCCGCGTGGACGGCGCCTGGAAGATAGGCAGCATCGGCTACAAGCGTATCTACGAGGAGAGCTGGCTGCGCGACGATCCCAGCAAGCCCCACCGCATCACCGAGAACATGTTCACCTTCACCGGCGAGCACAAGGGCTCCGTCACCATCCAGGGCGACAAGGAACTCAAGAAGTAAGCGGCAAAAAGCAATAAAAATCCCGCGCCGACAGGCGCGGGATTTTTATATGTTATTGAATCGTCACACCGGCTTATCCGAAGAAGTCGATTATCTGGCCGACGAGGACGACAGCCATGCCGATGGGGGTGACGAACTTGAAGCAGAAGTTGAAGAAGCCGTAACCCCAGAACTTGTGGCCGCTGGCCTCGCACTCCGGCACGATCAGGTCTTTCGTCTTCCACTTCCAGCCTATGAGCAAGGCCATCACCAGCGCGCCTAGCGGCATCAGTATGCCCTCGGAGATAACGTCGAAGAAGTCAAGCCAGCTGTCGATGAACATCGGGATCTCGCCCGCCATCAGCTGGTCGATGCTCATGCCGAAGAAGGTGTACGGAGCGGGAACCGCACCCGCGACACCGGTCACGCCGCCGCCAATGGCGTCGAGCGCGACGGGCAGACCGACGATGAGAGAGAGGACGGCCGCAACGCACATTGTGCTAGTACGGTTGACCTTTTTGCCCTTCTCGCGTCCGGCGTCGATGCGCCAGGTGACGATGGCCTCGAACAGGGAGATGGACGAGGTGACCGCCGCGATGAACACGAGGAAGTAGAACATGAAGCCGACGAAGCTGCCAAAGCTGCCCATGCTCAGGAAGACGTTCTGCATGGTGTTGAACAGCAGGCCGGGGCCCTGGTTGTACTCCATGCCGAAGGCCGCGCAGGCCGGGAGAACAGCGCAGGCTGCCATGACGGCTATCAGAGTATCACAGGCCGGGATTATGAGCGCGTTCTTCTGCAGGTTCTCCTTCTTATCCAGGTAGGAGCCGTAGGAGATTATGGCGCCCATGCCAAGCGACAGTGAGAAGAACATCTGGCCTGCCGCCTTAGACAACACTTCTAAGAATCCGGAGAAAGAGGATATGGGCTCGAAGTTCGGGGTGAGCATATCCTTGTAGCCCTGGCCGGCGCCCGGCTGGAACGCAACGTAGATGATGACGAACAGGAGCATGAAGAACAGCGCGGGCATTGCGACCGTGCAGAACTTCTCGATGCCGCCCTGTATGCCGCCCATGACGATGACGACGTTGCAGACTATGAACAGCACGTGGAAGAAGACCATGCCGCTGTAGTCGTGGAGTATGTATCCGAAGAAGTTGCCGCTCTGTCCGGCAAAGCCGTCCACACCGAGTATCTGCAGTATGAAGCCGAACATGTAGCGCATGACGAGTCCGCCGAGGACGTTGTAGAACGCCAGCAGACAGAACGCCGCAAGTATGCCCAGCAGGCCTATCCACTTGTACTTCTTGCCGAGCTTGGCATAAGCGCCGACGGCGCCGAGGCCGGTCTTGCGGCCGATGGACAGCTCGCCGAGCATGACGACCACGCCGACGAAGATGACCAGGAGCAGGTAGATAACCAGGAACGCGAAGCCGCCGTAGCTGCCCATCTTGTACGGGAAGCCCCAAATGTTGCCAAGGCCGACCGCCGAGCCGACGGCCGCCATCAGGAAACCAAAGTTGGAGCCCCATGAACCACGATCATGTTCCATGTGCTGAGAATGTTCAGACATTGATTTTCCCTCCCATATTTAATTTTCCGGCGGCGCTCCCACGCCGGCCGGTTCTCCCTATCCACGGTGGACGGACATTTGCGTCGTCCCCGTATTTATAATTTACACTAAAATGCCGGAGTTTACAAGTCTTTCATCATCCACTTGTAACAATTTATTCATTTTTGCTCAAAAGTAGTTCGATAAGTGGACTGAAATTGGGCATTACTTGTGCAATCTGCTCAATCGTCAAAGCTTTGACTGGTTAATTTTTAAACCGCTGACGAAGGAAATTACAAATTATCTCAAAATCCCTTCACACTGATTCTGGACAGACCATCTCCGCAAACAATCCGCGCTTGACTTTGCCGGTTAATATTGTATAATTAGAGAACCGGCAACTTTTTGGCCGGATTGGTAACTTAGGAGGAATCCAAAAATGACATATGAGATGGACATCGCCGGATTACAGCGAGAGCTTCCGCTCTGCCGCGTCACGGACGACCTGTACATCGGCGCATTCGTGATGTTCGGGGATGTCGAGCTTACGGTGCACTGTGCCGCAGAGCTGCTCAAGAGAGCGCCTGAGTACGACTACATCATAGCCCCCGAGGCCAAGGCCATACCGCTGCTCTATGAGATGGCCAGGCAGTCCGGCGCGGAGAAGTACTTCCTCGCCAGGAAGGGCGCCAAGGCCTACATGACCGGAGTGTTCGAGGTCGAGGTGCGTTCGATAACCACGATGCACATCCAGAAGCTGGTCATAGACACCGAGGACGCCAAGATGATAAACGGCAAGCGCATGCTCATCATCGACGATGTCATATCTACCGGAGAAAGCCTGCACGCGATGGAGGAGCTGGTCAACCGTGCCGGCGGCATCATTGCGGGCAAAATGGCCGTCCTGGCCGAAGGCGACGCCTACAACAGGACCGATATAATCACTCTCGGCAAGCTGCCGCTTTTCAACGCGGACGGGACGCCGAAGGCCTGAAAAGAATACCCGACCGAGAGGCCGGGTGTTTTTCTTTAATCGGGCGCGCGGCCTGCGCCTTAGCTGTCCCTGCGTCGCAGACCGTCGAAAAAGCTGCGCAGGATCCGGGCGCACTCGTCTCTCAGCACCCCGCCGTAGACGGCGGGCTTGTGGCCGTAGCGCTCCTCAAACAGGTTGATAACGCTGCCGACCGAGCCGGTGTTCTCCTCCTTCGCGCCGTATACGACGGTGGATATGCGCGCGTTGATTATCGCCCCGGCGCACATGGGGCAGGGCTCGAGCGTGACAAAGAGCGCGCAGCCGGAGAGGTTCCAGGCGCCGAGCGCGGCGCAGGCGGCGCGTATGGCCTCGACCTCCGCGTGGGCGGTGGCGTCCCGGTTCTCCTCGCGCCGGTTGCGCCCGCGGCCGATTATCTCGCCCGAGGGCGAGACCACGACGCAGCCGACGGGCACGTCGCCGTTTTCTGCGGCCTCGCGCGCTAATGACAGCGCTTCCAGCATATACTTTTCATACTCCATTATATTTCACCTCGGAGCGTGATGTGTATGCTCAATATTTTACTCATCGGCGTCGGACTGTCAATGGACGCTTTTGCCGTGTCGGTAACAAACGGGCTGACGATACCTGGCTACAGAGCCGGGCAGGCCGCGCTCACCGCGGCGTACTTCGGCTTTTTCCAGGGGCTGATGCCGCTGCTGGGCTGCCTGCTGGGCAGGGCGGTCAGCGGCCTGGTCAGCGCATGGGGTGCTTATGTGAGCTTTTTCCTGCTCGCGTTCACCGGCGTGAAGATGATAGCCGAGGCCGCCTCCGGGCGGGAGCGCGCGGCGGGGCTGAGGCACGGACAGCTGGCCGCGATGGCGGTGGCCACCAGCCTGGACGCCCTTGCCGTCGGCGTCTCGTTTGCGTTCATGGACGCGGCGCTGCTGCCGTCGTGCCTGCTCATAGCCCTGGTCACCTTTGCCATCTGCTTCGCCGGCGGGGTGCTTGGCGGCCGCGCGCCGGGCATATCCTGCCGCGCGGCGGGAATAGCGGGCGGCGTCGTGCTCTGCTGTATCGGCGTCCGGCTGCTCCTCGAAGGGATAGGTGTATTGTAAATGGAATTTTTATACGCGCTTGAAAGCATAAGGAACCCGGTCTGCGACGCAATTATGTCTGTCGTCACCCAGCTCGGCGGCGAGATGGTCTACATGGCTGTCGCCATCGTGGCCTTCTGGTGCGTCAGCAAGGGGCTGGGCTATTACATACTCACCGTGGGCTTTGCCGGGACGGTGCTCAACCAGTTCCTGAAGATAACCTGCCGCATACCCAGACCCTGGGTGCAGGACCCCGACTTCACCATAGTCGAGAGTGCGCGCGAGGCCGCCACCGGCTACTCCTTCCCCAGCGGCCACACGCAGAACGCCTTCGCGAGCTTCGGCTGCCTGGGCATGTGGTCGCGCAGAACGCTCTGGCGCGCGGTGTGCGCGGCCGTTATCCTGCTCATAGCCTTCTCGCGCATGTACCTCGGCGTGCACACGCCGCTGGACGTGGGCGTCTCGCTTGTCTCAGGACTGGCGCTGACTCTGGCGCTCTGGCCGCTGTTCCGGGACATAGAGTCGCACCCGGGGAGGATGTACGCCGCCATCGGCGCGATGCTCGCGCTGACGCTTGCGTATCTGCTTTATGTGGAGCTGTACCCATTCCCGGCGGACACGGACGCGGAAAACCTGGCCAGCGCGCTGGAAAACGGCTACAAGCTCCTGGGCGCGGGCGCGGCCATGCTGCTGAGCTATGCGCTCGACCGCAAATATATACACTTTGAGACCAAAGCCCCGCTGCCGGGACAGGTCCTCAAGTGCGTGATCGGTCTGGCGCTCGTCATGGGCGTGCGCGCCGTGCTGAAGGCGCCGCTGTACGCCCTGTTCGGCAACCCCAACATCGCGGACGCCGCGCGCTATTTCATCATGGTCTTTGTCGCCGCAGCGGTCTGGCCGATGACCTTCCGCTTCTTTGCGCGGGTGGGCAAGTGAAGGCGGAGCCGGGACATGTATTATTGTAATGTAAGGGGGCGCACACCGTGCCTGTGAATAAATATGAGGCCTTCATGCGCACCGTGGAGCTGAGGAGCATCACTCGCGCGGCGGAGAGCCTGGGCGTCACGCAGAGCGCGGTGTCGCACATGATAAGCTCGCTGGAGGGCGAGCTGGGCTTCGCCCTGCTCAAGCGCTCGCGCTCCGGCGCATATCCCACGGCGGACGGCGAGAGGGTGATCCCCGCCATACGCGGCATACTCTCCTCGCACGAGCAGCTCTCGCAGACGGCGAGCGCGATACGCGGCCTGGACCGCGGCACCGTGCGCATCGGCACGTTCACAAGCGTGGGCGTGCACTGGCTGCCAGGCATCATCGCGGCCTTCCAGGCCGAGTACCCGAACGTGGAGCTGAAGCTCATGAGCGGAGACTACCACGACGTGGAGCAGTGGCTCTCTGACGGCAGCGCCGACCTGGGCTTCGTGCCGCTGCCCACGCAGATAAAGGGCGAGGTCACGCCGCTGCTGGAGGATCGGCTGCTGGCCGTGGTCCCCGCAGGGCACCCGCTGGCGGGGGCGGAGAGCTTCCCCGTGGACGAGCTGGCGCGAGAGCCGTTCATCGGCCTGCTGGAGACCAGCGACCGGGACGCGCGCACGGCGCTGGAGAAGTGCGGCGTGCGCCCGGAGATACGCTACACGACCAAGGACGACTACGCCGTCATAGCCATGATAGAGTGCGGCCTGGGCGTGAGCATAATGCCGGAGCTGCTGCTGAAGAACTGCTCCGACGGCGTGAGATGCCTTCCGCTCGACCCTCCGGCCAGCCGGACAATAGGCCTGTGTCTCCCGGACGCGGACAGGGCCGGCCCCGCCACAAGGCGCTTCGCCGAGAGCGCCTGCGACTGGGTGAAGAGGCATTTTTGAATCCGACGGCATTCAAATTTGCAGATTTCCGTAATAATTATATGTAATGCCTATTGAAATCCGCCGCGGAACGGTTTATACTGGAGCAGTAATGAATTTTGCAGGAGAGAAAACTGCAAAACCAGAATGAGAAAAGTTTGAGGGAGGAAACAAAATGAAGAAGAAGATCCTTGCGCTGTCCATAGCGCTCGTGATGGTGTTCGCCCTCGCCGCCTGCGGCAGCGGCGGCGGCGGAGAAGCGCTGACCTTCGTGACCGGCAGCGACACCGGCACCTACTACGCCTTCGGCCAGGCTCTCGGCGGCTACATCAACGAGAACTCCGACGTCGTCAACATCAAGACCGTCGTCGGCAACGGCTCTCAGCAGAACGTCGAGGACATGCACGCCGAAGAGGCTCAGCTCGGCTTTGTCCAGTCCGACGTCATGAGCTACGCCTACAACGGCACCCGCCTCTTTGTCGACGGGGAAGGCAATTCTGCGCCCGTGACCGACTTCCGCACGCTCGCCGCCCTTTACATGGAGCAGCTGCAGATAGTCACCCTCGACCCGAACATCAAGACCGTCGCCGACCTTGAGGGCAAGACCGTCTCCATCGGCGCCACCGGCTCCGGCGTGTACTTCAACGCCCTCGACGTCCTCGGCGTCTACGGCCTCGACCACGAGACCGACATCAACGCCGTGTATCAGGACTTCGGCACCAGCGCCGACAGCCTGCAGGACGGCAAGATCGACGCCGCGTTCATCGTCGCCGGCGCCCCCACCTCGGCCATCAGCAACCTCGCTGCCAGCCAGGACGTCTATCTCGTCAGCCTCGACCAGGAGCACATCGACGCCCTGATCGAGCAGAGCCCCTACTACAGCGCCAACACCATCGCCGCCAGCGTTTACGGCACGCCTGAGGACGTCACCACCGTCGCCGTCAACGCCGTGCTGATAGCCCGCGAGGACATAAGCGACGACGCGGCCTACGCCATCGTCTCCAACATCTTCAAAGGCAAGGGCAGCATAGGCCACGACAAGGAGAACGAGCTCGACCTCACCTTCGCCTCCTCCGTCACCGACGTGCCCTATCACCCCGGCGCTGCCCGCTACTTTGAGGAGCAGGGCATAACCGTGCCCACTGAATGAGGCTTTCGTAAGTAATCGCAGCTGCGGCGCCTGACGGCGCCGCATTCTGCGCTGAGGAGGTAAGTAATGTCCAAGGAAAAAGAGAAAAAAACGGCTTCCTCCGACGTGGTCGATGAGATCAAAGAGCCTCATTACGAGGCTCCGCACGTTCACGACTTTGACGGAGCAAGCTACAACATCGACGACGTCGACGTCGGCACCATGGAGGACGTCGAGGCCGTCATGCGCAAGTATGACAAGGAGTCCAACACATGCATCTGGACGGGAAAGCCGAAAATAGTCATCGACGCACTGATGGCTCTTTTCTCCATCTACTGCATCTGGTCCACCCTGTTCTGCAACTGGGACCTTGAGATCCGCCTGACCACGTTCCTGGGATGTATCATAATCCTGGGCTATCTGACCTATCCCATCAGCAAGAAGCACGTCAGGGAGAACAGCTTCCCCTGGTACGACATGATTTTCATGGCTCTGGGCGCGATAGCGTTCTTCTACTTCTGCTTCACGTATGAGGAATTCCGGCTGGTCATAACCAGCAGCGCGCGCATGACTCCGCTTTACGCGGCTATGGGCATTATCGGCATGCTCTCTCTTGTCGAGCTCTGCCGCCGCTGCGTCGGCCTGCCCATACTCTGTGTCGCCGGCGCGCTGGTCATATATACGTTTGCCAGCGGCATAAGCATCAACCGCTTTGTCTACATGCTGTTCTATACGACGAACGGCGTGCTGTCGCAGCCCATTCAGGTCTGCGCCAAGTTCATAGTCGTGTTCGTCATATTCGGCGCCTTCCTGGAGCGGACAGGCATAGCCAACTTCTTCATCGACTGCGCCAACTTCGTGGCCGGCTCCGCCTCCGGCGGACCTGCGAAGGTCGCGGTCATAGCCTCCGCGCTCGAGGGCATGGCCTCCGGCAGCTCCGTCGCCAACACCGTCGGCTCCGGCTCCATCACCATCCCCATGATGAAGAAGACCGGGTACAAGCCCGAGTTCGCCGCCGCCGTCGAGGCCTCGGCCTCCACCGGCGGACAGATAATGCCGCCGATCATGGGCGCGGCCGCGTTCCTCATGGCGGAGTTCCTCGGCATCAGCTACTTCGAGGTCACCATCCACGCCATAATCCCCGCGGTGCTCTACTTCCTGGGCATTTTCCTGGCCGTCCACCTCGAGGCCAAGAAGCTCGGCCTGAAGGGCATCCCCCGCAGCGAGCTGCCCCGCTTCGGCACCCTCATCAAAAAGATTTACCTGCTCGCGCCGATCGTCGTGCTGGTCGTCATGGTTAGCACCAGCATCAGGAGCGTCCAGTTCTCCGCGTCCATCTCCATACTCGTCGCCATCGTCGTGAGCCTGTTCGACAAGGACAACCGCATCACGCCGAGGAAGATATTCGAGGCTCTGTCCGGAGGCGCGCGCGGCACCATCACCGTCGCCGTCGCCTGCGGCATCGCGGGCGTGATCGCCGGCTGCATCCAGGTCACCGGCCTGGCCAGCACCCTCATCAGCGTCGTCGTCCGCATGAGCGGCGGCATCCCGCTGATCGGCCTGCTGCTCACGATGGTCTGCTGCATCATCCTGGGCATGGGCGTGCCCACTACGGCCAACTACTGCATCATGGCCTCCACCTGCGCGCCGATACTCGTCCGCCTCGGCATAGACCCGATCGCGGCGCACTTCTTCGTGTTCTACTTCGGTATCGTCGCCGACATCACCCCGCCCGTCGCCCTCGCGGCCTACGCCGGCGCGGCCATAGCCAAGAGCAACCCGATGAAGACCGGCGTCACGGCCACCAAGCTGGCCATAGGCGCGTTCGTCGTCCCGTACGTCTTCGCGCTAGACCCGGCGCTGCTGCTTGTCAACACCCAGGTGATAGACGTCGTGCTCATCTGCATCACCGCCGTGCTTGGCATGTTCGGCGTCGCGGTCTGCATGAACGGCCACCTCTACGTCAAGCTGCCCTGGTACGTGCGCGTCGCTTACCTGGCGGCAGGCCTGCTCCTGCTCGACCCGGGCATCGCTACGGACGTCATCGGCCTTGTCGTCATCGTCGGCCTGACGCTGCTCATGCGCTACAAGCGCCAGCGCAGCAGCCAGGAACCGGCTGCATGACCGACGCAAAATATGCAAAAGCAATCAGCCCCGCAGGCATATCCTGCGGGGCTGACTCTATATTCCGTTTCACTCGCTCACGGCAAGGAAGGCCTCGCGGCAGCGCTCCTTTGCGGCGGCGTGCGCCCGGCGGGCCGTCTCCTCGTCCGGGAACAGCCCGAACACGGCGCTGCCCGAGCCGGTCATCGCGGCGCCCAGCGCGCCGTTATCCAGCAGCGAGAGCTTGATCTCGTTCACGGCCTTCGCCGCGCGCGGCTCCAGCACGTCCTCGAACACGTTGTACATGCGCCGCGCGACGCCGGCCACGTCCCCGGCCTTCAGCGCGTCTATAAGCCCGGCGGTGTCCGGGTGACAGCGGCTCTTTCTCGCGTCGATGCGCGCAAAAAGCTCGGGCGTGGAGCAGGAGAAGTGCGGCATACAGATGACTATCGGCGTGCGCGGCAGGGGCGGCAGGGGGGTGAGCACCTCGCCGCGGCCTTCGGCCAGCGCCGTTCCGCCCTCGAGGCAGAAGGGCACGTCGCTCCCCGCGCGCATGGCGGCGGCGTGCAGCTGCCGCGCGCTCAGCGCTGCGCCGTGCAGCTCGTTGAGCGCGTTGAGCACGGCGGCCGCGTCGGTGGAGCCGCCGCCCAGCCCCGCGCAGACGGGTATGCGCTTGGTTATCCTTATGTGCGCCCCGCCCTCGCGGCCCAGCTCCTCGTAGAAGGCTCTCGCGGCCTTGACGGCGATGTTCTTGTCCCCGGTGGGGATGTACACGCGGTTGGTGTGCGCGGAGAAGTCGCCCGCGCCGGCGAGCTCCACGCTCACGTCGTCAGCGAGCGAGCAGCTCTGCATGACCATGCGCAGCTCGTGGAAGCCGTCGCCGCGCTTGCCCATCACGTCGAGGGAGAGATTCAGCTTCGCCCTCGCCCTTACCGGCGCGCCGCTCATTGCTCAAACAGCAGCGGCATGAGCTCGACGCCGGAGCCGAGGAAGGGGCCGTGCCCGCCGTTGGCCTCGCTGTAGCCCAGACCGGAGCCGGGCGTGAGCTCGCGGCTGTCGTAGATCATGAAGGGCACGGGCGTCGCCCCGTGCGCGCCGTTGCGCATGAACGTGCGGTGGTCGGAGAGAATGAGCACCCGGAAGTCCTCGCCGCGCGCCCTGAGCGTCTCGCACAGCGGCTTTGCCACGCGCTCGGACAGGCACTCCACGCTGTATATCTTGTGCTCGAGGTCGTGGTTGTGCGTGGCCTCGTCGGGTCCTTCCAGGTGCACGGCGGCAAAGTCATGCGTCTCGAGCAGGTCCAGCGCGGCCTGGGTCTTGGCCTCGTAGTCGGTGTCCCACTCGCCGGTGGCAGTTGGGACGGATATGGGCTCCAGCCCCACGAGCACGGCTATGCCGTGGCAGAGCGGCACGGCGGAGACCACGCCGCCCGTGGCGCCGTAGTGCTCCGTGAAGTTGGGCAGCCTGGCGCCCTTGCCCTCGGCCCAGAACCAGATGCCGTTGGCGGGCAGGCGCCCCTCGGCGCGGCGCTTTTCGTTTATCGGGTGGTGTTCAAGCAGGGCGTTGGCCTTTTCCATCAGCGCCAGCAGAGCCTTTGCGTTGGCGTTCCCGGCGGGGAGTATGCCGCCTATCTGCTCGCCCAGATGGTCGTGCGGCGGGGCGAGGACTATGCCGGCGATGTCGCCGTTTTCCTGCACCGCCAGGTGGCGGAAGCTGGAGCCGGGGCGGACGCTCATGCCTGCGGCCTCGGCCATGGGTCTGAACTCCTCGTGGCCGAACAGCCACTCAATAAGCTCGTCGCTCTCCTCGCCCTCGATGGAGCCGGCACTGTGCGACACCATCGTCTTTTTGGCGAAGGGCAGGCTCTCGTCCCCGCCGAGCGTGACCATGTTGCAGCGGTAGCAAGCGCCTCCCTCGGGCATGACGCCGCCGCTCGCGGCCAGCTCCAGCGGCGCGCGGCCGGAGAAGTACTTGGCCGGGTCGCAGCCGAAGATGCTCATGATGGCGGTGTCGCTGCCGGGGGGGAAGCCCTCGGGGATGGTCTGCACCAGGCCGAGCGTCCCGCGCTCGCTGAGCGAGTCGAAATACGGCTTGCTGCAGACCTCCAGCGGGGTTCTGCCGCCCAGCTCCTCCAGGGGGTCGTCGGCCATGCCGTCGCCTATGATGAGTATATATTTCATGCGTGTTCCTCCGTGAATCTGTGTGAATGTGCATGTCAACGTACACATCAATATATTATTATAGCGCATGTTTTGACACATTTAAAGTGTAAATGCTATAATAATGTCCAATTTGGATGCGGCATGTTTGTGAAAGATATAACTAATTAAGTGTTGAACTTCTCAGGGCTTTGTGTTATGATGCACCTGTATCTTAAACTATACCGGGGGGTGGATTGTTTTGCCCAAAAGCGCAAAGAAAGCACAGCAGGCTGCGGCCGAAGCGGAGCGCGTAAGGCTCGAGCTCGAGGCTCTGCGCAAGCGCATGAGCGCGGAGACGGAGGCGGATATGACAGTGCTGCGCGTGCTCATGGACGCTGAAAGGCAGGCCCGGGGCGTGGAGCAGGCGGCCGACGACTACGGCGTCGGCGTGGAGTGGAGACTCCAGGAGGCTGTGCGGGACATAGACTCCGCCGAGCGCGCCGAGGTAAATAAGCTCATTGAAAGCGACGCCGCCGAGGCGGCCAAACGCGCGGACGGACAGATCGCCGCCGAACGCGCAGCGATAGAAGCCAGGCGCGCGGAGATACTCGAGCGTTTCGAGGCACGCCGCGCCGAGTACGCGGACAAGGTCTTCGGCCTTGTGATCGGTGAGGAAGATGAATAACACCACCCGCCGCGCTATGGACATAGCCCTCGCCACCGAGGCGAGGGGCATGTACGCAGGACTACTGACGGCCGACGAGAAGCAGCGCATGGGTCAGCTCCGCTCGGTGCAGGAGCTGATAAGCCTGCTGACGCGGAGCGAGGCGTGGCACGACGCCGCGCTGATGCTCCAGTCGGGAGAGCTGACCGATCTGCGCTTTTCGGACGCTATAGGCCGCTGCGTCTGGGCGGATTTTGAAAAGCTGTACCGCTTTGCCAACGAGATGTCCAGGCAGTTTTTGAAGTTCATCACCCTGGACGTGGAGCTGCAGGCCATCATGGCCGCCCTGCGCCGGCTGATTTCCCCGCCGGCGGCGGAGGAGACTCCGGACTCGCTCCCGACGGTGCTGAGAGACATGCCCGGGCACAACCTGGAGCGGCTGCGCCGCGCGAGGACGTTTGAGGACATCTCCGCGGCCGTATCGGGCAGCATCTACGCCGGAGTGCTCACCACGCTGGAGCTGGACGAGAAGACCGGGCTTCCCAAGCTCTCGGACGCGCTTGTGGGCATGGAAGGGCGCTTCTTCGACGCGCTGAGGGAGTACATGCACACCGGCTACCACGGACCTGCCCGCGAGGAGCTGGAGAAGGCCGTGGAATTCCGCGCGGATATGCTGAACATCTCGTATATCATGCGCCTGCGCCGCTTCAACACCCCGGGAGAGCGCGCCGACAAGCTGCTGCTGCCGCTGCGCGGCTCCGTCACCGCCGCGACCGTGCGCCGCGCGCTGGAGGCCGGGAGCGACGCCGAGGCCTTCGAGGTGCTGCGCGCCAACCGCTCCGGCAAGTGGCTGCCGGAGGAGCCGGCGGCCACGCCTGAGGCCGCGATACGCAAGGCGCAGGAGGCGTACTTCAAAAAGGTGCTGCACGGACAGCTCAACCTCGCCGTGGTCTACGCCTTCCTCACGCTCAAGGAGTACGAGGGAGAGATGCTCCGCCGCGTCTTCGTCGCGCTCCGCTACGGCCTCGACCCGGCGGAGTTCATGGATTGACTGCCGCAATTCATATAAACACCTGAGCCTTTAATAAGGGGGGCAGATACTTGGCAACTGAAAAATTGACAAGGGCCGTCATATCAGGCCCGCTGACAGCAATGGACGACGCCATACGGGCGCTTATGCTCGACCGGGAGTTCCAGCCGCTTCAGGCCAGCACCACGCTGGGCGGCCGGGGCGAGCTGCAGATGCCGGATACCGACGACGTCTACCGCCCTGTGCTCGACAGCGCGGTCGCGCTGCTGGGCAAGCTCGGCGTAAAGCCGGCGTTCCGGGAGTTTTCCGGGGCGGGCTACACGCTTGAAAACTGTCAGAAAGCGATAGCCGATTACACCGGAGAGGTGGCGCGCCTGGCCACAAAGCGCAACAGCGCGCTCAGCCTGGCGCACGACGACGAGGAGCTCATAGGCCGGCTGGAGCCGTTCTCCCTGCTGGAAGTGGATCTCGAGGAGCTGCTCGACATGAAAAGCATGAGGCTGCACTTCGGCAGCACCGAGATGGAGTACTGGCCGGAGCTCCGGCGCGAGGCCGAGGAGGAGAACGGGGCGTTCCTGTTCCGCAGCGGCTTTACAAAGGAGAAGGTCTACTGCATACTGCTGACCCTCCCCGGCGAGAGCGTGCTCGCGGAGGAGCGGCTCTGCTCTGCGGGTCTGGTGCTGGAGGACTTCCCCAACGCCGCGGGTCTGACCGGCGTGCCCAGCAAGCGCATCGCCGAGCTCAGGAACGAGGCCGCGGAGGCTCGCCGCCAGGGCGAGGAGCTCACAAGGCAGCTCCAGGCGCTGGCCGAAAAGCTCTCCGGCGACGCGCTCGCGCGCTACTCCTGGCTCAAGTACATGAGCGAGGGCGTGGCGCTCCGCCGCATGGCCGGCACGGACGGCAACGTGTTCTACCTCTGCGGCTGGCTGCCGGAGAACGGGCGCGACAGCTTCAAGGCCGCCTGCGACAGCCTGGGCTGCATATGCAGGTTCGAGAAGCCCGGCGTGATGGACGCCGGAAAAGTACCGGTAAAGTTCAAAAAGGGGAGGCTTGCTCAGGTCTTTGCCCCTTTCGTGGAGATGTACGGCGTTCCGGCCTACGGTGAGGCCGACCCGAGATTGTTTCTCGCGCTTACGTACTGTCTGCTCTTTGGCCTGATGTTCGGTGACGTCGGCCAGGGCGTGGTACTGATTCTCGTGGGGCTGTACATGTATAAAAAGCGCGGCATGTGGCTGGGAGGGATACTCTCCTGTGTCGGCGTGACGGCTACTATATTTGGCTTCGTCTACGGCAGCGTGTTCGGCAACGAGCACCTTCTCCCCGGCTTCAAGGTACTGGAGGGGAACGGCGTCGTGACCATCCTGCTTGTCACTGCGGGCGTGGGAGTCGTGCTCATATTGCTCACGGGCGTGCTGAACATAATGGCGGGCTTCCGCCAGAGGGACTACCGCAAGGCGCTGTTCTCCGCCAACGGTGTCACGGGCGTGCTGTTCCTGGCTCTGCTGGTCGGCGGGGCGGGGCTCACGCTGGGGCTGGGCATCCCCGTGCTCTCCAGCACGGCCTACTGGATAGTCCTCGCGGCGCTGCTGCTGAGCATCTGGTTCGGAGAGCTCATCGTGCACCTGCTGCACCTCGAGCACGGTCACCACGAGCACAAGAGCGTGGGCATGATGATACTCGAGGGCTTCTTCGAGCTGTTTGAGAGCTTCCTCTCGTGGCTCTCCAACTGCCTCTCCTTCCTGCGTGTCGGCACCTACGCCGTCTGCCACGCGATAATGATGATGATAGTCTACAACCTCTCGGCTCAGTCCGACGGAGGCTACAGCATCTTCGGCCTGGTAATAGGCAACGTGATCGTCATGTTCATCGAGGCCGCGCTGGTCTGCATCCAGTCGCTCAGGCTGGAGTTCTACGAGCTGTTCAGCCGCTTCTACACCGGCCGCGGCATCCCGTTCGAGCCCGTGTCCGTGGACTACGGCGCGGGACACGCCGCCTGAAAACCCCGACAGCGTCATTATAAAATAAAAATATCCAATAACGTGGAGGTATTCAAAATGCTTATCATTGTTGCTGCTCTCGCCGCCCTCGCGGTCATAATCGTGCCCCTCGTACTCATCAACCGCCGCGCCAAGGCGGGCAAGAGCGTCAAGAAGCCGCTCTACGCCAACCTGGCCATGTTCTTCGTGATGTTTGCCGTGTGCGGCTGCGTGTTCCTGGGACAGGGCGTCGCCGCCGCCAACGAGGCCGCCGAGGTCGCTGCCGCCGGCGGCGGAACCGACTGGACCCAGGCCTTCGCCTATCTGGGCGCCGCCCTCGCCGTCGGCATCTCCGGCATAGCCTCCGGCATCGCCGTCTCCAACAGCGCCTGCGCCGCCATCGGCGCCCTGACCGAGAACGAGAGCACCTTCGGTAAGAGCATAGTCTTCGTCGGCCTGGCCGAGGGTATCGCCATCTACGGCCTGCTCGTCGCCATCATCATCCTCCTGTTCTGATGCGCTGCTTCTGCATTTCCGACGACCCAGACGTCCTCACCGGGATGCGCCTGGCCGGCATAGACGGCGTGGCGGCCTCCACAAAGCGGGAGGTGGACATGGCCATATCCAGAGCCTGCGCAGACAGCGGCGTGGCCGTCCTGATAGTCACCGAGGGCTGCTATGAGCTCAGCCGCGAGCGTTTGGATGAGCTGAAGCTCTCCGCGGCCAGACCCCTGGTGAACGTCGTGTCGGACAGCCGCACGGCGTCAAGCGGGTCGGACTCCATTATGCGCCTCATCAACGAGGCCATAGGCATCAAGTTTTAGGAGGCGGGCAAATGGAAGAAGTGAAGAAAAAGGGCAAGCTCCAGGCCTTTACCCGCGCGATACTCGACGCGGCCAACGAGCACGCTGACGCCGTGCACGCCGAGGCCGACGAGCAGGAGAAGACGTATATAGAGAATTACCGCGCGGAGACCCATGCGCGCAGCGAGCAGCGCCGCGCCATAGCTCAGGCGGAGATAAAAGCGCGCGAGGACAAGCGCGTGATGACGGAGACGCTCGCCGCGAGGCGCTCGCTCCTGGCTCTGCGCGAGGAGTGCGCGGGGATGGTAATAGCGGACGTCCGCGCGCGGCTGGCCGCATACCCCGGCGAGCCGGGCTACGCCGGCACGCTTGACAACCTGCTGCGCCGCGGCCTGAATGCGGTGCCTGACGCCAGGAGCGCACGAGTGCTGCTCAGAGGCGCGGACATGGCTCACGCGGAGCACCTGCGCGCCGCCGCCCCGGGCGTGGAGCTCAGCTTCGCCGAGGGCAAGTTCCTCCTCGGCGGGATGATGATAGAGTTCCCGGTGCAGCACCGCCGCGCCGACCTCACCTTTGACACGGCGCTGGAGGATTTGTCCGGCCGGTTCACCGAGATAACCGGCTTTGGCATGGAGGGTGCAGATGGAAAATAAGACGCCTTATTACATTTACGGTATAAACGGACCGGTCATACACGTGCGCGGCGGGCGCAGCCTGCCCCGCATGAGCCTTGTGTACGTGGGCGAGCAGCGTCTGTTCGGCGAGGTCGTGTCCTCCGCCGGCGACGAGAGCGTCGTGCAGATATACGAGGACTCCGGCGGGCTGAGCGCCGGCGAGCCGGTGTACCCCACGATGGAGCCGATGAGCATACGCCTCGGCCCCGGCCTCGTGGGCGGCATCTTTGACGGCATAGGCCGCCCGCTGGTGCAGATCCAGTCCATCGCCGGCGACTTTATCTCCAAGGGCATCAACATCGGTGCCCTGGACGAGAACAAGAAGTGGCCGGTGAAGATGCTCATACGCGAGGGCGACGAGGTGAAGGGCGGCCAGCCCTTTGCCGTCACGCAGGAGAGCGGCATGATAGAGCACCGCTCCATGGTACCGCCCGCGCTCTCCGGCAAGGTCAGCGGCGTGGTGGAAGACGGCAGCTACACCGTCACCGAGCCCCTGGCCTACGTGGAGAACGCCCTCGGCGAAAAGACCGCGCTTACGCTCAGCCAGCTCTGGCCCGTGCGCACGCCCAGGCCGTTCACCGAGAGGCTGCCCGTCGACCGTCCCCTGGTCACGGGTCAGCGCGTCATAGACACGCTCTTTCCCGTGGGCAAGGGCGGCTGCGCGGCCATACCCGGCCCCTTCGGCGCGGGCAAGACCGTCGTGCAGCACCAGCTGGCCAAGTGGTCGGACGCGGACATGATAGTCTACCTCGGCTGCGGCGAGCGCGGCAACGAAATGACCCAGGTGCTCGACGAGTTCCGCGAGCTGCGCGACCCGCGCTCCGGCCGTCCGCTGATGGAGCGCACGATACTTATAGCCAACACGTCCAACATGCCTGTCGCCGCCCGCGAGGCGAGCATATACACGGGCATGACCATAGCCGAGTACTACCGCGACATGGGCTACCACGTCGCGCTGATGGCCGACTCCACCTCCCGCTGGGCCGAGGCTCTGCGCGAGATCTCGGGACGCCTGGAGGAGATGCCCGCCGAGGAGAGCTTCCCGGCCTATCTGCCCAGCCGCCTGGCCGGCTTCTACGAGCGCGCGGGCTATGTCGACACGCTCTCCGGCGGCGAAGGCTCCGTCACCGTCATAGGCGCAGTGTCGCCCCAGGGCGGCGACTTCTCCGAGCCGGTCACGCAGAACACCCAGCGCTTCGTCAGGTGCTTCTGGGCGCTCGACCGCTCGCTGGCATACGCGCGCCACTTCCCCAGCATAAACTGGACGACGAGCTACAGCGAGTACTACAACGACCTCATACCCTGGTACAAAAAGAACTTCGGCGAGGACTTCACCGACCTGCGCGAGCGCATAATCGCGCTGCTCAACGAGGAGAGCTCGCTGATGGAGATAGTCAAGCTCATCGGCTCCGACATACTGCCGGACGACCAGAAGCTGGTCATAGAGACGGCCAAGGTCGTGCGCGAGGGCTTTTTGCAGCAGAACGCCTTCCACGAGCACGACACCTACATGGTGCCCGCCAACCAGATGGCCATGCTGCGCATAATCCTGCGCCTCTACGACGGCGCCAGGGCGCTGGTAGGAAACGGGATACCGCTGCGCCAGCTCATTGAGACGGGCATCTTCGCCACGCTCGAGCGCATGAAGTTCGGCCTCGGCGAGGGCACGAAGCCCGAGGAGTTCGAGCAGCAGGTGGACGACGCCCTGGAGCAGGTGCGCCGCGCCAACGCTTAAAGGAGGTGAGCGCATGCGCATAGAATATACCGGTCTGGCTGAGATAAACGGCTCGCTCATCGCCCTCGACGACGTGAGCGGCGTGGCCTACGACGAGCTGGCCGAGATCACGCTGCGCGACGGCAGCCGCCGCCACGGCCGCGTGATACTCATAGACGGCAAGAGAGTGGTGCTCGAGGTGTTCGAGGGCACCTCCGGCATAGACCTGAAGGACACGGGCACCCGCTTCCTGGGCAAGCCCATGACCGTGCCCCTGTCCGAGGAGCTGCTCGGCCGCGTGTTTGACGGCACGGGCAGACCCATAGACGGCCTGGGCGAGATCTACGCCGCCGAGCGCCGGGACATCAACGGGCCGGCCATCAACCCCGTCAGCCGCGAATACCCGCAGAGCTGCATCCTCACCGGCATCAGCTCCATCGACGCCACGTGCTCGCTGATACGCGGGCAGAAGCTGCCCATATTCTCCGGCGCCGGCCTTGCCCACAACGAGCTGGCCGCGCAGATAGTGCGCCAGGCGCACGTCATAGGCACGGGGGACGACGCCAAGTTCGTCATCGTCTTCTGCGCCATGGGCATAAAGAACGACACCGCCGACTTCTTCCGCCGCGACTTCTCGGAGTCCGGCGCGCTCGGCCGCACGGTCATGTTCCTGAACATGGCCTCCGACCCCATCATAGAGCGTATCCTCGCGCCGCGCTGCGCCCTGACGGCGGCGGAGTACCTGGCCTTCGACCTCGGCTATCACGTCCTGGTCGTCATGACCGACATGACCTTCTACTGCGAGGCTCTGCGTGAGTTCTCCAGCTCCAAGGGCGAGATACCCTCGCGAAAGGGCTATCCGAGCTACATGTACTCCGACCTGGCCAGCATCTACGAGCGCGCGGGACTCATCCACGGCAAGCCCGGCTCCGTGACGCTGATGCCCATACTCACCATGCCCGGCGACGACATCTCGCACCCGATACCCGACCTGACGGGCTACATCACCGAGGGGCAGATAGTCCTCTCGCGCGACCTGGCGCAGAAGGGCATATACCCGCCCGTCGGCATCCTGCCCAGCCTCAGCCGACTCATGAAGGACGGCACGGGCAAGGGCTTCACGCGCGACGACCACCCCGACCTCTCCAACCAGCTCTTTGCCTCGTACAGCGAGGTGTCCAGCGCGCGCAGCCTGGCCACCGTCATAGGCGAAGACGAGCTGTCTGCCCGCGACAAGCTGTACCTGCAGTTCGGCAACGAGCTGGAGCACGACTTTATAAACCAGGGCATGTACGAGCCGCGCAGCCTGGACGAGACGCTGAACATGGGCTGGAAGCTGCTGAGCATACTGCCCAGGAGCGAGCTGTCGCGCGTCTCCGACAAGGTGCTGGATCAGCACTACACGGCACGGCTAACTAATTAGGCGCATTGCGCCGGAGGGAGGCGATACCTTGCCGCAGACAGCGCCCACAAAAAGCAACCTCAACGCAGCCAAGCGCTCCCGCACTCTGGCCTCGACGGGCTATGAGCTGATGGACCGCAAGCGCAACATACTCATACGCGAGCTCATGGCGCTGATAGACGACGCCAGGGAGCTGCAAGACCGCATAGACGCCACCTTCTCCGAGGCCTACGCCTCGATGCGCATGGCCGAGATATCCATGGGCGGCAGCGCCCGCCTGGCCGCGGACAGCGTGCCCATAGACGACGGCTTTTCCCTGCGCTCCAAGAGCGTGATGGGCGTCGAGCTGCCGTACGTCGCGGACAAGTGCAGCGAGCCGGACGGGCCGCCCTACGGCCTGGCCTTCACCAGCTCCGACCTGGACGACGCCTACTTCAAATTCCGGGAGGTCAAGGCGCTCATATGCGAGCTTGCCCAGACGGAAAACAGCATTTACCGGCTTGCCTACGCGATAAAAAAGGCGCAAAAGCGCGCCAACGCCCTCAAAAACATAGTCATCCCCGGCCTGGAGGACGAGATCTTCCGCATCTCCGACGCGCTTGAGGAGAAGGAGCGCGAGGAGTTCGTGCGCCTGAAGGTCGTCAAGAGCCGGAACGAGAGACTGAAGGGAGAACAAAATGCGCAGACTGAATAAGCTTTTAGCCCTCGCCCTCGCACTTTTGCTCGCCTTTACGCTCGCCGCGTGCGGCGACTCGTTTGAAAGCGCCATGGTCCGCGCCCTGCGCGAGATGCAGGACGTGGAGAGCGTCCACGCCGATATGCAGCTCGACATGTCCTTCGGCGTAGACGTGCTCGGCGAGAGCACTTCCATGGACATAGCGATGGACATGGCCATGGACACCGCCGGCGACCTGACCAGCGGTGAGCTTACCATGACCATGCTCGGTTTTCCCATAACCGCTGCCTATATAGTAGCCAAGGACGGAGACGCCTATGACCTCTATACCTCCGTGGACGGCGGAGAGACCTGGCAGAGCCAGCTGGATCTGAGCGGGGAACAGCTCATGAACGGGGAGAACCGCTACAACCTGGGTACCGACGCGGGAGCTATGGTCAGCTTCTACCTCGAGTTCGCCTCCAACTTCGGCGAGGCGGTTGACGAGACGCTCGACGGCGTGGACTGCGTCCGCTATGACGGGGTGTTCCCCGGCGCGCAGCTCACGGAGGCGCTGGCCATGTCCGGAGGCTCCGGCTTTGCCGAGGTGCCTGAGGGCACTTCGCTGCCCGACGCGCCGATATCCTTCTGGCTGGACAAGGACAGCGGCCTGCCCAGGCGCATCAGCCTGGACATGACCGACGCCATGGGTCAGTACATGACCGGCCTGCTCGCCGACTCCGGCGTCAGCGCCGACGCCATGAGCGTGGAAAACATCGGAGTCACGGTCGACCTGAGCGAGTATAACAGCGCCCAGCCCATGACACCGCCTGCCGTGTAAGAAAAAGCCCGGAACCCGAGCCGGACGGCTTCGGGTTCCGGGATTTTTTATCTGCGCGCTCCGGCGAGGAGCCTGGACAGAGCGTAGTCCGTGAAGCGCCCGGCGGCGGGGCTCTGCTCGCCGCGCGGCTGGTACGCGGCGCCTATCTCGACGGTGTACGGCGGGTCTATGGGCAGCAGCACCGTGCGGCCCGAGCCGTCCACGTCCTTGGCGAGCAGGGTGTTCACCAGCGCCACGCCCAGCCCCGCCCCGACGAGGGAGAGCGCGCCGTATATGTCCGAGGTCGACGCTCTCCGCCGCACGCTTATGCCGCGCTCGGCCAGGAAGCGGGAGTTGTCCGTCTCCTCGCCGGGCGAGATGTCTATGTACGCCTCGTTTGCAAGCTCCGCGGCGGGGTAGCTTTCCCGGTTCGCCAGCGGGTGGTTGGCCGGGAGCCAGACGGCCAGGCTGTCCGAGGTCAGCGGCGTCCAGGCGTGCGCGCCGGAGCGGCGGCTCATGATGCAGAAATCGGCCTCGTGCCGCTCCAGCATACCGCTCAATACGCTGCTCGTGCCTTCGACCAGCTCTATCTCCACGCCCGGGTGCTCGCCGGAGAAGCCCGTGACCGCCTCGGTCAGCACGGGGTAGTAGGCCGGATAGGACATACCCACGCGCACGCGGCCGGTCTCCAGTCCGCGCACCTGCGCCGCGAGCTGGCGGCAGCTCTCGCCCCAGCGCGTCAGCTCGCGCATCGAACCCAGCAGCAGCGTGCACTCGCGCGTCGGCTCCACCCCGGCGCGGGAGCGGTTCAGCAGCCGGAAGCCAAGCTCGTCCTCCAGCGAGAGTATCATCCGGCTCATGCCGGACACCGTGTAGCCCAGCCTCTCCGCCGCAGCCGAGAGACTGCCCAGCTCCACCGCGAGCAGCAGCGCCGCACACTTGGCCGTGTCCATTTTTATGCCCCCTTACTTGACGATTACGCAAGTTAACTGTGATATATTCGCTATTTACTCAAAGTATATCAAGGAGTAAACTGCTGTCAAGGGGTGAAGGTATGAAGACAAGGCTCTCCCGGCGGGGCAGCGAGGCGCTGCTTGCCGCCGTTATAGTGGCCAGGAGCACTTCGCTGCTGCTGTTGAAGTTGGGATTGGCGGACATGGGCACGTTCACGCTTATGGCGCTGCGCTTCACCACGGCGGGAGCGATACTGCTCTTGCTGTTCCACAGGCGCATCCGCGCGGCCGGGCGGGCCGCCTCGCTGCGGGGCATGGCCATAGGCGCGGTGTTCTTCGCCGTCCTGGCCAGCGAGTCCACGGCGCTGCGGTTCACGGCGACGTCCATGACTTCGTTTCTGGAGAACACAGCCGTGGTCATAGTGCCGCTGCTGCTGGCGGCGTTCACGCGCAGAGCGCCCGGCGCGGTGTCGATGCTCAGCGCGGCGCTGAGCGTCGCCGGGGTGGCGCTGCTCACGCTGCGCTCCGGCGTGGGAGGCTTCGGACCGGGCGAGTGCATCTGTGTGCTGACCGCGCTGCTGTATGCCTGCGCCATCATCACCACCGACCGCATGAGCCACTCCGGCTGCGACACGCTGGCGATGGGCATAGCCCAGGTGTGCACGATAGCCGTCCTGGCGTGGGCCACGGCACTGATATTCGAGGAACCAACCCTCCCGGCGAGGGCGCGCGACTGGGGGATAATACTCGCCCTGGCCGTCGTGTGCACCGTCTTCGGCTTCACGCTACAGCCCGTGGCGCAGAGCGGGACTACGGCGGAGCGAGCGGCCATGTTCTGCGCGCTCAGCCCCCTGAGCGCGAGCGCGCTGGGCGTGATATTCCTGGACGAGCAGCTGGGACTGACCGGGGTGTGCGGCGCGGCGCTCATCCTCTGCGGCATACTGCTGCCGAACATCCTCGCGCTGCGCCATCGCCGCACGAATGGTGCGTGAAAGCGCGCCGAAGCATAGAATGACCCCCGTCGGCGTCGTCGCAAGCTGCATATCCTTCACTCCCGGCTGAAGCCGAGAGCTCAGTCATTCCGCTGCTCCTCCTCTCCCACGAAGTGCATTCTGCACTTCGTGGGTTCCATAGGCGACCGATGGAGATCGGCGCTGCGCTTCGTCGTTGCAAGCTGCATATCCTTCGCTTCGTCGTCGCAAGCTGCATATCCTTC
>OJQW01000074.1_pt1 | contig 62462 bp, 30 predicted proteins | sample 1599041 | NCBI WGS metagenome assembly OJQW01 (sample SAMN03922518, study PRJEB24848) | human gut metagenome | isolation source: stool sample | host: Homo sapiens | place: Germany | collected 2010-02
GCGAGTCCTGCATGACGTAGTTGATGTCCGTGCCGCCCAGCAGGGCGAGGCTGCCGCGGACGACGAGTTCGTCGAGCGGCCCCCGGGCCGTGGCGTCGAGATCGAGGTAGGCTTTTCCGTAGACCGGGGCTCCCTCCTTGCGGGCGACGTTCACGAACTGGAAGTCGGAGGCGCGCAGCGCGAGGTCGGCCTTCATCCGGGCGAAGTCCGAGAGATCGACGCTGCCCCGGATCGTCAGCGGATTTTTGTTCGGGGCCGTGATCGCGTAGTCGTCGAACCGTACGCGGCTGTCGGCGATGCGGATGGTGTCGGACGAGAGCCGGAACGAGGTGCCGATCATCGGCACGCGGACCTCGGTCTGCGCGAACCGCACGCCGCCGTCGAGTATCAGCCGGTCGGAGGTGCCCCGCACGTGCACTTTCGCCCCGAGGTCGCCCGAGAGGCGGAGCAGATCTTCGGGCAGAAAGATGTTGACCGGACGCAGGGGAAGTCCCGGAACCGAGACCGTCAGATCGAGCGGGCTTTCGCGGTCGGTGCGGTAGTCGCCCGCGACGGTCAGCGCCTCGGCGCCGTCCAGCAGGAGCCGTGCATCGGCCCGGTGTCCCCGGCCCTGACCGTAGAAGAGCCCGAAGTCGAGATTCCCGAAACGTTGTTTTGCGTAGGAGAGCTCCGACACCGATACGTCGCCCCGGAGGCACAGGCTGTCCGGCGCGAGGTGCAGCGTCACGTCGGCGCCCAGCACGCCGTCGATGGGCGGTGCCGAGGGGAGCAGTTCGAGCATCGAACCGATGTTCAGTCCGGCGATGTCGAGCCGGATGCCGTCGGGCGCGCCGGGGGCGGAGACGCTCCGCAGCGCGAACCGCTGGGTGCCGTGGGTCAGGTCGAGGTCGGCTTCCAGCCGTTTGTCGAAGCGGTAGACGAGGTAGTTGCCGGGATTGACCTCCCAGGGTTCGAAGCCGAAGAGCGGGTTGCGGGGCGTGACGCTCGCGCGGATCAGGCTGTCGGTCCACGCCACGTCGAACCCGAAGCGGAACCCTTCGCGGCCCGCACGGTTCTTCTGCCAGAGGTTCACCGTGCCGGTGTTGCCCGCCAGACTGCCGTACAGGGCGGCTTGCGCCACATGGTCGAGATTGCCGGGGGTGTTCGCCGCGCGGAGGTAGTAGGCCAGCCGTTCCGCCTCCTGCGCGATGCCGAGCTTCACGGTGTCCAGCACGATGCCTCCCGAGGCGAGTCCTTCGACGCGCATCCGGAGCGAGACGGGCTGCGAACCGTGGTTGCCGCCCCGGATTTCCAGCGCTTTGAACGAGGCTTTCCGGGTTTTCAGCAGGTTGTTCAGGATATTGTTCCGTCCGGCTGCGGCTTGCAGGTCGAAGTCGGGAAGCACGGGTTGCAGCTGCTCCATATCGACCTTCTGGAGGCGGATTTGGCGCGCCAGCGTGTCGGCGCTCCGGGTCAGGGCCGCGATCAGCGAGTCCAGCGGACTGTGCGACGAGAACCGCAGCGACAGGTCGCCGGACGACGCCTCGACCCGCGTCGAGGCCGTGTCGGCCGCGAACGAGAGGCTGGTGGCGCGGATGCGGTCGGTGCGGTAGCCGCTTCGGATCACGATGCTGTCCAGCCCTAAGTGGGCGGCATAGCTGCCGGAGCGGGTCGCCGATGCCTCGGCGTCGAGCAGGAACGAACCGCCGAGCCGCTCCGGGGCGAAGCCCATCTGTGCGAGGTTGAAATCGGCGATTCTGCCTGCGAGGCGCACCTCCTGCCGCTCCTCGGTCAGCGCACCGGAGAGCGTCAGCGACATCCGCAGGGCCGAATCCCGGTCGGAGAGGGCGCCCGAAAGACGGTGGTCTTCCAAATCCGCCTCCAGCTCGATGCCGCCGAAGTCGTGACCGCGGTACTCCGCATGGTCGATCTGCGCCCGGAGACTCGCCCGGGTCCGGGCTTTGAACGGGTCGAATCCGGCGCCCCGGGCGGTCAGCGCGAGGTCGAGCATCCCCAGTGAGTCGGACGGCAGGAAGCGGCCGGCCGGGAAGCTGTCGCACCGGAACTCGGCGTCGTAGCTCTCCTGCCAGGGATCGAGACGCCCGTCCAGAACGATGCGGCCGTCGCCGACGGAGAGCGTCGAGGCGACCGAGAGCGCACCTCTGTCCGCCGCGGCCGAGCCGCGAAGTCCGATCCGGTCGGGGATCGCCACCCGGCGGCGCAGGGCCGAATCGGGCAGCAGCTCCACGAGGAAGGCCATGTCGCGGAAGTCGCCTTCGAAACGGGCCGAAGCGTTCAGCGATTCGGGGTCGAGGAGGTTTTGCGCCCGGCCGTCGGCGGTGAAGTCGAGGTGCCCGGGCGACGATATGTCGAGACCGATTCGGCCGATGTCGGCCAGGGTTCCCGCCGCGGTCAGTTTCATCCGGACCGTGCGGTCGTTCAGCGCCGGAGGAATCGCCGCCGGGTAGAGGGCGGCGATCTCTTTCGTGTTCACCGCGGCCGAGAGGTCTGCCGATAGGGGTGTGGCAGGCTCCGTGTGCAGGATGCCGGGGCCGGCCGAAACGTCGGCCCGGAGCCGGGAATAGGGCGTTTCGAGTTCGAATCCGGAGAGCGAAATGCCTGTGGAGTCCATTTCGAACCGGCCGCTCGCGTTACGCACGGAGAGACCGCTGCGCTCGGTGAACCTCATCCGGCGAAGTTGCAGGGCGATGTCGGAGCCCCGGTTGTAGACCGAGTCGATCGTAAGGTCGAGGGCCGAAAGGGCGATGAGTGCCGGATCGAATCCTGCGGCGGGGCGGTGGCCCAGCGTGCCGTACTCGGCCCGGTTGTCCGTCAGCGCGACGCTGCCCGCCCGTACGGTCCACGGCAGGGAGGGCGCCGTGTCGCCGGAGGGTGCGGGTTCGGGCGACGCTTCCTTTTCGGGATCGGCCGGGGCGGTCAGGTAGGAGTAGGCGCCCCGGTCCAGCAGGATGCTTTTCACGTCGACCTGCTGGCTGTCGAGCCGGACGCGGCAGGCCTCGATTTCGCCGTCGGCGAGGCGCACCGTGAGTTCGGTCACGGCGGGGGAGGTGTGCATCCCGAAGGCGGTGTTCAGGATCGAGATCTTTCGGATGTCGAGCGACCACGCCAACGGAGCGGTGCTGTCGGCTTTCTCCGCAGGGGCCGATTCCGTCAGGTCGAGGAAGATGTCGCCGTCGGAGAGGGTGATCCGGGCGATGTCGGCCCTCTGGGCCTGGAGGTCGGCCCGGGTTTCCCCGAGCGAGAGCAGTCCGGCGGCGAGGTGCATTTCCAGTCCTCCCGTGGAGTCCTTGTAATGGGCCGCGATCCGGTCCAGTTCGAAACTGCGGACGACGACCTCTTTCCGGATCAGCGGCCACAGGGCCACGTCCAGCGAGAGCCGGCCGCAATCGACGAGCGTGTCGGCCCGGTCGATCAGCAGCGTCTCTTCGACCGTCAGCCGGAGCGGGAAGGCGAGGCGGATGCGGCCGACCGAAAGGTCCATGCCGAGCGCCTCGGAGGCGTAGCCGACCGCCTTGCCCCGGATGAAATCCTGAACGGCCGGAACGTAGAGCAGCGCGGGGGCGAGCAGCACCGCCAGCAGGATGACGATCAGTGTCCGAAGCGTATATTTTACGATTTTTCTCAGCATGTGCACAACGAACGATTCCGCCTGCCGCAAAATTCAAGCCGTTGAATGCCAGTCGTTTTTGTTCGCAGCTGCGGGAAGCGGATTTGTCCGGCTGCAAGTTACTAAAGCCCTGCCGATTGCGCAAGCGGAGGACTTCGGATAAACGGTCTTATTCTGGACATTTACGGTCTTTTCCGCTCGCATCTTACGGGCGCAAAGAGAACGCCGGCGCAAGCCGGCGTTCTCTCTTTCTCATCCCTTGATCATGGTCAGCAGCATTTTGAACCGTCCGACGGCTTGCAGGGCGTGAGGGACCCCGGCGGGCATGATGACGGCGTCGCCGGTTTTCAGCCGGAGCGGTTCGCCGCCGATCCGGATTTCGGCCTCGCCGTCCAACACCTGCACCAGGGCGTCGAACGGTGCGGTGTGCTCTGCGAGCCCCTGCTCCTCGTCGAATGCGAAGAGGGTGATGTTGCCGGCGTCGTTTTTCAGCACCTGTTTGCTTACGACGCCTCCGTCGGCATATTCGATTTTATCCGCGAACCGCATCACCGATGCCTTCGGGAACGTGTTTTCCGTCGTTGTTTTCATAAATCAGGTTTTTCATGTCTTCTTCCACGGTCGAAATGGTCCCGAGGCCGAATTTGTCGGTCAGCACTTTCAGTACGTTCGGCGACAGGAACGCCGGGAGCGTGGGCCCGACGTGGATGTTCTTGATGCCGAGGCTCAGCAGCGACAGCAACACGATGACGGCCTTCTGCTCGTACCACGCGATGTTGTAGACGATCGGCAGGTCGTTGACGCTCCCGAGCCCGAAAGCCTCCTTCAGCGCCAGCGCGATGCGCACCAGCGAATAGCTGTCGTTGCATTGTCCGGCGTCGAGTACGCGCGGAATGCCTCCGATGTCGCCCAGCGGCAGTTTGTTGTAGCGGTATTTGGCGCATCCGGCCGTCAGGATGACCGTATCTCCGGGCAGCGCCGAAGCGAAATCGGTGTAATACTCCCGCGAGCGCATGCGGCCGTCGCATCCGGCCATCACGACGAACTTCCTGATCGCTCCCGACTTCACGGCATCGACCACCTTGTCGGCCAGCGCCAGCACCTGATGGTGGGCGAAGCCGCCGACGATTTCCCCGTGTTCGATCTCCGTCGGAGGCGGGCATTTCTTGGCGTGCTCGATCAGTTGCGAGAAATCCTTCGGCCTGCCCTCCTTGCGGTCCGGGATATGCGTTGCGCCGGGCAGCCCGGCCGAGCCCGTCGTATAGATCCGGTCGGCGTAGGCCGCGTTCGGCCGCGGGGGCACGATGCAGTTGGTCGTGAAGAGGATCACGCCGTTGAAAGTCTCGAATTCGTCGCGTTGTTTCCACCAGGCGTTGCCGTAGTTGCCGACGAAGTGGCTGTACTTCTTGAAAGCCGGATAATAGTGCGCCGGAAGCATTTCGCTGTGGGTGTAGATGTCCACGCCGGCGTCTTTGGTCTGTTCGAGCAGCTCCCCGAAGTCTTTCAGGTCGTGACCGCTCACGAGGATGCCGGGGCGTTTGCCGACGCCGATGTTGACCTTCGTGATCTCCGGGTCGCCGTAGGCCGAGGTGTTGGCTTTGTCGAGCAGCGCCATCGCCTTGACGCCCGCTTCGCCGACGTTCAGGACCAGCGCCGTGAGCTCGTCGGCGCCGATGTCTTCGCGGCTGACCTCGGCCAGGGCGTTTTCCAGCATCTCGTAGAGCGACGGGTCTTCGTGGCCGAGGTTCAGGGCGTGTTCGGCGTAGGCGGCGGCTCCCTTCACGCCGTAGATGATCAGTTGTTTGAGCGACCGTATGTCCTCGTCGCGCATGTTCAGCACACCCACTTTTGCGGCTTCGGCTTCGTATTCCGACGGGGCGGGGTGAAATTTCACTTCGGGCATGTCGGGCAGCGCGATGCCGCGTTTCTCGGCCGTTCCGATCAGGCGGTTTTTCGTCGCCAGCGCTTCGGCGATGCGCATCTTCAGCGCCTCGTCGTCGAAATTGGCATTGGTGATGGTGCTGAACAGCGCGTCGAGCATCCGGCGGCTGGCGGCGGTGTCGGCGGCGCCTTTTGCGCGCAGCGTCCGGTTGACGATCGCCTCGCCCCGGACGGCATAGATCAGCACGTCCATCAATCCGGCGGTCGCGGGTTCTTTTCCGCAGACGCCCTTGATCGTACAGCCCTTGTTCATGGCCGTCTCCTGACATTGAAAGCAAAACATTCCCATAGTCGTATGTGTTTGTGTGTTTATGTCAGGAGGCCGTCAATTACCTTGCCAGCGATCGGGAACACGCACTTTCCGACCGGAATGTTTCGCTTTGCATGCAGATTTTCAGCCCTCGGCAGCCGTTGCCGGGCCGCCGAGGTTTCCTCTTTCCGACCGGATCGGCTATCGCTGATGCAGGTTCACCGTATAGCAGGTGCGGTTCGTCGTGGGCCGAGTAGAGACAGTTCTGATTTTAACGGTGTTTGACCATGTGTTCCAATGCCTCCATCTCCGTTTGCTGGCCTTTGTCTCCCTGGCTCTCCATCCATTGCAGGAGTTTGGCGCGCATCCGGGCCTTTTCGCCGGCGTATTGCGGGTCGTCGGCGAGGTTCCGGGTCTGGAACGGGTCGTTTACGATGTCGTAGAGCTCTTCGGCCGGCCGTTTCTGATAGCGTTCGACCTGTCGCCGGGCGAATTCGTCGGTGGCGGCCTTCTCCTTCCACGACATCCACCAGCCTTTCTTGGGATTCGTGGACATACATTTGAATGTGGCCTCGGGCGTGAGGTTCATGATGTAGGCGTAGCGTTCGTTGCGAATCGAACGGATGGCGTAATACTCCGGTCCGAAGAAGATTCCGCGGCTGGTCTGGATGCCGTATACCTCGTTTTTGAACGAATCGGTTTCGCCCTTGATGACGGGCAGAAAACTCCTGCCGTCGAGTCCTTCGGGGATCTTTCCGCCGGCGATGTCCACCAGCGTCGGGGTCACATCGACATATTCGCACATGGCGTCCGTGACCCTTCCGGGCTTCACCGTCCCGGGCCAGCGGATGACGAACCCCGTATGCAGACCTTCGTCGTAGCAGGTCCACTTGCCGAACGGGAACGAATAGCCTTGTTCGCTGGTGAAGATGAAGATCGTGTTTTCGTCGAGGCCGTACTTGTGCAGCAACGCATCGACCGCACCGACCTGGTTGTCCAGTTCGTTGATCTCCGCAAGGTAGTTGCGGAACTGCTTGCGCGTGGCGGGCGTATCCACCAGGTTGCAGGGCAGCGTGAGGTCGTCGGGGTTCCAAAGGCTCTGGTCGCCTTTGTTCCAGGGGTCGTGGGGCTCGGTCGAACCGACGTAGAGGAAGAACGGCTCGCCCGAACGGGCCACGTCGGCCAGAAACGGTTCGATCAGCTCGGGATAGACGGTGCGCTGCTGTTCGTTCGAGAGGTATTCGAACGGAAAGGCTTCGATGGGGGCGATGTGCCGTTTTCCTTCCAGCGCGACGCGGTAGCCCGCTTGCTTGAGGTACTGGGGGAGCGTGCCGACACCGTCGTTGAGCCGGGTGTGGTTGGGATATGCGCCTGAACGAACGGGGTAAAGTCCCGTGAGCAGGCAGTGGCGCGTCGCCGAACTCATGGCTGTGGCCTGGAAAAACCGGGTGAAACGCACTCCTTCGGCGGCCAGCCGGTCGATGTTGGGGGTGATGGCATCGGGGCTGCCGTAGCAGCCTAAATCGAGGAACCGGCAGTCATCGGCGATGACCAGTACGATATTCGGTTTTTTCGGGGTTGTGCCGGTTGCGGGTTTTGCGGCTTGTGCGATGCCGCCCGAGAGCAGGGCCAGCGAGGTCCCGAGCCCAATTTTTCCTGTGGGTGTCATTTCACTTCTCTTTGAATGTTGATGCGGGGGCGGCGCTCCCACCAGGCGAGGAGGCTCTTCGAAAGCTCTTCCGTAAGGCCGGGATGCTCTGCGGCGAGGTTTTGCGTCTCGTTGGCGTCTTTCGACAGGTCGTACAGCTCCGCATTCGTTCCGTCGGGGTTGACGAGCAGTTTCCAGTCGCCGCGGCGGATCGCCAGCGAAGGGCTGCGGTGATAGGCGTCCCGCGGGAAGTTGAACGATACGTTGCGGCCGAAATCCCACATCAGATCACCCTTGCGGGCCGAAGCTGTCCCCAACAGAGCCTTGCTCATATCCTCTCCGCTCGATCGGTAGTCTTTCGGCAGGGGAGCCCGGGCGATGGCGCAAAGCGAGGGCAGCAGATCCACGGCGCAGACGACGGTCTCGTCGTCCACCTTGCCCGGCGTGATGACGCCCGGCCAGCGGATGATGAAGGGCATGCGGATGCCGCCTTCGTAGAGGCTGTTTTTGATGCCGCGCAGACCGTTGGTGCGGAGCTGGCGGAAACTCGGCGCCGGACCGTTGTCCGACGTGAAAATGACGATGGTGTTGTCGCTCAGCCCCAGTTCGTTCAGGCGGGTGAGAAAACGTCCGATCTGACGGTCGTATTCCGCCAGCACCTCCGTGAAGTTGGGGCGCGATCCCCACGTGTTGTTGTGGTCCTGCGACTCTTCGTCGGGAACCCAAGGCGTGTGCATGTCGTCGGGCCAGAGGTTCACGAAGCAGGGCGTTCCCTGATGGCGCACCAGAAAGTCGAGCGTCTTGTCGATGAAGTAACCGGTTCGCTCCCATCGTTTTACGTCGTCTTTTTTGCACCATATCCAGTTCGAGGCGGTCAGTTCGGGCGCGGGATCGGGGCTCTCCCAGGTCGAGCAATATTCGTCGAATCCGTAGCGGGTGATCTGCGGTGCATCCGTCACGTCGCGTCCGCCTCCCATGTGCCATTTGCCGAAGTGTCCGGTGGCGTATCCTGCGTCGTGGAGGATGCGGGCCATCGAAGGCGCGTCGGCTGAGAGATAGTCGGCCTGCTCGCAGGCGGCATTGCCCTTGCGGGCCTGAAGGTATGTGTTGATGCCCCATTCCATCGGGAACATTCCCGTCGTGAGACCCACGCGCGACGGCGAACTGACTGGCGCCGCCGAATAATAATTGTTCATCACCAGCCCCTGGGATGCCAGACGGTCGATGGCCGGCGTTTCGATCCATCCCGTGTTGGTGCATGAGAGGTCGCCGATGCCCATGTCATCGGTGTAGATGATTATGATGTTGGGGCGCGTTTGGGGCGCTTTGACTTTGGCGGGCGTTTGGGCTGCGGCTGATGCAGCGGTGCTGACGCCCAGCAGTCCGGTGAGCAGTGTGCGGTTATTCATGTTCGGATATTTTGAGTGTTTGGTTTTTAGCGGGGGTTTTACTCGTGGTCGGCCACGGTTTCACTTGACAGCGCTCTGCGAATGCTTCCCATTTGCGGGCGAGTTCCAGAACCAGTCGGGGACGTTCGGCTGCGATGTCCCGACATTCGGTCCGATCGGTTTTCAGGTCGTAGAGCTCCCATGCCGAAAGCGGAATGTCCTGTTTGCGACCCTTCGATGCCTTGTAGACCAGTTTCCAGCGGCCCGATCTGACGGCCCGGTTTCCCTCGTGTTCCCAGAACAGATCCCGTTCCGGCATCGTATCGTCCTCGAACGATCCGGCGAGACTCGTGTCTTCGCAAGGCGTTATCGCTTTGTCCCTGTAACTTTCGGGATAATGCGCCCCGGCGAGATCGACGCAGGTGGCCATGATGTCCGGGAGCTGTCCCGGCGTTTTGCGCAGTTCGCCCCGGGCCGTAATGCCGGCGGGCCAGTGGACGATCAGGGGCGTGGCGATGCCTCCCTCGTGCACCCAATGTTTGTATTCGCGGAACGGGGTGTCGCTCAGGTGCGCCCAGCCTTTGCCGTAGGCTACGTAGGTGTCGGCGCCGCCGGCCTCGACCTGTCCGCGGCGCATCGGACGCCCGTCGCGGGTTTTGAAGGGGATCAGGAGGGTTTGGAGTTCGTCGGGAGCCATCGGGGCGAGGGTTTCGCCCTGGGGGACGCGGACCTTGAACGGGGGACGCTGCCGCTCCATGCCCTCGGCGCAGCCGCCGTTGTCTTGAAGGAAGAGGATGATCGTATTGTCCAGCATCCCCTGCCGGCGGAGCCATTCGACCACGCGGCCGATATTGCGGTCCATGCGCGATACGATTCCGGCATAAACTTCCATGTAGCGGATTTCGAAATCCTTGTTCTGCACCGTGCGCCACGGAACCACCGTTTCGTCGGTTGAAAGCGCCCAGGACGGGTCGAGCAGCCCTGACTGCCGCATCCGGTGGTATTTCTCGCGTCTGAGTTCATCCCAGCCCTTGTCGAAGACGCCGTGATAAGAGGCGGCCTCTTCTTCCGGAACCTGCATCGGCCAATGGGCTGCCGTGAAGGCCATATACATGAAAAACGGCTTTCCGGCCTGCCGGTCGTGGTGCGTGGCGAGAAATTGCAGGGCGTTGTCGGCAATGGCGTCGGTGTAATAGAACGTTTCTGGACGGTAGGCCGGATCGTTTTCCGGAGTGATGTAGTCGTTGCCCCGGCAGAGCGTCGCCGGATCGTAATAGCTGCCGCCGCCCATGATGGTCCCGTAAAAGAGGTCGAATCCGCGCTGCAACGGCCAGTTGTCCTTCGCGCCGGAGGGCGAAAGCTGGTTGGTTACATGCCATTTGCCCACGGCGTAGGTCGCATACCCGGCCGTGCGCAGAACCTCGGCTATCGTCACGCAGCGGTCGTTCAGGTCTCCGCGATACCCCTCTTCGCCGTGTTGTTTTTTGGCCATGTGCCCGATGCCGGTCTGGTGGGGATGCAGGCCGGTCAGCAGGCTTGCCCGGGAGGGGCAGCTCCGGGCCGTGTTATAAAACTGGGTGTAGCGCAGCCCGTGTGCTGCGAGGCTGTCTAGATTGGGCGTACGTATCAGACCTCCGTAGCAGCCGATGTCGGAATACCCCATGTCATCGGCGAGAATGACCAGGATGTTGGGTTGTTCCCGGGCTGCTGCGGGCGCCGCACAGGCCGCCGCTCCGAGGGCGGTCAATAGGATCGGTTTTTTCATAGGCGGTGTTTCGGTCGTTTTGCGATTGCAAGATAGCTATTCTCCGATTGTGCGGATTTCAAAAATTGCCCAAAAGAGGTGGACGAAATGTTCAAAATGCGCCGAAGGGCCGGATGATCAAATTTTTATAATCGTTGGCCATAAAATAGAAGAATCTCCGGGTCCGGCTGTCTATATTTGTGGCAGCGGCCGAAGACGGGGTGCGGATTCCCCGACTGACCTTCTTCTGCGAATTTATTCAATCAACAGCTATAAACCAAATGAAAAAAATCCTTTTTGCATTTTCGTTTTTATTGATTCTGTGCTGCGCTGCGACTGTGCGGGCGGAATGGCATCCTGCGGGGAAAAAGATCAAAACCCGATGGGCTGCCGAGGTCGATCCTTCGAACGTTCTGCCCGAATACCCGCGTCCTCAGCTGGTGCGGGATGCATGGTGCAATCTGAATGGGCTCTGGGAATTTTCCGTGACGCCTGTCGGGGCGGCCGAGCCGACGGAGTATTCGGAGCGGATTCTGGTGCCGTTCGCCGTCGAGTCTTCGCTTTCCGGCATTCAGCGGTCGGTTACGGAAAACGACTGTCTGTGGTACAAACGTACGTTCGAGGTGCCTGCCGGATGGAAAGGCCGCGACGTGCTGCTGCATTTCGGCGCTGTTGACTGGCGCGCCGATGTTTATGTCAACGACCGGCTGGTAGGACGGCATGAGGGCGGGTTTACTCCTTTTTCGTTCGATATCACTCCGTATCTTGCGGGCAAGGGGGCTCAGAAACTCGTCGTATGCGTCTGGGACCCGACCGACAAAGGCTGTCAGCCGGTCGGCAAGCAGGCGCATAAGCCCCGCGGTATCTGGTATACGGCCGTGAGCGGTATTTGGCAGACCGTATGGCTGGAACCGGTTTCGGACAATCATATTTCCGGCGTGAAGTCGATTCCCGATCTCGACGGCAACAATATTGCCGTAACGGTTTCGGCCCCGAAGGCCCGGATTGAAGACCGTGTCGAGATTACGCTGCTGGATAACGGGAAGCCTGTCGCCGCGGCTGCGGGAGTTCCGGGCTCTCCGGTCTACGTGCGGCTGGAGAACGCCAAACTTTGGAGTCCCGATTCGCCGTTCCTCTACGATATGAAGGTGGTGCTGAAGCGCGGCGGTAAAGTTTGCGACGAGGTGGCTTCGTATACGGCGATGCGCAAGATCTCCTATGAAAAGGATGCGTACGGGATTCTTCGCATGTGTTTGAACGGCAAACCGCTCTTCCATTTCGGCCCGCTGGATCAGGGCTGGTGGCCCGATGGACTTTACACCGCACCTACGGACGAGGCCCTGGCTTACGACGTAATCAAGACCAAGGATTTCGGGTATAATATGATCCGCAAGCACGTGAAGGTGGAGCCGGCGCGCTGGTATTACCATTGCGACCGCCTCGGTTTGCTCGTGTGGCAGGATATGCCGAGCGGCGACGGCGGTAATAAATGGGAGCCCGACACCTACGGCGGCGGTACGGACCGGATGCGTACGCCTCAGTCGAAAGCCGGCTATTACCGGGAATGGCGGGAGATTATGGATCATTGCATGTCGAATCCCTGCGTTGTGGTATGGGTTCCCTTCAACGAAGCCTGGGGGCAGTTCGATACCGAGGCTGTGGCCGAATGGACTAAAAATTACGATCCTTCGCGCTTGGTGAATCCGGCCAGCGGCGGCAATCACCGTCCTTGCGGCGATATGGCGGATGTCCATAGTTATCCCACGCCCCGCTTCAAAATCTTTGATATGCGCCGTGTGATGGTGCTGGGCGAGTTCGGAGGCATCGGACTGCCGCTCGAAGAGCATCTCTGGGTGAAGAATCGGAACTGGGGGTACATCCAGTTCAAAACGACGAAGGAACTGACCGACGAATATGTGAAATACGCCCGTATGCTGGAAAACTATGTGAAGTGCGGTTTCTCGGGGGCCGTTTACACCCAGACGACCGACGTGGAGATTGAGGTGAACGGGCTGATGACCTATGACCGGGAGGTTGTCAAAGTCGATGAAAACCGTATCCGTGAGGCGAACCGCAGGGTGATCGCCGCGATGACCGAAGAGTAATTCGTGTATCTTTGCAACAAACCGAACGCTATGAAACGATTGATAAGCATTTTGATTTCGAGTGCCGCCGTCCTGACTGCCGCGGCGCAGACTTCCCTTCCCGGCGAGGCCGATTACCCCGAGGTGCCCGGGCGTTGGAACGTCGAACGCATCCGGAAATGGTACGATGGTCTGCCTTGGCTGGTAGGCTGTAATTACTATCCTGCGACGGCTATCAACCAGATCGACATGTGGCAGGCATCGACCTGGGACCCCGAGACGATCGACAAGGAACTGGGATGGGCCGAAAGCATCGGCTTTAACACCCTGCGGGTCTATCTGCACGATCTGGTGTGGGCCGATGATGAAAACGGGCTGTATGAACGCATGGACCAGTTTCTCGACATCTGCGCCAAACACGGCATCCGTCCTTTCTTCGTCTTTTTCGACGATTGCCATTTTCCCAAACCGAAACTCGGCGAACAGCCTCTGCCGGTGCGCGGGTACCATAATTCCGGTTGGGTGAACTCGCCCGCGCGCGAGGTAGCCCTTCGCTATGCCGAGGGCCGGGAGACTTCCGAAGAGGCCGCCCGCCTGAAAGGATACGTACAGCGTACGATGAAGCGCTTCAAGGATGATGAACGGGTCCTTTGCTGGGAGCTTTACAACGAACCGGGACGCGGGGCCGGCGAAAACGGAAACATGGGCAATGCCGAAGGGTCGAAACAGAGCATCGGAGACAAGTCGAACAGACTGCTTTACGATGCCTGGAAATGGGCCCGGGAGGTCGCTCCTTCGCAGCCCGTTATGTCCACCTCGCACGGCGCTGTCGGTAAAGTGAATACCTATATCAGCCGTTCGAACAGCGATATGCAGTCGGTGCATTCGTATGAGAGTCCGGAGGTCGTGGAGCGGATCGTGCGTAATTACGGTGCCGACGGCCGCCCGGTCTTTATGACCGAATGGCTGGCCCGCCCGCGTGGAAGCCGTGTCGAGACCTGTCTGCCGCTGATGAAAAAACTGCACGTGGCAGCCATCAACTGGGGGCTGGTGGCTGGAAAGAGCGGAACCAACTGGCCGTGGAGCAGCCGTCGCATTCCCGGTCCGACGCTGGCGGAACGGCGTGCCGCGGGGGATGTGGTTCGTCCCGGAGAGCCTTTTCCGGAGCCTAAGGTCTGGTTCCATGATATTTTTCGGACAGACGGAACTCCGTTCGATCCCAGGGAAGTCGAGCTGTTCCGTGAGCTGACCGGAAAAGCGGAATAATTGGGAGTCCCCGTTTCGCCGGAAACGGGGGCTTTTTTGCTCGTGCGTCGGGAGTTTGTCGTTGCGGAATGACTTTTTCGTGTTTTTCTCTGCTGAATTTTTCGTATATTGCATAGCTTTTAAGTGAGAGAGACCGATATGGTGAAATGGGGCAGATTGCATGTATCGACCGCCTTGATGCTGTTGTGCTGGACATCCGCATGGGCCAGCAGGTTTTCGTTCCTGAAATACGAGGTTGACGACGGTCTGGCGAACAACTCCGTGCGATGTATCGTGCAGGACAGTATCGGCTTCATGTGGTTCGGTACGGCCGACGGCTCTCCCGTTTCGACGGCAAGCAGTATCGCAACTACTACCGGGACAGTTCCGATCCGGACGCCTTGGGCAACAGTTCCGTCTATGCCCTTTATGTAGCTGCCGGCGGCGAGTTATGGGTCGGGACTGCCGGCGGTGTCTATATTTACGATTCTGTTCACGACCGCTTCCGGCGTTTTTCCCTCGAAACCGAAAATCATGTGCTCGTCAGCAGCCGTGTGAACACGTTTGCGGATGATGGAGGCGAACACATCTGGATCGGGACGCAGGGGCAGGGCGCTTTCGTTTATGATTGCAGGGCCGGAACGTTGCGCCAGTCGAGCCGCCACGCCTCGATGGTTTCCGTAATCCGGCAGGCGCCCGATGGCAATATGATCGTCGGCTCGGAGATCGGAACGCTTTCCCTGTTCACACGGCAGGGGGACTTTATCCGTACATTTTATGCGGACTCCGGAATAGATGATGTCCGCAATGCCGAAATATCCGGACTTTGCAGCGTCGGCGACACGCTTTGGTTCGGATTGGGTGTCCGGGGCTTCCGGGAGCTCGTTCCCGGAGGAGCGGAACGAAGTTATGCTCCGGAGAAAACATCCGGGACTTTCAATGTCCAGGCTCTTTATCCCTATTCCGACAGGGAACTGCTGGTGGGCACCAACAGCGGGCTGTATTTTTTCGATACGTCTGCCAAACGCTTTACCCGGATCGGCGATGCCGATATTCCGTTCGGCAGCTACAACCACTCGGTCAAGTCCTTTTACCGCGACCGTGAGGGCGGTATCTGGATTGCGACTGAATACGGCGGAGTCTGTTATTTGCCGCGCCGTCTGAAAAAGTTCGAGCAATATCTCTCCCTCAATATACCCGAGACCCGCGGCGGGATGATCGTCACCGGCTTTTGCGAAGGGCGGGGCCGCAACCTTTGGGTCGGGACGGTTGACGGCGGGCTTTTTTGTTTCCACATGCCTACCGGGAAACTGACCGGATCCGATCGGATGCCGTTTATCGCCAATATCCAATGTCTGATGCTCGACGGGCGGAATCTCTGGGTAGGAACAGCCGCAGACGGACTTTATATCATCGATACGCGCACGGGAGCTGCGGAGAACCATCGCCATCGGCGCTACGATCCGACGACCATCGGCGACAACAATGTGACGGCTTTGCTGCGCGACAGCAAGGGGCGGATTTACATCGGTACGGCGTGGGGCCTGAACCGTTACGACCGCTCGACCGGACATTTTTACCAGGAGGCCCGGGCCAATAATCAGGCGAATGTTTCGGCTATGATCGAGGACCGGCACGGTAATGTCTGGATCGCAACGCACAACATCGGGGTTTTCCGCTATACTCCCGAGCAGGATACCTGGCGGGCCTTCGTTTACAACTCCTCGCAGCCGCAATCGTTGCGGGGGAATGATGTGACCACGCTGTTCGAAGATCAGCACGGCCGCATCTGGTTCGGCACCGAGAAGGGACTCTGTTATTATACGTACAAGAGCAACGCCTTTACGCAGTTCGATCCCGACGGTTTCGGCTCGAACAGTCAGCTGATTGCGGGAATCTTGCAGGACCGCGGCGGGCGATTGTGGGTGTCGGGCAACACGGGCATTTGTTGTATCGACATAGCCGCGAAATGCGTGGTGAATCGTTTCGGCCGTCTGGATGGTTTGCAGAGCAACCAGTTCAATCCGAATTCCTGTTTCCGGAATAAGGGCGGAAAGCTCTTTTTCGGGGGTGTCAACGGATTCAACGCATTCAATCCCGACCGGTTCCGCAATAACACGTACTGTCCGGAGACCCGGTTGACGAATATTTACATAAATAGCCGGGAGGCTGCCGTGGGAGACGATTCTCCGTTGGAACGGGCGGTGTATGACACGAAACGGCTGAAACTGTCGTATTCCCAGAATTCGTTGACGTTCGATTATGCGGCTTTCAGTTATCAGTCCCCGCGAAAGAATCGTTATCGCTATCGGCTTGTCGGGGGGCATGACGAATGGGTGGAGGCCGGGAATCAGACGCAGGTCTCTTACAGCAATCTGCCGCCCGGGAAATATCGGTTCGAGGTCGAAGGGACGAATAACGATGGCGTGCGGAGCCGGACGCCGGCGGGATTGGACCTGATAATTGTTCCTCCGTTTTACCGGACGACTTCGGCATATGTTTTTTATCTGTTGCTGGCGGCCGGATTGCTCGTGACTTTTATAGCGATGCAGAATCGGCGTCATCACCGTCGTCTGCGGGAATATGCCGTCGAGCAGGAAAAGGCGGCCTATCGGGCCAAAATTGATTTTTTCACCAATCTTGCCCATGAGATCCGCACGCCCCTGTCGCTGATCAAGGCTCCGCTGGAAAGCATTATCAAGTCCGGGGACGGCAATATCCAGACGCGCAATTATCTGGACATCATTGATCGGAATGTTGTCAATCTGCTGAATCTGATCAACCAGCTGCTCGATTTCCGGAAGATGGAGGAGGTGAATTATTCGCTGAACCTCGCTCCTTGCGACGTTCGGGCGCTTGTTGAGGATATATGCATACGGTTCCGGGCTGCGATCGAAACCAGCGACCTGCATCTTGAAACGGATCTTCCGGAAGAGCCGGCTCTTTACAATATCGACCGGGATGCGATGACCAAGATCGTAGGCAATGTGTTGGGCAATGCCGTTAAATATGCCGCGTCGCATGTCCGGATTCTGCTGGAGTGCGAGCTGGACGGGTTCCGCATCGAGATCGACGACGACGGGCCCGGTGTGGATGACAAAATGCAGCTGTCCATCTTCAAGCCGTTTTACCGGGCTGCTAATCATAAGACCGGGACCGGACTGGGGCTTCCGCTGGCGCGTCTGTTGGCGGAGAAACATGGCGGTACGCTTCGCTTGCTGCCGTCGGAACGGGGAGCCCGGTTCGAGATCGCCGTTCCGCAGAACGAAATGACTTCGCAGCAACTCTCTCCCCCTGCGCTTTCGGATGTTATTCTACCCGTAGGCGTGTCGTTCGCTCAGGATCGGGACCGGCCTGCGGAAAATCCGTCCAAAGAGGACGGCGCGGCCGTGTTGATTGTCGAGGACAACGAAGAATTGCGCGGGGTCATTTCGGATATTATTTCATCCTCTTATACGGTTCTGACAGCCGGCACCGGCCGTCAGGCGTTGGATGTCCTTGCCGTTGAAACGGTCGATGTGATCGTCAGCGATCTGATGATGCCCGAGATGGATGGATATGAACTGTGCGAATTCGTCAAATCGGATATGCGCTATTCGCATATTCCGATCATCCAGCTGACGGCGAAGGCATCCGTCGAGGACCGGATCAAGGGACTTGAATATGGTGCCGATGCTTATATCGAAAAGCCGTTCTCTCCGAAACATCTGTTGGTTCAGATCCATAATATTCTGGAAAACCGCCGCCATTTGCGGGAGGCGTACGGAGCTTTGCCGCGAATGGAAAATGTCCATATCGCCGGGACATCGCGCAAGGACAGTGAGTTTCTGGAAAAACTGAATGCGGAGATATTGGCGAATATCGGCAACGAGGATTTCTACATTGATAGTCTTGCCGAGAGCCTTTACATGAGCCGGTCGAATTTCTATCGGAAGGTCAAGGCGTTGTTGGGCGTTTCGCCGAACGAATATCTGCGTGTATTCCGTCTCGAACAGGCGGCCTCTTTGTTGCGTACGGGCGAATATGCCGTCAGCGATATTTACATGCATGTCGGGTTCAGCTCGATCTCCTATTTTTCCTCTTGCTTCAAAAAGCGTTTCGGCGTGGCTCCCACGAAATATATCGAGGAGCATGCGCAGGCCGGGGAGGAGCCCGGAAAGGGGACGGGCGCTCCATCGGAGCGCCCGTATCGCCGTTTCTCAGACCGGACTATTCGGAGGGAGTTTCCGGCTGCTTGTGGAGATTGTTTTTCAATTGCGGATAAGGGTAGTCGGCATCGCCCGCCTGCCACTCTTCGGAAGACCAGAGCGAGAATGTCGAGAAATCGCGCATTGCCGTGTCGTCCTTGGCTTCCAGCCCCATCGTCGCAAGGTGGGCGCCCGATTCGGCCGATGTGTCCAGATAAAAACATCCTGTCATGATCTGGTTGACGGGCGAGGTTTCTGCGGTGGCTCCGAGAATGGCCGAGCCGTTGGTAATCGTGCCGACGTTGTAGCAGTTCTTGATCGCGTTGGGCTTGCTGTTCTTCTTGTTGGGCTTGTAAGCGATGATACCGCCTGCCTGGCCCCGCGATGCCGAGATCGAACCGGAATTGTAGCAATTCTCGATGTAGATCTCCAAACCGCCTGAATGCCGCCGATGCCTCCTGCGGAGATGTCGGATGCGGTTACCGAACCTCCGTTCCAGCAGCCGGTGACATAGGAGGCGACCGTGGCGGAACTGAGCCCTCGGCCGAAGATGCCGCCGATCTCCTTGGTCCCCGAGACGGCTCCGACGTTGTAGCAATAACGGATGGTCATGCCGGTCTGGAGCGTGGCGCAGATGCCTCCGCCCCAGTTTTTGCAGTTCACGGCTGCCGTGTTGTGGCAGTACTCCACGACTACGCCCGTTCCCGGATTGACCCGGCCTGCGATTCCTGCCGTATTGGCTCCCGAACCGTTGATCGTACAGTTTTCGTTGGCGCAGTGGGAGATGAGCGTGCAGTCTTTTACATCGCCGGCGATGGCGGCAAGGAACGTGCTGGCGCTTTGGGCGCTGCCGCCCGAAACGGTGCATCCGGAAACGGTTCCGTATCTGTTCAGCAGTCCGACGATGGCTCCGCAACCTCCGGCAGTCGTCGATTTGCGCTCGATGTAGGGAGTGGAGATGCGGATGTTTTTCAGAACGACGGCGGTGCTTTCCGACCCTTCGGCCGTTTGCGAGAAAAGACCGGTCGGATCGGCGTTATCCGCGGCGGTGACGATGTTCAGACCGCTAATGGTGCGGTTATCTCCGTCATAGCTGCCGTAGAATGTCGGGATGGGGATGAAGTTGCCGTTCTCGGAGACCGCGAGATCCGAGAAGTCGATGTCTGCGGTCTGTCGGTAATGGTAGTACGTTGACGGCGACAGATGGCGGATGTTGTTCAGATGGCGCCGTTTGCTGATGAGGAACGGAGTTTCGGCACTGGCGCCGTTGCCGCTTGCGGAGTCGAACGCGGGATGGAGCGTGAAGACCTCGCTCTCACCGTGGATCTCTTCCAGCGCAGTCGTGTAACCTACTGTAACGTCGATTTTGCCCAGGTATTTGCGAATCGGATCGTCGAATGTCGGCAGGAAAAGGAAAACGGAGTCTTTTTCGCTGAGCGTGATTTCACCTACGGTTTCCCGGGTTTGGCTGTCGATGGCCTTGACCGTGTATTCGAGAGCTCCCAACACGCGCTTCCAGCCCAGGCTGAGCGTGTCGCTGTCATCGCGTAAGGTTACTGCGAATTCGTCCATTTCGCCGCGCTGGGAGACCTTCAACGTGTCGGTGATGGTGTATTCTCCGGTTAGTTCGTCGTATCCGGTCTTGACTACGACCGTGGCATGCTTCTCATTCTCCGTGAGGTTCGTTTCGCCCGTGATGAGAATGGTCGAGATGCCGGTGCCTTCGTATTCCGACAGCGAGAGCCACTCAGAGCCTTCGGTTACCTCCGCGATCCACTTCTCATTCTCGTCGGTGTTGATGGTGAGTTCCTGGGAAGATCGGATCTTGGACATTACCGTGGTGTTCATGCTCAGGATCGGAAGCCCCCTCTGGGTAACGACCAGTGTTTCGGCGAGGTTGTTTTCGAGACTGACCGTGACGGTGGCCTGACGCGGGTGTATGGATGTCGTATAGGGCATGACACGCACCATCAGTCTGGAGTCGCCCCGGTTGCTCGGGGGATTGACCGTACACCATAATCGGGCCTCTTTGTCAACGGTTGCGGTCCATGCCGTGTTGGAATTGACGCGGAACGTGAGGTATTCGCCCTGATGGGAGGCGGTTGCGGCTTCGGCCGGTTGTCCCTGTGTGTCGGTGAGTTCGACATAGGGATTCTTCACCGTATTGCCCGAGTCCTCGAACCAGTCGAGTTCTTCGTTGCATGATGCGGAAATCGCCGTGAAGAGGAACAGGATCGGGTATTTGAATGCGTTGATTTTCATATCGTTTGTTCTTAGCGGGATTCGACGGTTATTCTTCCGGCGTTTGGGCCGTATCGTCCTCGATGTCGGCCGTTGTTCAGCCCGGATTCTGCGGGTAGTTCGGATTGTGGATAATGTTCATCTCGTACTGCGGAATGGGCAGCAATACATGGTGAGGCATCAGGTTCGTTTCGTATTGCGTGTATGTGACATCGCCTTCGACCATCCGGGCCCGGAGACCTGTGTAATCAATGCCGGGCTGTTCCGGATCGACATAATTGCGGTCGGTCTGGATCATGCGGTCGATGGCGCTGAACAGGCGGCCCGTGCGCAGCAGGTCGAAACGGCGATGCCCCTCGAAACAGAGCTCCCGCAGCCGTTCGTCGAGAATCGCATCGACGAAATCGTCTGTCGAGGCGAAGTCGCCGACTTTCCAGTCTTCGAGATAGGAGGGGACGTTCTCCTTGTCCAGTCGTGCGCGGTAACGGATCTTGTTGACCGCATCGTAAGCCGTCGCATCTCCCAGGTCGAGCATTCCGGCAGCTTCCGCATAGATCAGGAGCACGTCCGCATACCGCAACAGCGGAAAGTTGACAGGCCGGTTGTCGGAGCTGAATCCTGTGTGATCCGGGGTTTTCATCATGAATTTGATGACGGTCCAGTCCATAGTATTGGTCGCGGCATTGATTCCTTTCGCATTGGGGATGTCTGCGTCGAGATTGCCGCTGTATACGTAGATGGGACCGACCCTCCAATGGCCGATATTCTGAATGAACCGGGTGTCTTCCGAACGGATCAGGGTCACATTGCCGTTCGATTCGAATTTCGTTTCATTCGTATGTCCGTAGATATGGAGCGCCAGATAGGCCGTAGGCCGCATGTGTCCTTCGCCGATAAAGGCCGTCGTCCGATAAAAATAGCCGTTGGTTCCTCCGGCCATCGGACCGCCTTTGCCCGGATAAGCCGAGCCGGTGCCTCCTATGACGAACGAAACCTCGAAAAGATTTTCCTTGTTGTATTTGTGGTCCACGGAGAAGATGTCGCGGTAATTGTCCATCAGTCCGATGGTTCCGTTTTGATTCGCGTAATCCATGACGGCCTTGGCGTTTTCCTTGGCCAGCTTATAATAGGTCCGGGCGTCGAAATCTTCGTATCCGGCTACTCCGTACTGCGAGCCGGAGGCCATAGTGAGGTAAATTTTCGAGGCGAGACCGTAGGCTGCGTAGAGGTGGCTGCGGCCTTGCTGGGCGGCCGTTTCGGGCAGATAGGTTTTGGCGAATTCGATATCTTTGACTATCTGTTCGTAGACCTCGGCTACGGAAGCCCTGCGCACGTCGGTGCGGGTGACTTCGTTGAACGAAGGTTCGACGGTGTTGAGGCGCACGCCGCCCCAAAGTTGCACCAGATCGAAATAGAACATTGAACGCAGGAAGAGCACTTCGGCTTGCAGCCGCTTCCGGCCTGCCTCGGTGATGCTCCCTCGGGGCATCTTTTCAATGTTCCAATAGGTGTCGTTGCAGCGGTAGATCCCTTTGTAGAGGTTCACCCAGATGCTTTGAATGCGGTTGTCTCCGGCCGTCAGCGAATAATTCGCCAGCCGGAGGAAGGAGGATTGCGGGGCGCGGCAAAGCATCTCGTCCGTGCCGATCGAGGTGAGCGACTGGAATATCCAGCCGTAGAGACCGTCGTGGAGCACCGAGTAGCAGTTTTTGACGGACATCTCCGCTTCGCTGTAACTCGAAAAGATCCGGTCCCGGTCTACTTCGGAGTACATCTCCTCCTCGAGGAATTTTTCACACGATGCGAACGGAATGACCGCAGCAGCCGCAAACAATAAAATCACTATTCTGCGTTTCATGGAGTTGTGTCGGATTAAAAGTTAAAGTTGAGTCCGAATGTAATCATCTTGCTGTGCGGATAGGCGTCGAAATCGTATCCGTTGATAATCGAACTGTTCATGTTCACTTCGGGGTCGCTGCCCGTGTAACCTGTCCAAAGCCAGAGATTCTGGCCGGCGAGGTAGACGCTGGCATTGGAGATGCCGATCTTTTTGCAGAATTTTGCAGGCAGCCGGTAGGTGAGTTTGATGTTGCTCAACCGCAGGTAAGATCCGTCTTCGAGGAACGTGTCCTGGAGGTTGTAATTGCTCACGGAGCCGGCGCGGGGAAGTTTGCCGTTGGGGTTTCCTGATCCGGGGATGGCGATCGGCAGGCCGTTTTCGAGAATCACGTTGCCGGCGTCGTCCGTTTCCCAGTCGGGGCCTACCCAACGGTCGGTCATGGTATGCATGCCGTTCGTGCTCGTGCTCATGTTTTCGCAGAACACACGTGTGGCATTGAGCAGTTTTCCTCCATAGCTGTATTGGAACAGAACGCGGAGGCTCAGCGGGCCGTAGGAGAGCGTCGTGCCGATGCCGCCGTAGAAATCCGGGTTGGCGTCGCCGAGAAGCACGCGGTCGTCTTCGTTGATGACGTTGTCGTTATTCTGGTCGATGTATTTCCAGTCGCCGGCCGCCGGTGTCGCGCCTATGACCGACTTGATGCGGTCGAGGTCCTTGTCCTGATATTGGAACAGTCCGTCGGTTTTATAGCCGTACCACGTGCCGAGAGGCTGTCCTACCTGGACGATCACCTGATCCCGGGCCGAATTGCGATAGTTGAGCGTGCGCAGGAAATAGTTGGTCGTACCGAGCGACAACACCTTGTTGGCATTGGTGGCGACGTTGAAATCGAGGGTCCAGCCCAGTTTTTTCCTGCCGCTGCGCAGAATCTCTGCATAGACGCTTGCTTCGAATCCCCTGTTGCGGACACGGCCGATGTTCATCAGCTGGGTGAGGTTTCCGCTTCCCGACGGTGCGACGGGTACGTTGAGCAGCAGGTCTTTGGATATTTTGTAGTAATAGTCCAGTACCAGCGATAGCCGGTTCTTCAAGAACGAGATTTCTGCTCCCGCATCGAATTGCGAGGTCGTTTCCCAAGAGAGACCGTTGTTTGCGACATTGGTGATGTAGAAACCTTTATCGACGGCGTCCGCGAAGTTTACGGAGCCGATGCCATAGGTCTGCATCGATTTGTAGAAACCGATGTTCTGGTTGCCTGTCTGGCCCCAGCTGGCCCGCAGTTTCAGGTTGGAAACCGTACTGTTGTTTTTGAGGAATTTCTCCTCGGAAACACGCCATGCCAGCGCTACCGAGGGGAAATATCCCCATTTGGCCCCTTTGGCGAAACGGGACGAACCGTCGGCGCGGATCGAGGCGGTGGCGAGGTAACGGCCTTTGTAGTTGTACTGTATGCGGGCCAATCCGGACATGATGCTCCATTTCTGCATGTATGAACTGGGGTTCATCAGAGTGGTTCCGGCTCCGATGTTGCCCAGGCCGAGCCCTTCGTAAGGGAAATTGCGGGCATTGGCGACGAAGCGTTCCAACTTATTGGTTTCGAAGGTCAGACCGCCCATGACGTTGAGATTGTGCCCGCGTCGTTTCCATTCGTAGGTCAGTGTGTTTTCGTTCAGCAGGTCGATCATGTCGATGCTGCCTACACGGGCCTTGCCGTTTGAAGCGCGGCCCGGACCGGTGTTGTATCCGTAGAACTGACTTTGTTTGACATTGTTGATTTTGGCTGCGAAAGAGGACCGGAGCGTGAGCCCCTTTACGGGACGGATTGTCAGCGTACCCATCGCATTGAGCCCTTTGCTGATTTTTTCCAGAACCGAATTGTCGATCAATGTGAACGGGTTGCTCACCTGAACGACTTCATCGTCGTCGGATTCGATGTCCTCGTCGGTGGAGTACAGCGTTTTGTTGGGACTGTATGTGAGCGCCTTGATGAAGAGTCCTGTGGCGGTGCCCACGCCCGAGGCCTGGGTCAGACCGTTGTGCTCGTTCCAGTTGGCCGACGCATTCAGGTTGAAGCTGAGCCATTTCCTGATTTCGTGATCGAGGTTGATGCGCCCGCTGATGCGTGAAATATCCGTGTTCTTCACGACGCCGAACATTTTGTAGTAGTTGAGCGTTGACAGATATTTGGTCTTGTCGTTGCCTCCCGTGATGGTGACCTGATGGTTGTGCGTTATGCCGATGCGTGTAATGGCGTCCTGCCAGTTCGTATTGGGCTGTTTCTTCCAGTCAACTTTGTTGGTCAGGCTGTCCGCACGAATCAGGTAGTTTTTCCAGCGCGTTTCGTCGTAAAGGTTGTTTCCCGTGACGGTTGCGGGATAGCGCGTTTTCTCGTTGTTGAAAATTTGCAGCTCCTTGTTGGACATGAGTTCATACTCCGTGGGACGGATCGAAACCGTGACATATCCCGAGTAGGAGACTTTGGTGGCGCCTTTCTGGGCCTGTTTGGTCGTAATCAGCACGACGCCGTTGGCTCCGCGCGAACCGTAGATGGCCGTCGCCGAAGCGTCTTTGAGAATCTCGATGCTCTCGATGTCTTCGGGGTTCAGCTCTGCCAGCGGGCTGGTGTAGAGACCCTGGTTGGTGCCGGCGATCACTCCGATGCTCATTTCGGTCGGATCGGCCATCATCGGGAATCCGTCGATGACGTAAAGCGGTTCTGAACTGGCGTTGATGGAACTGCCGCCGCGGATGCGGATGCTGGCGGCGGCTCCCGGGGCCCCGTCCTGTGTCATGACCTGCACTCCGGCGATGCGGCCTTTCAGCAGGTCTTCCACCGTCGTGCTGGAACGGCCGGTCATGTCTTCGGGCGAAAGGCTCTGGACCGATCCCGTAACATCGCTGCGTTTGGCCTGTCCGTAACCGATGTTCACCACTACTTCGTCGATCATTTTCGAGTCTTCGTAGAGGTCGATCACCGGATTGAGGTTCCCGCGGATGTCTATGGTCCGGGGTTTATAACCCAGGAACGAGACCTGCAAAAGATGTTTCCCTCTGGGGACTTCGAGGAGAAACTGGCCTTTGCTGTCGGTCGTTGTGCCACGCTGTGTACCGTCAATGAGTATCGTTACTCCTGCGATTGGCCGGGAGTCCGAGGCCGACCGGACGACTCCGGTCACTTTTGTGGACTGGGCATTCGCTCCGAAAGCGAGGAGAGCAAGGAACGCCAGCAACAAAAGTCTTTTTGTAGCATAGAATTTTGTCATAGGTCACAAGATGGTTGGTTTATTTGTTTTTGTGAATTCCCGATGGTTTGGGGAGGGGTACGTCCCGACTGACGGCTGTCCCGATTTGGGGAGCGCCCTTGTCGTCGAAGTCGATCTTCTGCATGTAGACGCCGTAGGAGGTATTGCCGTACATGTTGATTTCATTGCTTCTTGCCATGTATATGAGATAATATTCCGTACTATCGGGCGATGGAATTATGAAAGGATACCCCGGCCCGTAAATTTCGGCCTCGCGGTTCTGGGCCAGTACGGGGGTGGGGCGTTTCGTCCAGACCGACGGATCGAGCAGATCGCTGCCTTTGGGCGCGGATAGCTCTCCGATCGAGTAATAAGGGGTCCAGCTGGCGCTGGCCGAATAATAGATATAGGCTTTGTCCGTGGCGGCGTTGCAGAAGAAGAACGGCGATTCGTTGACCATCAGCGGATAGGCGATGCGGGTGTTGCCGTCGGGATTGATCCATTGGCACTCCCATTCGTACTCGGGTTTGGAAATGAGCACCCGTTCCGTGGCGAGGGTCCACGGGTTCTTCATGCGCGCGATGTAAAGACATTGCGTTTCGGCGAAGATTCGGCGGGTTTCCCAGCCGGACCAAAGCATATACCAGTTGCCCTCGTAGGGAAACACGTGGGCGTGGATCGCCCAGTTGTTTTGCGGGTCGGTGCTTATATGTCCTTTCATCCGGAACTGTCCGCGCGTGGGATCGGCCGACGGATTTGTCAGGACATAGAGCTGGTGGTTGTCCGTGTTGCCGTCGTCGGCGGCGAAATAGATGTACCACACACCGTCGATATTCACGATTTGCGGATGCCAGTAGTGATAGAGTTTGTATTCGGCCCGGACATCGCAGATTTCGTGACGCTCTTTGCCGTCGAAATCGGTGGGATCGTCCGAAACGTAGAGCACCAGTTTGCCGGGAGTGTCTTGCAGGTAGTAGTAGAGCCCTTCGTGATAAGTGATCGAAGTGTTGCTGTTGCGGGTGTAAATGGGGTTGGTGTATACGCTCTCCGGAGGCGTTTTCCCCGTAGAGGCGAAATCGCAGGACGCTCCGGCCCATAGGCAGAGGAGGAAGGTCGGGAGACGAAGGAAGAATGACGGTTTCATGGGTTCGGTCGTTTTCGGTCGGTGGTTTGGTTGAGACAAATTTCACAAAAATGTCCGGGCCGCATTTGTTATTTGTGATCAATTCCATTAAAAAATTGACCAAGTTTTGAGAAAGGGCCGTCGGGGGTCGGAACGGAAGGGATTCTAGATCGAGAGCGGCCGGATTTCCTCCGATTCGTTCGCAGGATTCCATGTCAACCGGAATATGCCGGATCGTTACGATTTTCCGAAGGAATTTTCCGGAGGTGAGTCCTTTTATTTTCGCCCGTTTTTTCGTATCTTGTACCGAATCTGCCGGTGACGGACGATCCGGCGGAAACCTCGGGAAAAAACCGCGCGGACGTGCGGAAACCGACCCGGGAACAGAACTTAAAAACAGATTTCATGAAAAGACTATTCAGAATGTTGCTGACGGCCTCCGGGCTTCTTGTTTTCGTTGACGGCGGTGCGGGCCGCGCTTCGGCCGCGGAGCCCGGGGCGACTGAAAACCGGCTGCCGGAATGGGCGCTGGGCGGCTTCGTCCGGCCTGCGGGCGCCAATCCCGTCATTCGGCCCGATTCGCAGGTCCGGTTCTATTGCCCGATGCGCAGGGATTCGGTCGGATGGATGGAGAGCGACACGTTCAATCCGGCCGCGACCGTCCGGGACGGGGAGATCTGCGTGCTCTTCCGTGCCGAGGACAATTCGGCCACCGGTATCGGCAAGCGCACGTCGCGGATCGGACTGGCCCGGAGCGCGGACGGTGTGACGATGCGCCTCGGGGATGCTCCGGTGCTCTTTCCGGCCGAGGATGCGATGAAGGAGTGCGACTGGCCGGGCGGTTGCGAAGACCCCCGCGTGGCCGTCACCGAAGACGGAACCTATGTGATGCTCTACACCTCGTGGAACCGCCGCATTCCGCGGCTCAGCGTGGCCACGTCGCGCGATCTGGTGACATGGACGAAGCACGGCCCGGCATTCGCCAAGGCTTACGGAGGGCGTTTCCGCGACCTGAAGAGCAAATCGGGGTCGATCGTGACGAAGCTCGACGGCGACCGGCTGGTCATCGCGCGCGTGAACGGAAAGTATATGATGTACTGGGGCGAACGGATGGTCAACATCGCCACGTCGGACAACCTGATCGACTGGACTCCGGAACTGGATGCGGACGGGAATCTGAAAGGGGTGGTCTATCCGCGCGAGGGTTATTTCGACAGCGCCCTGACCGAGTGCGGCCCTCCGGCGCTGCTGACCGACAAGGGCATTCTGCTGCTTTACAACGGCCAGAACCGGCTCGGCGAGGGGCGGGACAAACGTTATCCGGCGCGCACCTATTCCGCCGGGCAGATCCTGTTCGACGCGAAAGAGCCCGGGAAAGTGATCGGACGCCTCGACGTGCCGTTCTTCCGTCCGGTGGACGACTTCGAGAAGAGCGGACAATACAAGGACGGGACGGTCTTCATCGAGGGGCTGGTCTATTTCAAGTCCCGGTGGTATCTCTATTACGGCTGTGCCGATTCGCGGGTCGGGGTCGCCGTTTACGATCCGGCCGTCACGACGCCCGGGGACCCCGTTCCCGGATGTCCGGAGTGACGTTTCCTGCCGTCCTGAAAAAAAGGAACGATCCGAAAATCCGGATCGTTCCTTTTTTCATTGCACCTCGACGCGGGTGGGCGGCGGCCCCTGGTAGGAGCGCTGCATGCCACCGAAATCCAGCACGATCTTTTGAAGCACCGTGCCGGCGTCGCCGCACAGGATTTTCAGCGTGTGTCTGCCGGGCTTGCCGATGTGGAGCGTCGTTTTGTTCACGCGGCAGTTCCGCAGCACGCTTTCGTACCAGGTCTGCGCGTATTCGATCGACGAGGTCGAGGGGTTCATCACCGGACCTTCGTCGATGCAGACTCCGTACTGGGTTTCCAGATTCGTCGCCTCGTGTCCGGCGTATCCCCGGTCGGCGCTGATCACGAAGGTCGGCAGCACGTAGGTGTAAACGTCTACGGAACCCTGCTCGAACGTGTAGAAATCGTATTCCACGCAGGGCACTTCGCGCCGCCGGGTGTTCTGCTTCGGCATCGTCGGATCGCCCAGCTGGAGCGCCGCATTCTCGACGCCCACATTCGGAACCGGGCGGATGCAGATCGCGTCGTTCTCGCGCTTGCGGTGGAAATCCGCCGCCGGGATCGAAATGTATCCGTTGTGCTGTACATACACCCCTTGCAGCTCTTCGCGGGCGGGGGAGGCCGGGTTGAACACCGAAACCAGCACGCGGCGGCTCTCCCCGTTCGCGGCGGCGATCGTCAGACAGCCCGAAACCTCGTCTCCGACGGGAACTTTCGTCCAGTCCACCGACACCTCGATCCGCTCTTCGGTGCGCGTCGTGCCGGCCGTGCGGCTCAGCACGATCCACTCGTCGCTGGCGGAGGCGCTCCATTGCAGCGGCTCGCGGCCCTTGTTGTAAACGTCCACGAAATGGGAACGGCGCAGGAACGTGTCGAACGTCGGGAGCATGTGGAAACTGCGCATCCCTTTCATCACATCCTCGTTTTCGGCCTCGACCTCCAGCACGGCGCCGGGTGCGAGCTGTGCGCTCCGCAGTTCGGGCAGCTGGAAATAGGAGGCGGCGAATCCCTGGTTCATCGTCATCACGTGGTTCCACTTGCCGCCGAGCAGGGCGTTGTAGCCCGCCGTGATGATCCGCAGGCTGTCGTGGCACATGCGGCTTTCGGCGGCCAGCGCATCGGTCGCGGCACGCTGCTGCGTGGCGTAGCGGCGGTTCTGCTGTCCGCGGAGCACCATCCGGTTCAGCAGTTCGCACGCTTTCACTGGGTAGTAGAGCACCTGATAGAAGCACGCCCGGTTCGCTTCGGGCATCCGGTCCATCAGCGCTTCGGTCTGCCCGGCGATCCGGGCGTAGGCTTCGAGACGGCGGTCGGCTTCGCGGTAATTGGCGAACGAGAAGTCGGTGTCCGTGTTCCGCTCCTTGCCGTGCTTGTCCGTGGCCCATTGGTAGCCCCAGCCCATGAACTCGGGCTTGCGGACGAATGCGAGGTGGTAGAAGGTGTCGGAAATCTCCCGGAAAAGGTCGAAATACTCCCGGCCCAGCAGGCCGCTCATCCACTCGGCGCGGTAGTCCGCGGCGCGCCGGAAGTCGAACGAGTCGATGTCCCAGGCCATCGCCAGGAAGAAATCGACCGCGAATTCGCACGACTTGATGTCGCCGGCATTCAGCAGCCATATGCGGTCGGCCGTCGAATCGTAGGCTTTGCGCAGCTCCTCGTACATCAGCGTCGGCGAGGTGGTGTTCATCCACAGGTAGTCGTGCGGACGGCCCAGGTAGGACGAGTGGTAGTAGACGCCCGAACGTCCGGAGCGTTTCTGCTCCGCGGGGCTGCTCAGGCGTTTCATGTAGCCGTAGTTGTCGTCGGGCCAGATGATCGTCACGTCGTCGGGGAGCTCCAGCCCCCGGTTGTAAACGTCGAGCACCTCCTTGTAGGGTGTGAACGCCTGCGGAATCTCCTCCGCGGGTTTGCCCAGCACCTCTGTCAGGATCTGCCGCTGTGACAGCAGGGCCTCCTGCATGGTGGCCTTCCGTGCGTCGAGGTCCTCGCTGCCGGCCATCGCCCGGTCGTGCAGACCCCGCAGGGCCAGCGTGTAGACGTTCTCATAGGGAGCCGAGGTCTCGACGCGCTCTTTCAGCACCCGGTCCACTCCGGCGCGGTTGTTCACGTAGTCCCATTCGCCCATCGTCTTCGAATCCCATTCGCTGGCGGTGTTCAGCCCCAGCGGCTCGCAGTGCGACGAGCCGACGGCGATGGCGTAGCGGTCGGCGATCCGCATGTTTTCGGGAATCTTGTAGAAGGCCGTCGTTGCGTCGTGCATCGCCGGGGCCAGGTAGTTCGCTTGCAGGCGGAGCAGCAGCTCGCACACCTTCTCGTAGGTCTTCGGGCCGATGTTGCCCAGCTCCTTTTCGAAGTTCTCCTTCGCCCAGCGGTAGAGGCCCCAGTCCTCGTCGTTGATGAAGATGCCGCGGTATTTCACCGAGGGGCTTTCCGACGTGAAATCCCCGACGCGCAGCGTCAGCCGGTCGCGGTGCCGCACGGGGGCGTCGGCCCACCAGTACCACGGGCTTACGCCGATGGCGCGCGACACCGAAAGCAATCCGTAGGCCGTGCCGCGGCGGTCGCTGCCGGCGATGACCAGCGCTTTGCGCACGCCGTAGCCCGGATGCTCGACCAGCCGGATCGCATAGCGTTCCCAGCCGCCTTCGATGGCCGAAACGTCGATTTTTTTCGCCGCGATCAGTTCGTCGATCCAGCGGCTCTGACCGATCGTTCCGACGATCACGGCGCAGCGTGTCTTCGCAGGGAGCTCCTGCCCGGCGACGACCGGGATTTCGCGGCCCGTCACGCGGGCGACATCCGCGGCGAACAATCCGGCGGCGGTTTCCACGACCGCGGCGTCCCCGGCGTCGTAGCAGACGGCCGCACCGGAATCCGCGGCGACCAGTTCGAAGTCCGTGTGTGCGGAGGCCCGTTCGGTCAGCGCGACCTGCGCTTGCAGCGCCGCGGCCTGCATCCACAGCAGGGTTAAGGTCAAGAGGGTTTTTCGTATCATCGTTGTCTGAATTTTGAAAGTGGGAAAAGGCCCGAAGATTTCTCCTTCGGGCCTTTTCGATTACGCTACCCGACGGCCTATTCCTGTGCGCGTCCGAGATAGATTTCGTTGATCTGGATGGTATTGCCCGGGTTGATGCCTCCGTATTCCACTCCGCGGGCGCAGTAGAAGCCCAGATTCGGAGACGCCTGCTTGACATCGTTCCAACCGCTGAACCGCAGATAACGGTAGTCGTTCTCCGGGATCGGAACGTTGTCCGTTTGCAGGTTCTCGTAGACGTTCGGATCGGGAGTCAGCTCGACCCGTTCGGCGATGACCTCGAAGTTCGTGCCGTCGTTGCTGCCCTCGATGCGGTTGAAGCCGAACCAGCGGACCAGAATGTTCTTGTTGCCGCCTCCCTCCGGACGGTGGTGGATACGCAGGTAGTTGACCTTGCCCGGATTCTCGCCGCGGTCGATCTGGAACCAGATCACGTCGTCGGCGGAAAGGCCGTTTCTGCCCGGACGGTCCATCGACAGCGTCGTGCTCGCGTTGCCGTCGATGGCGGCCGTCGCGCTGCTTCCGATGGCGCTGTCGGCTTTCCAGCCGTGCGAGAAGCTCATCGACCATTTGTTGCGGTCCCAGTCGCCGTAGAACTCGGTGACCGTGACCTCGATCGACGCCTTGACCTCGGGGTGGTTTCTGGCGGCGGCCGTGATGGTGACGCTGCCGCTTCGGTGGCAGATCATGCGGCCCGTTTCGGCGTTCACCGATGCGATTTCCGGATCGGAGGATGAGAAGACCACGCCTTCGTTCTGGTCGAACGGCTCGACCGAGACCAGCAGGTTGTAACCGACTCCGGCGTAGGCATTCATGGCCGGGGCGGAGAATACGATCGACTCGATGTCGATCGGGATCTGATCGACGACCGTCACCGCGAAATAGGTTTCGATGCCGCTCACGTAGATCGAAATCATGGTGATGCCGGCTTTCTGGGCCGTAATGACGCCCTTGGGGCTGACCGTCGCCACTTCGACGTTCGAGGAATAGAAGAGCTCCGCCAGATCGGTGGCGTTTTCGGGCAGCACTTTCACTTTCAGCGCAACGTCCCTCGTTTCGCCGACCTCCATGATGAGGCCGCCGCTCAGCTCCTCGTCGAGCACGACGCTCTCTGCGGGAACCTCCATCGTTCCCGGTTCGGGTATGCCGTCTTCACAGCCGGCGCACAGCAGGGCCGCCGCGGCAAACAGACAAATGCTTATTTTTTTCATAATTTGAAAGTCGTTTTTTCGGTTGAAGATTCCGGACTCCGGCGGCGGACCGTGCTGCCGCCGGAGCCGGAAAGTTTATTCGTCGAGGCCGAGGTAAAGTTCCGCGATCTGACAGGTCTTGGCAGTCCCCGTGAAGCAGTCTTTTTTCCCGACGAATTTCAGGTAGCGGTATTTCACCGTGTTCGGGAGTTTGACATTCGAACACGTGTGGAATTTGTCGATATTGCGCGACCCTCCGTCGTTGGGGTCGATGCCCGGTTCGTTGTCGAGGTTCGGGACATCGACATCGGCAGCTATCTGCGTGAAACTTTCGCCGTCGTTGCTGCCCAGGATCGCCGAGAACTTTTTCCACCTGCAACTCCGGTCGGTGTTGCGGCAGGACTGGTGCATCAGGCGGAAATAGTTCAACGACTGTTCCTGCTGCATGTCCACGACGAACCATACCTCGCCGTCGTCAGTGGTCGGTTTGGTCAGACCGAAATTCGATCCTTTCACATCTTTGAAAACGCCGGGGTCGAAAACATTGTCGAACGCGGCCGTCTTGCTTCCTGCCGTACCGCTGATCGCACCCGAATTTGCGGAAACTTCCCATCCCGTGCGGTCGAGATCGCGGGGATCGGTGATGTTGACGGCGAAATAGGCTTTCTTGTCTCCCGCATTCTTGAAGTCATTCCCCTCGTTGCTCTTGGCGAGGATGACGAACGTGACCGTGCCGACGCCTTTGCAGGCGACGATGCCGTTTTCGTCGATCGTGGCGACCTCCTCCGGACCGTAGGCGACGTATTTCACCCCTTCGGTCTGGTTGGCGGGGGTAAGCTGGAGATGCGAATAGAGGTCGAACGTCGTGTTCTCCCTGAGAACGACCGATGCCGAGCCCTGAATGGCCGTGGCTCCGTTCTTGATCTCGATCTTTTCGAGCGCTACCGGAACGCCTTCGGCGACGGTCAGTTCGAACGAGGCCGAAACCCCGTCGATCGTGACGGAAATCGTCGTCGTGCCGACTGCGAGCGCCGTTACGAGACCTTCGGCGCTGACCGTGGCGACGGCCTTATCCGATGAATCGTAGCTTTCGGTGCGGTCCGAGGCATTCTCGGGTTTGACGGTCGCCTTGCCGGCGATGTCGAGCGTTTCGCCTTTGTTCAGCGTGACGCCCTTGGCCAGCTCTTCGGGCAGCGTCACCGATTCCACGGCGATCTTCTCGACCGTGAGGGTGAACTGGGCCGATTGGCCATCGACGGAGATCGTGATCGTCGCTTCGCCGACGGCGATCGCCGATACGATGCCCTCTTCGGTGACCGACGCGATCATCGGGTTCGACGAATTGTAGCTTTCGGTCTTGTCCGTGGCGTTCGAAGGGGTGATCGTCGCCTTGCCGGCGATGTCGAGCGTCGCGCCGAGTTTCAACGTTACGCCGTCGGCCAGTTCGGCAGGCAGCGTGACCGATTCGACGGAAATCCGCTGCTCCCGGACCTCCACTTCGAAGTGCGAGTGCTTGCCGCCCACGCTGATCGTGACCATCGCCAGGCCCGGCTTCACGGCCTTCACGACGCCGGCGTCATCGACCGAGACGGTCTCCGGGTCCGACGACTCGTAGGTCTCGGTCTTGTCCGTGGCGTTTTCGGGGCGTACCGTCACTTTGCCGGCGATGTCGGCCGTCTGGCCGACGACCAGCGAGATGCCGCCGCTCAGCGACGTGTCGAGTGCGATCGCCGAAACGGGAATCACCTTGTCCGTGTCGGAGCTGTCGTCGCAGCCGGCACCCAGCAGGGCCGCCGCTGCGAACAGGAATATGCTGATTTTTTTCATCATCGTAAGTTTATCGGTTTATACGGCTCTACCAACCGGGATTCTGCACCAGCACGTCGCTGCGCTTGATCTCGTCCAGCGGAATGGGATAGAGGTAGTTTTTGTTCTTGAAGGAGCGGGTCTGCAACTTCGTGCGGGTGTAGAACGCGGGCTGCGCCTGATCGACGTTCATGCCGTGGAAATCGCCTCCCTGACCGCCTTCGCCGGGCGCTTTGTCGGCGATCATCCAGCGGCGCACGTCGAAGTAGCGCTGTCCCTCGGTGGCCAGTTCGATGCGGCTTTCGCGGCGGATCGCCTCGCGCTGCAAGGTCTGGTTGCCCTCGATGGCGGGATTCAGCGCCTCCAGGTCGTCCAGCCCGGCGCGCCGGCGCACCAGATTGACGTATTTCAGCACGTCCGCGTTGCCCGGGTCCACCTCGTTGAGCATCTCGGCGTAGAGCAGGTAGAACTCCGCCAGGCGGAAGATGATCACCGGACGGTATTTCGACGTTACGGCGCCGGAGATGTTGCCTCCGTAGACCGTGCGGTTCATGCGCTTGTAGAGCAGGTAGCCCGTGAGCGGGGCGCCGTCGGCCACCGAGTTGTCGTCCCGGCCGCCGCGGTAGAACTGGATCTCCTGATTGCTCATGTGCCACTTCATGCCCGAGAACGTGACGGTGTTGTAGAAACGGGGTTCGCGGTCGATGTACATCTTCGACACCTGAACGCCGTTGTAGGTCCCCATCTCGGCTTCGTTGGCGGGGTAGAGCTCCGACTTGGGGAGGAACGAGGTGGCCTTGATCGGCTTGCCGTCCTTCATGTAGAAGTCATCGACCAGCTCTTGCAGGACGTGGAATCCGCCCTGACCCTGAGGCTGCGAGCGCGGGGTTGCGAAGGTGTCGAATTTCTGTTCGCCCAGCTTGCCCCACGAATTGGTCGAGGTGGCCCAGATGATCTCCCTGTTGTATTCCTGGAACAGTTTGTAGAGGTCGTCGTCCGGGTTGCCCGTGTTGAGCAGTTCGTAGCGGCTGCCCTGCTCGGCGTAGTCGAGGAAGTCGCGCAGACGGTCCACCGCCGTTTGCAGCTTCGAGTCGTTCCGGTCGGGGAAGAGCCGTTTTCCGTCCTTGTTCGTCAGCGCCAGAGCCTCGGGCCATCCGCCGTTGAAGAGCGGGCTGGCGGCATAGACCCACAGTTTGGCGCGCAGCGCCAGCGCGGCGCCCTTGGTGGGCACGGCGCGCAGGTTCTCGTTGTCGTGGTAGGGCTCCTGCGCCATCTCCTCCATGCACTCCTTCAGCTCCCGGTCGATGAATTCGATCACCTCGTCGAGCGAGTTGCGCGGGAGGTCGAGATCGTCTTCCAGCGTCATCGAATGATCGACGATGGGAATCGGGCCGTACAGCTCCATCAGGTAGTAGTGGTAGGCCGCACGCATGAAGCGGACGTTGGCCTTGTAGAGCTTGATCTCCTCCTCGGTCAGACGGTCGGCGTCGGGACCTCCCTCGTCCACGATCGGGTGAGCCTGCTCGAGGAAGATATTGGCCTGCCGGATGCTCTCGTAGAGCGTGTTCCAGCGCTGCGAATTGCTGTTGGACGAGTTCCACTCGGTGTATTTGCCGGCGTTGTTGGCCAGTCGCGTGTAGATTTCGTCGGAGTAGGCGGTCCAGGGATTTCCCATCGGGCTGTCCGTGACCCAGACGGCCGAATAGTCGGGACGGTTGTTGAAGACCTGCGAATACCACTTTTTGGTGCGATCGACATTGCTGAACACCTGCGAGATGTCGGAGATGCCGCCGGCCAGTTCGTCGGACACGTCGAGGAAACTGCACGACCAGACCGTGCAGGCCAGCAGTCCGGTGGAAAGTATTTTTACAAAATTCTGTTTCATAGTTCGTTCTCCTTGATTAGAAGTTGACTTCGAGTCCCAGCGTGAAGGTGCGCGACATGGGATAGCTCATGCCGTTGTTGCGGTTGCCCTGTTCGGGGTCCCAGTATTTGATGTCGTCCCAGACGCAGAGGTTGTTGCCCAGCATGTAGACGCGCGCCGCGTCGAGGCGGATCTTGCGGAGGAAGGTCTTGGGCAGGTTGTAGCCGATTTCGAGGTTCTTGAAGCGCAGGAAGTTGCCGCTCCGGAGCCACCACGTGCTGGCCTCCTTGTTGACGTTGTGGCTGTAATGGCTGTGCAGACGCGGCATCGTGACATCCTGGCGCGGGTTGTCGGCCGTCCAGCGGTCGAGGAACAGCGTGCGGTAGTTGGACTTGTCCTCGTACCAGTTGAAGGGCCAGAAGTGGTTGTTGCCCGACGCCAGCAGCACCGACGAGTTGCCCGTACCCTGGAAGAACGCGCTCACGTAGAAGCCTTTGTACTCGATGTTGAGGCCGAAACCGTAGTTGATTTCGGGATTGTAGGGGTGTCCCACGCCGCGCTTCTTGTCGTTGCTGTCGATCACGCCGTCGTGGTTCAGGTCGGCGTACTTGATGTCGCCCGGGCCGAGGGTTCCTTGCAGCGCGACGATCGGAAGTCCCGGACGCAGCTCGTAGGAGTAGGTTCCGTTGGGATTTTGCGTGCGGATGAAGTCGTCCTCGGTGTAGAGGCGCTCGGCGATGTAGAGCGTGTTCTCGTTCACGCGCGTGCCGGTGATCCGCTGGTAGTCGTAGAGCTGGTTCAGCTCGTCGTATTCGACGATCTTGTTGCGCGCGAACGTGAACGTACCGCGGGCGCTGATGCGGACTTTGCCGAAGTCGTGGCGGGCGTTCAGGCTGGCATCGACGCCCCAGTTGTCCACGATGCCGTAGTTCTGCCACGGCTTCGCGTGGAATCCGGCGACTCCGGGGACCGTGTTGCGCTCCAGCAGGATGTCCTTGCGGCGGTTGTTGAAATAGTCGGCCGTGAGTTCGATTTCGTTGTCGAAGAAGCCGAGGTCGAGTCCGATGTTGCGCTTGGTCTCGATCTCCCAGTGGATGTCGTTGTTGACGAAGCGCAGGTCGTAGATGCCGGCTCCCATGCCGTTCGAGGCCGAGGTGCCGATGCCCTGGTTGAAGGTGTGGCCCTCGGTGTTGAACGTCGCACGGTAGAGGAAGCGGTCGGTTCCCGTGTCGTCGTTACCCGTGCGGCCCATCGAGAGGCGGATTTTCAGGTTGTTCATCACCTTTTTCAGCCCTTCGGGATAGAATTTCTCGTTGGAGACGAAGTAGCTGACGCCGACGGCCGGGAAGAAGCCGAAACGGTTCTTCTTGGCGAAGGTTTCGCTGCCGGTGTAGCCGAAGCTGCCCTCGATGAAGTAGCGGTTGTCGTACGAGTAGGTCACGCGGCCCACGACGCTCTGCTTGCGGTAGGGAAGCACCGGATCGTTCTTCTGCTGCTCCTTCTGCATGTAGAGGAGCATGGCGCTCACGTTGTGGACATAGTTGAACGTGCGCTGGTAGTTGACGGCGCCTTCGATGTAGATCTTGCGCAGGTAACTCGTCGAGGTGAATTTCGGGTCCGAGATCTCGGGCGATCCCGACGAGGTGGTGGTGAAGACCAGGTTGCCTTCGGCGTCGCGGCCGCTGGCGTGGTAGAGGCTCGGCCAGTAGTCGCGCAGCGTCGCCGAACTGCCGTCGTAGTCGAAGCTGACGCTTCCGCGGACGCTCAGACCCGGGGTGATGAATTTCAGGTCCTGTTCCAGTTTGATGTTCGACTGGATCTTCACGCCCCACTCCTGGCGGTAGCCCTGGTTGTAGAGCATGTTGTAGGGGTTGCGGTTGTTCGAGTCGGCCTGCTTCTCGTAGCTGGCGAGCGTGCCGTCGCTGTAAATGGCCGGGAAGAGGTACGACGGCGTGTGCAGCATGAAGCTGAAGATGTCGTCGGCCGAACGGTTGGCCGTGCGGCGGTGTACGTACTGGCCCGAGAGATCGACGCTCAGGCGCGTGGTTTTGCTCACTTTTAGGTCGATGTTGCTGCGCAGGTTGTAGCGCTCGAATCCGAAGTTGCTGTCGTATTTGCCGTTGGGGTTCTCCTTGAAGACGCCGTCCGACTGGTAGTAGGCCATCGAGACGAAATATTTGGCATTTTCGGCGCCGCCGCGGAAGTTGAGCGTGTAGCGCTGGCTGTGCACGGCTTTGCGGACCAGTTCGTCGATCCACTGCGTGTTCGGATAGAGGTCGTTGTCCGCACGGTCGCGGTAGAGCTGGATTTGCGCGGCGCTGAAGCTGGGCGTGAGTCCGTCGTTGGACCGGGCCTCGTTGGCCAGTTCGAGGTAGTCCCACGAATCGACGAACTCGGGCAGACGCTGCGGCGAGGCGATCGACTGTTCGATGCGGAACGAGATTTTGGGACGGGAGATCGTACCGCGCTTGGTGGTTACGAGGATGACGCCGTTGGCACCCTCGGCGCCGTAGACGGCCGTCGCCGCGGCATCTTTCAGGATGCTGAACGTCTCGATTTCGTCGGCTTCGATGTTGTTGATGTCGCGGGGGATTCCATCGACGAGCACCAGCGGGTTGGTTCCGCCCTTGAAGGTGCTGATGCCGCGAATCCAGAACTCGGCGTCGTCGCGTCCCGGTTCGGCGCTGCGCTGGATGCTGATCAGACCGGCGAGCTGTCCGGCGAGGTTGCTCGTCAGGTTGCTCGACGACGACTGCATCAGGTCGCGCGACCCGACGGTGGCGATCGAGCTGACCATCGCCTGACGCTTCTGCTTGCCGTAGCCGACGATGACGACCTCTTCGAGCTGATCGGTGTCGGATTGCAGCTTGATGTTGAACACTTCGCGGCCGTCGGTCGGAAGCGTCTGCGACAGGTAGCCGATGTAGCTGATCGTGATCTGCTGTTTGGGCAGTACGTCGATGACGAAGAGACCTTCGGTGTTGGTCGTCGTTCCGACGTTGGTGTCCTTGATGTAGACGGTGGCGCCGACCAGCGGCGACCCGTCGGCGTCGGTGATGGTTCCGGTGATGCGTCGTTTCCCCGTCTGTGCGGAGGCGCCCTGTGCATGGACTGCATCGACGCTCACCGACAGGAACATCACGAGAAGCAGGGCGATGCCCGCGCTTTTCAGCGCTCTGGCGTACCCGATGCTTGTTTTATAAAATTTTTCCATACGGTTTTGGTTGATTGATGATGATGATTCGGAATGGTTCGGACCTCGAAAGCCCGTAGTCCGGAAGGCGGGTCGCGCCCCGGACCGAATGTTTCTTCATTCGGTCTGCTGTGTGTGTTTCATAGGCTTGCAGGTAGGTTTAGGGTTGTTCAGTCGTTTATTGTTTCTGTTCGTTGGCCAGTTCGGTCAGCGCGTAGGCGCACCACATCACGGCCGCCTGTCCGTGCAGGTCGCCGGTGTATTTGTCCCGGTCGCGGTAGTATGCGTAGCTCGTGCCGGCTCCGGTTCCGCAGCAGACGTTCCGGATCTCGAAGTTGGTGTTCAGGTAGTTCTGTATTCCCAGCCACCCTTTGCGGGCGACCGTGCCGTAGGTCTTCTCGTCGAGCCAGCCGTTCTTCACGCCGAGGATCATCGCGTAGGTGAACATCGCCGACCCGGAGGTCTCCTCCCACATGTCGCCCTGATTGGGATGGATCAGCTGTCCCCACAGTCCGCTGTCGTACTGATAGGCGCTCAGCGTGGCCATCATCTTCTTGTATTCGGCGAGAATCCGGTCGCGGTAAACGTCGTATTTCGACGATTTGGGAAGCATCCGCAGCATTTCGGGCATTCCGACGGCCATCCAGCCGTTGCCGCGCGCCCAGAAGAATTTGGCGGTGGGGGCGTGGTAGAAGATGCCGTTCTCGCCCGGAAGTTCGTCGAGGTAGAGAATCATCTCTTTGGCGGCCCGTTCGATGTATTTCTCGTCGCCCGTGGCCAGGTAGGCTTGCGACTGGAGCGCCGTGATCATGAACATGTCGTCGATCCACAGGCGCGTCTGGTACGAATAGCCCAGGTTGTGATAATACTCGGGGTTCTTCATCTTCTCCAGGTATTTCTGCTCCGTCGGCAGCTCCCACTGCTGGTCGGCGTAGCGAAGCCCCAGGTCGAGGTACTTTTTGATCTCCGACTCGGCTGCGCCGCGCTGTTTCTTGACATGGTAGATGTGGAGCGGCACGGCGCCGAAGATGTTGTAGTCCACGGCGTTGTTTTCCGTGCGGGGGATCTGCGTCACCAGACTCTTGTTCGGCTCGACGCTCTTGTCGTCCACTTCGAGGAACTGGTCGAACTTGGCCACCAGCCGGTTGAACAGGTCGTTGTTGCCCGCCGCTTCGGCATACCAGAAGGCTCCCAGCCAGGCGCAGACATCGGGGTAGGAGGTCAGCGTGCTTTTCTTGGAGGAGTGCATGTCGCCCCAGTTGGAGTTGCCCGAGCGGATGAAGAGATCGACGACCCCTTCGCCGACCGTTTTGGGGTCTTTCCGGTCGGGGAAGCTGACCAGATCGTAATCTTCGACTTCGGGCGTCGGGTCGGGCTTGGGTTTGGGCTTTACGCCCGATCCGGAGGTCGCTTTCTCGCTGCATGCCGTCAGGCACAGCCCGGCCGCGGCGAATCCGAGAAGGAGGGTTTTCAGAATCTTGTGCATGATAGGGATCGGTTTACCGTTTCGGGGTCAGTTTGTAAGGTTTCACGTCGCAGGAGAGCGCATAGGCGCACCACAGCATGGCGGCCTGTCCGTGGAGGTCGCCGGTCAGACGGCGGCGGTTCTGATACCAGTCGAAGCTGTTTTTGGCGCCGGTGCCTTCGCAGACGTTGCGGAGATTGTCTTTCTCGTCGAGGTAGGAGAGCAGCGCCAGCCAAGCCTTGCGGGCGGCCGTGCCGTAGATTTTCTTGTCGAGCCAGCCGTTCTTCACGCCGAGGATCATCGCATAGGTGAACATGGCCGTCGAGGAGGTCTCCTTCCACGAGTTGGGGTTGTCGATGATCTGACGCCACATGCCGTCGTAGCCCTGATAGCGCAGCAGCGTCTCCATCATCTGCATGTAGGCCGCCCGGATGCGCGGCAGGTAGGGGTTGTCCTTCGGGAGCATGCGGAGCATCTCGGCCATGCCGACGGCCATCCAGCCGTCGCCGCGGCCCCAGAAGTAGGGCGTGCCGGTGTGGTGGTAGAAGAGTCCGTTGGGACGCTGGATGCGGTCGAGGTAGAGCGCCATCTCACGGGCGGCGCGGTCGATATACTTCTTGTCGCCGGTTACCAGATAAGCCTGGGCTTGCAGGTCGGTGATCATGAACATGTCGTCTACCCAGAGCCGGGTTTGCCACGAGTAGCCCTCGTCGGCGTATTTTTTCGCTTCGGACAGCTGCTTGTAGTGCTGCGGATTCGCGGGCAGCTCCCACTGTCCGTCGGCGTACTTCATGCCCAGTTCGAGGTATTTCGGATCGTGGTTGCGCTTGTAGATCTCCAGGGGCACGGCGCCGAAAACGTAGAAATCGACGACGTTGTGATCCTTGGGGAAGAGGTTGGGTTGCAGATTCTTCTGCGTGGTGAACAGCGGTTCGAAGCGCTCCACGAGCCGGGTGTAGAGGCTGTCGTTGCCGGTTCCGGCGGTGAACCACAGCGCCCCCAGCCAGGCGCAGACATCGGGATAGGTCACGAGGGTCACCTTGTGCTTCGAGTTGATGTCGCCCCAGTGCGAGTGCGGGGTTTGGAGGTAGCGTCCGGTGAGCCTTACGCCGATCTCTTCGGGACGGCATCCCTTCGGGAATTTTTTCAGGTCGTAGCTTTTCTGTGCCTGAACGTTCGGGGCCGCTGCGAACAGCAGCAGCAGGGTTTGTGCGGCTAACAGGAATTTTTTCATCGGTTTGCGGTACTGTTATTCGGTTAGATTAACGATGCGGACAGGTTTTCAGAGGGTTTCGCCCGAGGGCAGCAGCAGCGGTTCGCCCCATCCGGCTCCCTCCCCGAAATCGGGGGTTCCGTCGGCGTTCCACGTGAATTTCTGGACGAAGGGGTAACGCTGGCCCCAGCCGCCGTCGGAGTAGCGCATGGCGTGGTAGACGATCCAGTCTTCGGTTCCGTCGGGCGACTTGGTGAAGGTGCAGTGGCCCAGTCCGTTGACGCCCGATATCGGCTCCTTCGTGTTGTCGCAGCGCCAGAAGGCGTAGTTGCTTGACTTCTGCCAGTCGGCCGGATTCATCGGATCGCCGTCGTTCATGTCGAGCATCAGCCAGGCCAGCCGGTAGTTCTTGGTCCACGAGGGGTTGCAGGAGTAGACGATGAAGAGCTTGCCCTTCTCTTCGTTGACGAGTATGGCGGGACCCTCGTTGATCTTGCGTCCGTCCATCGTCTCCCACGACTGCGTGGGGGTCGAGAGGATGACCATCGACGAGGAGATCGTGCAGGGGTCCGACATCGTGGCGATGCGGATCTGCTGAACGGCGTCGGTTCCGTTGCCCGACCAGACGGCGTAGCGCTGTCCTTTGAGCTCGAAGGTCGTCAGGTCGATGGCGTATTCCGTGTTCGCCGCGGTGGGCTTGATGCCCGGCTGGTAGTCATAGCCCGTGTAGAGCATGCCCATGTCCTCCCATTCGCCCAGCGGGTCGTCGGTCTTCGAACGGAGCACGCCGCTGCGCTGGGTGCCGTAACCGGTTATTCCGTCCTGTCCGCGGCGTCCGGCGGCGTAGTAGACGTACCAGCGGTCGCCGATGTGGAACAGCTCGGGAGCCCAGAGGTCGGCGATGTTCCACGGTTTCGAGGGGCCTTCGTAGGGAAGGCTCCATTTCTTGGTGGTGGCGTTGACCACCGTGAGCCGCATGGAGCGCGAGATGGCGATGCCGTTGCCGCTCGCCTTGCAGGTGTAGTAATAGTCGCCGTCCTTGACGATGTAGGGGTCGGGCATCGTGGCGATGTTGCCTCCGATGGTGATGGGGTTGGTGAAGGTCAGCGCCGACTGCGTGATGATGATTTCGACCGGATTGACGCCGTCGGCCGTGAAGCGTACGATGCCCGTGCGCTTCTCCGTGCCGTTCTCCTCGAAGGAGATGTGCACCGCAAGGTCGCCTTTGCCGCCGCTGCGGTCCACGCTGAGCCATTTGCTCCGCGGCTCGGAGGTCCATTCGGTGTTCGACGACACGAACACTTCGAGCGATCCGGCGGAGTTGGAAACCATCTTTTCGCTGAAATTGAGCCGGATGTACGGCTTTCCGGAATTGCCGCTGCCTGAGTCGTCCTTGCTGCAATGGCTGCAACACAGCATCATCGTGACAATGGCCAGGGAAGCGGTCAGAAAGGAGAGAATTCGTTTCATATTCATTTGTGTTTTAGAAGTTAGTCATTGCGATCCGGCGAATCCACTCCCGCCGGGTGGCCGTGCCGTCGGCCGTTATTCCGCGCCCTGCGAGCGAGCTCCACAGGCGCGCCGTGGAGGCGTCGAGCGGACGGTCGAGCCCCGCCTCCCATTCGGGGAAGAAGCCCCGCAGCGCCAGTCGCTGCACGGCGGCGTAGTCGGGATCGCCGGGGCGCAGGTCCCGCAGGTAGACCAGCACCGCTCCGTGGCGGAGCAGGCGCTCCTGCAACGAGTCCACGGGGATTTCGCGGACGTTCCGGCGGCTGTCGGCCGCCAGTGCGGCCGCCGTTCCGGCGGCTTCGCCCAGGGCCATCCAGCAGGGCTCCATGCGCAGCGTGGAGAATCCGACGTGGCTGCCCGAAACGGCTGTCGGGAAGAGCAGGTTTTCGACCCGCCGGGGAACCATCACGCCGTAGGGAACCGTGTAGACCGCCGTGGGGTGGCTGAAAAAGCCGTCGAGGTGTATGCGTCCCGGCTCGCGTTTGCGCACGGCGTGCGAGTCGAGGGCGTAGTGGCTCGCGGTGACCGAACTGCGGTGGAGCGGCGGGCGTTTCCCTTCGGCTTCGGGCAGGGCGTCCTGCGCGGTGAAGAAATGGCAGCCTTCCAACCGCCGGCCCTCGCGGACGTAGACCTGACGCGGGAATCCGCCGTTGTCGCGGTATTCGTCGGCGGCGAGACCCCACCGCAGGCAGGCTTCGCGGAAGTGCACGGGCAGCGCCTCGTCGTGCTGGGCGAACCACAGCAGGCCCAGCGTGTAGTCGCGCAGGCGTTTGGCGAAGCGGTCGCGCCACGCCCAGCCGGCCGTCGGCCACGCTTGGTTCTCTTCGGGCAGGTCCGTGGAGATAAGCGCGAGGTGCTGGTTGTTGGCGTCCGTTTTGGCGTTCGGCAGGCGGGTCATGCTCGTCACCTTGGCCATGCCCCAGACATCGCCGGGAGCCGAGGTCCGCTCTCCGGCCTCGATGCGCCGGCGGTTCCGGGCGATGGCCGCCGAATCCGCCGTGCGGTAACGTGCGTCGGTGTTGCGGCCGTCCAGCACGTCGCCGACCAGCGAAACGTACTCTTCGCGGTCGTAGTTTTCGGGCCGGGGAATCGCCAGCCGGTTCTGCGGGTCGTCCGTCAGGCAGAGGCGGTAGTTGTAGGCTTGGATGGCGTCGTCGCCCTCGTAGGTCGTGCCTTCGGCGTCGGGGCCGTGCTTCCACCAGCGGTAGATCTTTCCGGCGCACGGTTCGCCGTATTCGGCGGCTCCTTCGCGCCCGGTCCGGAACGGAACTCCGGCGGCGGCGCCCAAGTCGCCTTCGTAGGTGGCGTCGATGAATACCGCGCCGCGGTAGTGCTCTTCGCGGCCCGTCGCACGGTCGAGGATGCGGATCGAGACGATCCGGTCGCCCCGCTTCTCGACGTAGCGCGCTTCGGCGTCGAACTGGCGGCCCGTCAGGACCGTAATGCGTCCGGGGCCGGCTTCGGCGAGCATCCGTGCGAAGGTCTCCGCCGCCACCGACGGTTCGAAATGGTATCCGTCGCTGCAATCGCGCGCCTGCTGCGAACCGGCTCCGTATTTTTCCGTATAGTGGGCCTTGTTCAGCGCGACGAAACGGGCGAACAGCCCCGCCGTGGCGCCCCGCGTGGCGATGTCCGTGGCGCCCAGTCCGTTGACCGGGAGTCCGCCGACGTGGTCCGAGCGTTCGAGGATGACGCTGTTTTTCCCTTCGCGCGCGGCGGCGACGGCGGCGGTGATCCCCGCAGGGGTTCCGCCCACGATCACCACGTCGTAGGTGTGCGGCCGCGCTCCGGCCGTGAAGGCCAACAGCAGGAACAGGATGTGCAGCAGGGGTTTCACGGACGCCGGATTTTGACCTTGAATTCGCGCGTGTCGAGGTTGAAGCCCCGCACGACGAGCGTGTATGCCTCTCCGGGGAGTTTGTCGAGTGCCGTTTCGATGCGCACCGTCCGGCTCTCGCCCGGCATCAGGCAGAGGAAATTGTCGGTGTAGAACGAGGGCCGCACGGGCTTGCGCCGCCCGTCGAGCCACTGCACCTGCGTGAAGAACGCCACCGTGCGGCCGGTGTTTTTCAGCCGAAGGTCGATGTAGTGGCATCCGTCCTCCACCGAGGTTTCGTACGACGCGGCGACGCGGGTCCGGGCCAGTTCGCCGAGCGACTGGAATCCCGCCGTCGCCGGACCGGTGAGCGTGTTGGCACCCTTGTATTCGTTGTCCGAGCGCCAGTAGAAGTTGCTGCCCGCCTGCTTGCCGCGTTCGTCGAAGAGTCTCAGCTTGATGAACTGCACGGGGGTTCTCGACGCCGAGAAGTCCAGCGTCAGCACGTCGTTCGCAACGCCGTCTTCGGGAAGATCGACCGCCGCCGACTGCGAGTCGATGCGCCGCATGTCGAGGTCGTAGACCTCGGCCGTGACCCGGTAGCCGCGGTATGCGCGGTAGTGGTCGTTGACCACCGACACCGTGTTTTTCAGGTAGTCGAACTGCGGATGGAGGGGTTCGCAGGCGTTCTGCGCGGCGTAGAGCGCCGCAGTGGGTTCGAGCGACCAGTCCCACATGCGTCCGGCGACCTGGCGCACGGCCGAATTGTGGTACCAGTAGAGGAATCCCGACGTGTAGCGGTCGCCGTAGCCGAACTTGTTGTAGTTCCAGACCTCCCAGATGCTCTTGTAGTTCATGGCGCCGAGGAACTGCGCCTTTTCGGCGAACTCCTCGATGCTTTGCGAAGGTCCGTATTCGTTGGTCATGTCGGTGTAGAGCGTTGACATGAGGTGGAAGCCGTTGCCGTCGGAGTAGTCCCAGACCGCCTTGTTGACGGGCCACAGGTCCTTTTCGTCCATCATTTCGCGCAGGCACTCGACCGTCGGCAGGCACGGGGCGCCGTATTCGGGGTTGAATCCGTAGACGCGGCTGCCGCGCGGGGAGGCTTTGTCCTCGTAGTGGCTCATGATGTTGACCTGCTTGTAGGGGCTGCCGTCGTGGATGCCGCCGCACTCCGACTGCATCTGATAGCCGCGCGTGCCGTCGAGCCTTTCGAGCAGCCGTTCCATCTGCGGCATCTCGGTGCTCTCGTTCGAGGAGACGTAGTAGGCCAGCGAGGGGTGGTTGCGGATGCGCTTCACCGTGGAGACCACGTTCGAATAGTAGACGCCCGGATCGTTGGGGTGGTTGGTGTCGCCCGTCATCCAGAACTCCTGCCAAACGAGGATGCCCAGCGAGTCGCAGAGCTGGAAGAAGTAGTCCGATTCGGTGATGCCGCCGCCCCAGAAGCGGATGAGGTTCACGCCCGACTGGGCCGTGTAGCGCAGTTCGGCCCGGGTGCGTTCGTCCGACGTGCGGAGCATGGCTTCCGGCAGCCAGTTGGTGCCCCGGACGAAGAGCGGCCGGCCGTTGACGCTGAACGTGCGCGACTTGTCCGGCGTGTCGGTCGTCGAGGCGATCTCACGGATGCCGAAGCGCGTCGAGATCGAATCGCTGACCCGGCCGTCGAACTCGACTTTCAGCGTCAGGTCGTAGAGCTCCTGTTTCCCCTTGTTCAGCGGCCACCACAGGCGCGGGTTGCGGATCACTAACTGCGGGAACTCCTCGGGGGTGAAGACCACCTCCTTCACCTCGCCGCGGTAGAGCGACACCTCCTTTTCGAAGCGGATGCCTTCGCCGCGGATCTCGCCGCTGACTTTGGCTTTCCGCCAGGTGTTCTGCGGGATGTAGTCGGGATAGGTCACCTCGACCGAAACGGTCTGGCGCGCCACGTCGTAGCCGGGTTTCGACAACTCGGATTTCACGAACGGGTGGGCCAGCCGCACGCGTCCGGTGGTGAAAAGCGAGATGTCGCGCCAGATGCCGGTGTTGCGGTCGCGGATGCCGTCGAGATAGAAGAAGTCCCACCCGACGGTCATCAGCTGGGTGACGTTGCGGCCGATCTCGCCGTTGCCGCCGTTCTGGAACTCCCCGTTGGCGCCGAACGACTTGCCGCCCTTGGGGCGTATCGTGCCGGGCATATCCACGGGGTAGACCTTCACGGCCAGGACGTTCTCCCGGTCGAACGTGACCTTGTCGGTGATGTCGATCACACGTTGCAGGAACATGCCGGCCGTGCTGCCCACCATGCTGCCGTTGAGCCAGATTTCCGCGCGGTAGTTGATGCCGTCGGCTTGCAGCCAGACCTTCCTGCCGCCGCACTTCTTCCGGTCGAGCCGGAACTCCGTCCGGAACCAGTAGGTGTAGAAATCCCGTCCGGCGCGGTAGAGGTCGGGAATGAGGTTCGATTCCAGTTTGTTGTTGAGTCCGTAGTACGGTTCGGGGTATATGCCGTCGTGCACCAGCGAGTTGAGCACCGTTCCCGGGACCACCGCCGGCAGCCACCCTTCGGTCGGGAGCTCGGCGGAGGAGACCTCCTCGGAGCGTACGCCCACTTCGTCGGCACGTTTCATTTTCCAGTCGAACTGCCCGCCGTGGCCCTCCTTCGAGGTCAGGGTGCAGATCGTCTCGCGTTCTTTCAGGGCGCTCTGCGCCGGTGCGGCGAGCGGTGCGAGAAGAATGAGAAGCAGTAGAATTCGTGTCATTTGCCCGTGGTTTATCGGTTGGCGAAAAATTTCGTGACGCGGTCGGGGGTGAGCATCTGCCAGAGCGACGCCACGGTCCATCCCGGCGCGAAGATGTCGTTGTAGAAGCCTTTGCCGTTCTTGCCGTAGTCCCAGGCGGTGTGCTGCACGACCTCGGGGTAGTAGCCCGTGCGGGCGATCCCGAACATCGACCCCTCGGCGGGCATCAGCTGGAGCATCGAACTCCGGATCACGGCGCTCATGCGGGCGAAACGGGGCTCGCCGCACGTGTCGGCCAGGAAATCGAGCACCGTGGCGAATTCGAAGATGAAGACATCGACATGGTTGTTCTCCACCGACACGTTGCCCCAGCCGCGCGAGCGGAAGCCTACGTCGCCGAGCATCTGCCCCTGTGCGAAAGGCACGTCCCAGAGGTAGTACCACGAGAGGGCGAAATAGGCCGCCTCGCGGCACAGATCGACGTAGCGCTGCCGTTCGGCGCCCTCGGAAATGAATGTCAGGTAGTACATCGCCGTTGCGGCGTAGAGCGAAGCCTCTTTGTCCTCGCAGTTGGCGTCGAGCGTCGAGGAGAAGTAGTCGGCCTTGGAGATGAGGTTCTTTTCGAGATAGTCGGCCGTGCGTACGGCGCTCCGGCGGTACGCCTCGTCCCCGAAATAGGCGCAGGCCATCGTCAGGGGCAGCGTGGCCGAAGGCGTGCTGCCGCCGGAGGCGTCCACGACGGTCAGGTTGTCGCGGAATTTGCGGGGGAAACTGCCGTCGGGATTCTGGAGCGTGCGGAATTTCTCCAGCAGGGTCCGGATGCGGGCCTCCCACCGGGGATGGCTGCGGCCGTGCCGTTTTTCGTAGTCGAGGTAGTTCAGCAGGGCGTAGAGGCCCTCCGACTGGCGGCGGATGCTGTACACGTCGGCTTCGCGCTCGCGTTTGAAATCGACCACCTCGCGGATCAGGCCGCCCGGCGTGAATCCGTATCGCAGGTAGCTGTCGAAGATCGACCGGGCCTCTGCCGCGAGCTGTTCGCGGCCGTTCGCCTCGGCGTATTCCAGCGCGTTGAAGGCATTGAGCAGCACGCGGCCCACGAATCCCACTTCGGCGATGTCCGTGCTTTCGCAGTCGGCCGTGCGGAGCTCCACGCCGGAGGTGAATTTCAGCGGGTATTTCCCGACGTAGCTGCGGGAGAAGTATTCGGACAGAATGGCCTTGGCTTCGTCGGGGGTGTGGCGCGGGCTGACGGGCCGGGGATCGAGCGTGTCGAAGGAGTCGTTCCACACCTCGGCCACGAACGACGAGTAGGAGGGGCTGGCGCCCTTGCGGATGGTCCATGTCAGGCGGCGCGTCTCGCCCTTCTCCAACTTTTCGAATGCCCGGACGGCCGGGGCGAGAGTCAGTTTGCGGACGTAGGATTTCGGGGCTTCGCAGTAGGGGAAGCCGAAGACCAGCGCGGCGTGCGCGTCCGCATTGCGGAATCCCGTGAAGCCCAGCGACGTTTTGCCCGAGAGGATCACCTCGCCGTAGTTGTGGCAGGCGAGCGCCTCGCAGTCGGGCGTGTCGGTGCGGAGCACCGTGTAGTAGGTGCCCGATCGTTCGTCGTAAATACCCGTGAGGGGCGTGCTCAGACGGTCTTCGCGCACCTGCCAGCTGTCGCCGGTGTGGAACGAAGGGGCCGATTCGGGCGACCGCAGGTTCTTGCGGTACCAGAATCCGGGCATGTAGAAGAGGCAGTTCTCGTGGGCGAGGCCCGTATGGAAAGACTGCTCTACATTATAATATAGGAGATCCTCCGCTGTCAGCGTGAGGACGATTCTGATTTCGTCGTCGGTTTCGGTTTTTTGCCGTCGGACGGTCAGCGGCAGCCGTCGGTCAGCTTCTAAAATTCCCCCCCCCCCTCAGCGGTTTCGCGGAGGTTGTAGGTCACGGCGCGGTTGCCCGGGGTTTTCAGCGTGATCCGCTGCGAAAGGCTGCCCTTCATGGCAGCGGTTTCACCGGCGATCGCACAGCAGGCGAACAGAATGGAAATGCACTTTTTCATCGGTTGCTTTCGGTCCGGCAGCCATCCGGGGCGTGCCGTTTTAAGTCGGGTTTTTTAGCTAAAACAAAGATATGAAAGGGAAAACGGGGCGCAAGAAAATATAGTCGCTATTAACGCAAGAATTATCTCAATTTTGTCTCTTGTCCGGTGTGAACGGATTGTTTTGTTTTTGCAAATCGCTGTTTGTCAGTATGTTGTGTAAACGGACTCTTTTGTCGCAGGGTCTGCGGGGTGTTTTTCGGTGATATAAATTTAATTATATTTGTTCTGCTAACCTGAACTTCGTATGGGAAAATTTTATCCGCTTGTCCTGGCGTTTTGTTGCGGCGTTTTTCCGCTCCGTGCGCAGTCGATCCATTTCGACCGGCTGGACATCAACGACGGATTGTCGCAGAATACGGTCACCTCGATCATTCAGGATGACAAAGGCTTCATGTGGTTCGGCACGAGGGACGGCCTGTGCCGTTACGACGGGAAATCGTTCAAGACCTTCATGCACGATCCCCGTCTCACGGCCGGACTGGGGAACAGCCTGATCAAACGTCTTGTCCAGGATCACGGTCACAGAATCTGGGTCGGCACCGATTCGGGGCTTTATATCTACGATCCCGAGACGGAGCATTTCTCCGGCGTGCCGCTCTACGCTGCCGACGGGAAGCCGGTCACCAAGCCCATTTCGATTCTCGACTGCGACCGGGAGGGCCGCGTCTGGATCGTCGTGGAGAACGGCGACGTTTTCTGCTACGATCCGCAGACCCGTGAGGTCGAACGCCGCTACAAGCCGCGGAAGCCGCTGCGCAGCCTCGCTTCCGATAAGAACGGGGTCATCTGGTTCGCCGGCTACGGCGGCGGGCTTTACTGCACCGAGGACCTGTTCCGGACCGTGAAACCGTTCCTCGACGCCGACGGGCGGGAGATTTATCCCCAGGATATCATCTCCTTCATCTGTCTGAGCGACTACAACGAGATGTACCTCGGGCTGGAGGAGCGCGGCGTGGCGAAGGTGGACCTCGTCTCCGGAACGGTTACCCGCCTGCGGCTGTCGGACAACCCCGATGCACCGCTGTTCGTGCGCCATATCCTGCCGTATTCGCCCGAAGAACTGTGGATCGGAACCGAGTCGGGCATCGTCGTCTACAACGTCCGCACCCGGCGTTACCAGCATCTGAAAAGCTCCCCGTACGATCCCTATTCGCTCTCCGACAACGCCGTGTATTCGCTTTGCAAGGACCGCGAGGGCGGGTTGTGGATCGGTTCGTTCTTCGGGGGCATCAATTACCTGCCCCAGCGGAACTCCGATTTCGAAAAATATTACCACACCGACGATCCGCACAGCCTTCAGGGCCGCCGCGTGCGGGAAATCTGCCCCGGCAGCGACGGGCGGCTCTGGATCGGCACGGAGGATGCCGGGCTCTACACGTTCGATCCGGCGACGGGTTCGTTTGGCTTCTTCGCCCCGAGCCGGGAGTTCTCCAACGTCCACGGACTGCTGATGGACGGAGACGACCTCTGGGTGAGCACCTTCTCGAAAGGCATCCGGGTGATCGACACCCGGACGGGCCGCATCCGCAAATACGACAACGACAACAAGCCGGGACGGCTGTTCAGCAACTATGTTTTCGCCCTCTACAAGACCAACGGCGGGCGCATCTACGTGGGAACCATGCACGGACTCCAGTATTACAACCGCGAGACGGACCGTTTCCTTTACGTCCCGGAGATCAACGGCGGCAAGATGGTTCGCGACATCCGGGAGGATTCGAACGGGAATCTGTGGGTGGGGACCTCCTCCAACGGCGTCTACCGTTACGACGCGCGCAACGACGTTTGGACGCAGTTCCTGCACGATGACGACGATCCCGACTCGCTTCCCTACGACAACATCACGGGCATTTTCGAGGACAGCCGCCGCCGGATATGGCTCACCACCGAGGGTTCGGGCTTCTGCCGCTTCGACCCCGCCGGGAACACCTTCGTCCGCTACACCTCCTCCGACGGAATGCCCAGTGATGTCGTTTTCCAGATCATCGAGGACGACCGCGGCTATTTCTGGATCACGACCGACCGGGGGCTGGCGCTGTTCGATCCCCGGGCGGGCCATGTCCGGCAGGTCTACACCGTGACCGACCGTCTGCTGAGCAATCAGTTCAACTACAAGTCGGGGTACAAATCCCCGGACGGGACCATCTATTTCGGCTGTATCGAGGGGCTGATCTCCTTCAACCCCGAGACGCTCCTCGGCCGCAAGACCGACTACGTGCCGCCCATCTACATCACCGATTTCTCGCTGCTCGACGAGAAAGTCGCCGTCGGGGGCCGCAACTCTCCGCTGCGCAAGAGCATCATCTGTTCGGATTCGATCCGCCTGAAACACGACCAGAACTCCCTGTCGTTGCAGATCGCCGCCCTGAGCTACCGCGAGCCGCAGACCAGCCGCCTGCTCTATAAGCTCGAAGGCTTCGACGACCAGTGGCGGCAGTGCACGCCCGGGAGCGCCACGATCACCTATTCGAAAATCCCCTACGGCAAATACAGCTTCCGGGTGCGTCTCCCGGCGGGGTCGGACCATGCCGGCCCGGAGGCGGAGAAGCGTCTTTTCATCGAGGTTTCGCCGCCGTTCTACCTCTCTGCGGCGGCCTATGTCGTCTACGGGCTGTTTGCCCTGGGGGCGCTCGTGCTGATCCGGATTTACTATACGCGCCGCAACGTCCGCCGCCAGCAGCAGCACATCCAGGCTTTCGAGCGCGAAAAGGAACGCGAGCTGTACAACGCCAAGATCAGCTTCTTCACCAACATCGCCCACGAGATCCGCACGCCGCTGACGCTCATCAAAGGGCCGTTGGAGAACATCCTCGGCCGCCAGATGACGGACCGGAGCATGGCCGAGGACCTGATCGTCATGGACCGCAACACCAACCGTCTGCTGGACCTCACGAATCAGCTGCTGGATTTCCAGAAGATCGAGAAAGAGCGTCTGTCGCTCAACCTGACGCGGCAGAACGTGACGGATATCGTCGAAGAGACGTTCTACCGGTTCAGCTCCTCGGCCAAGCAGCAGCACAAGACTTTCGAACTGGACCCGGGCGAGGGGGCGATTCATGCGCAGGTCGATCGGGAGGCTTTCACCAAGATTCTGAGCAACCTGATGAACAACGCCCTGAAATATTCCGAGACGATGATCCGCGTCGGGCTGTCGGTGGCGGGCGATGCGTTCCGGGTCACGGTGACCAACGACGGCGAGGTCGTGCCTCCGGAGATGCGCGAGGCCATTTTCGCCCCGTTCTTCCGCCATACCCGCAAGGAGGAATCGACCGGAACGGGAATCGGGCTGGCGCTGTCGCGCTCGCTGGCCGAACTGCACCACGGCACGCTGGCGATGGAGGCCGACACGGAACTGAACGTGTTCGTGCTGACCGTTCCGCTCTGCCGGCAGGAGGCGGAGGCGGTCGTGGAGACCGTATCGGCGGAGGATGCCGAGAGCATCTCCGACGAGCGCGGCGATCCCGGCTGGGAGGCTTACAGCGTGCTGGTCGTCGAGGACAACCCCGAGATGTGCGCCTTCATCCGGCGGCAGGTGTCGGAAAGCTACTCGGTGCTCACGGCCGGGAACGGCGTCGAAGCGCTGGAGCTGCTGGAGAAGAACTACGTCAATGTGATCATCAGCGATATCATGATGCCCAAGATGGACGGCATCGAGTTTTGCCGGCAGGTGAAAACCGACCTGCGTTACAGCCATATCCCCCTGATCCTGCTGTCGGCGAAGACGAACCTCCGTTCGAAGATTTCGGGCATGGACGCCGGGGCCGACGCCTATGTCGAGAAGCCTTTTTCATCGGATTACCTGCTGTCGGTGATCGCCAACCTCATCAAGAGCCGGCAGATGCTGAGCGAGGCTTTCTCGAAAAATCCGCTGGTGCTGGCCAATACCGTGGCGACCTCCTCGGTGGACACCGATTTCATCGTCCGGCTGCAAGAGATCATCCAGGCCAACCTCAGCGATCCCGAGTTCAAGATCAACGACATCGCCGAGATGGTGCACATGAGCCGTGCGAGCTTCTACCGCAAGATCAAAGGCGTGCTGAACATGACCCCGAACGACTATCTGCGGCTCGAACGGCTGAAAACCGCGGCCCGGCTGCTCCGGGACAAGCGTTACCACATCAACGAGGTCTGCTATATGGTGGGATTCAGTTCCACGTCCTATTTCGCCAAATGCTTTCAGAAGCAGTTCGGCGTGCTTCCGAAGAAGTATGCGTCCGAGTGACGCGCGGGACTGCGGCCCTTGCCGCAGCGGCCGTCGGAAAGCGATCCCCGGCCGCCGTCATATTGCGTGTCTTGGGACTTTCGAATTGCGGCCGGGATCGCAGACGGTTCTACCGGGTTTCGTCCGGACGCCGCACCGGATCGTGCGGCGGAGGACCCGTTGAAATTACGAGATCGAAAAAAACGGGTGCGGGACAAAGGTAAAAATGCATTGTGACGCTTTTAACCTGCAAACATGAAGAATTCGAATATCCCGCACCCAATTCGCCCGATGTCCGGTTCTGCGTTCCGGTCCGGGCATAAAAAAGCACGGAACGCAGGTACAGTCCCATGAGGTTGGCCTTGCGAGCCTTCACCGGTAACTGCCCTTGCGCCCGTGCATGCCGCCTGCACCGAAATGCAGGGGCAAAACACAGGTTTCAGACAAAATCTATACCGATGAAAAACCTATTACATTTATATTAGTAATAGTCGCAAGTTTACCTCATGGCATAAAGGTTTGCCTTAACCTTTAATTATTTATTGCAAATATAGCATAATTTTTTAATTCGGGGCCGTTCGATCCCGAATTTTGCGGTGCCGGAAACAAAAAAGAGTTGCAAGCCACGCTTGCAACCCGGCGATCTTCGCTTCTGCGGAGAGAGAGGGATTCGAACCCCCGGTACAGTTGCCCGTACACCGCATTTCGAGTGCGGCCCGATCGACCACTCCGGCATCTCTCCTTGATCCCAAAACCGCTGTTTTGGGACTGCAAATATAGACATATTTTTTATTTCCGCCTATTTTCATGCGGAAAAAATTGCGATCCGTTGAAAAAAAGCTCCGGAGGCCCCTCCGCGTCGCGCTTTTCCGGATATAATTCCTATCTTTGATGGCGGGAATCCCCCTCGCGTGCGCAGTATTTCCCGCGCGGGGCCGTTTATAAGAATGAAATGATACTAAAAACGGTATGGTTTTCGTTTTTAGATCAGAGACTAACGCAAACAATACCCTTGTGCGCTATGAAAAAGTTGAGAATTTTGATCGGAACCGTCTTGCTCTCCGCCGGTCTGGCCGGCTGCACGTCGGCATATTACGCCTCGGCGGGGTATGCCTCCGACGACCTCTACGCCGTGCATGACAAGACGCAGATCGCCCGCAGGAAGCAGGCCGAGGCCGAGGCGCAGCGTGCTGCCGCCGAAGCCCGCAGGGCCGAATGGGAGGCGAAGATCGCCGAGGCGGAGGCCGCGGCTGCCGAGAACAACTATTACGAATATCAGGCTGCGGACGCGAATCCCTATCAAAGCGTGCTGGCCGACGACTACGAAAGCGCCTATGCGCGCCGTCTGCGCGGCTTCGAGTCGCCGAACTACAAGATGCCGTCGAGCTACCTCGACGCGCGTTACAGCAGCGCGTTCAGCTACGCTTCGGCCTATGATCCGGCGTTCTACAACATCGTGATCTCGGGCGATCAGGTGTGGGTCGAACCCAAGTACATTACGTCGATGTTCGGATCGTGGGGAACGGTGATCTACGGCGATCCGTGGTACTGGGGCTGGAACCGTCCGTGGGGGCCCAGTTTCTCGATCGGCAGCTGGGGCTGGAGCTTCGGATGGAATTCGTGGTACAATCCCTGGTACGGCCCGTGGGGACCGTGGTACAGCTCGTGGTACGATCCCTGGTACCATCCCGGATGGGGCTGGGGGCCCGGATGGCACGGCGGACACCACTATCATCCCGGCCCGGGGTGGGGAGGACACGGACGCCCCTATCATTCGAATATCGTGCGGCGGCCCAATCCCTACACCTCGCCTTCGGGAACCCGCTACGGTGTGGGATCGCGTTTCGGAAGCCCGTCGTCGGGATCGCTGCGGGGCAGCGGCAGCAACCGCCGGAACAATTTCGGCGTGCGCTCCAACAACAGCGGCGGTTCGTCGAGGAGCCGTTACGATTCGGGCAGCCCGTCGCGCGGAAGCCGTTACGACGATACCTACCGCAATTCCGGCGGCAGCACCTACAACCGCGGCGGTAGCTATAACAGCGGCAGTTCGTCGCCTTACAGCCGGGGCGGTTCGTCGTCGGGAAGTTCCGGAGGCGGCTCGCGCGGCGGTTCGGGAACGACCTCTTCGGGCGGCAGCTATCGTAACTCCGGCGGACGGTAACGTTCGGACGCCGATAAATGTGAAAACACGATGAAGAGAGTGATTCTATTGCTTGCGGCCGTCGCAGCGGCGGCCGCGGCTTCGGCCCAGAGCTCCGGCAGAGGCTGGGGCGGCCTGCTGATGGATAAGGATGTGCTGATGCCGGGGGATATGGTCGAATTGTCGCAGACCCAGTTCAATTTCGGGACTGCGCGGGTTATGGCTATGGCCGGGGCTTTCACGTCGCTGGGAGCCGACCTTTCGTCGATGTCGATCAATCCGGCGGGCCTGGGCATGTACCGGCACAGCGACATTTCGATCACGCCGATGATGTCTTTCGCCCGGAGCAAGACCAATGCCCCGGAGTACGGACGCAATTCGCGCGACCGTTTCTCGATGGCCAATATCGGCGTGGCGATCAACGCCTATGAGGGCTCCGGTTCGCTTGTAAGCCTCAATATCGGCTTCGGATACAACCGTCTCGCCGATCTGAATTACGACTATTCGTTCCAGAGGGGCGGACAGCGGGCGACCGTCGGCGATGTCTATTCGCGCCAGCTCTATTGGAGCAATGTTTCGAAGAACGATTTTTACAACGCGGGCGGTTCGGGCAACTGGAACTGGGACAATATCGCCCCCGAGTTCTGGAATGCCGCGCTGGCTTACCGCGGATTTTTGGTCGATCAGGTGGACCCGGATGATCCCAAAAGCTGGAAGCCGACCTGGGTCGGGAACGATGCCGAGATGGGCCATTTCACCGAGTTCCGGAGCCGCGGTTCGATCGGGGAGTACACGCTGTCGCTCGGCGCCAACATCAACAACAAGATCTATATCGGCGCGTCGCTCGGCATTCAGAGCGTCTACCAGCGCAAATACATAGATTACGGCGAGGAGTACTACTATCCCGGCACGGGGCCCGACGGATACGGCAATTCCGGACTGGATTATCAGCTCCTCTGGTGGAAGCTCAACCAGAGCGTGATCGTGGAGGGTACGGGCGTCAATTTCAAGGCGGGTATCGTCTACCGTCCGACGACCAATCTGCGTCTGGGCGCGGCGATCCACACCCCGACCTATTATTCGCTCGACCGGAAATTCCAGAGCGCGGCGGCCGGACTGGCCTACGCCAACAACGATACCGATCCGAACGTGAAGCCCGACGAAGACGGATACATCTCGACGGCCGGCGATCCGAACATGACTTCGCCGGTGCTGCTCGACGACGGTCCCAACAACTGGTCGTTCGTCTCTCCGACGCGGCTGATGTTCGGCGCTTCGTACACTTTCGGGCAGCGGGGCGTGATCTCGGTGGATTACGAGCGCGACTGGTACAACGGCATTCGCATCAAGGACAACCCGTCGGGACTCGACTCGCAGTCGTGGTACAACGATTCGTTCCGCGACAACTGCAAGGGGTCCAACATCGTGCGTGTGGGCGCCGAGTTCAAGCCCCTGCCGGTGCTGGCGCTGCGGGCCGGCTTCGGGTACAGCGGTTCGATGTACAAGGACGACGTGTCGCCCTCTTCGCCGCTGTTCACGAAGACCACTTATTACGGGGTCGGCGTAGGGTTCGTGCTGGGCCGGGGCGTGCTGCTCGACATCGCTTATCAGTATGTTTCGTCCAAGACGCCGGACTATTACCTGTTCTACGTCTGGGACGAGGAGGGATCGGCCGACAGCGCGGTCTATTCGACCGAGGTGAAACGTCACAACGTGGCGCTGACGCTGGGATTCCGTTTCTGAAAGCATATATATTCAATATAAAGGTCCGTCTTTGCTGCGGACCTTTATTTTTTTGTATATTTGCAGTCCGGAATAAAAGTAAAAATTAGAAAGATATGGCAAAGGAACTGAAAGACCTTACGAAGTCCGACGAGAACTATTCGCAATGGTACAACGATCTGGTCGTGAAGGCCGGGCTGGCCGAAAACTCGGCCGTCCGCGGATGTATGGTCATCAAACCCTACGGCTACGCCGTCTGGGAGAAGATGCAGGCCGCGCTGGACCGGATGTTCAAGGAGACGGGGCATCAGAACGCCTATTTCCCGCTCTTCATCCCCAAGTCGTTCTTCTCGAAGGAGGCCGATCATGTCGAGGGATTCGCCAAGGAGTGCGCCGTGGTGACGCACTACCGCCTGAAAAACGATCCCCACGGCAAGGGCGTCGTGGTCGATCCCGATGCCAAGCTCGAAGAGGAGCTGATCGTGCGTCCGACTTCGGAGACGATCATCTGGAACACTTATAAAAACTGGATTCAGTCCTACCGCGACCTGCCGATCCTCTGCAACCAGTGGGCCAACGTGGTGCGCTGGGAGATGCGCACGCGCCTGTTCCTGCGCACGGCCGAATTCCTGTGGCAGGAGGGCCACACGGCGCACGCCACGCGCGAGGAGGCGATAGCCGAAGTGGTAAAAATGATTCATGTCTACGAACGGTTCGCCCAGGAGTGGATGGCCTTGCCGGTGGTGGTGGGTCATAAGTCGCCTAACGAACGCTTTGCCGGTGCGGAGGATACGATGACCATCGAGGCGCTGATGCAGGACGGCAAAGCGCTGCAAAGCGGTACGTCGCACTTCCTGGGGCAGAATTTCGCCAAGGCGTTCGACGTGCAGTACGTCAACAAGGAGGGCAAGCTCGAATACGTGTGGGCTACCTCGTGGGGCGTTTCGACCCGCCTGATGGGCGCGCTTATCATGGCGCATTCGGACAACAACGGTCTGGTGCTGCCGCCGAAACTGGCGCCGATTCAGGTGGTGATGATTCCCATCTACAAGGGCGACGACCAGCTGGCCGAGATCCGCACGCGCTTCGAGGCCATTGCCGCGCAGCTCAAGGCCAAAGGCATCAGCGTGAAGATCGACGACCGCGACAACGTGCGTTCGGGCTTCAAGTTCGCCGAATACGAACTCAAGGGCGTTCCGGTGCGTCTGGCGATGGGACCTCGTGATATGGAAAACGGCACGATCGAACTCGTCCGCCGCGACACGCTCGAAAAACAGACCGTTTTGCAGGAGGGACTCGTGGAGCGTATCGAGGGCCTGATGACCGAAATTCAGGAGAACATCTACCGGAAGGCGCTCAACTACCGCGAGTCGATGATTACCAAGGTCGATACGTGGGTGGAGTTCAAGCAGGTGCTCGACGACAAGGGCGGCTTCCTGCTCGCGCACTGGGACGGCACGGTCGAGACCGAGGTGGCGATCAAGGAGGCCACGAAGGCCACGATCCGCTGCATTCCGATCGACGCGCCCGACGAGGAGGGCGTATGCGTCTTCTCCGGCAAGCCGTCGCACCGCCGCGTGCTGTTCGCCCGCAGCTATTAGTCTGCGGCGTGCGCGATGCCGCGCGATCGGATGGAATATCCCCGGCGAATATCCGCCGGGGATTTTTCGGCCCGTTGTGTCGGGTGGTGCCGGCCGTGCGGAGAGTTTCGGGATGGGGTAATCCGGCCGGAAAAGCGATCGCCGGTCTTGTGTTTCCGTAAATTTCACTATTTTTGTTCATTGTCGTAAAAACGTGCGTTATGTCCGGTGAGGCTGAAATCCGCAAAAAGAAAATATACCGTGTGACCTTAATCGGTTTCGCGGTCAATCTCCTGCTCGCCGGGATCAAACTCGCGGCGGGTATTCTGGGCCGAAGCGGTGCCATGGTCGCCGACGCCGTACACTCGTTCTCCGACATGGCGACCGACGTGGTGGTGATCGCCTTTGCCAAGATTTCGGCCAAACCCAAGGACGAGGGACATGACTACGGCCACGGCAAATACGAGACGCTCGCTACGATCATCATCAGCCTTGCGCTGGCCGCCGTAGGCACGGGGATTCTGGTGAACAGCATCGGTGCGATCCGCGTCGTCGTGGACGGAGGGCTGCTGCCCCGTCCCGGCACCGTGGCGCTGCTGGCCGCCGCGGTCTCCATCGTCGTCAAGGAGATTCTTTACCGCTATACGGTGCGCGAAGGCCGCCGGGTGTCGAGTCCGAGCATGATCGCCAACGCATGGCATCACCGCAGCGACGCCCTTTCGTCGCTGGGAACGCTGGCCGGCATCGGGTGCGCCTATTTTCTGGGCGATAAGTGGCGCATCGCCGACCCGATCGCGGCGCTCGTCGTGGCGGTTTTCATTTTCAAGATCGCGTTCGATCTGATCCGCACCGGACTCGACGAACTTCTGGAACGTTCGCTTCCGGAGGATGTGGAAGAGGAAATCCTGCGTGTCGTTGCGGCGAATCCCGAAGTGCGGGAGCCGCACAACCTGCGCACGCGCCGTATCGGCGCGTCGATCGCCGTCGAGGTGCATGTGCGCGTGGACGGCGCGATGAGCGTCTGCCGCTCGCACGAGCTGACCGAGGACATCGAACGCCGCCTGCGCGCCCGGTTCGGCGAAGGCACGATGATCGCCATTCATGTCGAGCCGCTCAAGGCGGCGTGCCGTGCGGAGTGATGCCGGGTGGCGGGGCGGATTCCCGCGAAAAACGGCGTGCCGGTTCACCCGCCTCTTCGACCGTTTCGCCTTGACCGCTGATTCCGAATAAAATGCCTTTCGGAACTGTTCCGGCACGGATTTTGCTGTTTCTGCAATCCGAATAAACAGGCCGGGACATTCCCGCCGGAGTAGAAAGAAATTTGGATTTTCGGAAAAAAGTGTTTATCTTGCCGCTGTCAAGGCTCCGGAAACTCCGGGTTTCCGAAAGCCCGAACGATGAAATTATCGACATACACAACTTAAAAAGGATTGCCTATCGGGAAAAGTCTACTCTTAACTACATTTAGGAGACAAGAGTATGAACGTGCAAGTATTAAGTGACCAGGTATTGCTTAATCACTACCTTTCAGGTGACCGGAGTGCCATATCCCAACTTATCGAACGCCACAGCCGCAGGGTGAAGGACTATATCCACATGATGGTCAAGGACCGTGATGTGGCGGACGATATTTTCCAGGAGACATTCATCAAAGCCGTCCGCGTGATTGACGAAGGCCGTTATACCGATAACGGCAAGTTCCTTTCGTGGATACTGCGCATCGCCCACAACCAGGTGATCGACCACTTCCGCGCACAGCGTCAGAACAAGTCGGTCAGCGAGTCCGAGGCCGGCTACGACGTGCTGGGCACGCTGAAACTGGCCGAACGCACCGTCGAGGACGCTATGGTCTGCGAACAGATCGAACGCGACGTGCGCGCATTGGTCGAACTGCTGCCCGCCGAACAGCGCGAAGTGGTGATGATGCGCTATTTCTCGGGTCTGAGTTTCAAGGATATAGCCGAGCAGACCAACGTGAGTATCAACACCGCGCTGGGGCGCATGCGCTATGCGCTCATCAACCTGCGGAGAATGATCAAAGAAAAAAATCTGATTCTGAGCTGACATTGCACAATAATCCCCCGGCTGGCCGCGTTATATGAACAAAGCAAGTTAATGACAGGGCCTATGGAGGATATTGACAAAAATGAGGTTTCAGACAACGGCATCTCTGAGGACGAGGATTTGATGATGCGGGAGGTGATTCAAGGCGATGCGGATTTGTGTTATTTGCATCATTACCTCTCGGAGGTCTTCCGAAACGGGGATAATTTTTAAGGGTTAATTTTTGATGGGGAAGGGCGCCGGGAGGCGCCCTTCATTTTGGAGTTCTCAGGTCCGTTTTTTGCATCTCTCCCTTCGAAACGAACAACCATGACACGGATACGGATCAAACGGGTTTACGAAGCGCCGGCGCCGGACGACGGCTGCCGGGTGCTGGTGGACAAACTTTGGCCGCGGGGCGTTCGCAAGGCGGCCCTGCAATACGATGTGTGGGCCCGGGAGATTGCGCCCTCGGCCGAGCTGCGCACGTGGTATCACGCCGATCCTGCGGCGCGGTGGCCGGAGTTCCGCCGCCGTTATACGGAGGAGCTGCGCAACTCGCAGGCCGTGCGGGATTTCGTCCGCGAAATCGCGGATGCCGGGACCGTGACGCTGCTCTACGCCTCGAAGAACGCCGCCGAGAACCATGCGCTCGTTTTGCAGGAGTATTTGCAGCGTGCCGCGGAAGAGGCGGCCGATAAACGGACAAGCGGGG
>OJQW01000076.1_pt1 | contig 61736 bp, 55 predicted proteins | sample 1599041 | NCBI WGS metagenome assembly OJQW01 (sample SAMN03922518, study PRJEB24848) | human gut metagenome | isolation source: stool sample | host: Homo sapiens | place: Germany | collected 2010-02
TTCCGCTGCTCCTCCTCTCCCACGAAGTGCATTCTGCGCTTCGTGGGTTCCCAGCGGCCGATGGGGACCGGCGCTGCGCTTCGCGCCTCAGTTGTCCGCCAAAGGCGGACAATTCGACACTGCGCTCCGCGAAATGTATTTTCGGCGACGTACACGCCGCCGCCGAAAATGATTGCAGTCCCTTTCGCGCCCATAGGGCGCGAAACTCTGCGAGGCTTTTTCGACAAGCTGAAGCACCGATCCGAAGATCGGTGCTTTTTCGTTTGCGCCGGCGTCACAGCCGGTTGCGGTCGCCCCACTCGCACATGGCGTCCAGGATGGGTATGAGTGACTTCCCGCGCCCGGTCAGGCTGTATTCCACCTTCGGCGGTATCTGCGGGTACTCCTCCCGGTGCACCAGCCGGTCGCTCTCCAGCTCCTTGAGCGTGGAGCTGAGCGTCTTGAAGGATATCCCGCCTATGTACTTCTTCATCTCGTTGAAGCGCACTACGCCGAACTCCATCAGCGTGTAGAGTATCGTCATCTTGTACTTGCCGTTTATCAGCGACAGCGTGTAGCTGAAGCCGGTCGTGCTCAGGCTCTCGTCGGATATGCAGCGGTTCGTCATGCTTTCACTTCCCTTTAGGTAAGTATATAACTCAAATGTGCGTACTTGTATTATTACATATTACTGCTATGATTGTAGTATCACAAGGGGCGAAAGTCAACCGCCTTTTAAAGCAGGAGGAATGAGCAATGAGCAAGAAAATAGTGGTAATAACAGGCTCCCCGCGCAAAAACGGCAACAGTCAGGCCATGACCGAGGCCTTCATCAAGACCGCCGAGGCCAGGGGGCACAGCGTCAGGCGCTATGACGCCGCGGAGATGGAGCTGGGCGGCTGCCGCGCGTGTCAGACCTGCTTCAGCACCGGGAACGCCTGCACCTTCGACGACGGCTTCAACACGATGGCGCCCGACATACTCGCCGCCGACGTCGTCGTGTTCACGATGCCCGTGTACTGGTACTCCATTCCCGCGCAGATAAAGTGCGTTATAGACAAGCTCTACTCCTTCTGCGTCGCGGGCAGGGACGTTGGCGGAAAGGAGTGCGCGCTGATAGCCTGCTGCGAGGAGGAGGACATGAGCGTGCTCGACGGCGTGCGCGTGCCCATCGAGCGCTCTGCCGCCCTTCTCGGCTGGCGCATGGCCGGCGAGGTGCTCATCCCCGGCGTGCTGAACGAGGGCGACATCGCCAAGACAGACGGTGTCGAGCGCGCAGCCGCGCTCGCGGAGAGCCTGTGACGTCCGGCTCCGCCACGGCGCGAGCCGCGCTCACACCGCTCGCGGACATACAACAGCGTTGCCGGAGCACAGCCCATCGGCTTGCTCCGGCAACATTCATGCGTTACGCTTCCATATACAGCTCCAGGATAGCCCCGTCCTTCCAGACGAAGGCCAGCTTGTCGCCCTTTTCATTTGCATCCATGGGTCCGCATATGACGGAATCGGCGTCGTCGATGTACTTTTGCAGGTCGTCTACCTTATACGCCACGTGCGGATTGCGGTGGAGCACCTCCGGGAATGGAGTGCCCTCCTCAAATTTGAGGTACTCGATCTTGTAGTCGTAGTCGTCCACATTGCTGACCCAGAAGCCCGCGCCCTCATTGTGGATCATACCGGGCTTCTTATTGGTGATGGGAATCCCGATGTGCATGTATTCAGCGGACATAAGTATCTCCTCCTAGATGCTCCTGTACCGGCCGGCGGCATACGTGCCGCCCGGCTCCCGGCGCAGGGCTATTTGCTGTGCTTTATCTCCTGATAGACCTCGAAGGCCTGGGCGGGCGTGTAGCCCTCATGCACCACCTTGCCTATGGCCTGAGCCATGCCCTCCGGGCAGTCGGACTGGAAGATGTTGCGCCCCATGTCCACGCCGTGCGCGCCGTCGCGTATGGCCTTGTACGCCATCTCCAGCGCGTCGGGCTCGGGCAGCTTTTTGCCGCCGGCTATCACTATGGGCACCGGGCAGGCGGCCGCGACGCGCTCAAAGCCGTCGCAGTAATAGCTCTTGACTATGTTGGCGCCGTTTTCGGCCAGGACGCGGGTGGCCAGCAGGAAGAACTTTTCGGTTCGCTCCATGTCCTTGCCCACCGCGACGACGCCCAGCGTCGGAATGCCGTAGCCGGTGGCCGTGTCGACCGTGCGGGCGAGCAGCTCCAGCGAGCGGCTCTCGCCCGGCGCGCCTATGAAGGTCTGCACCGCCACGCAGTCGGCGCCGGTGCGTATGGCGTTGGCCATGTCGCAGGCGATGCCCCCGCCGTTGGACATGTCGTCGTAGAGCACGGTGGAGTCATACGTCACGCGCACGCACCTGGCCACGCGCGCCGCCGGGGATATGCAGGTGCGGAAGATGCCGCGCGTGCCCATAAGCACGTCTACATGGGGTATCAGCGGCGGTATCGCCACGTCGATGCGCTCCAGCCCGGACGTAGGTCCCATGATGTAGCCGTGGTCGAAGGCCAGCATGACCGTGTTGCCGGACTTGGAATTAAAGATGCGGGCGAGGCGGCTTTTCATGCCGAAATCACAGTTGGCGGCGCCTTTTACGTAAAAGTCCTCCTGAGCCGCGGGCACGTCCAGGTGGTAGTTGTGGGCGGCCTTGTTTCCGATGTTGTCCGCCATGCCTTACTCCTTGCTGTACGCGGGGGTGTGGCAGGAGGTGTTCCACAGGCGGAGCGTCTCGTCGTCCCACTTGGCTATGTTCATCTGGAAGCCGCCGGCCTCCTGCACGGTCAGTATCTCTCCGACCATGCTGGCCACGACCTCGACGCCCTTGGCGCGCAGGAATTCAACGGTGTCCTTGAACAGCACCAGCATCTCCATCATGGTGGTGGCGCCGCAGCCGTTTATCATGACGAAGGCCTTGTCCCCGGCCGTCAGGCCGAGCTTGGAGCTGAGCGCTCCGGCCACGGTGGCGACGGTGTCCCTGGCGGACATCATGGGCACGCGCACTCCGCCGCCCTCGCCGTGCTGGCCGGCGCCTATCTCCATCATGTCCGTCTCGCCGAGGTCGCCGAAGGGCATCCCGTTCTGCGGGTGCGTGGCGTCGGTGGACTTGACGGTGATGGAGGCCATGTTGTCGGCGTAGTGCTGGGCGATCTCGGCCACCTCGTCGAGGCTCTTGCCCTCGCGGGCGGCAGCGGCGGCGACGTGGTAGAGGGCGACCGCGCCCGCGAGACCGCGCTTGTTGTCCTCGCCGTTGGGGTCGTACTGTATTTCCTCGCCGGTCACGACCTGGCGGAAGTTGAGCCCGGCCTTCTGAGCCAGCTTTATGGCCTGCTTGCCCGCGAGCTGGTCGCCGGCGTAGTTGAGCGTCAGCAGCAGCACGCCGTGACCCTTGTCGGCGCGCTTCATGGCCTCGAACACCAGCTTGGCGTTGGGTGCGGCAAAGATGTCGCCCACAGCCTGGACGTCCAGCATGCCCTTGCCGACGAAGCCGGCCTGCGCGGGCTCGTGCCCGGAGCCGCCGTAGGTGACGATGGTCACGCGGTCCGCGTTCTCCAGATCCTTGCTTATAACCAGATGCCCGTCGACGGTCAGGATGTCGGGATAGGCCAGACCCAGGCCGACAAGCTCCTCGTCGGTGATGGTCTCGGGGGCGTTGATAAACTTCTTCATTTTCATAGTCGATACCACCTGTTCAGTATTTTATTTCACTCGGCGAGCCCGCGGAAAAAGTATGCCATGGACACCGCCCCGGCGTCGGGCGTGCCTATGGTCTGCTCCCCATAGCTCTTTGCCCTGCCGAACTTGGATACGAAGTTCCTGGAGTTGTCCGCGCCGGCCTCGGCCGCGGCCGCGGCGGCGGCAAACAGACCGGCCTCATCGCCGCCCTCATAGGCTTCTATCGCCTCCGTGGCGGGTATAAGCGCGTCCATCATGGTCTTGTCGCCCACTTTGGCGCCGGATATGTCCTCCAGCGCCTCGAGCGCTCCGCTGAACACGGCCTTCAGGCCGGGGACGTCTATCTCCCCGCCGTCCGGCGCGCACTCCTGCATACCGTCCAGCCAGGTGTTCCACAGCGGCACGGCGCTGCCGCCGTTGAGCTCCATGACGGCCATGGCCGCGTCGTCCAGCATGGACTTGACGCCCCCCTCGGACGCCTCGACGGCGGCGTAGACCGCTCCGGCTATCTTGCTCATGGTCAGGCCGTGGTCGGCGTCTCCGAAGCGGGCGTCTATGTCGCTCAGCTCCTGTTCGGCCGCGGTGACCGCCGCGCAGGCGTTTTTCAGCCTGAGCGCGAACTCGGCTTTGGTCACTGCTTTGTACCTCCTCTCCCGGCACGGGCGATCGGCCGCCCGTGCTCGGATGCAGCTTTGTTACATTCGTAACTACACGTTATCACACTCGGTTACGTATGTCAATGGCCAAAGACAATTCCCCTATAATGAACAAAAACCCGCCGAATCACTTGTCAGAACAGCACAAACCCCGCCCCTGGAGATGCTCGGATCTCCGGGGGCGGGGTTACATATGTTAATCAGTGTTCCAAAAGCTCCTCGATCACCTCGGAGCGCGCGACTATCTGAGTGAAGAAGCCGGACTTCAGCGCGCCGCGCACGGCCTTGTGGCTCGTGTTTGCGGAGCATACGCCTATGATGTTCGGGCAGCGCTTGAGCACATCGACCGGCACCTGTATGGCGAAGTCCTGATCCGACTGTATGACGTAGCCGTCCTCGTTGAAGTAGTATATCAGCATTCTGCCGCAGGCTCTGCGCTGCTGCAGCAGGCTGCCGTAGCGCACCAGGGAGGCGAAGTCGGGGCTGGAGGGGTAGTCGCCTATGTTGACCAGCGCCGTGTCCAGCAGCTCCCACTCGCGGTAGATGCGGCGGTACACCTCGGTCGAGCAGAGCACCTCCTTCTCCTCCAGGCTCTCCGGGAGAGCCGGGAGATAGAGAAAGTGCGGCGTTGCGCCCAGCTGCTGCGCCATCAGGCGTATGTTCTCGTTGGACTGGTAGTTGCGGGCCGGGATGCTCGCGTTCCCGACCAGCGGGCATATATCCGTGACGGTGCTGTCCACCTGGGGATTCTGCTCCAGCCAGCTCACGATCTGACCGATAAGGTATCCCCAGCCGACGCCGAGGCGCCTGCTGCCCAGAAGCTGCAAAAGCTGCAGCGCGCCCTGCGAGAGCAGGCGGTTCACCTCGTCGTTGTCGCCGCTGTCCTCGACGAGCACTCCGCCCTGGATGGTGCTGATGCTCCTCAGCCTGTCCAGCAGTCTGGCCGCCTTGGTCTCCGGGTCATGGACGGTTATCTCGACCACGCCCAGCTCGCGCGCTTCCGCCAGCAGGCGGCTGACCATCGGGCGGGAGATGCCCAGCTCGCGGGCTATGTCGCTCTGCCTCTGATCCTCCAGATAATAGCGGCGCGCCACATAGGCCAGCCGCTTTCGTTTATCCTGACTGATATTCAAAGAGTCATCCTCTCTATACGCATAAATAGAGCCGGCAGCGCGCGTCCCCCATGGGATGCACATTTGTAACTTCCCGACCCGTACACAGTATATAGGATGCTCCCCGAAAAAGCAAGGCCAAAGCGACGGCGCCCGCACCGAACCGGGCGCTCAGGGCGCAGAGAAAGTTTTGCAGGCAGTGTTGACAAGTAAACTTGGCAAGGCAAGCGGGGGAGTTAACTATAGACAAGGAAAAGATTTTGAAAGAGGCCAGGCAGGAGGGCATGCTGGGCGTGGACGAGGGTACGAAGCACGCAAAGACCCAGGGCTATTTGCTGGGCAAAGCGGCGTTTGTCGCGGCGTATGTTGTGATAGCACTTTTCAGCGTAATCACCTCCAGCGAGCTGAACGCCGGCGTAACGGCGATGTTCGTGGCGTCGCTCACCGGAGAGGCCTTCGCAGGGTGGAGGCAGTCCGGGAAAAAGGTGTACGCGGTTCTGGCGATCACAGGCGCGGTCACGACGGTGCTGGCTCTTGTGGTCACGGTCTGCGATATGTACGGGGCGCAAATATGAGCAAGCGGCTGATACTGAAAAACCGTTTGAAGGAGGCGCGGCAGGCAAAGGGGCTGTCACAGGCGGCTCTGGCCGAAATGGTCGGCGTCTCGAGGAACACGATAAGCTCCATTGAAACCGGACAATTCAGCCCGACCGCCAAGCTCGCTCTGATACTCTGCATCGCACTGGACAAGAAATTTGAAGACCTGTTCTATTTCGACCTCTGAACCCCCGGCGCGGAGCTGTGGGAGCGCTGGTTCAGTCGCGATCGGTCGGACAAGTTTGTTGCCTTATCACAATTTAGCAGCTCATGTTGTTTGGTTTAACGAAGACTGCGGTTTAAGATTGTAATATAATTAACACATCCAAGTTGGAAACCTCATTCAACAGAAAGGGTGTTGTAAAATGAAAGATTGGACCAACAAGGTAGCAGGCATCACCGGCGCGGCTTGCGGTATTGGCAAGGCTTTCGCTCAGTATGCTGCCCAGCAGGGTATGCGTCTCGCTCTTATCGACATTGACGACCGCGTTGAGGACGTCAAGAAGGAGTGCGAAGCTCTCGGTTCCCCCAAGGTTGTCGCCATCAAGGTCGACGTCACCGAGTACGAGCAGGTGCGCATGAGCGTGAAGCGCATCATGAACGAGTTCGGCCAGATCGACGTCTTTTTCAGCAATGCCGGCGTCGGCGGCGCAGGAACCCTTGTCAACATTCCTCCTCAGGACTGGCAGTGGATTACCTCCGCCAACTATCTCGCCATGGCCTACTACGCCATCGAGGTAGTGCCCATCATGAAGGAGCAGGGCACCGAGGCCTACTTCCTGATAACCGGCTCCATCGGCAGCCTGCAGCCGGGCCTGCGCATCCAGTCCGCCTACACCGCCTCCAAGCACGCCGCCCTCAGCCTCGCCGAGAGCATCAAGGACTACGCCGACTACTTTGCTCCCAATATCGGCGTCACGGCCTTCTGCCCCATGTATGTCAACACCGAGATATATGACAGCGAGCGCTGCCGTCCCGAGCGCTTCAAGAAGCCCTACGACCCGTTCTACGCCACCGCGGACTACAACGACTACAAGGCCAACTTTGAGAAGCGCATCAAGGAAACGGGCTTCAATCCCCGCTTCGTCGGCCCGCGCCTCTTCCGCGCCATGGAGGACAAGCAGCTTTATGTCCATCCGCACATCGACACTCACCAGATGATCCGCGACCGCTTTGCCCGCATCGAGGCAGACCTTCGCAAGGACGAGGAGCTCGACGCCGAGTTCAAGGCTCTCGAGGGCTACGACGACTAAAAGATATACGAATAAACAGTTTCCGTCTGCCGCACGGCAGACGGAAACTGTTTATTAACTGCTTATTTCACCTATCAGGTTGTTCGGAAGCACATATTTGTGTTTGAGATATAGGTCGATGTAAAACGAGTATTGCAGCTTGAACAGGAGCGAGCTGTCCGTAAAATCCAGCCCGTAAAGGTCGGCTATCTGCTGAATGCGGTAATTCACCGTGTTTCTGTGCAGGAACATGATCTCGGCGGTTTTGTTTTTGCTGAAGCCGGTCATGGCGAAAATCTTGAGCGTCTCGTAAAACTCGGTGTTTTTCTCCTCGTCGTACTTCTCCAGCTCCGGGAGCAGCGGGTGCTCGACGTACTCCAGCTCGCTCTTGTCCTCAATTCCGTCCAGCATGATGTAAAATGCGTAGTCAGAGTAGAAGAACAGCCCGCTCACATGGTTCTGTCTCCTGGCAAACGAGGCCGTACGCTCCGCCTGTCGGTAGTGTACGGCAAATTTTTCGGGCTTTGAAAACACGTTGCTGACACCTACGAGCAGGCTGTTTTCAACAGACAGCTTCTTGAGGCCGCGCGTGATTTCCTCTGGCAGGTTGCCGAGCCGGTCGCTTTCCACAAGCGCTACCGCGGCTCCCCGCTGATACAGCTTCGGCGAATTCGGCAGCAGCGCCGAGACCGCCGGCATGAGCGCGTCGTACAGGAATTCGTTTTCCCGGAACCAGCTCTGCCTGAAGACGATGGCGCGCATGTGCGGCGGAAAGCTCAGGTTGGCCACGCTTATGCGCTGAGCCGTCTCCTCCTCGCTGGCGCCGTTGATTATATCCGACAGCACGTTCTGATGCATATTGAAGCGGAATGAGCTGTAATTCCTGGCGCCTATCAGCATATTGAGCAGTCTCTTGGCTATCAAAGCCATGAACTTGTCGCTGAAATCGGGGAACTCCCCGGTACGGCTGCCCATAAAGGCATAGGCGATTATATCACCGTTGGATATGACTCTTATCACTTTGATGTGCAGCTTGAGGCGGTCGCAGTACAATATGAAGGTCTGGGGTGAAATGCTCATGTTGTGCTTGACGCGGTACGAAAGGATGTATTCTATCAGGTACTTGTCCAGATAGCCCACCTCCACGCTGTGCAGCCAATGCGGGTGGTCAACCCGGAACGGCTTGGAATACGCCAGAACCTTGCCGGTAATATCCACGGCCAGCATAGGGCAGCTTGTCTCGTTTGAGAACTTGCTGAAGATAGAGTTCAAGTCCTCATCGGCAAGCAACATATAAAACAGATCCGAATGCAGCTTCTGCTGCTTTATAGAGCCTCCGAACAGCGACATTATATAGTACAGCGTGCCGGCAGACGACTCTTCCGGGATTAAAACATAATTGCTGTCGTTGCGCTTGAGCTTTTCACACGGCATCTTCTCCAAATCGCCCGTACATACTACATTCAACGGCAATGCGGCCGCCTCGTTCAGCTGGCTCGCAGTGAATATACACAAGCAGTCAACAGGGGGCAGTGCGCCGGATGGGTCGTACAATGCTACATCGGAAATCTCACAGTCGAGAGGAATCTCGTTTTTGCTTCCGGGAAACTTTTCACACAGAGCCTTTGCCAATGAAGAAAAAAGCATAAACCCAGTCACCTCGCAATGTTTCAAAATTGTACGTCAATATATTAACGAACATACATAGTGTGTATTATACATTATTTTGTTTTCCTCCTCAACAGCACAAAGCACAAACCCGTGCCTCCGCATTGTCGTTTTTGACAGCGAAGGCTTCCGGAATCATAGAACAGGCCGGATACGTTGCAGTCGTGCACACATTGTGCAAAGCGCATTATTTGGAGCAAATCTTTTCTATTAATGACATATACGCGCTTTAACTTTACGTATAAAATATTTGCAGCGAAGCAGGCCGGACAGTTACCCACTACACCGACGCCCCGACTGCGGAGCGAATCCACCAACTGTATGGTCACGAGGTAATACTATATGAAATACGAAAAACTGTTTCAAAAAGGTAAAATAGGCAGGCTGGAGCTGCCCAACAGGGTTGTAATGACCGCTATGGGTATAATGCTCTGCGACTGGAATGGCTGTGCCACTCCGGAAATGGTACGCTTCTACGAGGAGCGCGCCAAGGGCGGCTGCGGCCTTATTATTCCCGAATTTACTCGCGTCGACCCTGAAAGCGGACAATGCAACCGTTACCAGCTCGGCATCTTCGACGCCAGGCAAATCAGGGGAGTGGAGGACATCTGCGACGCAGTCCATCGCCACGGCTCCAAGATATTCATCCAGCTTCAGCACGGCGGGCGCGAGGCTCCTCCCGCCCTCAACGGCGGCAGGCAGGCCATGGCTCCGAGCGTGGAGCTCAACAGCGTCATAGGCCGAGACACCATACTGCCGAGGGAGATGACTGTTGAGGACATCGACCGCCTGGTCGGGCTGTTTGTCCAGGCCGCCGTCAACGCGGAAGCCGCCGGCGCAGATGGCGTTGAGGTTCACGCCGCGCACGGCTACCTGATTCAGCAGTTCCTCAGCCCTTACACCAACAAGCGCACGGACGAGTACGGCGGCTCGATGGAAAACCGCTGCCGCTTCCTCGTGCGCATACTCGAGGGCATCCGCGAGGCGGTAAGCCCCAACTTCGTTGTCGGCGCGCGCATCAACGGCAACGACTTTGTCGAGGGCGGCAACGACCAGGATGCCTGCGTCGAAATCGCCAAGTATCTCGAGCGCTACGTCGACTATTTCAACGTGAGCTGCGGCGTCTACGCCAGCGCAGCCACGATGATAGAGCCCTGCTACTCTCCCGAGTGCTGGCGCCGCCCCTTCGTCGAGGCCATAAAGCACGCCGTCAACGTCCCCATTATTGCCGTCAACACCCTGCGTCACACGGAGACCGCGGAGCAGCTGCTCGAGGAGGGCGTATGTGACTTCGTCGGCCTGAGCCGTATGCACATAGCCGACCCGTATCTTGTCACCAAGGCCAAGGCCGGACGCGAGGATCTCATCCGCAAGTGCATCAAGTGCATGAACTGCAACAAGTCCGTCGTCGCCGGACGCAACCTGCACTGCGCCATCAATCCCATAGCGGGACGCGAAACCCGTTTCGGCGATGATAAGCTGATAAAGAACGGCGCCGGACGCCCCGTAGCCATCATCGGCGGAGGCCCCGCCGGTATGCAGGCCGCCCTGCTCATGAAGAAGCGTGGCTTCGCTCCCGTTATCTTTGAGGAGAGCGACACCCTCGGCGGCAGCGCGATCCTCGCCTCCAAGGCTCCCTGCAAATACATGGCTCAGGAGTTCGTTGACACCCAGGCGGCCGAGATGAAGGAGTACGGCATAGAGGTTCACCTCAACACTCCCGCAACTCCCAGCCGCATTAAGGCGCTCGACCCGTACTGCGTCATCGTCGCCTGCGGCGGTAAGCAGATCGTGCCCAAAATCCCCGGCGTAGACAACAAAAACGTCTATTACATAGAGGACGTGCTGCTCGGCCGCGTGCACTTCGAGGGCAAGAACATCGCCGTTGTAGGCGGCGGACACGTCGGTCTCGAGGTCGCGCACTATCTCTGCGCAGACAACAAGGTCACTGTTGTCGAGATGCAGAAGGAAGTCGGCACCTCCATATACCGTACCGCAAAGTACAAGCTGCTCAGCCTGCTTGACGAGGCCGGCGTAAAGATACTCACCGAGCACGCCATCGCAGGTGTGACCGACACCTCCGCCGTGCTGCACAAGATGGACACCGGCGAGACCGTGGAGATCCCCGCAGACATCGTGGTCATGGCGCTCGGCAACAGACCCGACACGAGTTATATCGACTCCATCTCGGACGTCTGCGAGAAGACCGTAGTTATCGGCGACTCTGTCAGCGCCGGCACTATGGCCGACGCCACCAAGGACGCCTACGAAAAGTGCTTCTACATCTGAGAAATACATGAACACACCCGAAGTGTGGGACGGACTCCGTCCCACACTTTCTTTTTGCCCGCCGCCCTTATTTGTGCTGGACGCACGAAATAGCGCTTCCGTTTTTACATTCGTGACATTGCCTAGAAATTCACAGTCTTTTATAATTTTATACGTAGTGGGAAGCTGTTTGCCAAGCTTATTGTTTCATTTTCAGAAAGAGGAGTGCATCAAAATGAAAAACAACATCTTCGACCTCTCTGGCCAGGTAGCTCTCGTCGCCGGTGCTTCCTCCGGCCTGGGACTGCAGTTCGCCAAGGCCATGGCCAACGCCGGCGCGGATTTGGCGATTGTCGCCCGCAGGACGGACAGGCTTGAAGAAAACGCCAGGCAGATAGCCGCTGAGTACGGCGTCAAGGTCTATCCGCACTATATAGACCTGCGCGACGCCAAGTCCGTGGAGGACTGCGTTGCCGACGTGGTAAAGCACTACGGAAAGATTGACATCCTTGTCAACGCAGGCGGCTGCGGCGGCTCCAGCGACCCCACCACCATGACCGACGACCAGTGGTATTTCGTTGTCGACACTGACCTCACCGGCCTCTTCCGCCTCTGCCGCGAGGTAGCGAAGCAGTCGATGGTTCCCAACAACTACGGCCGCATAGTCAATGTCTCCTCCATTCACGGCTTTGTCTCCCGCAAGAACGCCTGGACCGCGCCGTACTGCGCTGCCAAGGGCGGCGTGCACATGATGACCAAGGCCCTCGCCAACGACTGGGGCAAGTATGACATCACCGTCAACTGCATCGCCCCGGGCTACTTCCCGAGCGAGCTCACCGAAAAGTACATCGACGCCGACTGGTTCACCCAGCTGCACGTGGATCGCTGCCCCAAGGGCCGCCACGGCATCACCGGCGAGATGGACGGTCTGTGCGTTTACTTCGCCTCTCCCTGCTGCTCCTACACCACCGGCCAGGTCGTTGCCGTTGACGGCGGCTGGACCTGCAACTGATTGCTGTTACTGAGAAAGGAGAAAACATGGCTGTTAATCAGAAACTCCCGAGCCGCACAGGCATACTCGTCAGGGCTCTGATAATCCTCTTCGTCGGCGGTATGGTCAACTCCGCCGCCGTGTTCGTCAACCCGCTCGCCCAGCACTACGGCTGGACCACCGAGTCCGTCGCCGGCGTCATCACCTTCATGGCCACGATGCAGACCCCCGGCCACATCCTCAGCGGCTGGATGCTTGGCAAGGTCGGCGCCAAGAAGACGCTCATAATAGGCTGCATCCTGCTCGGCGCCGCCTTCGCCGTCTCCGGCCTTGTGCCGGCGAACGCCCCCTGGCTGCTCTACATAACCTTCAGCGTGTTCCAGGGCCTCGGCGTCGGCTTCACCTACACCGGCGCCACCTACTGCGCCACCGGCTGGTATCCTGACAAGCGCGGCCTGACCTCCGGCCTCTGCATGGCTTTCAACGGCGGCTCCGCCACCTTCCTCGCCCCGCTGGTCGCCAAGATAATCGAGTCCACCGGCATCATCGCCACCCTCTACATCGTGGGCATCGGCGTCATCATCATCGGCGTCGTCTCCGCCATCGGCCTGCGTACCGCCCCCAGCGGTTACGTCCCCGAGGGCTGGCAGCAGAAGGTTGCCACCGCCGCCGAGGAGGAGAAGCTCAAGGCCACCCAGCTCGAGAGCCTCACTCCGGCCCAGGCCTTCAAGACCCGCGCCTACTGGCACCTGTTCCTCGGCTACGGCCTCTTCCCGACGATGTACATCATCTGCTACCCCCGTTTCTCCGTCCTTATCTCCGACGCCGGCTTCTCTGTAACCGCGGCCACCCTCGGCGTCTCCCTCTACAGCGCCTCCAACGTCATAAGCCGCTTCCTCTTCGGCGCGCTTATTGACAAGATTGGCTACCGCAAGGTCTATACCCTCTGCGGCGTGTGCTGCGTTGCGGCCGCCGTCTGCCTGATGCTCGCCAACAGCCTCTTCATGTTCTACGCGGCCTACGTGCTGCTGGCCTTCGGCTTCGGCCCCACCAACAGCTGCCACCCCGTGGCCGTCCAGGAGACCTTCGGCTCCAAATACGCCGGCGGCATCTTCGGCATCTGCATGCTCGGCTACATGGTGATATGCACGATTATCTCCCCGAGGATAAGCTCCGCTCTCGTAAGCGCCACCGGCGACTACACCGCTTCCATGATTTTCGCCATCGTGGCCTGCGTTGCCGCCGTCGCGGTCTACACCACGATCCCCATGCCGAAGCGCCGCACCCTCGCCGAAGTCGAGGCCGAGGAAGCGGCCAAAAAGTAATTTAATCCCGGCAATACAACCAGGAACAGCCGCCCTTATGAGCGGCTGTTCCCATGCGAACCATTAGATAAGGAGAAATAATGTGGGTATTATTGGATGCTTGCTTGGTTTTCTGACCGTTATCGTTTTCTGTTATAAGGACTGGTCGGTCTATGTTGCCACGCTTGTAGGCGCAGCCGTTGTCATGCTTTTTAACTGGATGCCCTTTATCGACACTCTTACCGGGGATTTCATTGAAGGTATGTTCGTGCCGATACAGAGCTTCTTCTTCATACTGCTCTTTGGCAACATACAGGCAAAAATCTATTCTGTAAGCGGAGCAGCTTATGCAATCGCAGACAGTATCATGTCTACGCTGCTTAAACCGGGCGCGAGCAACACGCGCAAGAATGTTATAGCAATTTCCGTCCTGCTGGTCATAGGCATAGTCCTCTGCATGGGCGGCATAAACGCCAGTGTGTTTATTGTCCTCATGTACCCTATAGCCCTCACCATCTTTGAGCACTGCGACATCCCGAAGCGCTTCATTCTCGGCGTCCTCGGCGCGTGCTCCTACACTTTTACGCTGACCATGCCGGGAAGCCCGCAGGTAACGAACGTGGCCGCCATGACTGCGCTGGGTACCAGCGCCGGGGTTGCCGCTGTACCTGGACTTGTGGGCGCGGCAGTGGAGATAGTAGTCACGCTCGTCCTGCTGAATATATTGATCAACAAAGCGCGGAGCCGAGGTGAGCACTTCGAGCTGCATCCTCTGGATCCACACTACGACGAGAATTCGCCCAGGCCGAAATTCTGGGTGGCCATACTTCCTCTGATAATACTTTTTATACTGTTCAATGTAGTCGGAATAGACATAAACATTTGCATTATAATCAGTGTGATAGTTTCAATCGTCGCATTCTGGCCGCAGCTCAGGGATTACAGCCTGCGTGAGCTGCTCAGTACAGGCGCGTCCGAGTCCATACATATGTCCATGACCGTCGCGGCCATATGCGGCTTCGCTGGCGTGGTCACAAATACCGAGGCCTTTACCACCATGCTTGACTTTATGGTCGGGTTGGATATGTCCCCGATGCTCATATGCGCCATAGTCGTAGCCATAATGTGTATGCTCACGGGAGGATCTTCAACCGGTCAGCTCATTTCGCTGCCCCTAATCGCGCCCAAGCTCACGAGCCTCGGCCTGAACGTCGGCGCCATACACCGTATATCCTGCTTTGCCGCTACGACTCTGGACTCGCTGCCGTATTCCGGAGCTATCCTGATGCTTCTGCCCCTGTGCCATATGAAGCTGCGCGAGGTCTACCCGCCTCTGTTCATAACCACCGTCGTCGCCACGACCAGCGGCACCATAGCCGTCATCGTCATGTGCGCGCTTTTCCCAGGGTTGGCGGTGTGAGGCAGCCTTCGCCTCAACTGTGAAAAATACCTGCGTTCCCCGCAAGAGCCTAACCTTTACCCGGAGCGCATCGGCACAAAACACCCCGGACGCCATAGCATCCGGGGTGTTTTCATATGTGCAATGCAGCCGTGCGCGCACTCCCCTTGCACGTAAGTACCGCAAAGCCGTCTGCAACAAGAAGACAACCGCCCACGATTCCGTTTTAATGGGTATCTCGATTTGAGCGATATAGTCGTCTGGGCTCAGGATCTTACTTGTTTACGGATGCCGGTTGCGACTGTCCTTTGAACAAACGCTTGAAAATAATTCTTATTTTCCCGACCCTTATCTTTTTCCTGTTTTGGATTCAAGGCCATCAGGCGGCAAAGAAAAAAGAAATTGCTAAAATGAAAGCTAAAGATATTTAATAGATAGACAGCAAACCAAGCCGAGCCAGCGGGCGGTCTAGATGAACGGCGCATACTCGCCGCCGCGCCGCAGCCGTTTCTGTAGGAATTGAACGTGCAAATTGCCGGCGCTTTATGATATAATCATCAAGACAAAAAATCCAGAAAGGGACGCGGATACGATGACAAAAGTTTTGTTCGTTTGCCACGGCAGGGGCTTAACAAAGCCCTGAAACCCTTGATATACCAGGGTTTTCTCCCGCACTGGGCATTAAATTTACGACACTTTTACGACACGAGCCAGGCTATGACGAAACAAAGTAAATTCCTCCCGGTATTGCTACCGGGAGGTAAACTATGCAACGTTTGGATATCTAATATATACGTACTCAAATATTTTTTGGCGATACCTTGAAATGCTAACTTCATCATAACACTCCGGCAGATCTGCCCACAGTGTATCCCGAATCAGGTTATCCACGGCCGCCTTGGTCTCCTGCTTATCGGTCCAGTGATCCAGCTCTGCAATTTTAGCCTTTACCTTGGCCAGCAGGTCAACCGCCACATGCTTGATTTTCTGAATATCCTGTTTGGACAGATTTTCAGAGAAGAGTAAATCATACAGGGATAGCTCCTCATCGCTGGAGAAGCCCTCCCGGACATACCGCTGCTCCTCTTGATCCATGCTGTTGGCCAGATCCATCAGGTCCATAAACGTTTTTTCAATGGTCGCCCGGTTCTGTTCACTGTTGTAGTCATCAATGATTTTTTGATATCGCTCATAGTAGTTGATTCTCTGCGGATTTGCAAACAGCAGTTCGTTGAGACGCTGCTGGATCAAGTCGTCCATGTCTTTCAGAATCAGATTTTTTCGCTTTACCTTTGCAAACTCCCGGCGGAGCAGGGCAAAGTCGATCTTGCTGATGTCGAACTGGCGGGAGGGGGTCAGACCTTCGCTGGGAGTATCCACCTGCACATACTCGCTGATGATGCCGTTGATTTCCACCATCAGCTCCACATTGCTGGCGTGTTTGCGCTTTTTCTGGAGCTGGTGGAAGATTGCGACAATCGCCTCGTACTCTTTTCGGGTATCTGCCGAGACGTCGTCCCGGTCGGCATACTTCATCATCCGAATCAATTCGGAGGCATACGTCTGAAACTGCTTGCGCTCCTCCAGGGTTCCGCTGACTGCATTGGCCCCATCCTCCAGCCGAGCCATTTTCTCAAAATCCTTTGCGTCAATCAATGTCTGTAAGTTGAAATTGTGACTCAGCAAAAAGTCCTTGGCGGCGGAGATGGTATCCAGAATACGGGCAATCAGTGTTTCCTTATCTATTGTGGGGTCTGTCCCACCCTGACCACCCACATTCGCTGTGTAATCTGCCAGCGCTTTCCTCAAGGCCTTCACGATTCCGATGTAGTCCACAATCAGGCCATTGCTCTTTCCCTCTGCCACCCGGTTGGCTCGGGCGATGGTCTGCATCAGGGTGTGAGCTTTCAAGGGCTTGTCTAAATACAGGCAGGACAGGCACTTGACGTCAAAGCCGGTGAGCCACATGGCGCACACAAATACTACCCGCAGAGGATTATCCGGGTCCTTGAACTCCTTGTCCAGCTCACGCTTCTCCATCTTCTCCCGATGGTATTTGATATCCAGGCCCCATTTCTGGAAGGTCTGGACCTCGTTTTGCTCCTGACTGACCACGACAGCCATTTCCGTTTCTTTCATCCAACTGATTTTTCGCGCCAGCTCCTGGTTTTCCTGCTGTGTTGTGTGTTTGCGCTGGGCCTCTAAATACTCAATTTCCTGGTTCCAGTATTTTTGCACTAGATTATACATCCGTACGCAGGAGACTTTATTGAGGCACACGAACATGGCCTTCCCGCTGGTCCACAAATCGGAGTAGTGCCCCACAAAATCCTTGGCGATGGAGTCCAGCCGCTGCTCAGCGGTTAACAGGTGGATTTCCTTGGCAAACTCTCGCTCTAGCTTTTCCTGTTGGTCTACATCCAGGTCTGCCTGTTCGATGGCGTCCAGGATTCGCTCATTAATCTCCGGGTTGTGGAGGTCGGCAATTTTATCCCCCCGGTTCTCGTAGTACAGCGGCACCGTGGCCCCGTCCTCCACAGCCCGCTTGAAGTCGTACACCGATATGTAACCGCCAAAGGTGCGGGCGGTGAGGTTGTCATCCGAGAGCAACGGCGTTCCGGTAAAGCCAATGCGGGAAGCGGTGGGCAGCAGATGCAGCATATTCTCGGCAAAAACGCCATACTGGCTGCGGTGGGCCTCATCGGAGAGGATGAGGACATCGTGGTCGGGGTGGAGGGGCTGGGCGTCCGGCTGATTGAACTTTTGGATTAGGGTGAAGATAAAGCTGGGGTTGCCCCGCAGTTTAGCAATCAGATCATCACCGTTGGTGGCCATAAACTGCCCGGCTTTGGCCTTGCCAAGCAGGCCGCAGTTTTCAAAGGTTTCGCTGATTTGTTTATTCAGTTCCTCGCGGTCGGTTAACACCACAATGGTTGGTGAACCGGCAAATTTTCGGCGAATTTTCTGAGCCAGAAATACCATCGAGTAGCTCTTGCCGCTGCCCTGTGTGTGCCAGAACACCCCCAACTTTCCGTTTTTCAGCTCGCGAGCCGCGTAGGTTTTTATCGCCTCGTTGACACCAAGATATTGATGGTTTCGAGCTAGAATTTTGGAGGTGTGGCCGCCGGAGTGGTCAAAGAGAATGAAATTCTCGAGCAGGTTCAAAAAGTTATCTTTTTTGCAAATACCCCGCAGCATGGTCTCCAGAGCTACACTGCCGACTTCCTGCTCGCTTAGGCGCTTCCATTCGTGAAAGAACTCGTATTTGCTGCCAAGCGTACCCACCTTGGCCTCCAGGCCATTGGAGAGGATGAGAAAGGCGTTGTAGTAAAACAGATGGGGGATGGTATCCAGATAGTCGGTGTAGTTGTCTGTGTAGGCGTTTTGCACATCCACCGTGTTCTTTTTCAGCTCTATAAACAGCAAGGAATCCCGTTGACAAAGCCTACGATGTCCGTCCTGCGGCGGTAGAGGTAGCCATGAATTTTTAGTTCCTTGATGGCCAGGAAGTGATTGTTGGACGGGTTTTGAAAGTCGATAATCCGAGCGCGCTTTTCCGCGGTTTTGCCGTCGGGACGCTTGACGGTAACAGGGATACCGTCCCGGATAAGGGCGTATTTTTCCTCGTTGATCTGAATCAGAGAGGCGGTGGAAAGGTGTTGCTCCATCTTTTTATGGGCCTCGTCTAGTTGGGCGGGAGTGAGCCACGGGTTCAGGCGCTTCAGCGCCTGCCGAAAATACCGGGTGAGCAGTATTTCACGGTAGCTTGTCCGGCCGAAGGTGCCGTCCTTGCCAAGCTTCTCCGTATTGTAGGCATAGGCGACCTTCCAGCCCAGTTCCCGCTCCAGCAGGCGCCCGGCCGATTCCTGGACGAGAATGTTTTCGGAGTAGTCGTAGCTCATAGGAGTATCCTACCTCCTTGAGCCGGTAAATTTTGTGAGCGGTTTCGATAAAATGTCGTTTTCCCACAGGCGATTAAAGTACTCTTCATACAGTCGAAATCCCCTTCCGCCTTTGACAAATTTATAGGTAATAGTCTGTTGGCTATCATATCCATACCAGTATGGCCCAACGTAAAGGCTGTTGTCAGTTCGCCAATAAAAATCTAATGTCATAGTGTCATATCCTTTCACTATGATTTTCCCCTTTGTGTTTCTGTCGTTTAATTTATTTGCCCATTCTATAAGCTTCTCAATAGTATTTCTAATATTTGCCTTTTCTTCTGCTTTCTCTCGCTCTGAAATAAAATGGGAGTTTGGATCCATAGTAAGAATTCGAAAATTTACACCTTTTTTAAGATATGCTAAAATTTGATTTTCTGTTTGTGCTGTTCGAAAAGAATTTAACCCGAATGCAATGACGTCAACTTGATGTCGAACCTTTTCTAACTGTTCGTCACAATCCTTATTCATTTCTGCGCGAGTTGAAGTAATAGCTTCAATTTTCCATTCATCTAACGGATTAAGCTGAATTCGATCAACGAAAAGAGCTGTTAACAAAATAACCAGGCCAGAGGCAATTAATGAACATCCAATACTAATCCATAGGTTTTCCTTAGTACACCAAACGTATAAATCTAACAATATGGAAAAAATGCCAGCAATGAAAGTGATTAGACCAGCAATAATTGATTTTAAATTGTACTTTTGAACCATAAAGTTATACCTCCACTTCTCCGCTCATCAGTTTGGGTAGTATGCGGTCACGGGCCTGCATGGCACCATATATTTGCTCATTCAGATTAAAGATCAATTCAAAAATAGGGGCTGCAAATTGTCCAAATTGATTTACCACTGTGGCCGGTGGAAGCAAATAAGTAAGAGCTTGTAGCTTATCTGCCTTGACCCGTTGCCGCCCATCGCTCCCACTCATGCTGTTGATTGCTGATTGCCTGAAACCATCCGTTCTGGCATGGAGATAAACCATATACGGATTCAACCGCTTTGATCGCATTACAATGTACTCAGTAGAACCTACCGCCCCTTCTGAAGATTGAATTCCGTGAACAAAGGCGGTTTTTCCATTCTCTAAGCATGGGGTTATTCTGGCAAGTAACGTATCTCCATTTTGAAATTTACTTCCTGAATTGGATGTGGTCTCACTGAACTCGGCCATATCCAGCACCATAGAGGATGTACTCAATGCAGACATGGGAACAAACTGCTTTATCCGGTCTTTGGTCAGTTGAACCTTTGGATCAAATTCAATCGCATCGCCAAGAGAGCACTTTTCCCACCCCTCCGGCACACCGTCCACGATTTTGGTGTGCTCATGGCCGGGGAAACGCAGGTCTACAAACCACTCTTTATACAGCCGCTGGGCCGCTTCTTCCAGCAGTTTGATCTGCTTTCGGTTGTTTTCGATGAGGTCGTCATAGACGGAGAGAATATCGGCAATCTTTTTTTGTATCAAAGGATTGGGAAGTTTTATCTCAAGATTACCAATTTGCTTTAAGTTAATATTGGGCTGTGCCGACTGGCTTTGAATAGTGTTAACAACTGAAACAATTTGAGGCAAATTTAAATAATAATAAATAAATTGATGGTTGTATTTGCTTCTATCAACTCGAATTAGTGCAACAGCCTGATTTGTATTAGCCGGAACATCCTCTTCACGTAAAAGTGCAGTTTTCCCAAGATATACACCAGCCATGGAAAACAGTATATCCCCCGCTTGTAATTGTGAGCGTTTAAGTTTTTCATGTGTTTCAGGAGATATAAATAAAAACTCGCCAGATATGTTTCTGGAAGAAGTAATCATCTCAGAACGAATATATTTAACGCCATATTCTGTAAATCCTTCACCAATATTAGACGGAGTAGTTCCTTTGGTTATAACAAGGCATAAATCACACAATTTTTTTGTTTCCCAACTCACAGCCCCATCTCCTCCCAATTCTTCGAGATGATCTCCATCAGCTGGCTGGACTCCTCCTGCAAGGAAAGCAACTCCTTGTGGATTTCCGTCATGCGCTGGTGGAAATCCACACCGTCGTCCTCGGTGGGGGCCACGCCCACATAGGCACCGGGGGTGAGAGAATAGCCCTTGGCCTCGATTTCTTCCAGCGTGGCCACCTTGCACAGGCCGGGAATGTCGGCATAGTCACCCTCACCAAATTTCTCGGTTAGCCACAGCGCATCCTCCACAATGGAAAGGTCATTCTGAAGCAGCTCGATATACTGGTCTGAAAAAGCCTGGATGCTTTTACGTTCTTTTTTAGGTGCCTGGGCCAATTTTTCCTTGCAGTCCTGCCGTTCTTCGTCGATTTCGGTTAACAGTGCATCTTTTAGATCCTCAAAATCTTCGATTCCGTCAATGGCAGAAAAGACTCTCTTGGCCGATTTGCCAATCAGGTATTCCCGCACCGTGCGGAAATAGCAAAGATATTCATGGAGCAATTCTTTGTATTTGTTCTTTTCGCCCCGATACAGCCACACAATGGCGTTCAGGTTTTTGAGCTGCCACTCGCTCCACTCGTTCAGGGTACGGTCCACCACGGTGTAATAGTTTCGGGCATCGATGAACAGTACTTTGTCCCGCAGTTCTTCCTTCTTGCCCCTGTCGAAGAACCACAGGGAACAGGGCAGGCTCTTGGTGTAGAAAAAGTTGTTGCCCACACTGACCATCACATCCACGTGGCCGGTTTTCACCAGCTTCTCCCGGATGTCCTTGTCTTTGCTCTGGCTGTCAGTGGCGGAGGAGGCCATGACAAAGCCGGCCCGGCCATGCTCGTTCAGGTAAGAATAAAAGTAGGATATCCACAGATAGTTGGCGTTGCTGACCTCCTTATTCTTGTTGACCGCTGGCATCCCAAAGGGCAGCCTCCCTGCGCTCTGGGCCGATTCTGCCTTCACCTTGTCCACATTGAAGGGCGGGTTGGCCATCACGTAGTCGCAGCAGCCGTCCAAGTTGTGGGCGTCGTGGTAAAAGGTATTGGCCTCGTCCCCCGACTTGATGACTCCGGACAGGCCGTGGACCGCCAGATTCATCAGGCAAAGCTGGGCGTTGTACTCCACCTTCTCCTGGCCATAGAAGGTCATAGTGTTGTTGGCCAGCATCCCGGCGTGTTCCACAAAGTCGCCAGTCTGGACGAACATCCCGCCGCTGCCACAGGCCGGGTCCAGCAGGATGCCCTCCCTGGGCTCCAGAATGTTGACGATCATCTTCACCAGGGACTTGGGGGTGAAGAACACCCCATCGTCTTGTGCGATGTTCTTGGCAAACTTGTTGAGGAAGTACTCATAGATGCGGCCGATCACGTCGCCGCCCACATCATCCAGAGCACTGTTGTTGAAGATCCGCAGCAGCTCGGCCAGCAACTCGTCGGAGAACATGGTGTAGTCCTTGGGCAGCACGCCGGCGAGCTGCTCGCTCTGCTCCTCTACCAGCTCCATGGCGTTGTTGACCACTTCGCCCAGGCTGTTCATGACCTGGCCGTTCCGATTAGTCAGCCCGGCGGCGGCGATGTTCTCCGGCAGTTCCACCAGATAGGCGTACTGAGCCTCTTTGGGGAGAAAAAGGGCGCTACGGGAGGCAAAGTCGCTTTTCTCTACCGGCAGCACCCGGCCGTTGCGCACGGGGCGGTTCTTTAGGATCTCAGCCTCCACCAGCTTGAAGCGGCTGTAGGCATAGCGCAGGAAAATCAGCCCCAAAACAGGCATACAATATTGGTTGGATGTCAGCTTGGACCCGGCCCGCAGCAGGTCGGCAGATTCCCACAGCTCTGTTTCAAGTTTGCGGATGTTAATCATTATTTTCCTCCAGTTGTGCTCGAACTGTCCACTGAATTTCGACCAACAAATCTTATCCATCGGTTTATCTATTAATTATACCAGTTATGAGAATTTCCCGCAAGATAAGCCGCGGCTCGATCAAAACAGGTGTGCGATATCTGCCTTTTCCCAGTGCAGCTAAACAAGGCTATATAGACTCGTGGAAATAAAGCCGTCATAATATGAAAGCTTAGATTTTTTCTGCAACGGTACGTTCCAAAATGGAACGCACCCCGGTTCTTTTACTCAATACCACCACGGCAATTCCAGCCGCAAATCGTCAATCGCCTGCGCGTCGAGCGCACGCGCCCGGTTCTCGCTTAGATGGAAGTGCCGTGCGGCGGCGGTGAGCGGGTGCTCTGCGCCGTCGGTGAAGCCGTGGCGGTAGAGCAGCCATGTCTGCTCGCGGGCGGTGAGGTTGTCCAGCCCGGCGTACAACTCCGCAAGCTGCTCGCGCCGCAGTACGACCTGCTCCGGTGTCTGCGTGTGCGGGTCGGCGACGGCCTCTATCCGCAGCAGCCGTTCGCCGGCGTCGAGCACGTCGTCGAGGTACACGCGCTGCAAGCCGTTGCTCTCCAGCCGCCGCTCAAACTGCGAGAGCGCCGCGCGGACGCAGTCCGTCATGGTGTTGCGTATCGCCGGGGCGGCGTAGGTGAGGAATTTCATGCCGCGCGTTGCATCGAACCGGTCAATCGCGCTCAGCAGCCCGATGCAGCCCTCCTGTACGAGGTCGTCCACGTCTAGGCCGCTTTCGCCTGCTTTGCCATACACCTCAAGCGCCGTCCTGCGGATGAAGCCGAGGTTGTTCTCTATGAGCCGTTCCCGTGCGTCGGCGTCTCCGGCCTGTGCGAGCGCGCATAGCCGCTCATTGTCCGGCATCCTGCTGCTCCTTGGCGTAGTCCATGGTGGCCTGCGCAAACTCCGCGAGCGCCCGGCCGAGCTTTTCGAGCGCCTCTGGCTGCGCGCCCTCCATGCCGGCGACGCTCTGTGTGACGGCTGACGCGAACAGCTCGGGCGTCACCTGCGCCTTTTGTATCTCCCCGCCCTTGGTCAGCGAGGCGTACATCTGCTGCGTGACCTCTTTGGTAAGCGACTGCGCCGCCGTTAGGTCGTTGCCCAGCTCTTTCTTGACCTCTTTGAGCGCAGCCATGAAAGCGTTTTGTATCGTGGTGAGGTCGGCTTGGTACACCGGCACGCGCTGCCGGTTCGCGTCCCGCGTGGCCTGAACGGCGGCGTCGGTCTTGACGTCGCGGCGCAGCATCGCGCTGATGGTGGAATACATCTGGTTCTGCGCGGCAAAGCCCTCCGCGAGCGTGTCGTTGAAGTACTGCTCAATCATGTATGTGACCTCGGCAAAGCGCGGGCTTTCCAGCAGCCGGTTTACAATCTCCGCGTTGACCCGGCCTGTGTAGAGGTTCCGCGCCGCCTGTACGGACAGACCCAGTTCCTCCACGTCGTAGTTCTTGCGGTCGGGGACGTTGACCACGCCGAGCAGGAAGTCTGTGGAGACGTTGAACGCCTTGGCGATGCGTATAATGTGCTCGGCGCTTATCTTGTCCGTCTTACCGGAGACGAAGCGGCTGACGGCGCTTTCCGTGCTGCCGATGCGCGATGCAAGCTGCGCCTGTGTTATCCCGCGCTCTTTCAGCAGCTCCTGTATGCGCTCCCGGACGTTCCCGGGCAGGTATTCGCCATCCATGTGCGGCACCTCTTTCTGGTAAACTTTCTCTGGCTATTATACTCGAATACGACGCCGCTGGCAATGCTTTGCCGCCCCTCGCTCTTGCAAAAGTGCAAGAACGCGGGGCGGTTTTTTGCTTTTCTTGCAGTTTTGCGGGATTTTAAGGCTCAAGGGCATTACCTCCGTATATTCAGGCAGACGGGCAAAGACCGTCAATCTATTTTCAGGAGGTAATGCCTTTGAATCTGTACGAAACCGTAAAAGCGTCGGTGAGCGTGCCGGAGGCCGCGGAGCGCTATGGGCTGGACGTGGGACGGTCGGGCATGACGCGCTGCATCTTTCACGACGACCGGAACCCGAGCATGAAGCTCAACGAGGACTACTTCTACTGCTTCGGCTGTGGTGAGCACGGCGACGTGATCGACCTCACGGCACGGCTGTTCGGCCTGAGCAGCTTTGAGGCCGCGAAGAAGCTCGCCTACGACTTCGGCCTCTCCCTGGACAGGACGCCAAACGTGAGCAGGCGGCGCACGCGGCAGCAAGCGCTGACGGAGTATTTTCACCGGCTGCGGTGCTGGAAAGCCGAGTTCGCTCCGCGCTCACCTGACGACGAACCGGACAAGCGCTATGTTGAAGCCTGCAAGAAACTGGACTACATTGAGTACCTGATGAGGGAGGCGCGTTGGAATGGCAAAGAGCAAAAGGTCGTCTGACGCGCCCTTTTGGTTTGACGGCAGGAACATAAACGAGGCTCTCTTTTGCGACGACTTCCTGAGCCGGCACAAGCTTGTCTACACGGACGGGGCGTTCTTCACGCCCGACGGGCGCGTCACAGATGAGCTGCCCTTGCGCGGCGAAATCTTTGAGGAGCTGCGCTGCTGCGCCGTGAGCAACATCCCGCGCAAGATAAGCAACATTCTCGAGCTGATGAAGCTCGCGGCGCGCGTGGAGGACTTGCCGCCGGAGCAAGACAGGATTCATGTGGCAAACGGGACGTTGTTTTTGGGCGGGACGTTCACCGAGGACAAGTCCAAAATTGTGCGCAGCCGCTTGCCGGTGGCTTACAACCCCAACGCTCCAAAGCCCGGACGTTGGCTGAGTTTTCTCAGCGAGCTGCTCTACCAGGAGGACATTCCCACCTTGCAGGAGTTCATCGGCTACTGCCTGATTCCCAGCAACAAGGGGCAGCGCATGATGGTCATTAAGGGCAGCGGCGGTGAGGGCAAAAGCCAGATAGGCGCGGTGCTCTCTGCCCTGTTCGGCTGCAACATGAAAGACGGCAGCATCGGCAAGATTTCCGAGAACCGCTTCGCCCGCGCCGACCTCGAGCACGTCCTCCTGTGCATCGACGACGATATGCGCATGGAGGCCTTGAGGCAAACCAACTATGTCAAGTCCATCGTAACGGCTCAGGGCAAGATGGACTTGGAGCGCAAGGGCAAGCAGAGCTACCAGGGCTGGATGTACGCGCGGCTGCTGGCGTTCAGCAACGGCGACTTGCAGGCGCTCTTTGACCGCAGCGACGGTTTCTACCGGCGGCAGCTCGTGCTGACCACCAAAGAGAAAACTGCCGACCGTGTAGATGACCCTGACCTTGCCGAGAAGATGAAAGCGGAGATTGAGGGTATCTTCCTCTGGGCTTTTGAAGGCTTGCGGCGGCTGGCGGCGAACAATTTCAAGTTCACCGAGAGCGCACGGACGAGGGAAAACCGCGAGGCCGTCAAGCGCGACAACAACAATGTCTACGACTTCCTCGAGTCCGATGGCTATATCCGCTTGAAAGCGGACGCGGCCATCAGCTCAAAGGACTGCTACGAGATTTACCGGATGTGGTGCGAGGAAAACAACCTGACCGCCCTCAAGCCGCGCAGTTTCAGCGACGCGCTGGTGGCGGCGTCGGGCAAATACAACCTCGAGCACTGCAACACGGTGACGAACCCGGCAGGGCGGCGCGTGTGGGGCTTCATGGGAATTGAAGCCGTAGTGCGACCGCACATAAATGAGTTTTGCGGCGATTCGCTATGTACGTACGTACCAGGCGGCTGATTCACGGTACGTACGTACACAGCGTTTGAGCGCAAAACTCATATATGCAGCTGCAATGTTTGCGGCTGCACATATGGCAGGCCAATAGAAAACGGTAATGGGTTTTCTATTGGCCTGCGCGGACACCGCAGTGGACGCGGGCTCCCAAAAAGTCCGTGGACTTTTTGGGAGAGGAGGCGCAGCGGAATGACTGAGTCCTGCCGCTTGCGGCGGGACGAGGGATATGGAGCTTGTGCCGACGACTACCTTCGGAGAACCCACGGCACTTTGCAGCCTTCAGGCTGAAAGTGTCATAGTGGGTTATTACACTTTCCGCAGAAAGTGCCTCCCCGCCCCGTGTCCTAATTCAACAGGAAGGAGCGAGATTCAATGGCGAGAAACGACGGCGTTGACCGCACCATCGTCAGAAACCACGACCTGAAAGCTCCCAGCGACGTGGCGAAGATACAGGAGCACAACGAGCGCGAGAAAACGCAATACTCGAATCAGGATATCGTCCCCGAGCGCACGGTGATGAATGTACACTTCAAGGCTCCGACCGCGAGCTATACGGATATGTTCGAGCAGCTTGAGCGTGAAAAAGTTATCTCCACCCGCGGCCTAAAACCCGACGCCGTGAAATTCGGCGAGCTGGTCTTTGACGTGAACTCCGCGTACTTCTACAACCACGGCGGCTACGAGTTCGCCAAACAGTTTTACGCCGACGCCTACAGAGCCGCTGTGGAGATTGTGGGCGGCGAGCAATTCATCCTCTCCGCTGTCATGCACGCCGACGAGCGAAACCGCGCGATGTCCGAAGCGCTGGGCGAGGACGTGTACCACTACCACCTCCACGTCGTCTACATCCCTGTCGTGGAGAAACAGGTACTCTGGTCGAAGCGGTGTAAGGACAAGAGTCTCGTCGGAACCGTAAAAGAGACGCTCATGCAGGTCAGCCGCAGTAAGAAATGGGCGTCGAAGCCCGCGCTTGACGCCGAGGAAAATCCCATGCTGAACGCAAAGGGCAAGCAGATTCTGAAGTCATCCTACAGTGTATTGCAGGATGACTTTTTTCATTTCATGCGCTCAGCCGGCTACGACGACATTGAGCGAGGCGAGCGCGGCAGCACTGAAGAGCACCTGACCGTGACGCAGTTCAAGGTCAAAGCCGAGCAGCAGCGGCTGGAGGCCGTGAGCGAACGGGTGACACAAGCTGAGCAGGCATTGGTGGACGCGAGTGCCGCAGCCGAGAAGCAGGAGCAACGGCTGCACGCGCTGCAAAAGGAAACGAAAACTGCCAAAGTTGCCGCGCTCACGGCGCGCGAGATAAAGGCGATGGGCAAGCGCAACCCTCTTACCGGCAACGTCACGCTAACGCCGCAGGAGTGCACGGAGCTGAAAAAGCACGCCGTCAACGGACTCTCTGCCAGAGCGGAAATTGCAAAGCTGCGCGAGCAGCTCGCCGCCGCCGAACAAGCCGCCGCCGTCTGGAAGCGGCGCTTCGACACGTTGCACGAAAAATATGAAGCACTCAAGAAAAAATCTCAGCCCTACCTTGCCGCGCTCAAAACCGCGCCCGAAAAGGTCAGGGCTTTTATCTCAGACATACTCGCGCGGGCGCGCGGGGAGCAGGAACGCAAGCAGCCCCGCCACGAGCGCGGGCGGGACGCAGAACTTTAATCTTTAAGGAGTGTTGCCTATGGTAAAAGAACCCGAGCAGTTTAACGACAGGTACGATATTCCTATATGGAGGAAGTACACGCTGAGCGTGCAGGAGGCCTCAAGGTACTTCCACATTGGAGATAAGAAACTGAGAAAGCTTATAGATGAAAACCCGCAGGCAGACTTTGTTTTGTGGAACGGGACCAGGCCGCAGATAAAGCGGCGTGTCTTCGAGCGCTATGTCGATGAAAAGCTGTCTGCCATATAAGAGCGGCACATAATTGTGGCAAAAGAGCCGGGCCTGTGATACAATATGCGTGTCATAGCCTGGCTCTTTTCAATCATTAGAAAGGAGCAACAATGTCTGAAATAAGGCGAGATAAAAAAGGACGAAGATTATTGACCGGAGAGAGCCAGCGAAAAGATGGTAAGTATGAATATAAGTATCAGGACGCATTTGGCAAAAGGAAAACCGTTTACAGCTGGAGGCTGACCGAAGCCGACTCAGTACCCAAAGGCAAGCGCGGCGATATTCCGCTGAGGGAAAAAGAAAGGCAGATACAGCTGGATTTAAGCCGCGGCATAGCCTGCGCCGGGGATTTGACCGTGCTGGAGCTTGTCGAAATGTATGTTGCCCAGAAGCGCGGTGTGCGCCACAACACCATAGCCAACTATAACTTTGTGCTCAATATTATCAGGAAAGAGGAGTTTGGACTAAAGCGCATCGATAAGATAAAAATCTTTGACGCAAAGGCGTGGCTGATTAAGCTCCAGGCTGATGGGCGCGGCTACAGTACGATTCACTCCATACGCGGCGTTCTGAGGCCGGCATTTCAGATGGCTGTCGATAACGACCTGCTGAACAAAAACCCATTCGAGTTTCAGCTGAGCACGGTAGTTGTGAACGACAGCGTAACCCGCGAGGCACTCACGCGCAAGCAGGAACGCGCCTTTTTGGAGTTCGTCAGAAACGACAAGCACTTTAGCCGCTACTATGACGGCATCTATATTCTCTTCAAAACCGGGCTGCGCATTTCGGAGTTTGTGGGCTTGACGGCCGGTAACATTGATTTTGAGAACAGCCGGATTGTCGTGGATCACCAGCTCCAGAGAACACGAAGCATGGAGTACGTGATAGAAGACCCCAAAACCGGCTGCGGCACCAGGATGGTTCCCATGACGCCCGAGGTAAAGGAGTGCTTCGCGCGCATACTTGCCAACAGGAAACCGCCAAAGGTGGAGCCGGTAGTGCAGGGTTACAGCGGCTTTCTCTTTCTTGACAAGAACGGGCGTCCGATGGTGGCTCTTCACTGGGAAAAATACTTCCAGCACATCTGCGCTAAGTACAACAGTATTTACAAGGCGCAGATGCCCAAGGTTACGCCGCACGTCTGCCGTCACACGTTCTGCTCAAACATGGCGAAGTCAGGGATGAACCCCAAGACTCTGCAATACATTATGGGGCACTCGGAGATTGGCGTAACGCTCAATGTCTACACGCACATCGGCTTTGAGGACGCCATGGCAGAAATGCTGGAGCTGAACGGAGCACAGGCAAACTCACGAGGCCGGCGCGCCGAAAAACGCGTGTCGTAAAAATTTCGGATTTACGACACTTTTACGACACTCTCAGGCAAAGGTATGCGGAGTTATGCCGCGCTGTGCCGGGAGATGCAATTTTGAAATTGCAGGTAAACGTTCGCGTTTTGCGCGAATGCCGGCATATTTGAGCATAATTTGGTATAGTCAGGGGAATGAAGCACATGATAAAAATCCTGTTTGTATGCCACGGCAATATATGCAGGAGTCCGATGGCGGAGTTTATGTTTAGGGACATGGTTGAAAAGGCCGGGCTTGCCGGGGAGTTTAAGATTGCGTCAGCGGCGACGTCGTACGAGGAGGTGGGCAACGGTGTATACCCGCCGGCGCGCAAAAAACTCGCCGAGCACGGCATCGGCTGCTCCGGGCACGCGGCCCACCGCATGACGCGTGAGGAGTACGACGAGTACGACCTCATCATCTGCATGGACGCCGCCAACCTGCGCAACCTGCGCCGCATGACTGACGGCGACAGCGAGGGCAAGATCTCCCTCGTACTCGACCACTGCGGCCGCGCCGGGCAGGAGGTGGCCGACCCGTGGTACACCGGCGACTTTGAGAGCACCTGGCAGGACTTGAGCCAGGGGCTGAGCGGCCTGCTGGAAGAACTCACCGGCAAAAAACTTTAAAAATGACCCGTCCACTGCTGTGTGGACGGGTCATTTGCACGTTTTAAGCTATTTCGCCAGCAATCTCGCCAGCAGCGGGCGGTGTACGGTGACCGCGCCCTTGGGGCAGAACTCCTGACAACAGAAACAGCGTATACACTTTTTGGCCTCTATCCTCGCCCTGCCCTCGACCACCTGAGCGGCCTTGGGCGGACAGACCTCGGCGCACTTGCCGCAGCCGATGCACTTGGCAGCATCCACTCTCGGCCGGGCGCTGAACGCGCGGCGCATGAACGCCCCGCCGAAGGGGATCTTGGTGCCGAACTCGGTGCTGCCGTTCACGGGCAACTTTTCAAAGTCCGGGATGGCAAAGCGCTCCACGTCGCCCGCTATGCCGAGATCGCGCCAGTCGGCCGGGCACAGCCCGCGCCTGACCGCCTCCGCGACGCTGGGCGCGTCCATCGCCTCCATGCCTATCAGGCAGGCGCAGACCAAGTCCGCGTTGAACGGCGTATCCGCCGCCAGCAGCGCGCCCATATGCCGGGGCTTACCCTGAGTCGGCCCGTTCCCCTCCATGCAGTCCACCGCGTCCACCAACGTGAGCCGCGGCGCGTTGAACAGCGCCAGATCCACCAGCATGGAGCAGAAATCCGCCGCATTCGGGTAGCGATAGTGCATTTCCGGCTTACGAGTGCCGGGTATCGTGCCGAAAAAGTTCTTGACTGCGGCGGTCATGCCGGCCATGCCGTGGGTCTTGAGCTTGGCGAAATCTATGATGGCGTCCGCGCTTTGCAGCCACGAGGTGTATGTGAAGGCGTGCAGGGTCTTCCCCTCCGCGAAGCTGACCTCGGCCTCACCGAAGTCGCCGTTCAGCTCGCCGCCTGCCGCCTCCACGGCCTCCATACCCGTGCCGTGATAGACCGAACGCACCCACGCGGCCGTCCACGGACCGCCGGGGCTGTCGCCGACGACGACGCGCGCTCCCCGCGCTCTCAGCTCCTCCGTCAGCGCGGCCAGCAGCGCCGGATGCGTCACGGCGGCGCTCTCCGGCTTCATGCGCGAGACCAGGTTGGTCTTTATCGCGACGGTCATGCCCGGCTCCACCCAGTCCAGTCCTCCCAGCGGCTCCAGCGCGGCGGAGAGCGCGCGGCGCACGTTTTCGCTCGAGTAGTCCGGACACGGTACGATGCTGACGTTTACAGGCATAGCATTGGCTCCTTTCGCTATTGGCGCAGGTGTACACTGCTTCATTTTACGTATTTTATGAATTTTGTCAAGATTCTCTCTTGTAATTTGCGCAGAATGTGGTAACATGGTCTTAGACACGCCGCCACGCGGAGAGAGAGCGGCAAATACTTTGAGGGAAGAAGGTAGAACCAATGGACAAGATCGAAATCACCAGGACGACCGCCCCCAAGGAAAAGACGCCCAGCGACAAGCTGGGATTCGGAAAGATTTTCTCTGACCACATGTTCCTCATGAACTACGACGAGGGCGAGGGCTGGCACTCGCCGCGCATAGTCCCCTACGGCCCCATCGAGCTGATGCCCTGCGCCAACGTGCTGCACTATGCGCAGGAGATTTTTGAAGGTCTCAAAGCCTACCGCACCGAGAGCGGCACCGTGCAGCTCTTCCGCCCGACGGAAAACATCAAGCGCATGAACAACTCGGCTCTGCGCATGTGCATCCCGCCCGTGCCCGAGGATATCTACCTCGAGGCGCTCAAGACCCTGGTGACCGTGGATGAGAGCTGGGTTCCGCACGAGTACGGCACCAGCCTCTACCTGCGCCCGTTCATAATCGCGACGGACGCGCAGCTGGGCGTCCACGCCGGCCACCACTACCTGTTCTGCATCATCGCCTCGCCCTCCGGCAGCTACTACGCCGGCGGCATAGACCCGGTGCGGATAATGATCGAGAGCCGCGACGTGCGCGCGGTGCGCGGCGGCACCGGCTACGCCAAGTGCGGCGGCAACTACGCGGCCAGTATGCGCGCCGGCGAGGAGGCCGAGAAGAAGGGCTTTGCCCAGGTGCTCTGGCTCGACGGCGTGCACATGAAGTACATAGAAGAAGTCGGCGCCATGAACGTCATGTTCAAGATAAACGGCAAGGTCGTCACGCCCGACATCTCCGGCGGCACCGTCCTGCCCGGCATCACGCGCAAGAGCTGCATCGAGGTGCTCAAGGACTGGGGCTATGAGGTGGAGGAGCGCGAGATCTCCGTCGACGAGCTGGTGGAGGCCGCGGAGAGCGGCGCGCTGGAGGAAGCCTGGGGCGTCGGCACCGCCGCCGTCGTCTCGCCCATGGGCGTCCTGGCCTACAAGGACGTCGAGCACGTGATAAACGACAACAAGATCGGGTCTCTCACCCAGAGGCTGTATGACGAGCTGACCGGCATACAGTGGGGCAAGATACCCGACACGCGCGGCTGGATAGTAAAGGTCTGCTGACAGCAGCCGAAAACGGATGCAGGCGTCCGGGGAACCTCCCCGGACGCTTCAAATATTTTAACTTCATTTTAAGGAACAATAGACGGGGAGCCGCGTCTAACGCATATCTCATGGCTCACAGCCGGAAGGGAATTTAACTTTATGGATACAAAAACAGTCAACAAGACCCAGAAAATGCTGATTGTTATACTGGCACTGGTACTGGTGGCGGGGATAGCCGCGAGCTGCACTCTCGGCGCCCTGGCAATTCAGCGCATATCCGGTCAGGCGGAGCAGATCACGCAGCTGGGCGAAACGCTCAGAGCGGTCGTGGGCTCCAACTCCGACACCGTGACTCAGGAGGACGACGTGGCCGTCGCGGGCGAGTATTACATACGCTCCACCCTGCCCATCTCCGACGCCTACAAGTCCGGCGACACCTCGGCTCTGGACTCGAAGCAGCTCGAGACTCTCAGCATGGCGTCAAAGGTGCTCGACGAGATCATCACCGACGGCATGACCCCATATGACAAGGAGCTGGCGGTCTACGACTGGATGTGCGCCAACCTCGGACACGAAAGCGGCGTCACCGTCGTAGTCCCCACGGCCAGCGAATACAGCGCGGAGCCCTACGGCGTGCTCAAGTACGGCGCGGCGGTCTGCGTGGGCTTTGCCACGACGTTCAGGCTTTTCATGCAGATGATGGACATAGACTGCATGGTCGTGCACAACTCCTATCACAGCTGGAACCTCGTCAAGCTGGACGGAGAGTGGTATCACACCGACATCTACTCCGACGTCAGCAGCGGGAATTACGCCAACTTCAACATGACCGACGAGATGTGCTCTGTCGCCCACGATTGGGACAGGGAGTTCTTCCCCGCCGCGAACGGTCTCACCTACTGCTACGCCTATCGCAGCGCCAAGGAGCTCTCCGACGTCTACACCCTCCCCGCGCTCGTGCGCGAGGTGCTGGACTCCGACAGCCTCAGCAATCTCTACTTCCTGTTCGACGCCGACAAGCACACCCAGCAGGTGGTGTCTTCCATGATGGGTCTCGTGGACGGCGCGCTCTCAAGCTACGCCGATCAGAACGGGCGCACCATCTGGATGGAATACAACATGCAGCTGGTCGAGGGGCGCGTACTGCTTACGGTCGGCCTCACCGAGTACAGCGAAGACGATGATGAGCCGGCGCAGGAGCTCGGCGAGGACGAGCTGACCCGCATCAGCGAGGCTGTCGACGCTGCCTTCGGCGACGTCACCGGCGACTCGTCCGAGGTCGACGGCGCCGACGACGGCTACTATGAGGATCTGACGGCGGACGCCGCCGCAATGGCGGGGGTGAGCGCATGAAACGCCTTGCGGTCCTTGCGCTGACGCTCGTGCTCGCGCTCTGCCTCGCGGCCTGCGGAGGCGGCGGAGCCGGAGCCCCCGCAGCCGACCCCGTCGCGCTGGGCAAGTCGCTCTCCGGCCAGGCAGCCAGCCTGCCCGGCATGGAGACCGTGTCCAGCGAGTCCGAAGACGGCGAGCAGCTGTTCAAATACCTCTCCGACCTGGACTACGGCAAGGTGGCCGGCTACTACATGTCCTACGCCTCCGCAGGTACGGCGGAGGAGATAGCCGTGATCCGTCTCAGGGACAGCGCGGACGCGGCCGAGGCGCGCGCCTCGCTGGAGCGCCACCTTGAAAGCCGGCGCGGACTGTTCCGGGTCTACGACCCGGAGCAGGCGGCGATGCTTGAAAAAGCAGCGCTCGTCTCCGAGGGCGACGTAGTCGCGCTCATAATCTGCGAAAACGCATCCGACCTGGCCGGCGGCCTGCGCAGCGAGCTTCGCGGCTGAAAACCTATCCTTGACCCAAACAGCGAAGGGACACCGCCGGTGTCCCTTCGTTTTCTTATTGTGCAGATCACACGCCGCTGTTGGCGTCCAGCCAGGCCTTGGCGGCCTCGGCCACGGCCTTGAGCGTCTCCGGCTCGAACGGGGAGTCCAGCCCCGCCCTGTCCAGCAGCTCGCGGAAGGTCAGCGTGCCGCCCAGGCTGGTGTAGGCCATGTACTTCTCCCAGGCCGCGGCCTTGTCGCGCTTTATCATGACCCAGAACTCCAGCGACACGGTCTGCGCCAGGCAGTAGTCTATATAGTAGAACGGGCTGATGTATATGTGCCTCTGCCGCTGCCAGGCGCGCCCGGAGGAGTAGAAGCCCAGGCTCTCCTCGGGCTTGAGCCAGGGCATGTAGACCGCGGCCAGGCGGCTCCAGGCGGCGTTGCGCTGCTCGGGCGTGTACTCGGGGTGCTCGTAGCACTCGTGCTGGAAGTGGTCGACCAGCGTGCCGTAGGGTATGAAGGTCACCGCGTCGGCCAGGTGCTGCCAGCGGAACTTGTCCGCGTCCGCGCCGAAGAAGCGCTCAGCCCACGGCTCGGCGAAGAACTCCATGCTCATGGAGTGCACCTCGCAGCCCTCCAGGCTGGGGGACGAGCTCTCGGCCGGGACTATGTCGCGGCTCGTCCAGCTGGCGAAGGCGTGCCCGGCCTCGTGAGTTATGACCTCCACGTCGCCGCTGGTGCCGTTGAAGTTGGCGAAGATATACGGCGTCTTGTAGGCCGTCAGCGTGGTGCAGTACCCGCCGCCCGCCTTGCCCGGGCGGGACAGGACGTCCATCATGCCGTTTTCAAGCATGTGGTCTATGAACTCGGCGGTCTCGCCGCTCAACTCGTGGTAGAAGCTCCGCCCGGCCTCCAGGATGTCCTCCGGCGTGCCAACGGGGCGGGCGTTGCCGTCGGTGAACCACATGGCGCAGTCGGCGTAGCCCATGGGCAGGCTCTTGCCCAGGCGCTTCGCCACCGTCTCGTACACGCTGTAGGCTATCGGCACGATGTAGTCCACGACGGCGGCGCGGAAGCGCTCCACGTCGGCCTTGTCGTAGCAGTTGCGCTGCATACGGTCGTAGCCCAGGGGGATGTAGCCGTCATGCCCCAGCTTCCGCCCCATCTTGTCGCGCAGCGTCACCAGCTCGGCGTAGATGGCGTCCAGGCTCTCCGCGTGCTCGGCGTACCAGGCGTCCTCAGCCGCCCAGGCGGCGGCGCGTCGGGACGCATCCGCGTCCTGCTTTATAGGCGTGAGCTGCGAGAGCGTGTACACGCCGCCCTCAAAGGGTATCTGCGCCCCGGCCAGGAGCTTTGAATACTCCGTGGTCAGCGCGTTCTCGCGCTGAAGCTCCGGCACGATCTCCGGCGAGAAGGTGCGCGCGTCTATCTCGGCGTTCAGGAACATGACGCGGTTGTACTTCTCCTCGAAGGCGGCGCGGTACGGCGTCCTTAGCAGCGCGTCCTGCCAGCGCTGGACGTACTCCTCCAGCTCCGGCGCGTGCTCGTCTATATACGCGACCTCGGCGTCGTAGAACTCGTCGCGCGTGTCTATGTCGTGGCGGATGTTCGCCACGGTGAGCGCGGTGTCGAACTTCGCCGAGAAGTCCTCCACCTCCAGGAACACCGCCTCGGCCTCCTCAAAGCTCCCGGCCGCGCTCAGGCGTTCGGCGGCGGAGGCGTAGAACCTCGCCGCGGCGTCGAAGTCCGCACGGGTGTAAGATATATCCGCAAATTTCATGGCATCTTCCTCCTAAAAAGAACTCGCAATCGTATCAATTGATAGTAATTAAGCATAATTTGCTCGCAAAATCAGTCACAGTGTGCTATAATGTCGTCGGCAGGAAGGCACGGCCGGCCTAAACGGCTAATCCACTTCCGGAGGTAATACCAAATGGGTAGACTCGAAGACAAAGTTGTAATCATAACCGGCGCAAGCTCCGGCATCGGCGCCAAGGCCGCCGAGATCTTCGGCCGCGAGGGAGCCAAGCTGGCGCTCGGCGCGCGCAGGACCGAGCTTCTGGAGCAGTCGGCGCAGAAGGCGCTCAACGCCGGCGCCGCGGACGCCATCGCCGTCACTACCGATATCCGTGAAGTCGACCAGTGCGACGCCCTTGTCGACGCCGCGCTCAAGCGCTACGGCCGCATCGACGTACTCGTCAACGACGCCGGCATCATCGAGCTGGGTCTCCACCCGGTCGACGCCTTTACAGACGACGAGCTGGAGCGCATCGTGGAGACCAACCTCAAGGGCACTATGCGCATGACCCGCTCCGCTCTGCGCGCCTTCAACGCCCAGGGCACCGGCAATATCGTCACCGTGGCCAGCATCGCCGCGATAAACGGCTGCGGCGCCGGCGTGTACAGCGCCGCCAAGGGCGGTCTCGTGAGCATGACCAAGCACATAGCCATGCGCTACGCCAACCGCAAGCCCACCATCCGCGCCAACTGCGTCTGCCCCGCCACCGTGTGGACGGACATGACCCGCCAGGAGATGGCCGCTCAGCCCAACTACAACGACGCGGCGAAGGCGTTCAACGACTCCGTCGGCAAGCACACCTGCATGGACGTCGGCATCTGCAAGAGCGTCGACGTGGCCAACGTGCTGCTCTTCCTCGCCTCTGACGAGTCCGCCTGCCTCAACGGCCAGGTCATGACCCTCGACTACGGCTACGGCCTGTAAAAGACAAAAGCACCGTTCCACCCGTCTCCATGCGTGGAGACGGGTGGTCTTTTCCTATGGCCGCGCCGGTCTCAGGCGATTTCCACCTCGACGCGCACGCCCAGGCGCCTGGCCAGGCGGCGCACCGCCCCGGCGCCGAAGCGCTCGTTGAGCGAGTCCATCAGCGCTTTGAACCTGCGCAGCTCGGCCGTGTCGCCCGGCCAGTACTCGGCCATGGCCTCCTCGCCTATGTCGTCCATCACCAGCGCGAGAGCCATCAGCGCGACGTAGACGTCGTCCAGCACGCCGAAGGGCAGCGCGTCCAGCGGCATGGCCAGATAGGCCGCCGCCAGTCCCAGCTTGAACTTGGCGCGCTTCGGCACGCGCCCGTCGCGCAGCAGCCTGAACAGTGTGTAGATTATGTCCGGCGCTCCGGCCGCCACCTCCGCCAGCCTGCCCGCGCCCAGGTCGCGCGCAGCCGCTATCGCCGAGTCCCGCAGCCTGCAATAGGTGTCCTTCATATAGCTTGGCTCTGCCATTTCGGCTCCCCCTTGTCATTTTTGGTGCCTACATTTTATATCATCCGCCGCGCTTTGTAAATCCCCGGCGGTCGCGTCGCTTATGCGTCGCGACGGCGCGGCAATTAGCATGAAAAAGGCGCAAGAATCCCGTCGTAATTTGTCGAAAAGCCAGTTGCATTAACCCCCCGTTATGTTGTAGAATTGAATTGTTGTTAACACGCCGTTAACATTTTACGGTTTTCGGCAAATTTTACGTGGATTGGAGGCGAACGCCCATGCAGCTTCTGGAGCGCCGCATAATGACGGACGGGGAAGTCCTGCCCGGCGGCATACTGAAGGTGGACGGCTTCCTGAACCACCAGATGGACCCCCAGCTGCTCACCGCCATGGGTGAGGAGTTTCACCGGCTCTTTGCCGGCTCGGGCGTGAACAAAATACTTACCATTGAGGCGTCGGGCATCGGACCGGCCTGTTTTGCAGGCCTGGCTTTCGGCTGCCCTGTTTTATTTGCCAAGAAAAACCGCACCAGCAATCTGGCGGGCGAGTTCTGGACCAGCAAGGTCTACTCGTTCACCCACCACGTCGAAAACACCATCCTCGTCTCGAAGAAGTACCTCGGCGAAGGCGACCGCGTGCTGATAATAGACGACTTCCTCGCCAACGGCGCGGCTCTCGACGGCCTCATCACCCTGTGCCTGAACGCCGGAGCGGAGGTCGCCGGCGCTGGCATCTGCATAGAAAAATCCTTCCAACCCGGCGGCGACCGCATCCGCAGCCGCGGCATCAGGGTGGAGAGTCTGGCACGCATCAAAAGCATGACAGATGATGGTGGAATCGAGTTTTGCTGAATCCACCTGCATCTTTCTGTTTTACCCTTAACTTTAGTATTCCTGAGGGATTTCTTTTTGTGGCGACAAAAAGAAACCCCTCAGACTCCAAAGAGAAAAACGCTTTTGGTGCGATGGTTAGGCGGGGAATAGTGTTCACCACACGGTTCGACATATATAAGTTTGCATCCCTAAGATTTATGCCAGATTAGGGTGCCACTGTCTTACCGCGCGGACGACCACCCCAACTAATTACCCACGTAAGCGCTCCGGCGCAAAGCGCCGTCGCGCGAAAAAGACTGCACCCCAGTCTCGTAAAGTCTAAGGGATACCAACGTATCTATGTCGAACCGCCAAGATAAAACTATCCCCCGGCCTATTAAACCACCCAAGCGGCTTTCCTTTCGGGGTCTGGGACGCTTTCTTTGGCCAAGACCAAAGAAAGCGCCCCAGGAAATTCTTTTAAATATATGAAAAAAGAATATCGCACCGATATATGCCGGGGAATATGGCTCCGGCGTCTCTACCCAGCCCCCGTAAACGGCCGGACTATCGTTCCAGTGGCAGTGTACGGGTGTACGCTGCCTTTTTTGGTCTTAGGCTCGTGGAGAGCTTTAAGATAAATAAGACTTTTGGAGGAACAAAAATGAAGAAGTTTCTTGCGCTGCTTCTCGCGCTGGTAATGGTCTTCGCGCTCGCCGCCTGCGGCGGAGACGACGGAGACGCTACCGCCTCTGCCCAGCCCACCGCCGGCGCCTCCGGCGCCCCCGACGACGGCGAGACCGCCGGCGTCCCCGAGGATTTCAAGGTCGGTTTCATCTTCCTGCACGATGAGAACTCGACCTACGACCTCAACTTCATCAACGCCGCCAACGCCGCCATCGAGGAGCTGGGTCTGACCGAGGATCAGTACGAGTTCCGCTACAACGTCCCCGAGGACCAGTCCTGCTACGACGCCGCTGCCGAGCTCGCCGACGACGGCTGCGACATCATCTTCGCCGACAGCTTCGGTCACGAGTCCTACATCATCCAGGCTGCCCAGGAGTTCGAGGACGTTCAGTTCTGCCACTCCACCGGCACCCGCGCCCACACCGAGGGTCTCGCCAACTACCACAACGCCTTCGCCTCCATCTATGAGGGCCGCTACCTCGCCGGCATCGTCGCCGGTCTCAAGCTCAACGAGATGATCGCCAACGGCGAGATCACCGAGGACGAGGCCAAGATGGGCTACGTCGGTGCCTACACCTACGCCGAGGTGCTCTCCGGCTACACCAGCTTCTACCTGGGCGCCAAGAGCGTCTGCCCCAGCGTGACCATGGACGTCACCTTCACCGGCTCCTGGTACGACGAGACCGACGAGCGTGAGGCCGCCAACAACCTCATCGCGGGCGGCTGCGTCCTCATCAGCCAGCACGCCGACTCCATGGGCGCCCCCTCCGCCTGCGAGGAGCACGGCGTTCCCAACGTCAGCTACAACGGCTCCACCGCCGCCAGCTGCCCCGAGACCTACCTCGTCTCCAGCCGCATTGACTGGACTCCCTACTACCTGTACGCCATCAACTGCGTCCTCAACGGCGAGGAGATAGCCGCTGACTGGACCGGCACCCTCGAGACCGGCTCCGTCGTGCTGACCGAGCTGGGCGAGAACGTCGCCGAGGGCACCCAGGAGGCCATTGACGAGGCCATGGCCGCCCTCGAGGCCGGCACGCTGCACGTCTTCGACACCAGCACCTTCACCGTCGATGGCGCCGCCGTCGACAGCTACATGGCCGACGTCGACACCGACGCCGACAACACCGGCGACACCGAGGCCATAGCCGACGGCTACTTCCACGAGAGCGAGTACCGCTCCGCCCCCTACTTCGACCTCCAGATAGACGGCATCACCCTTCTGGACGTCAACTACGGTTGATAATAAACTGCATAAAAAGGCCTCTACGGTCTTTTTCAACGCACACCGGCAAGCCCTGCGGGGCTTGCCGGCAAAGGACAACGTACCGGCTCGCCGGTGCGCTGTCCTTTGAGGTTTTTTCGTTCCCATTAAATTTTTACAGGAGGTACGCCCTTGGACAGCAAAGTTGCAGCGGTGCAGATGCGTGACATCACCAAGTCGTTCGGCTCCGTCAAGGCCAACGACAAGGTCTGGCTGGACATCTACAAGGGAGAGATTCTAGCACTGCTCGGAGAGAACGGCAGCGGCAAAACCACGCTGATGAACATGCTCTCCGGTATCTACTTCCCCGACGAGGGGCAGATTTTCGTCGACGGGTGCGAGGTAGTCATTCGCTCGCCCAAGGACGCCTTTGACCTCGGCATCGGCATGATACACCAGCACTTCAAGCTGGTGGACGTGCTGACCGCGGCGGAGAACATCATCCTCGGCCTGCCGGGCAAGGGCAGGCTGGACATCAAGGCCGTGGCCGCTAAGGTCAAGGAGATAAGCGAGCGCTACGGCTTCGAAGTCGACCCCATGCAGAAGGTCTACGACATGTCCGTCTCGCAGAAGCAGACCGTGGAGATAGTCAAGGTGCTCTACCGCGGCGCGGACATACTCATCCTCGACGAGCCCACGGCCGTGCTCACGCCGCAGGAGACGGAAAAGCTCTTTGCCGTGCTGCGCAACATGCGCGACGACGGCAAGGCCATCGTGATAATCACGCACAAGCTCCACGAGGTGGAGGAGCTCTCCGACCGCGTGGCCATACTCCGCCACGGCCACTTCGTCGGCGACATGCCCACCAAGAAGACCAACGCCGGCGAGATGACCAACATGATGGTCGGCCGCCCGGTGGTGCTCAACATCAACCGCCCCGAGCCCAAGAACCCTCAGCGCCGCCTGGAGGTCAAGCACCTCACCGTCCTGGACGAGGAGGGTGTCACCAAGCTCGACGACGTCTCCTTCACCGCCTACTCGGGCGAGATACTCGGCGTGGCCGGCATATCCGGCAGCGGCCAGAAGGAGCTGCTGGAGGCCATCGCTGGACTGCACCGCGCAGAGGGCGGCTCCATAGTCTACGTAGACCCGGCTACGGGCAGCGAGGAGGAGCTGATAGGCAAAGACCCGCGCGACATCAGCGACATGGGCGTTGCGCTCAGCTTCGTGCCCGAGGACAGGCTCGGCATGGGTCTCGTGGGCGACATGGATCTCTCTGACAACATGATGCTCCGCTCCTTCCGCCGCGGCCGCGGCTTCTTCACCGACCGCAAGAGCCCGCACAAGCTGGCCGAGCGCGTGGTCGAGGAGCTGGAGGTCAACACCCCCAGCATAGAGACGCCGGTGCGCCGCCTCTCCGGCGGCAACGTGCAGAAGGTGCTGGTCGGACGCGAGATATCCAGCGCGCCGACCGTGCTGCTGACCGCCTACGCCGTGCGCGGCCTGGACATAAACTCGTCCTACACCATCTACGACCTGATAAACAAGCAGAAGGAGCGCGGCGTCGCCGTCGTATACGTTGGCGAAGACCTGGACGTGCTGCTGGAGCTGGCCGACCGCATCCTCGTGCTCTGCGGCGGCAAGGTGAGCGGCATCATACCCGGCCGGGGCGCTACCAAGCGCCGCGTCGGCCTGATGATGACCAGACTTGGAGGAGGTGACGGGGATGAATGAGAAGGTGCGTGTGCCCCTGGTGCACATTTCGCGGCGCAGCAGCCTGCCCTGGTACAAGGCCTGGGCTATCCGCGCCGCGGCAATAGTCCTCGCCCTCATTGTCTGCGGCGTCATAACCGCGCTGCTCACGGGCGAGAACCCCATCAGCATCTACGCCTCCATGCTGGACGGCGCGTTCGGCACTTCGCGCAGGATCTGGGTGCTGCTGCAGAACATCGCCATTTTGCTGTGCGTCTCCCTGGCGGTCACGCCCGCGTTCAAGATGCGCTTTTGGAACATAGGCGGCGAGGGTCAGATCATGGCCGGCTGCCTTGCCACCGCGGCCTGCATGATAGTCCTCGGCGGCACCATCCCCAACTGGCTGCTCATCGTCGTGATGCTCGCGGCCAGCCTGCTCGCCGGCGGCATCTGGGGTCTCATCCCCGCCTTCTTCAAGGCCAAGTGGAACACCAACGAGACGCTGTTCACCCTGATGATGAACTACGTGGCCATACAGCTGGTGGCCTTCTTCATAATAATCTGGGAGTCCCCCGCCGGCAGCGGCAACGTGGGCATCATCAACCAGCAGAGCCAGGCGGGCTGGCTGCCCTCCATCGGCGGCAACCGCTACATGCTCAACGTGATAATCGTGGCGGTGCTCACCGTGCTCATGTACGTCTATCTGAAGTACACCAAGCACGGCTACGAGATAGCCGTCGTCGGCGAGAGCGAGCGCACCGCCCGCTACGTCGGCATCAAGGTCGAGCGCGTGATCATGCGCACGATGCTCATCTCCGGCGCGCTGTGCGGCCTCGCAGGCTTCCTGCTCGTGGCCGGAACCGACCACACGATCACCACCTCGCTCTCGGACAGCCGCGGCTTCACCGCCGTCATGGTGTCCTGGCTGGCCAAGTTCAGCCCCGTCTTCATGGTGCTCGCCAGCTTCCTGCTGGTGTTCCTCGACCGCGGCGCCAGCGAGATAGCCACCGACTTCGGCCTGAACGAGGCCTTCGGCGACATACTCACGGGCATCATCCTTTTCTTCATCATCGGCTGCGAGTTCTTTATAACCTATGAGCTCCACTTCCGTGGACGCGCGGCAAAGGAGGCGGCGGAAAATGTTTGACTTTGTGGCCTTTATCCCCCGCGCCGTGGCGCAGGGCATACCGCTCATGCTCGGCAGCACGGGCGAGACGCTCACCCAGAAGTCCGGCAACCTCAACCTCGGCCTGCCCGGCGTCATGTACGTCGGCGCCATCTGCGGCGTCATCGGCTCGTTCATGTACGAGCTGAACACCCCCGCGGAGGAGATGAACGCCCTGCTGGCCGTGGGCATACCCACGCTCTGCTGTCTTGCGGGCAGCGTGCTGATGGGTCTGCTCTACTGCTTCCTCACCGTCACGCTGCGCGCCAACCAGAACGTCACCGGCCTGGCCATGACCACCTTCGGCGTCGGCTTCGGCAACTTCTTCGGCGGCTCGCTGATACGCCTGACGGACAGCGAGGTGCCCAGCATAGCCCTGACGGCGACCAGCTCGTTCTTCAAGACCTCCCTGCCCTTTGCGGACGACCTGGGCTGGTTCGGCAGCATATTCCTGAGCTACGGCGCGCTGGCGTACATCGCCGTCATCATCGCCCTGGCCTGCTCGTACTTCCTCAAGCGCACGCGCAGCGGCCTGAACCTGCGCGCCGTGGGCGAGGACCCGGCCACGGCCGACGCCGCCGGCATCAACGTCACCCTCTACAAGTACAAGGCGACCTGCGTGGGCTGCATGATAGCCGGCCTCGGCGGGCTCTACTACGTCATGGACTACGCCAACGGCATCTGGTCCAACGACGCCTTCGGCGACCGCGGCTGGCTGGCCATCGCGCTGGTCATCTTCACGATGTGGCGCCCGGCCGTCGGCATCCTGGCCAGCATACTGTTCGGCGGGCTGTATATACTCCACCTCTTTATCCCCACCGGCACGAACCTGGCCATCAAGGAGCTGTACAAGATGCTCCCCTACCTCGTGACCATCGCCGTGCTGATAATCGTCTCCCTGAAAAAGAGCCGCGAGAACCAGCCGCCCGCCCACCTCGGTCTCTCATATTTCCGAGAGGAAAGATAAACAATCAGACGCAGAACGCCCGGAAATCCGGGCGTTCTGAGTATGTCAAAAAAAGGCCTCGACGGCCTTTTTTTGACAATAAAGTCCCCCGGCCGCGAGCGGCCGATGGAGACCAACACTTCGCTCTGCGCCTCACTGGCCGCCAAAAAGGCGGCCAATTCGACGCTCGCTCCGTCGTTGCAAGCTGCATATCCTTCGCTCCCGGCTAAAGCCGAGAGCTCAGTCATTTCGCTGCTCCTCCTCTCCCGATGAGTGCGATTCGCACTCATCGGGAACCCGAAGTATTTTCGGCGACGTACACGCCGCCGCCGAAAATGATCTCAATCCCTTTCGCGCCCATAGGGCGCGAAACTCTGCGAGGCTTCTTTGACAATCAGACTCAGAACGCCCGGAAATCCGGGCGTTCTTTTACATGTTGCGCAAATTACAAATAAATATTTGTGAATTTACTGACACATTGACAATTGCAGGCATTTAGTGTATTATAGTTCCCGTACATGCGCGCGGCGCGAAATGTGATATGGAAAGGCGGATGAAAATGTTCAAGATCGCGGAAAAATTCCCCCTCAATACCTCGCAGACCATCTTCCGGGTCAGCATCGAGGCTCCCCTGATAGCCAAGAGCGCGAAGCCCGGCCAGTTTGCAATATTCCGGCTTGACGAGTACGGCGAGCGCTTCCCGCTCACCATCGCGGACTACGACCCGGAAGTCGGCACGGTCAGCTTCAACTTCCAGCCCGCGGGCAAGAGCACCCAGATGTTCTCGCTCATGGAGCCCGGCGACTTCATCGCGGACATTGTCGGTCCGCTCGGCCGCCCCGCTGAGATAGACCCGAACGCCAAGCGCGTCTGCGTGGTCGGCGGCGGCACCGGCTGCGCCATAAACTACCCCGTCGCCAAGGAGCTCAAGCGCCTGGGCATCGGCGTCGATATGATATGCGGCTTCCGCAGCAAGGACATTGTCATCATGGAAGACGAGTTCCGCGCCGCCTGCGATAACCTCTACATAACCACCGACGACGGCACCTACGGCGAGGCCGGCTTCGTCACCAACAAGCTCAAGGAGCTCATTGAGAGCGGCGTCCAGTACGACAGCGTGCTGACCTGCGGCCCCATCGTCATGATGAAGAACGTGGCGGAGGTCACCCGCCCCTACGGCATAAAGACCAACGCCAGCCTGAACCCCATAATGATAGACGGCACGGGCATGTGCGGCGGCTGCCGCCTGAGCGTCGCCGGCGAGCGCAAGTTCGCCTGCGTCGACGGCCCCGAGTTTGACGCGCACCTGGTGGACTGGGACAGCCTGCTGGAGCGCAACACCTTCTACACCGCCGAGGAGGCCGAGGAAAACGAGCACGTCTGCCGCATCACCGGCGGCGTCCGCCGCGGCGAGTACAAGCCCGGCGTCATTGAAGGCGTGGAGGAGAACCCCGCCAAGCGCATGACCAAGCACCCGATGCCGGAGCAGGACCCCGTCATCCGCGCCAAGAACTTCAATGAGGTCGCCCTGGGCTACACCGCGCAGATAGCGCGCGACGAGGCTCAGCGCTGCCTGAACTGCAAGAACCCGCAGTGCGTGCAGGGCTGCCCGGTCAACGTCCGCATCCCCGAGTTCATCTCCCACGTCAAGGTGGGCGAGTACGAGGAGGCCTACAACGTCATCGCCAGCACCAACAGCCTCGCCGCCGTCTGCGGCCGCGTCTGTCCGCAGGAGAAGCAGTGCGAGAGCAAGTGCGTGCGCGGCATCAAGGGCGAACCGGTGGCCATCGGCCGCCTGGAGCGCTACGTCGCCGACTTCCACCTCGAGCACGGCGACACCCACGGCGCGGAAGTCCCCCACAAGGTGGAGAGCAACGGCCACAAGGTCGCGGTCATCGGCTCCGGCCCCAGCGGCCTGACCTGCGCCGGCGACCTGGCCAAGAAGGGCTACGACGTCACGGTCTTCGAGGCGCTGCACAAGTGCGGCGGCGTGCTGGCCTACGGCATCCCCGAGTTCCGTCTGCCCAAGAGCATAGTCGACCGCGAGGTCAAGAACCTCGAGGCCTACGGCGTCAAGTTTGTCACCGACTGCATCATCGGCCGCACCATGCCGCTCGACCAGCTGTTCACCGACGGCTTCGAGGCCGTGTTCATCGGCTCCGGCGCCGGCCTGCCGCAGTTCCTGAACATCCCGGGCGAGAACCTGCTGGGCGTCTACAGCGCCAACGAGTACCTCACCCGTATCAACCTCATGAAGGCCTATCGCGACGACTACGACACGCCGATAAAGTCCAACGCCAAGCGCATCGCCGTCGTCGGCGCCGGCAACGTGGCCATGGACGCCGCCCGCTGCGCCAAGCGCATGGGCGCCGACGAGGTGTTCATCGTCTACCGCCGCGGCCGCAACGAGCTGCCCGCCCGCGCCGAGGAAGTCCACCACGCCGAGGAGGAGGGCATCGAGTTCCGCCTGCTCAATAACCCCGTCGAGATACTCGGCGACGTCAACGGCAAGGTCGTCGGCCTCAAGTGCGTGCGCATGAAGCTCGGCGAGCCGGACGCCTCCGGCCGCGCCAGCGTCACGCCGATCGAGGGCAGCGAATTCGTCATGGTGGCCGACGCGGTCATCGTGGCCATCGGCACCACGCCGAACCCGCTGCTGCGCACCACCACCCCGGGTCTGGAGACCAACCGCAAGGGCTGCCTGGTCGTGAACGAGGACGCCATGACCAGCCGCGACGGCGTTTACGCCGGCGGCGACGCCGTCACCGGCGCTGCCACCGTCATCCTCGCCATGGGCGCCGGCAAAAAGGGCGCCGAGAGCATAGACAAGTACATCCAGAGCAAATAAGCGCAAAGACAAAAACCTGGGTCGATGCATATCGGCCCAGGTTTATTTTTCCCTGCCCAGCAGCCAGTCGGCGCTGACGTTCAATATATCCGCAAGCGCGGCCAGCTCTATGTCTGAGACGGGGCGCTTCTGCCCCTCCAGCAGGGAGAGCGCAGGTATGCTTATCGCCACGCCGTGCGTTTGCAGCCGTGCAAGCAGCTCCGTCTGCTTCAGTCCCAGCTCCAGCCGGCGGCGCGTCACACGCTCGCCCACTATGTTTCTGTCTCCCAAGCCCAGCTTCCTCGTGCGCATCGCAACGCCCCCTTTGCATGAAGTATAAGCAAAAAGGCGCTTGCCAAATTTGGTAATACCAAATATACTAAATTTAACTACGCCAAATTAGGCAAACTCATACGTAACCGCAGGGGAAGCGCGATAGGCTTCCCCTGCGGCGTTTTATGGGGGGTGCGAATTTCATGCAAAACGCTGATTGGCTAAACCGTTAGACTGTGCTATCATACGGTGTGGATATAAAAGGAGGTTTTCCCAGCATGGAAAAGCAAGGCGCGCCCATCCTCGGGCGCAAAGTGTTTCTGTACCTGACCAGCTTCTTTTCGGGCATGTCCGTCATGGCCATAGAGCTGGGCGCCAGCAGGCTGCTGGCGCCGTACTTCTCCAGCTCACAGATAGTCTGGACGGTCATAATCGGCACCATCATGATAGCCATGGCCATAGGCAACGTCTGGGGCGGCCGCAGCGCGGACAAGCACCCGGAGCCGGAGCGGCTGTTCAAGCGGCTGCTGCTGGTGGCCATATGGACGGCGCTGATACCCTTTGTCGGCCGCTACGTGATCGCGGGCGTCTCGGGTCTCCTGGCGCTGTTCGTCCACTCCAACTTCCTGGTCTGGGCGTCGCTGTGCTCCTGCCTGGTGCTGTTTGTCTTCCCGCTGATGCTGCTGGGCACCGTCTCGCCCTCGCTGATGAAGTACACCACCGACAGCCTGGACGACAACGGCAAGACCCTCGGCGAGCTGGAGGCGCTGAACACCATAGGCAGCATCATCGGCACCTTCCTGCCCACCTTTGTCACGATCCCCGCCGTGGGCACGGCGCGCACGTTTTTGATCTTCGCCGCCATCCTGGCCGTGATCTCCCTGGCGTTCTTCATCTCCCGCCGCAAGTGGATAGCGCGCAGCGCCGTATGCGCCGTGGTGATAACCGCGCTCATCTTCACGCCGATGAACTACTCCTTCGCCTTCTGGGGCGGGGACGACATCGTGCTCGAGGACGAGAGCATATACAACTACCTCCAGGTCACGGAGGACGAGAACAGCATCAACCTCTCCACCAACGTGGCCTTCGGCGTGCAGTCGCGCAAGATGAAGTCCGGCGGCATGACCGGCATGTACTACGACTACGCCCTCGCCGCGCCGCTGATGGCCGAGAACGTGGAGGACGTGCTCATCCTCGGCCTCGGCACCGGCACCTTTGCCGAGCAGTGCCTGGAGTACTTCCCCGGCTGCAGCGTCACGGGCGTGGAGATAGACGAGAAGATAGTCAACATCTCCCGCGAGTACTTCGACCTGCCCGAGGAGGTCAACGCCATCGTCGGCGACGGCCGCGCCTGGCTGACGGCCAGCGACGAGCAGTGGGACGTCATAATGGTCGACGCCTATCAGGACATCACGATACCCTTCCAGATGAGCAGCGTGGAGTTCTTCACCGAGGTGTATGAGCACCTCAAGCCCGGCGGGGTCATGGTCGTGAATATGTCCATGCGCTCCGAGAGCGAAGGCTCCATGAACGAGTACCTGATGGACACCATCAAGAGCGTGTTCCCCTACGCCTGGACCGTGCGCGTCAGCGGCGGAACCAACCTGGAGCTGTTCGCCACCGCGGACGAGGACGCGCTCGCGCGCTTTGAGCAGCGCCGCAGCGAGGTGCCCGGCGACTACGCCGCCATCATGCAGCACGTGGACGAGGGCCTGGAGGCCGTCGAGGGCGGGGACTACATCCTCACCGACGACAAGGCGCCCGTGGAGCTGCTGGGCATGGCCGTACTCGACGAGATAATAGCCAGCGAGCTGGACGTCCTGCGCGACCAGATAGCCGAAAACGGCATCATGAGCCTGCTAGAATGACAATACTCCAACTACTCCAACTGCCCCCGCCATCAGGCGGGGGCATTCAGCTTGTAAAAAAGCCTCGCAGAGTTTCGCGCCCTATGGGCGCGAAAGGGACTGTGATCTCGGCTTTAGCCGGGAGCGAAGGATATGCAGCTTGCGACGACGAAGCATAGCGCCGGTCTCCATCGCCCACCTATGGGATCCCCACGAAGTGCATTTGCACTTCGTGGGAGAGGAGGAGCAGCGGAATGACTGAGCTCTCGGCTTTAGCCGGGAGCGAAGGATATGCAGCTTGCGACGACGAAGCGAAGGATATGCAGCTTGCGACGACGACGGCGGGGTCATTTTTTACTGCTCGATGCTCACGTCAAGGGTGCGCCGGGGCAGCGTTAAGGTTCGGTTGTAGGCGTTCACCCGCTCGAACTGTCCGGTCAGCCACTCGCTGTATATCAGTCCGCTCCCGTCGTAAACGTTCACCTGCAGATACTCCGTCATCGTGCTATTCTCGGGGTCGGAGTAGTCGTCCACACTGCTGTTATTCAGCACCACGAGCCGCTCGCCGTCCGTGGCGTAGAACACGTTGCCGCCGCTGTGGACGTAGTAGCCCTCGTTCTCGTAGCACTCCGGCGCCGGCGGATTTGAAGTGTCCACCGTCAGCACGGGCGTGTACAGCCCGCCGCCCTCGCTCAGCACCTGCAGCACGTTGCCTACGTCCAGCACATAGTAGCCGTCCACCGGCGTGACGTCCGCTCCTGAGGTCGCGTCTGCCAGCGTATAGCTCTCGCTAAAGCTCCACTCTGAGCCGACCAGCAGCAGCTGCCTCTGGAGCAGCTCTCCGCTCCCGGCGTCCATAACGTTCAGATACAGCGCGTCGTCCTCAGCGGTGAATATAAGCAGCCGCTCTCTGTCCTCGCTGAGCAGCAGCGCCTCGCCCTGCACTTCCTCGCCTATGGCGTACACCGGCTCCATGCCGGATAGCCGTATCGTGTCGTCCTCGCAGGGGATGCGGTAGACGCCCCAGCTCCCGCCGGGCATACGGCTGCCGTCAAGCAGAGCCCCCTCCTCGTCGCGCACGCAGAACTTTATGTACAGGTTCCCGTCCGCGGCGCACAGGCTGGAGTCATAGACTCCGCCAATGTACTGGCTGTCCAGAAATTCAATAGACAGCCGGGAACCGTCGACACCGCGCTCCAGCATCACTTCCATCCAAACTTCCTCCGGCAGCGGGATGGGGAAATACTCCGAGACGTCATAGTCAAAGGTGTATTCGTATAAGTCTTCGTACACGTTCGCGCCGTGTACTTCCGCCGTCACGGGCATTATATCCGTGTAGTCGTTCAGGCGCAGCCGTCTGGTGTATGTCTCCGCATCGCCGGCCATCTCCACCATGTCGGCGTATACGTCATAGACGTATTCGCTGTGGAAGTCCGGCTCGCCGGAGTTCCAACTATGGCTGTTGTTACCCATGTTTATCGTGAGCGAGATCTGCGGCTCGACCGGCGAAGTGCCCTCGCGGCCGTCCCCTTTGAGCGTCCAATCGCTTTGCATGGTCTGCTCGCCGGTTCCGAGGTCGTAGTCTATGTTCCAGTTCAGGTGCGATTCCAGCTCCCTGTCGTACGACAGCCGGACGCCGGCGGCGTCGGCGCGCTCGCCGTAGAGCACCTCGCCGTCAAGTTTCAGGTCGTTGCGCTGCGGCCACAGCAGCAGGTTCCCCGCCGCGAGCACGGCCAGCGCCAGCACGGCCAGCAGCGCAAACACTCTCTTTGCAAACTTCAAAGTGACCCCTCCAATACTCCGTCCCTCACGCGGCTCAGCCCGCCGGAGGGACGGACAGCTCCGCGCCGTTTATGCTTATGCCGCTCTCGGCGACGATGTCGGAAATAAAGCCTATGTGCTCTCCGCGGATGAGCTCCGAGTAGACCTGCTCCCCGCCGGAGTAGATGCGCAGCAGCCACACGTCCTCAAAGTCATTGTAGCCGTAGATCGGATCGCGCAACGGCGTCTCGCGCTCCTCGCCGTCGGAGACGGCGAGCTGTTGCAGCACACACAGCCGCTCGCCGTCGTAGGCGTACAGCGGGGCGTAGCACAGTTTCACGTCCAGCCCCGGCAATTCCGGCCGCTCCAGCTCCACCGTGTCTATGGGTTCGTAGCGTCCGCCGCTGCGGCGGGGCGTCACGGCCACCACGTCCTCGTCCTCGTAGATGCCGCTGAACACGGCGTACTCGCCGTCGGCGCAGCAGCCGTAATCGACGGCCTTGCCGAAGCGCGCCTCCCCGCCGTCGGGGCACAGCTCCAGGCGCTGCGTCTCGGCCGCGGTCCCGGCGTCCAGGACGGTGAGGTATATCCGCCCGCCCTCGCGGGTGAACAGCAGGACGCTCTCGCCGTCGTGGCTCAGCTCCAGCCAGGCGCCGTCCCAGTCCGCGCCCAGGGCGTGCACGTTCTCAGCGTTTCTCAGGTTCGCCGTGGCTCGGAAGGAGTTTTCCGCCCACCAGCGCCCGGTCAGATCATCCAGCCTCTCTCCATAGCTCACCCATCCGGAGCTGTTAGTCAGCGGCTCCACCTTCACGTAATCCGAGACCAGGACGCGGTAGACGCCCCAGCCCCCGCCCGGGAGGCCGCTGCCGTCGAGCAGCTCGTCAGTCGCGATGTCGCGCGTGGCAAACACGAAGTACACGTACCCGGACGGCGCGAACACGCTGTCGGACTCGGTGTAAGTCACGTGGTAAATGTCGCCCTCCTGCGGAGGGTCGAGCATCGTGAACGACGCCGTGTGCCGGTTACCCACGTATTCGTATGTCACGCTCAGGCGCACCTCGCACGGCAGGGGCAGCCGGAACAGCTGCGAATAGTTCTCGCCCGCCGAATTGCCGTCGTCACAGAGCAGCAGCTCGGTTCCGAAATGCAGGAAGCAGCTTTCCGTGTAGTCGTTCAGCAGGAACTCGCCGCTTGCGCTCGGCGTATCCCAGCGCCCGCCCAGCAGGTCTTCGAGTATGGCCTCATACGCGCCGGGCATTGCGCGTATGTCGCCGTCGTACCAGTAGAAGGTGCCGGTATAGAACGCGTCAATGACCTCAATGCCGGGGTTGGAGTAGTAGTCGGGCGTCCAGGTATTCTCCATTTTCCAGTGCGTGTCGGTCTCGCCCGTACCCACGCCGGAGTCCCAGGACGTGTCCCACAGCAGGCGGTCTGCCAGCGACATATCCCGCGACAGCGTCACTCCCTGCGCCGCGCTGCGCTCGCCCGTCAGCACCTCGCCGCTCAGCCGCGCCGAGTCCCGCACCGCGTTCAGCGCCAGCGTCCCCGCCGCAAACACGGCCACCGCCAGCACCGACAGCGCCGCAAACGCCGTTCCGTACCGCCTCATGTTTTGTCCCTCCCCGTGTATATTAGCTCATATCCGTCCCGGCGCATCGAGTCCGTGTCCTCGGTGCTAAGCTGCTCCGAGTACAGCAGCTCCCCGTCCGGCGCGAACACTGTGAGGCGCAGGAGCGCTTTGCCGCCGTCCGTGTCGAAGTAGTGCCCGCCGTCGAGCATCGCCACGCGCTCGCCGTCGGACGTGAAGGCGTACGGCTCCGCACCGATGGTGCCGCCGTATTGCAGCGAATCCGGCAGGGCGCGCATGTCCACCACGAAGGGCTCGGCGTATATGCCGCCGTTTTCGGGCACGCACATCACCTCGCCGGCGTCGGTGTCCACGGCGAGGCCGTTTTCAAACACGTGGCAGACCATGCGGTTGACCTCGGATGTGTAGATGTCGATCCCCGGGGCGATGTCCATCAGCTTCATGCTCTGCAGCTCCTCCCCGTCCAGGCCGAACACCGTGAGCCGCAGCGAGCCATCCGCGACGGTGAACAGCAGCAGCCGCGTGCCGTCGCAGCTCAGCTCCAAATCGGCGTGCTCCCAGTCCGCGCCCAGCGCGTGGAAGCACTCAACACTGCCGAAGTCCGGCCTCACGCGCACGGCGTCCGCAGTCCACCAGCGCTCGCCACCGGTGTCCCCTTTCACCTCGCAGGGTATGCGCCACACGCACCACTCGCCGCCCGGGAAGCCCTCGGCGGAGACGCGCTCGCCCGGCGTGCCGCCGTCCGTTTCGCGGATGTCCAGCACCAGGTACAGCGCGCCGTCCGGGGCGAGGACGCAGTCGGAATAGGTATAATAGTACCCATCCCCCGGCGAGGCCTCCACGCCGAAGGCACTGGCGTAGCTGTTCACGGTCACGCTGGCGTAAAGCATCTCGTCCCCGGTCAGGGGCAGGGCGAAGGCGCCGTCCGACAGCTCGCCGTCATATGTCTCGTTCACGCGCCGGTCGCACCACAGCCTTGGGTCTTCCGGCCTTATTTCGTAGACGGGCACGTCGTCCGTCATGCCGCGACAGTAGAAGTTCAGCGGGAGCTTGTCCGTGTATTCGCTCAGCGGGCGGCTCTCGCCCGCCTGCCCAGACTCGCCGTCCAGCGAGGAATACAGCCTGTCATATATGTCCTGCGCCCAGGCCAGGGGCGCGCTGAGCGTGTTGTGGCCGCGGTCAGGCCAGGATTCGTCCCTGTCGCCGCCCACGCCCTTGAGCCTTAGCTTGGGTCCGGCGGGAGCCTCCTCCGGCGCCAGCTCCGCAAAGCTCCACGCGCTGTCGGAGCGCGTTTCCCCGCTCGCGGCGTCAAAGACGGCGTCAACGCTCAAATGCCCGCCGAGCGCCAGCTCCTGCCGCAGCGTGAAACCCTCGGCCGCCGCCCGCTCGCCGTATATGACCTCGCCGGCTGCGGAGAAGCTGCCCGCCTGCGCGGCGAGGACGCCCGTGCCCACGGCCAGGACGGCCAGCGCGAGGCCGGCCAGAAAAGCAAAGGCTGCTGCCCTTCGGAACTTCATACTCTCCCTCCCGTTCCCCGGCGCTGCGCCGGGGCGATTTCAGCTCAGCCGCCAGGTCTGTACCGAGGCGGCGGCAGTGAGCTGGTTTTCCATCCACTCGTTATAGACCAGCCCGCCGTTTGCGTCGTAGATCAGCAGCTGGTACGCGGAAAAGCTATCTGAGTTTGGGCGGTAGACATACACCCGCTGGAGCGTCACCAGCCGCTCGCCGTCATAGACGATGTCCCAGAATCCGCGCTCCTCCGGATAGACGTTCTCCGCCTTTACGCTCTCCGGCACTCCGGCGGTCTGCGTGTCCACGCTGAAACGGTGCTCGTACCGCCCGGCGTCCACGTCCACCACGGCTGCCGCCATGTCGTAGAGCGTGTAGATATACCCGCCATCGTAGCTCTGCCGCCTTACATAGCCGTTGACCGAGGCTGTGCCGTACATATGCTCCGCGGTTTCCGCGGGGAACAGCAGCAGGCGCTGCTCTGCGGCGCCGGTCCCGGCGTCCAGCACGGTCAGCCAGACGTCGCCGTCCTCCACCGTGAACAGCTCGAGGCGCTGCCCGTCCCCGCTGAGCATCAGGTACGCGTCCTGCCAGTCCTCGCCCAGCTCGTAGAAGCTCTCCATCGCCGCAAAGTCGCAAAGCCAAAACGTGCCGCCGTCGTCCGCCGTGCGCTGTGAGCACGGCATGCGCCACACGCTCCACACCCCGCCCGGCATCTCGGAGGCGTCGAACAGCTCCCCGTCTCCGCCGCGCACGTTCAGCAGGAAGTAGAGCCAGTCGTCCGTGTAGACAAGGCTGCTGCCGGCCTCCATATTGTCGTCCGGGCCTGCGGGGAGTATGGACACACCCCAGTATTCGTCGAGCTCCACCATCAGCCGCACCGTCCGCGAGAGCCTTATCCTGATGTAGTCCGCCGCCTCGCCGCCTCCGGCGTCGACTATGTTATTGCTCTCCACGCGCATGGGCACGTATTCGGTGTAGTCGTTTAGCCGGACGGAGCGCCTGTCCCCGGCCTCCATGCCGTAACCGAGCACGGTGTCGCGGTATATCTCCTCCGTGAGCGGACTTTCGAAGCGTATCTCCCCGTTCACGCCCTCGCTGTAGCTCAGATCCAGACCCACGTCATAGACTACCAGCGCGGGTTCGCTCGGGAGCTCAATGTCCCTGCCGCTGCTCCTTATCAGATCCCAGCTGCTGTCCGTGGCGGTCTCGCCCGTCGAGACGTCGTATCCGGCGCTCCACTTCAGCCTGCTTTCCAGCGAGGCGTCCAGCGCTATGGAGACGTCCCCGGCGTCCGAGCGCTCACCGGCGAGCACCGTGCCGCTCACCTCGAGGTCATAGCGGCTGTCGTTCAGCATCGCCGTCCCCGCCGCCAAAAAGGCCAGAGCCAGCACCGTCAGCAGCGCGAAGAAAAGGCCGTACCGTCTCATGCTCTCACCTCCGTTATATCCAGTCCGTAATCGCCGCCGAACCAGAGCAGGCTCTCGTCCGAGTGGCGCGCCGTGACGGCGTCCGTCAGCAGCTCCACGTAGTCCATGCCCTCGCCGCCGTAGCCGACCAGCAGGTACGCCCGGCGGTATTCATACTGGCGCTCGCTGTCAAACAGCGCGCGTTCCAGACGCCATATCCGCTCGCCGTCGTAGACGTAGTCGCCGCTGTCCTCGTAATACATGGCTCTCGTCAGGGCGTAGAGCCGGCTGTCGTCCGTCGCGCAGCGCAGCGCCGTCTCAAAGCCCGAGTCCGTCTGCGTGAGCGCCATGACCTCGCCGCCGCAGTCGAGCACCACCCAGCCCTCGCCGCTGTGGAAGCTGAGCATGGACGGCTCGACGCCCGTCTCCAGGCTCTGCATGCGCTCGCCGCTCGCGGCGTCGAACACCTCCAGGCGGAGCGAGCCGGACGCCTCCGTGGCCAGCAGCACATATTTGCCGTCGCCGCTCAGCCCCAGCGTGCCGTAGTCGCCGCTGACGCTCTCCAGCGTGGAGACGTCGGGGGTGACATACACCCCGTCCTTCGTCCACCAGCGGTTTTCGCTTGTGTCCGTCCCCGGCGCGAGCGTGCACTTCACGCGCCAGACGCCCCACTCGCCGCCGGGCGTCATCGCGCCGGACAGCTCCCTCAGAGCGTCCTCGCCCTCCACGGCGAAGGCCGCAATCGAAAAGTATATGTACCCGTCCGGCGTGAACACGCTGTCGGAAAACATCCGGACGGCATCGAACAAACTCGAATCCGGCAGGAGCCTGAACTCCCCGTTTCTGTAGGAGGCCTTGACCAGCCAGCCCTCCTCCAGCGGAATCCGGAACAGCCCGTCCAGCGCGTCCTCTCCGCCGGCGAAGTTGACCGCATCCAAGTCCAGCGGCGCGCCGGAGCCGAAGTCCGAGAGGTCGTAAACGCCGCTCGCGCCCTCCTGTGCCCCGGTCTCGGCCATCAGCGCGTCGTATATCCCGCGCGCCACGCCCTCGGGTATGTCGTCCTCCGCCCAGCTCAGGCTGAACGGGTCTTCAAACCAGCTGTGCACCCCGACAGCCGGCAGGGACGCATAGCCGTAATCCGGCGTGGACAGCAGCGGCAGCGACCAGCCGCCCTCGGCTGACGCCTCGCCCCGCGCGGGGGAGTACGCCACGTCCCAGCCGAGGTGATCGGCCAGCGTCGTGCGCCCGCGCACCTCCACGCGCGCCGCGTCCGCCCGCTCGCCCACGAGCACCTCGCCCGTCAGCGGATAGTTCTCCTCCGCCGCGCCGAGCATCCCCGCACCGGCAAACGCGCCAAACGCCAGCGCCAGCACAGATAGCGCCGCGAAGGCGTATGCCCGGCCGCTCATGCCTCCACCTCCGTTATGCAGGCTGTCATGCCTATCATCCATCCCAAGTTCCGCCAGTAGTTATCCAGCTGGGTGCTCAGCCAGTCCGCGCACTCCAGGCCGTCCTCGCCGTATATCAACAGCAGGTACGGTCTCTCCAGGTAGTCGGAGTTCGGCATCTCGTCGGGCGACACGTTTATCCGGCGCAGGATTGCCAGGCGCCCGCCGGAGCAGGCTATGTCCATCACATCTCCTTGGCCGTGGAACCTTGCGTCCGCAAATCGCTCGGGCAGCCCCTCAAAGCGCGTGGAGCCGGAGTAGACCTCCTCGCAGCGCTCCCCGTCAAAGGAGCAGCCCGCCGCGTAGTTGCGCCAGGCAAAGGCTATGCCGTCGCTTGAGACGTCGCGCTGGACCTTGTCAAAGCCTGCGGCCATCTCGGAGGCCGGGAGCACCCTCATCGTCTGCGTCACGGAGAGCGTGTCGAGGTCCAGCAGCGCCATGTCCAAGCCGCCTTCCATGTCGATGAGCACAAACAGCGTCCCACCGTCGGCGCTCAGCTCCAGCCCGGCCGTCTCCCAGCCCTCGGGCAGGGGGAAAATGTTCTCCGCGCGGGAGAAATCTATGCTCTCGCCGTCGCAGGGGATGCGATATACGCCCCAGCCGCCGCCCGGCAGCAGTTCGCCGGAGAACAGCTCTCCATTTTCGTCCCTCACATCCGGCACGAAATAGAGGTATCCGTCCGAGCCGAGCACGCTCTCGGAGCGCACGTTTATGCCCGCTATGTAAGTGCCGAACTTGTACATCCCATTGGTGTGGTGCACATATGCCCCCAGCCTGGCGTCCTCCGGCGCGGGGACGCGGAACACCTCCGCGGCGCTCACGCCGCCGGATACGGCCAGCTCCCCTGCGTCGAAGCTCAGCGGCACGAAGTCATAGTAGTCGCTCAGCGGAAAGCTCAAGCTTACGAGGGGTTCTGCGCCGCTCAGGCGCGCTCGCAGCTCGTCCGCCAGGGCGCGCATTTCCGGCTTGCCGTCAAACTCTGCCTCGAAGGCCGTAGCGCTGTCCCACTCTATGTACTCCACCAACTCACCGCTTGCCGTCAGCGGGTCGTCGTCGCGCCAGGTCTCGCTGCTCTGCTCCAGGTCTGCCGTGTGCGTCCGGTCAAGCTCCCAGCCCGAGCGCGTCTCGCACTCGCAGTTGGCGGCGCTGTAGTCCAGCTCCCAGGCGATGTGGGCTCGCATGGTGGCGCTGAGCTTCACGCCAAAGCCGGAGGCGGCGGCGCTCTCACCGGCGAGCACCTCGCCCGTGAGGGTGTATTTGTCAAGCTCCAGGCGCAAAAACACGCTCGCGAGCGCCAAAAACACCAGCGCCAGCGCCGAAAGCGCGGCGAAGGCGTATCCTTTTCGCTTCAATTACAGCACCCCCCTGCTCGTTGTCGGGACTTGCCCGTCAGTCTTCCTCTCCCAGCTCGGTTATCGCGCGGCTTATCCTGTCGGCGCGGTAGTTCCAGGCGGTCTTGACGTAGTCCATCAGGCTCTCGCCGCGCTCGTCCAGGTCGGCCATGGAGACGTCGCCGGTGATGCCGCCCTTGTGTATCAGCACGGCGCGGCCGATGAAGCCGCTGACCTCCTCCAGCAGATGAGTGGACAGCAGCACCGTCTCGTTCTCGTTCAGGATGCCCAGCAGCACCTTGTAGAAGTCCTCGCGGTTGAACACGTCGTTCCCGGCGAAGGGCTCGTCCATGAGTATGTAGTCCGCGCCCTGGCTGAGCGCGAGCACGACCTCAAACTGGTTCTTCTGGCCGGTGGAGAGGTGCCTCGCGGCCTTGGCCGTGGGCAGCTCGAAGAAGTCCATCAGCACGTCGAAGCGCTTGCGGTTGAACCCGGGGAAGTGCTCTGCGTAAAACTGTGCGTGCCCGGCCGGGCTAAGATCCGGGAAAAAGCTGTGCTCGCTTGTGGCGAAGGCTATGCGCTCTATGTTCTTGTGCGTTATCGGCTCGCCGTCGAGCGTGACCTCGCCCGTGTAGCTGATGAAGCCCAGGATGCACTTCATCAGCGTGGTCTTGCCCGCGCCGTTCTCGCCGAACAGGCCTACCAGCTGTCCGCGCGGGAGCTGCAGACTCACGTCCGACAGCGCCTGCTTTGAGCCGTAGCGCTTGCTTACATTCTTTATTTCCAGCATGTTTCTCCCTCCATCAGTGCGTCAACAGGTGTACTATCTGCTCCCAGGCGTCGGACGCAAGCCAGCGCACGGGAGTGGCGTTTATGTAGATAAGACCCATGAGCAGCCCCAGCAGCCTCCATATCAGCTGGCAGGCCACAAGCCCCGAAAGCGGTACGGCACAGCAGCGCACAAAGAACTCGCTGCGCTTGGGCAGGCGTCTCATGGTGTAGATGCAGCGGCTGCCGCCCCGGTAGTGATAGGACACGTAGCGGTAGGCCAGCGCCAGGAATGCCACGCTCGCCGCCGCGAAGGCGATTATCCCCGGAAGCAGCATCTGCCTGAAAGCGGGGAACACCGCGTTCTCCAGCTCCACGCGCGTCCCGCCGGGCAGGGTCTCAAACATGCCCTGCCAGCCGCTGAGGTAGCTCAGACCGAAGCCCGTCAGCAGCACCGTGGCCGCCACTGCCAGGAACGCGCAGGCCATGCGCAGCTCGCTGCGGGCGTTGAAGCCGGGAGGCACCAGGCGGTCAGTTCTCAGGCGCAACGTCTCCACCTCCGGGGTTGTAGTCCTCCTCCTCGTCCTTGCGCTTCTCGCGCGAGCGCACGGTTCCGATGTAGATACCCGTTATAAACACTCCGGTGAGGGCTATCGCGAACTCCGCGCCGTATTCGCCCACGTACGCCCGGAAACCGCCGCCAAAGATGGCCAGCGCCAGCACCACGAAGGGCGAGATGGCTATCTTCCCGCGCCTGCCCAGGTAGGAGGAGTACGCCGTCGCCGCGCCCAGCGTGACGTAGACCACCGCCATGCGGAAGTAGACCGGCACATCCCCCAGCGGCAAGAGCGCGTGGGCGAAGGTGTTCGTGACGAAGCTGACCAGCAAAGACATGTTCTCCGCCGCGCCCAGACCCGCGTTCTGCATATAAAGCCCATAGCCCAGGAACACCGCGGCCTGGCACATCTGGAATATGAACAGCGCCAGGGCGTTGACCAGGGTCTGGCACAGGAAGGCCGCCGTCTCCGAGACCCTTAGGCGCTGCATCGTGTACACCGGCTGCACGCCGCCCCGCTCGCGCAAGATGCGCATGAGCAGCACGCACAGCAGCGCTATGCCCACGTACATCGGCGCCATCGCCGCGTCGTAAAACGTGGTTTCCAGTCCCGCGGCTGCGTTCCCGCTCAGGCACAGCAGCGTCGCCGCCGCGCCCAGCAGCGAAACTATCACCGTCGGCCACAGCGCGCCCCGCGCCGAAAGCATGCACACAGACAGATACTTTTTCATTTTCTTTCGTCCTCCTCCCAGGCTCGGCTGATAAGCCGTATTGCCTCCTCAAGTGTTATGCCCAGCTGTTTGAGCTTGAGCGCGGCCGCCGTGGCTCCGCTGACCACCAGCTCTGCGGTCAGCTCCTCCCTGCGCCCGGCCGTGAAGGTCACAAAGCTCTTGGAACCCGCGTGCGACACGAGTATCCCCTCCTCCTCCAGCATACGGCAGGCCTTCTGTACGGTGTTGGGGTTCACCCCCAACAGCGCAGACAGCATACGGCGGCTGGGCAGCTCGTCCCCGTCCGGGATCTCGCCCGAGACTATGCCCCGCTTGACGTGGTTCACTATTTGCAGGTATATAGGCTCGCTCCCGTCGGGCTTGAAGCCCTCAAATGAAACCACGCTGCCACCTCCCAACTGTATTATACTGATAGTACAGTGCTCAACTGTATTATAAACATAGTACAGTTTTTGTGTCAATAGCGAGCTGCATAGAAAACGCCGGCCCGTTTCTGTGGGTAATGCCCAAAGAAACGGACCGGCGCGCCTCAGCCCAGCGCCACGTCCAGCACCATCATGACCGAGAATCCCACCAGCGTGGCGATAGCCATGATGTCGCTGCGCTCGTTGCTCTGGCTCTCGGGTATCAGCTCGGCCACGACCACATAGATCATCGCCCCGGCGGCGAAGGCGAGCATATACGGCAGCAGCCGCTGCACGCTCAGCACCAGCGCCGCGCCTATTACGCCGGCCACCGGCTCCACCGCGCCGGAGAGCTGACCCATGAAGAACGCCCTGCCCCGGCCTGCGCCCTCCCGGCGCAGCGGCACGCTGACGGCCAAGCCCTCCGGGAAGTTTTGCAGCCCTATGCCCAGCGCGAGCATGACGGCCGAGGCCGCCGTCGCGCCCGGGATGCCGTAGGCCAGCGAGCCGAAGGCCACGCCCACGCTCAGCCCCTCGGGTATGTTGTGCAGCGTTATGGAGCTTATCAGCATGACGCTGCGGCGGTTTGCAGCGCCGCGCGCGTCCAGCCGCGCCCAGACCAAATCGCCCAGGAACAGCAGCGCCCCGCCGCCGAGGAAGCCCGCCAGCAGCGTCAGTGAGACGTTCATGCCCAGGGTCGAGGCCAGCTCCGCCGCGGGCGAGAGCAGGGAGAAATAGCTCGCCGCCGTCATGACGCCCGCCGCAAAGCCCAGCATGGCGTCGAGCGCGTTTTTGTCCATGCGTTTGAACAGGAACACCGCCGCCGCGCCCAGCGCCGTCACTCCCCAGGTGAACAGCGTGGCCATAAGCGCCTGCACCGTGTGCGGCAGGGCGAGAAACCAATCTGTCATGCAAAGACCCCGCATATAGAATTACAGGGCGCCAGACGCATCTGCCGCCCTGAGGTCATACTATGCGCCGTCGGCTCCGCACGTGCGTTTGCCGTCGTCGCCGCAAGCTGCATATCCTTCGCTCCCGGCTAAAGCCGAGAGCTCAGTCATTCCGCT